>QMCE01001641.1_pt1 | contig 12318 bp, 8 predicted proteins | sample 1821851 | NCBI WGS metagenome assembly QMCE01 (sample SAMN09453174, study PRJNA476694) | Termite gut metagenome, whole genome shotgun sequencing project. | isolation source: worker | host: Odontotermes sp. | place: South Africa:Pretoria | collected 2016-01-28
AAGCGATAATAGCACAACAACTTGAATACATGGAGCTTATTGATGCTTTTAAAGTAAAACCCCTCTTGGAAGAGCGCCAACAGTACGAGGTCAAAATCAAGGTCAAGGGTTCCAGAAGCTGGGTCGATCTGCCCGATGTCGGCTTTGGCGTTTCGCAGGTATTGCCGGTTTTGGTGCAATGTTTTTATGCGCCGGAGAACTCCATCATCATTATTGAACAGCCGGAAATCCATCTGCACCCGAAGGCCCAGTCCGCACTGGCCGATGTCCTTATTGATGTCGTCCGCTCCAAGGAAAACGGCCGAAACAGAAATATCCAACTCATCATCGAAACCCACTCGGAACACTTCCTGCGCCGCCTGCAACGCCGCATCGCGGAGGGGGAAGCCATTTCGGTTGCAGATGTGAAAGCCTATTTTGCTGACAACAATGCTGCTCCCGCAAAACTTGAACGGCTTCAGATCGACGAATACGGCAATATCACCAACTGGCCTGATGATTTTTTCGGCGATGAAATGGGAGATATTGCCGCGCATACAAAGGCGCATATGCTGCGCGCGGTGTACGAGGGCATCGCGTTCTGCCATAAATACCACCTGGAGCGGCTGTATAAAAACCGCGCCCGCGAAAACTTTGACGCCGTGCGTATCTCGGGCGGCGGCACGCGCTCCGCCGTATGGGTGCAGATGTTCGCGGATATTATCGGCCTGCCCATGGAGGTCCCCGTCGCGGAAGAACTGGGTGTGGTCGGCGCGGCCATGTGCGCGGGCATGGCTGTGGGGCAATATAAAGACGCGAACGAGGCGGCGGAGAAGTTTGTGAAAGTGAAAACCGCCGTGCACCCGAACAGCGGGCTTGTGCCGTATTACGAAAAAAAATACCAGCTTTATAAAAAGGTGCTCGCTTCACTTGACGGCGCGTGGGCCGGTTTTGACGCGCTGAACCAATGAGCCTAAACCGGGAGATACACTGTGAACCCCAAAGAGTGCATTGAAAAATATAAGACAAAATATAGGGATGGCAATAAGTGTTGCCGCTCTCCATACAATATTTGGTACCCCAAAAACACGGGTAAAGTGCCCGCAGAAACCGATCGCAGCTTTGATTTGACGCGCGATTTCGCCGGTTTTCGCCGCCGTGACCGGACCGACGAGATCGACGCGAACGGCATGACCGTGCCGTCCGACCAATGAGGCCGGGCGTACCTGGTCCGGCCGCAACCCGAGGCCGCGCGCCAGGCCGGGAAGATCATCGGCAAGAAAATCGGCCATCCGGTTTTTTCGGGCTTCACTACCGCTGAACAAGCCCGGTTGACCGGCCGCGAGGACGGTTTCCGGTTCCGAGGCGAACGATTCCGTTTTGCGCAGGGATTCGATCTCGCCCGGCGTGCTCCAGCGGGTTCCCTTCTCGGTTTCGACGCGGAGCAGTTCCACATTCCGATCGAGCAATTTTTCGACGATCGCGGCAGGAAAACGCCGGTGTCGTGTCGCGATTTCCAGGTATCCCTGGCGCACGGTCGGGGTGATCGTCGTCTCGTCGACTCCCGCTTCGCCGATCCGGGCCGCCTCCGCGACGATCAGTTCATCGCAGGCCAAGGCCGGCAACAAGGCGTGGCCGCGAACCGATTGAGGAAAAAACGCGACCGTCCGAATCCCGGCAAAGGTTTCGCCGGCAAGATGATCGGCCAATTCATAACAGGCCCCGAACGTGCTGCCGCGGCCGTATGCTTCCTGGTCGGGTTCGACCGTGAATTGGAGAACGACCGTGGGCGGCATCGATACCACCGTTTCATCCGGCTCCGGCGCATTCTCCCCCCCGGGTGCCACATCGCCCGATGCCACCCCGCCCGACGCCGTCGAAAGAGCGTGTTCCGCCTTTTCTTTGGCGGTTTTGAGTTCGGCGACAATCCCGTCCAAAGCGCGAATGGTCGGCAAGACCGTTTTCCCGTTGATCGGCAGCACCAGCTCGACCAGCATCGCCCGATCCGCCGTCGACGTTTCATCTTCGGCAAAAACCGCCATTCCGGAAAAAAGGAAGAAAAGGGGGAAAACGACGCGTGTTACCATGGAAATGAAGGGATAGGCAAATAGGGCGTTTTGGGGATAACGGCCGGAAAGAAAGCGTTTCAGCCGCGTTTGCGGACCAGGGCAAGGTGTGCCGCGAGGAGGGTGAGAACGCCGAGAAGCAGTGCCCAGACGATGCTGCGGTAGTCGGTGCGCACGGTCGCCTCGTCGTTCCAGCCGCCGAATGTTCCGCTCGACGTGCCGGTGAGATCCGATTCTTCCGTCGAGAGTGTTCCGACGGAAAAGGCGTACTCGCCGGAGGACGCCTTGACCGTATGGAGTCCGCACTGCCGTGTTTCCATCGACGCCTGGCCGCCACGCACCGGAATCGTGCGCCGCACCCCGTCCGGCTCCGTCCATTCGATCGATTTGTCCCGGGCCGAGGCGATAAAGACGGCGTCGTTTCCGAGCCGCAGGTTCGGTGAGACCATTCCGCCCGCCTGGTCGGCACGGTATTTCAATATGTTCCAAATCAGGGCCGGCCACGCGGCTTGGGTCGAAAAAGTCGAAAGACGGTCCCGGTAAGCGAGCCGGTATTCCTTTCCGCCGTCTCGAAGCGTTTGTTCGGTCAACAGCGGAACGTCCCCCGCCGAAATAATCGGCGTTCCCGGCAGGTGTACGTCCTCGGTCGCCGTCCAGACGACCCCGTCGAGCGAAAGTCCCATCGTGAGCGGCGAACTGCGATCCAACACGAAGGGGCCGATGAAAGCCTGCTCGTCGCCTGCCCCGCCCACGTAAAAGCGCACGGTCCAGATCGGAACACCCGCGGCGTCGACCGCCGCTTCGGCGGAGCCGTCGGTAAAGACGATTTCCGGCGATTCTTCAACGATTCGCGCGATCCCGGAGGCTTCGACCGCCCGGCGCACCTTGGGCCGTAATTCGGTCTCAAGCGATCCGAGCCCAACCCGGACAAGCCGGCGCGAAGGGGAGAGAAGCAACAGGCGGTTGTCGATAGCAAGCGGATCGGAGGCCAGGCGGACGTCGATCGTGTCGATTCCCTCGGGAACGGTCGATCGGACCCGGAATGTTTCCCCCGCCTGGAGCATTTCGTCCATCTGCCGGAGAACTTTGCCGTCCCGGGCGTCGAGCAGCGTCAACTGAAGGCGTCGCGGCTGCTTGCTTTTATTGGCCGCTTCAAGCAACAGGCGGTCCTTTTCACCTTGGTATGTCCGGCTTGCGTGAACGATTGCGAGATTGCCGACCGCTTGGCCGAAAGCCCGCCATTCGATTTTGCCCGGCAAAAGCGCCGATTCGGGCGCCCGGTCGCTCACCACGAGAATTTTGGCGTCCGCCGGGGCCACGGTCGCCGCCAGCGAAATCGCGGCGTCGATGGAATCAGTCGGCGCCCCGCATGTCCATTTTTCGAGCAATTCCCTTGCCTCGGCCGCCGTTCGCGCCCGCTCGGCAAGCGTCTCCGGTCGGGCTCCGGCGATCAGGAACTGGATCGGATACCCGGTGGTCGTGTCGAAAAAGAGGTGCAGGCTTTCGATCGCCTGTTGCCGCGGGGAGCGACCCTCTTCTTCACCGGCAAGCATGGAATACGAGGCGTCGAGGATGACGACGCTCGGCCGTCCCGAGAGCGCGGTACGAACGTTCGGACCGGACGCCGCGACGGCAAGCAGGGCCAAGGCGACCAGCTCAAGCAGTAACAAAAGAGGGAACTGGAATCGTTCGACCTGCCGACCGCCCTGCTGCGAACGGGTGTGATCGACCCAGAGAAACAGGCTGGAGACCTCGCGCCGCCGCGAACGGGTACGGAAAAAGTAGATCCCGAACACGAGCGGAACCGCAGCCAATGCCAAGAGAGCCCAAGGAGTCGCGAGTATCCACATGGTCGGCTGCGGAAAGAATTTCGCGGCATTTCAACCGCTTTCGGTTCTACACTTCGAACGGCCTGAAATTGTTCCCGCGCACAATCGCCTGCCGCCCGAACGATATCGTTTAAGTAATTTTCTGTAATGGAGTTGGGATGAGTAATTACGGCAGGCAGGCTTGACCGAATGTCCGTTTTCATCGCGTTTCCAGTATACCTGCGGACAGTCGCTCACGTCGGCGACCAAGCGAAACACCGGGAGCCTGCCGCTCGCGCGGCACACACCCGGCTTCGGAAAATTTCAACGGCATTCAATATCACGGTTTTTCAGCACGCTTCTTCAGGCGACGACACACCAAGCCGAGACCGGCCAAACCGCAACCGAAAATGACCAACGTCGCAGGCTCGGGAGTGACGTTCTGCTCGATGGGCTTCACGTTTGCAATGACGTAAATGGCGTCCTGGTAGTCCCGGTCAAGCGCCCAGGTTTCGCTTGCGACGTAGCCATAACGGGGATCGTTGTAGCCGCCGAAACGAAAACCGTCCGAGTGCATGTCTTCCCAGGCGTACATGTAAACCGAGTCGAACGTCCCCGCGTTTTTCGCGTTGTACACATCCGTGATGTCGAAGGCGATCATGCGGACATCCAAGGTGTTCCCGTCGACCAGGAGGTTGTCGCCCGGATTCGACGACCAGATGTACAACGGATCCTTCACGCCGTTTATCCGGGGAGAACCGTAGACGTCGAGGCCGAAGGAAAATTCACCGCCGACACCGCCGGGAAGCGGCCCGTCGTTCCATGCGATCATTCCATCCGTCTGGTAGCCCATCCCCCGGCCGTCCAGCACGATGTTTCCGTCCAGCGAGTCGCCCGATATGATCAAACGGTGATCGAAAGCGGCGGTTCCCTTCACCAGCGCCGCCATCTGCCAGTCGCCGTCGACCACCCAGGTCGAGGTCGGCGCGACCCCGCGATCGTTGTACAGATCGTTGCTGCTTTGGTAGTCCGTACCGAACAGGTCGTTGAAGTACGAGTAAAGACTCATCCCGTCGCTTCCATCGTTGATGTCAACGCCGTATAAATCGGTCATCAACTCCGCGCGCGCAGTCGCGCCGACCAGAAACGAAACGACCAGAAAAAGACTTGCTAAACTGTAGCGTGCCATATCAAATTTCTCCGTGTATGAAAAAGCGAATGTGGACATTCCCTTTCGTCCGAAACCATGCCTGCTCCATTCTCCCAGATACAATCACATTTGGCAAGCGGGGGAGCGGGCAAAAACAGGACGGCGACGTTTTTTGTGTAATCCCGCGTCCATCCCGCGAACGCCCGGCAAGACGAACCGCAAAACGAACAGCATGAGCTTACACACGCCTAATGTACTGTGCAAAAAACGTGCCAAATAAGGCCGATCTCTCTGATTTACGACATTTCCCCTCTGTTTTCCTGCATTTTTCCGTATTTTCCTGTACTTCCCCTGTAATTCCCTGTATTTCCATCGCGTAAAGTATTTCCATCGCATCAAAACCAGGATGGGCGACTCTATTCTCCGAGCGGACAACAGCATGAACAAACGGCATGAACAAAACATGTGCTGCAAAATCGAGCGGAAAAACGCCCGAGTCGTATCGATACGAAACACGGAAAATCGGTGCCGTCGTTGCCATTTATTTTCGAGGGGTCCGTTGACCGTGGCGGGAGCCGGCATTCTAATAGGAACGGTTTTTCCCGGTTTGATACCGCAAACGGCATGATATACCGGAGGCGGTTGAAATTTCCTGAAGCCGATTTGCAGGGAGCTCGTTTTCCAGGGGTAAACGAGCGGATTGACCGAAAAAACTCAACCGACTTCAGTATAATCCCCTCGCGCACAATCGCCTGTCGCTCGAAACGATTCGCGTGACTACGAACATTACCAAAAGTAAGGGGCGAGTGAGTGCGGCAGGCAGACTTGACCCAATGTCCGTTTTCATCGCGTTTCCGGTATATCACGTCCTTGCCCAGGAAATCGCAGGGCATAAACAGCATCGACATTGTACGTTTTCATGTCTACCCCCACTTCGCCGAGCCGGTTTTCCCAGGTCGTTTACACGAACAAGGCACGTTGCCGCGATTGTTACCGCTGCGTTCGCGTCTGTCCCGTCAAGGCGATCCGGATGGAAGCGGGGCAGGCTTCCGTCGTGGCGGAACGCTGCCTCGCCTGCGGAACCTGTGTCCGGGAATGTCCGCAGTCGGCCAAAATGTTCCGGAACGATCTGGAACCGGCAACCCGGCTGATCGCCTCGGGGGAAAAGGTCGCATGCAGCCTCGCCCCTTCCTTCGCGGGCTTTTTCCCCTCGTGGCAACGGCGTCGCATTCCCTCGGTACTGCGGCGGCTCGGCTTTGCCCATGTCAGCGAAACGGCGATCGGGGCGTTTTACACGGCCGTCGCCACGGCGGAATACGTGAAAAACCATGCGAAGGAACCTTGCATCGGGACCGCGTGCCCCGCATTGGTTGAATACGTGCGTCTTTACCAACCGCAATGGATCCGCCGCCTGGTCCCGGTCGATTCGCCGATGGTCGCGCACGCCAAATTCATCCGTTCGAAAATCGGCGAAACCGCCCACGTCATCTTCATCGGCCCCTGCACCGCCAAAAAAGCGGAGGCGGCCGGGACGCACGGCCCGGGTACGATCGATTGCGTGCTGACCTTCGACGAGTTTTTCGAGTGGATCCGGCAGGAAGAGATCGAAATCTCCGGTTTCGAGGAAAGCGATTTCGACGCGAATCCGCATGGGGCCTCGCGGCTGTTCCCGCTCGAAGGAGGTTGCGTGAAAACGGCCGGCTGGAGCGCCGAAATGCTCGACGCCCGGGTTCTCGCCGTGACCGGCTTTACGAGCATCGAGCAGGCGCTTTCCGAAGCGAGGCCGGGCCAGTTCATCGAACCGCTTTTCTGCCTGCACGGCTGCGCCGGCGGACCGGCAAACGGCCAAAAGGTCCCGCTTTTCGAGGCCCGGTTCAATATCCTGGAATACAATGCCGACGCCCTGGAGCATTCCCCGAAAACGCCGCAGGACGCCTTCGAACTCGACGAGGAGGACCGGGCGTTGATCGCCTCGCTGACGACGCGTTTCGAAATCCCGGTACGTCCCCTCCGCAAGGAAATCACGGAGCAGGCGATCCGCGAGGTGTATGAGAAAACGGGGAAAACGAACCCCGAAAACCGGCTCAATTGCGGCGCCTGCGGTTACCCGTCCTGTCGCGACAAGGCGATCGCCGTGATCGAGGGCCTGGCGGAACTCGAAATGTGCCTGCCGTACGTCAAGCGCATGGCGATCCAACGGGTCGACCGCGTGATCGAAACGAACCCGAACGGGATCGTCGTGCTCGATGAGCATTTGAACATCATCAGCATGAATCCGACGTTCCGCACCTTCTTCCAGTGCAGCAACGCGGTCTGCGGGAAACCGATCTCCTACCTGATGGACCCGGAACCGTTCGAACGACTGCTCGCGAATCCGGAAAAACAGATCGATGAAACGGTCGAGCATCCGTCCTACAACCTGGTGTGCCGTCAATCGCTGTACTCGCTCCCGGAGGAACGCCAGTTCGTCGGAATTTTCATGAATATCACCAGCCAGAAGAAAAACCAATCGCAGCTCGACACGTTGCGCGAGCAAACGATTATCCAGGCCCGCGAACTGTTGGAGCAGCAGATCCGCATGGCCGAAACGATCGCCTCCGCGCTCGGTGAAAACGCCGCCCGCGCCGAATCGCTCATGGAACACCTGATGGAGCAGGCGAAGCGCGAATGATCCGGCGAAAAAATGAAAGCCCGGAACGAAGTACAGCGAAGTGGCGGGCGAACGGAAGGGAAAGCGTAAATCCCGGTCGCTTCATGTTGTTGCGCTCCCGGCTTCCATTCGCGTAAAACAACAATTTCTCCTCGTTTGAAACGCAACGGTCGGTTTTTCGATTTTCCCCCCGCTTCCCTCTCCATGTCGCTCAATCCCGCCCAAACCGCCGCCGTCGAAACTCTTTCGGGACCGCTCCTCGTTCTCGCGGGCGCGGGCACCGGAAAAACCCGGGTCGTCACGTACCGGATTTCGCGGTTGATCCAAAGCGGCGTTCGTCCGAGCCGCATCCTTGCCGTGACGTTTACGAACAAGGCGGCCCGGGAAATGCAGACGCGGATCACCGAATTGCTCGGCCGACGCGGCGGGAATCACGCCGCAAAAAAGAGCGCGGACGGCGGTGTGGACGGAAAGCGGAAGGAAAAACCGGAGATTTCGACCTTCCACTCGCTTTGCGTACGTATTTTGCGGCGCCATATCACCCGACTCGGCTATCCGGCCCGATTCGCGATTTACGACCGGGGCGACCAGGAATCAGTGGCCCGACAGGTGCTCAAGGAAATCAAGGTGAACACCGGCGCGCTCAAGCCGGGCGACCTGCTTTACCGGATCAGTCGCTGGAAGTGCGAGGCAAAACGGCCCGAGCATCTCGACGATCCCCGGTTCGGGGCCAAGGACTATTTGGCCGCCCTCGCGTACCGTCGTTACCAGAAAACGCTCAAAACCCTGGGTGCGGTCGATTTCGACGACCTCCTGCTCCTGACCGAGGAATTGTTCCAACGCCATCCCGAGGCGCTCGAAGAGGAAGCCGGCCGTTTCGATCACCTGCTGGTCGACGAATATCAGGACACGAACATGAGCCAGTACCGGATCGTTAAAGACCTCGCCGGAAAGCACCGGAACCTGTGCGTGGTCGGCGACGACGACCAGGCGATCTACGGTTGGCGCGGGGCTGAAGTGACCCACATTCTCGGCTTTCAAAAGGACTGGCCCGAGGCGAAAGTGGTTCGGCTCGAAGAGAATTATCGTTCGACCCGGCAGATCATCGAATGGGCCAACCGGGTCATCACGTTCAACGCGACCCGACATGCGAAACGGCTGCGCTCGACGATCGACGGCGAGCCGCCGCGCATCCTTCAATGCAAGGACGGTGAAACGGAAGCGAAAACGGTCGTCCGGCAAATCAAAACGCGGCTCGAAACGACGAAGCGGCAACCGAAGGATTTCGCCGTGCTTTTTCGGACGAACGAACAGCCGCGCGCGCTCGAAATGGAGTTCCGTGCCGCCAAAATTCCGTACACGCTCATCGGCGGCCAGTCGTTTTTCGACCGAAAGGAGGTTCGCGACATCTTCGCCTACCTGAAAGTCCTCAACCGGCCCCGGGACGAAGTTGCGCTCCTCCGCATCCTCAACACGCCGCCGCGAGGGATCGGCCAGTCGAGCGTCCAAAAACTGCTCGAATCGTCCTTGGCCGCTTCGGTGAGCGTGTGGGACGTCGTCAAGGCGGCGACGGAACGGGGCGATTTTCCCGGAAGCGCGGTCGCTGGAACTGCGGTTGAAACTGCGGCGGAGACGGCCGTTGAAAGGGCCGTTGAAACAACGGTTGAAGCGAGGTACGCGGCGGACCTGTCGCCCAAAACGATCGGCGCGCTGCGTTCGTTCCGTTCCCTGATCGACGAATACCGGGAAAAATTGTCGCGGAATTTCAGTGCCGAAACGCTCTCCGAATTGATCGAACGGATCGGTTACCGGGGCGAAATCGATCGGTTGTATGCCGATCCAAACGAACGTTCGACCCGCTGGGAATCGCTCGGCGAAGTCGTCAACGCCGCCGCCGCTTATGTCAACGAAAACGAACAGCCCGATTTGCAGGGGTTCCTGGACGACACCTCGCTCGCGGGCTCCGATTTCGCGAGCGGAAAGGAAAAAACGAGCGCGAAGAATTCCGTGACCCTCATGACGCTCCACGCCGCCAAAGGGCTTGAATTCCTCGAAGTCTACATGGTCGGCATGGAAGAGGGCATGCTCCCGCACCACCGGAGCCTCGCCGCGGAAGACGACGTTTCCGCCGTCGATGAAGAACGCCGGCTCTGTTATGTCGGGATTACGCGAGCCGGACGCCGGCTCACGCTCACCATGGCTCTGGAGAGGATGAAATGGGGCAAACCCCGGCCGACCGTCCCGAGTCGATTTCTGTACGAAATTACCGGTCAATCGCGGCATCCGAATTATCGAAAAGCGATTGCCGGGGAAGCGCCGACGGAACCGACCCGATGAACCGGCTCCGCAAAAAATCGTTTCTCCCCGGCTATCAAACGGGGAACCGGTATGGTATCATACGAAAATTGTATTGTTTTCGGTTTCGGCGGTCGCGGACGAAACCGGAACTTTTTTCATAAATTGAGAATATCATCCGCGCACGACATCGTTGAATCGTTCGATTTGTGTCCCGTTTAGCAAAGGAGAAAGTGATGACAAGTTTGATGCGCAAAATTTTTGTGCCCGTTTTCCGTGCCGAGGCCGACAAAGGCGCTGCCCAGGGAGAGTCTTGTGGAAAAACGCCGGTTTGCCTCTTGTTGCTGGTCGGTTTCCTGGCCGGGCTGATTGTCGGCTTTGCGACGAAAGATTCCGTTTCCGTCGCCTACATCAAGGTCATGGCCAATTTCTATCCGCTGGAACATCAGGCGCCCGATGTTCCGCCGGCCTCGGGTGAGCACACGCCGACCGTGACCCAGCCGACGGACGACGAGCCGCAGAAACCGGAAGGAGAGGAAGAAAAGAAAAAGGAAGAAGCCGAACAGCCGTCCGGTGACGCTCCCAGCCCGTTTGCCGCTCCGATCCCGGCAGGCGAACCCGCGCCCGCCGAAACCGTAACCCCGACCGAATAAAAGACGGAACGGAGGTGGAGGAATTGATAATTGATAATTGGTAATTGATAATTGATAACGAAGAGACGCAATTCAGCCGTCCCAACGAGGAATCCGCTTGCGTCCCTCGTTGTCCATTGTCCATTATCAATTGTCAATTCGACCGCCGTCTTTCCGGCTTTATGTCTGACGATAGACTTTGCGCTCGTTTACCAGCCCATGCCTTGACATGCTTTGGCATCGTTCGGGCAGACCGCCCTGAAGTAGACGATTTCTTCGACATCATCGTCCACCGTCTTGACCGAGCCGTCCGCGTAGAGCGCCATGACCACCCCCGGGTGGTTCGACGCGGGACGTGCGTACTTGTTGAAACGGTCCAGATCATCGGACGGAAAACCGGAAATATCCTTGTTGATACGCAGGACACCGTTGTTGGGCGTTCGTGTCGTTTCGTTCGGATGGCTCCAGACGAAACCACCGTAAGCGATGTTTCTCTTCGTCGGGTTGTTGTCATCGGGATCGTCACCGGAATCACCGGCATCCCACGCCGATCTGAACCACCGGTCCGCCTGGAGATTTTCCGACATCAGGATCGTGCTTCCCAGACCGTCGGGAATGCCGTCCGCGTCGAGGGAAACTTTGGCTGTGCTGCTGCTGCCGCGACGGTCCTGGAAAAGGGCGTATTTGGCGACGGCGGGCGTCTCCTTGGAATCCCAGGTGCCGCAGTTGACGACATAACTCAACGCCGGTTCACTTGCCGAGCTCTTTCCGGCAAGGGGACAAACGAAAATGCCGAGCCCCAGGATCGCGTCGCCCGACGTACCGGTCCCGTGTTCCAAGATGGTTTCATACCGCCCGTTTTCCCCGATATTCGGCAGGAGGACGGCCCCCCAAGAGAGCGGTTTACCCGCGATGTTGTTGACATAACCCGGCAAGCCCTTGTTGGCGGTGGCGAAGCCGATCATCGCTTTGCCGAGTTCCCGTTGGTTGTTCTGGCACTGGGCTCGCTGCGCAGCCTGCCTGGCCGCTTGAACCCCGACCATGAGCATGCCCGCGAGCATGGCGATAACGACCACCGTAACCAACAGCTCGATCAGTGTGAATCCTGTCCGTTTCATCTGTCGCAAACTCCGGAAAGCAAGTGTAATACAGTGGATATTGAAGGCGGTTAAAGTTGCTCGAAGCCGACGATCCGGGAGCTTGCCACCGGGAAACCACACTTTCCGGAGGGCAAGCAAGCGGTTGGCCGAAAACACCCAACCTGCCTCGGTATAATACGAGGGCGGCACCGAACTCCCGACACGAAACCGAGATACGAAACAATGCCGACGATCGCGCATTGCACCGAAGCCGGTTTCCCGGCCCCCACCTCGGGCAATCGTAACCGCATCCGGTCCATCGCCCTTGAGGTCCCTTGGCCCGTCTCTCGGCCTCTGCCCCTCGGCCTATTGTCCTTCAAAACCCGTCAAAAAGCCAGCCGGAAAAGAATGTTTTTCCGGGAATTTTCCGAAAAACGGCGAAACGATAGACAATCGACAGGAAAAAACGTACCGCCGGGATGCGCGAGGCCGCGAACCGCGACGGTACTCGATCCGGAATGGTTCCGAAGACAGCCGCTCCTCTTAATCGAGCCGGTATCCTGCGGCGTAGGTCGGGTGAATCAGGCCGGGGTTCCTCTCGGCGAGTGCGCTGCCTTCGGCCTGCCTGATCGGGTCGAGATTCTTGACGACGAGGTCCT
>QMCE01002586.1_pt1 | contig 12314 bp, 8 predicted proteins | sample 1821851 | NCBI WGS metagenome assembly QMCE01 (sample SAMN09453174, study PRJNA476694) | Termite gut metagenome, whole genome shotgun sequencing project. | isolation source: worker | host: Odontotermes sp. | place: South Africa:Pretoria | collected 2016-01-28
AATTCCGCTGCCGCAGTAGGTGTCGGCGCCCGCGCTCAGCTCGCGCGCGCGGATGTCGTCGTGCACCGTCACCGCGCTGTCGAACATGTATTCGATCCGTCCGCCGCGGATGCGGAACTGCTCGCCTGTGCTCTCGCTCTCGGACTGATGGTGGGTTTGCAGCGGGAACATTCATTTAGCCTTGAGCAGGAAGAATATTCTTTTGCGGGAGTGAGAACGTTTTCCATCGCGGGTCTCCTCGGGGCGATCGCCGCCATGCTTTCTACGCTGATGAATTCCGTGGCTCCTTTTATCTGCTGCTTTGCCATCCTCGGTTTTTTAATCACGATTTCGCATCAATGCCTTGCGAGAGGAAACGATAAAAGTAACCCCGGGCTCACCACCTGCATTGCCATGATGCTGATTTTTCTACTCGGTGCGCTCTGCTGGTATGACCGCCTGCTGGAAGCGATGATCATGGCAGTGGCACTCCTGTGGCTTTTGAACGCTAAAAACCAACTCCATACGCTTGCAAAGAAAATTTCCAAAGAAGACATTGTCGCAACCATTAAATTTGCCGTTATTTCGGCGATTATCCTCCCGATTCTCCCCAATCAGGCTTACGGACCGGCAGGGCTCGAAGTGCTGAACCCCTACAAAATCTGGCTTTTTGTGGTTTTTATTTCGGCCATCAGCTTTATCGGTTACATTCTCGTGAAAGTGATCGGGCCCGGAAAAGGAATCGGCATCACGGGGATTCTCGGCGGGATCGCTTCCAGTACGGCGCTGACTTTAAATATGACGGAACGGAGCCGTGAAAATCCGAATTTCAGTGGGAGCCTTTCCATGGGAGTGGTGATTGCCTGGTCCGTTATGTTTTTCCGGCTTTATATTATTTGCGGTTTAATCAACCCGGCTTTCTGGAAACCGCTGTTTTTCCCTATGATTCTCCCGGCGGTTCCCGGACTCATTTATGCGCTTTACCTGAAATACAAAGAACGTACCGTCAAAGCAGCTAAAGAAGATTCTTTTATCAATCCGTTTCAACTGTTGCCCGCCCTCAAATTCGGCGGTATTTTCGCAATCATTCTTTTCGTTTCAAATGCCGCCCGGGTTTATTTCGGTGCGGATGTCTTTTTGATTTCCTGCTTTTTCTCGGGGCTTGCAGACATGGATGCGATTGCGCTTTCCGCATTGGAAATGAACCGCGCGGAAACGATTTCCGTGAGAGCAGCTTGCGTGGCGATCATGATCGCCGGAATCGCCAATACCTTTTTTAAGGGAATTCTCGTTTTTATTTGGGGAAGTGTCGCCATGAAAAAAGCGGTTTTACCGGTTTTTCTCGCGATGCTTGCGGTTCTCTCGGCGATTTTAGCTGTTTTAATGTAAACGGCTTCAATAGTCAATCCGGCATTATTGTTTTTGTTCGTTTTTTATCATCCGATTTCCCAAAAGAAAAGTTATTTATACTAAATTGATTTTTTCAATAATATATTGATATATAAATCGGAACTATTTTTTATGAAACGTTGCTTCATTTTTTTATGGTTGGTACTCACTTTTTCCGGGTGTTACTTTGCCCCGGGCATGGTTCTCGGAGAACATGCCTCTGCCGACGGCACGGTAGATACTCTCGCATCCTATCAGGGGGCCGAAGTTCATCTGAGAAGCATCACTCCGGCAACGCTGATTTCCATGGCTTCCGAATCCAAAGTAAACTCGAAAATCCCGCAGAAATTGTTGGAATACCGCCCGGATTCCTACAAACTCGGATATTTCGATGTCGTTCAGGTGACGGTTTGGGAACATCCCGAACTCACTCTCCCGCTTGGTCCTTACCGCAGCGATAATGCCATCGGGCAAATGGTGAATGAAAACGGGGAATTGTTTTTCCCTTACGCCGGGCAGTTAAACGTACTCGGAAAATCCATCACCGAGTTGAAAGAAACGATCGTCATTGCGCTTTCCAAAGTGCTGAATAACCCCCAAATCGACATTCGCCTGATTAAGAGCCAAAGCCAGCGCGCCTATGTGCAGGGGGCCGTACCCAAAGCGGGCGTGGTCACTCTTTCCGATGTGCCGATGACTCTCTTGGAAGCTCTCAATATAGCGGGCGGCGTTTCTGCCTTGGGCGACCCGACACGTGTGGAACTCTCCCGGGACGGCGAAACCACTGTCGTTAATTTGCTTGACGTATATCCGTTCGGAGAGGGCCCTGCCGATATTTTACTGAAAAACGGCGACGTAATTCGCGTAGCGGCGGCCACGGAGGCGCAAGCCTATATTTTAGGAGAAGTTTCAAAACAGCAGGCTCTCCCGTTTGTAAACGGAAAAATGTCCCTTTCCCAGGCGATCGCCACCGTGGGCGGTTTACAGGTGCTGAGCGCGCAGAGCCGCGGGATTTATGTAATTCGCGGGGGGACCAATCCGGGGGGACCAATCCGTCAGATACCATTCAAATTTTCCATTTGGATTCCCGCAATCCGCTCGCCCTCGTGTTCGGCGATCATTTTGAACTCGAACCCCGGGATGTAGTCTTTGTCGATGCCACCGGGCTCGCCCGCTGGAACCGTATCATCACTCAAATTCTCCCAACAGCGCAAGCAGTTTACTATACCACGCAGTCGGTTCACCACACCAGAATTGCTAAAGATGACATCCTCAACTGGTAAACGTATTTTATGACTAACACGAACTCTGTTTCTCCGGAAGATTCTCAAGAAGAAACGATCGACCTCTCAGAAATATTTAAGCTTTTGTTCGCCAACAAGAAGTGGCTCGCGCTATTTCTTGTATTCGGTACTTTTGCCGGTCTTTTCTACGCACTTTGGTCCCGCCCCGTTTACCAAACCGATGCCCTGATTCAACTGGACACCACCAAACGTCCGGGTTCGGCCATGAATGCCATGGGAGCCATGGCGGGGCTTTTTGATGCCGCGAGCGCCGCAGTCACGGAAATCGAACTCATTACCAGCCGCAATGTCCTCATGAATGTGGTGGAATCCGAAGGGCTTCGTTTCTTTGCCACCCCTACCGGATTCGTCAATCGCCTCCTCCAGAGGGAAGGGCGCTTACGCATAGATGATCTTTCCATTCCGGAAATCGTACGCACGGAAAAATGGACGGTGCAAACCCTCTCGGAAAACGAATACGAATTGATCGACACTTATCAAAACTCCGTGCTGAAAGGCTCTGTGGGTGAAACTTACCGCGTTCCCTATGCCGGCGATACGCTCCGCATTCGCGTTTCGATGATGCTCGCTCCGGTGGGGCAGAAATTTGCAATCGGAGAAGGTTCCCCGCTTTTAGTTGCTCGCTCCTTAAAAAAGAATTTGAACGTTTCCGAAAAAGGGAAACAGTCCGGAATTATTTCCATTACGCTTGAAAATAATTATGCCGATGATGCCGCTCGCATATTAAATGCCGTCACCCAAACCTATTTAAGGCAAAACATTGAAATGCGAAGCGAAGAAGCCAAGAAAACCCTCGAATTTTTGGAAAAACAACTCCCCGGGGTGAAGGCCAAACTCGACAGCGCGGAAAAAGCGCTGGGAGCCTTCCGCCATAAGGAAGGAACCATTGACTTGTCCGGAGAAACTCAAATAGTCCTTCAAAAGCAAGTCGATTTACAAAAACAGATTCTCGCTTTGGACCGCCAGAAGCAGGAAAATCTGCGTTTGTTTAAGGAAGATCATCCGTCTATTCAAGTGATCACCCAGCAACAGGAACACCTGCGAAAAGAAATAGGTAAACTGAATGCCCAAACCAAAACATTGCCTTTGACTCAACAGGAATATCTTTCTTTAGAGCAGAATGTAGCGATCAACAACTCCATTTACACCTCCATTCTGAACAACATCCAGGAACTCAGTGTGGTACAGGCGGGAGAAATCGGGAATGTGCGTATTGTGGATGCGGCTCAGGTGGAATTGAAACCGATCAAACCGCGCCGTAAGGTAATCGTCCTCGCCGGAATTTTCGGCGGCCTCGCTCTCGGGATCGGCTTTGTGCTTTTGCGCCGCACCTTGAACAACGGAACACGCTCCAGTACCGAAATCGAACGGGAAACCGGAGTTTCGGTTTATGCCAAAATACCCGAATACAAGGATAAGAAACAGGGAAAGAATTTGAATACCATTGTAAAAGAAAAGCCGAATGCTCCCACGAGCGAAGCACTGCGCATGCTCCGTTCGGCCCTCGAATTTTCTTTGAAAGGAAAAGTATTGATGATTACCGGGATTTCTCCCAATGCCGGTAAATCCTTTATTTCCAATAATTTGGCGATTCTTTTTCATAGTCTTGGAAAGCGTGTTTTATTGATTGATACCGATTTACGCAAATCTTTGTACGATCGCAAAGCCAAGGGCTTAACGGAAATGCTCCTCGGCAAAAAAACATGGGAAGAGGTGGTGATTAAGCATGGTGAAACCGGTATCGATATTCTTCCTCCGGGCCGGGTTCCGGTAAACCCGAGTGAACTCCTCGCCAGTTCGGAGTTTAAACAAATTATCGAGCGTGCCAAAGAATCTTACGATTTGGTTATCGTGGACACGGCACCCATTATGCTCGTTACGGATGCTCTTATTCTAAGCCGGTATGCCGACTTTGCTCTGCTTGTGTTGCATTACGCAACTCATTCCATTGAAGAAATTCAAAATGCTCTGAAAACGCTATCGCTTTCCGTTCCGGATGGAGACAAGGCGTTTGTCTTAAACAGATGTATTAATGACGGTTCGAAAAACGGATATAATTATTACAGTTATGGTAGCGATGGGCATCATAATACAAGCGAAAACTGAAAATCCGATTCAAAGAAGTCTTGACATTTTAAATATAGATATTATGTTTTCGGAAATGAAAAACAACAAAACAGAAAAACCGGCGCTCCCTTCCTGGCACCGGAAAGCACAAAAAGCCTACCGGGTCAATCGTGTGATTATCATTCTTCAAATGATTGCCGCTCTGATTCTAGGTGCTTTGGTCTGGTTTGGTGTAAATAATGCAGTTTCTTGATGAGGTAATCATGAATCGAAAAATTGAATGCGGAAGAAAGCCGAAAGGCAGCGATAACCTGGATCCTTTACCGCTTCCTAACGAGGAAGAGGAAAACTACGATATTATCGAAGAAGAAGAAGAGGACGAGGAAGTCGATTTTGATAATCCCACGTTCCGGCGCGACCAAATTTGGTCGGACTATGCCGAAGACCTGGATTACGATCAGTGATTTTCGCCCGGTTTTTGGGAAAATTTTTACTTTTTGCCGTTTTCAGCGCGTTATTTTATTCCTGTACCTCGCCGAAAGCGGCGAGCAAAATAGAATTGCCCGCCCCCGCCGAAGAAACATTTCCGGAACGGGCGCGCCATTATCAGGTTCCCGCAGAAGATGAAGACCGGCTTTCCTGGCAAAATTACCTTTTTGCACTGGATGCTTTCGAAGCCGGAGATTATCTTCTCGCAAGGCACCATTTAGATCGCTCCCTGCACATGCTTGTATCGGAAAAGCATGAAGAACCGCCCCGCGCGGGAGACAGCGTTTACCGCTGGAAAATGATCCCAAAAATTATGGAAGGGTTGGATGCGATTTACCCGAATCTCGGCATCGGGAACGATGCTTCTTCTTATTTCCATTATGATTTTTCTCTGGAAGGGCTGGATTACCTTGATGAACCGGCTCTGGACAGCACCGAGCGGGTGGAAATCGAGAATTTTCTGGATACGCTCGACTTTTCCCGTTTTTCGCTCCCGTTTGAGCTTAATGAGCGGGTAATGCGCGAAATCCATTATCTTTCCAAAACCGTTCCCTCCTTTACAGAGGGTTCGCTTTCGAGAAAAACCGCTTACGATTCCATGATTACGGAAAAACTCAAAGAAAAGCAAATGCCGCCGGATTTAGTTTACCTGCCTCTCGTGGAATCGGGCTACAAACCGAAAGCCTACAGCCGCGCCAAAGCGTCGGGCTTATGGCAATTTGTACCGGCCACCGGGAAAAGTTTCGGGCTGGATTCCGATTATTGGGTGGATATGCGGCGCAACCCGGACCTCGCCACCGAAGCCGGAATTGCTTACCTTGCCTATTTATACAAAGAATTCGATGACTGGCTTCTCGCCATGGCGGCTTACAACTGCGGCGAAGGGCGCGTGCGCCGTTTGCTGAGGGAAGCCCGCGCCGATTCCACATTCCCCGACCCTGTCACCTACTGGGATTTGAAACTCCCGAAAGAAACCATGCATTATGTGCCGCGGATTCTCGCCGCCATGATCATCGGGCATTTTCCGGAACATTACGGTTTTAAGGTGATAAAACAAACGAGAACGCCTTTCGATACGGTGACGGTAAACGAATGCGTGCCCCTCGCCGAAGTAGCCCCGTCGGTGGGAATCTCCACCGACGAACTGCAAGACCTCAATATCGAACTTTTAAAACAAACGACGCCGCCCACTCACGAATCCTATACCCTGCGGATTCCCGCCGGTACGAGAGAGCAATTCCTCGAGGCCTACGAAAAAATGGATAAAAGCAAATGGTCGCGCTGGGATTATCACAAGGTTCGAAAAGGCGAAACTTTAAGCGCCATCGGGCGGAAGTACGGGCTTTCCGCCGCGCAGATTTCAAGTGCCAATGCCTTAAAAACCACAAAACTCAGTGTGGGGCAATCGCTCCTGATTCCGCTCCCGTCGAAAACAAAAGCCTCTTCCAAAGTAGCCGCAAACGCGTTGCCTCCCGGCCGCGATAATTATTTGGTGAAAAAAGGGGAAAGCCTCGCCACCATCGCGCGCCGTTTCGGAGTTTCCGCGACACAGCTCCGGGAATGGAACCGCCTGGAAAAAAACTCATCGTTGCGCGCCGGGCAAATGCTCCTCCTTAAAAAACCGAAAGAACTCCCCCGCGAATATCTGGTCAAAGCCGGAGATACTTACCAATCTATCGCCGATTCTTTCGACATTTCCTTTGAAGAGTTAATGAAACTCAATAACGCCTCCCGGGAACGCCTCATGGTGGGGCAAACGTTGAAAATCGCTCCGGAAGAAACCGCAAGACCTCAGCCTCTCGTGGTGAAAAGAGATTCTACGCACAAAGTAGCCTCCGGAGAAACCCTCACCGGTATCGGTAAACTTTACGGCGCGACCGTGGCGGATTTAAGAAACTGGAACGGACTCGAAGCCTCTTCTTCTATCCGCACCGGGCAGATTTTGAGGGTCACGCCGCCGGAAACCTCCAAATTTGAAGTGATTCCTCCGGAAAGGTCGAAACCGGAAACATCGAATACCGCGGCACCCGCACATAAAACGCTGTATCACACGGTAAAATCCGGAGAATCCCTTTGGGACATCGCCCGCTCTTACGGCGTTACCATTCAGCAAATCGTGGAATGGAATCAACTCGAAGACACCAAAGTAAAAGTCGGGCGCCGCCTGGAAATCCGGCGAAAATGATCCGCAAAAGATGAGTAATTTTTACGGAAAATACGGTTTATAAATAAACGTTATTTTAACAGGCGTTTTAATGAGGAAAAATACACTTTTTGAGATGTTTTTGCCTTGATTGACGTTCAATAATTCACTATTTTACACTCCAATTCATTTTATTTGGATTTTTGATTATGAATCTAGTTAGAGAATTTATCGGTGACATCAACTGTGATACCTACGACGAACTTGCCTCCAGGTTCGCCATCCAAATTCCTGAAAATTTCAATTTTGCCTATGACATTGTAGATCGTTATGCCGAAGAAGTTCCGGGAAAGGAAGCTCTCGTTTGGTGTGACGATACCGGAGAGGAACACTTTTTCTCCTACAACGATCTCGCGGCGGCTTCAAACAAGACGGCCAATTTCCTGGTTTCCAACGGGATTAAAAAAGGCGATGCGGTGATGCTGATTTTGCGCCGCCGCTATGAGTTCTGGTTTTTCCTGCTCGCCCTCCACCGTATCGGTGCGATTGCCGTGCCGGCAACCAACATGCTCGCCACCAAAGATATCGAATACCGCAATAATGCGGCGGGCATTAAAATGATCGTTTCTTTGGACGACCCGGCACTCCAGCAGCAGATTGAAGAGGCGATGCCGCATTCTCCGACGGTCGAGAAACTCATAACTATCGGCGAAGAACGCGACGGTTGGGTTTCGTTTAAGACGATCTACCCGAAACAATCCTCAAAGTTCGAACGCCCGACAGGAAAAGAAGCCGCCGGAAACGAAGATATCATGCTTCTCTATTTCACCTCCGGTACCTCCAGTTACCCGAAAATGGTGCAGCATAACTTCACCTACCCGCTCGGGCATATTGTCACCGCCAAATACTGGCAGAACGTGAAAGACGACGGGCGCCACATGACTCTTGCCGAATCCGGTTGGGCCAAGGCCGTGTGGGGTAAAATTTACGGACAGTGGATCGCCGGCTGCGCGGTGTTCACTTACGATATGCTCGGATTCGTGCCGAGTAAGCTTCTCGAAAAACTGGATTACTACAAAGTAACCTCGTTCTGTGCCCCGCCGACGGTTTTCCGTTATCTGATTCAACATGATTTCAGCAAATACAATCTGAGCCATTTGACTTACTGCACCACCGCCGGAGAGGCTCTCAATGCGGAAGTTTACAACAAGTTTTTTGAAAAAAGCGGGATTCGTTTATACGAAGGTTACGGTCAAACCGAACTGACGCTTACGATCGGTAACTTTCCGGGTATGGACCTTCGTCCGGGTTCCATGGGTAAGCCGGCACCGGGTTATAACATCGACATTGTTCACCCCAACGGCACACCCTGTACGCCTAACGAAGTGGGTGAAATTGTGATTCGCCTGGACAACGGCCGGCCGTTCGGAATGTTTGCCGGTTATTACCGCGATGAAAAATTAACCGATTTTGCCTTTGCCGGGAATATTTACCACACGGGCGATACCGCCTGGAAAGATGAAGACGGTTACTTCTGGTTTGTGGGAAGAACGGATGACCTGATTAAGAGCGCCGGTTACCGCATTAGCCCGTTTGAAGTCGAAAGCGTGCTTCAGCAGCACCCGGCCGTTCTCGAATGTGCCGTGACGGGCGTGGACGATGAAAGGCGGAATCAGCTCGTAAAGGCGACGATTATCCTCGCCGAAGGTTTTGAAGCCACCAAAGAACTCGCCGCAGAAATTCAAACGTTTGCAAAACGCATCTCGGCTTCTTACAAGAGCCCGCGGATTGTGGAATTTGTGTCGGAACTCCCGAAGACTATCAGCGGAAAAATCCGCCGGGTGGCGATTCGCGAGAAAGACAACAGCGACGGAAAAACGGCGGGAAGCAGTCAAAATTCTCAGGAAGAAAAGAAATAATGAGCAGAAGAGTTGTGGTGACGGGCCTTGGCGCTGTTTCTCCGGTCGGAAAGACAGCCCCCGCTTTATGGCAGTCCGTTCAAAACGGAAAGTGCGGTATCGACCTCATTAAACAGTTCGATGCCTCGGAATATCCCGTGAAGATTGCCGCCGAAGTCAAGGATTTCAAGCCCGAAGAACACGGGATCGACCCTCAGGAATCCCGCCGCATGGCGCGCTTCACGCAGTTTATGGTAGCCGCTTCTCTGGAAGCGGTCACCGATGCAAAGCTCACTCCTGAAATTCTCTCCGGAAATAAAACCGGCATTATCGCCGGAAACGGAATCAGCGGTTTCGATATTTTGGAGTCGGCTTTCGGAAAATATTTCAAATCGGGATTCAAACGGATTCCGCCGCTCGCCGTACCCATGTTCCTCACGAACGAGGGCGCGGCAAACGTGAGTATCAAACTGAAAATGAACGGCATGTCCTGGACGCTCGCCACCGCTTGCGCTTCCGGTACGGATGCCCTCGGGCTTGCTCTCGATCAGATCCGCTCGGGACGGCTCGACGTGTGCCTTGCCGGAGGAGCCGAATCGACGATTACCGGTTTTTCCGTCGGCTCTTTTGCCGGAATGCACGCGCTCACGCAGGCGTTTAACGATTCTCCCGAAAAAGCCAGCCGCCCTTTCGATAAAAACCGCAGCGGGTTTGTGATGGGCGAAGGAGCAGGAATCCTCATACTCGAAGAACTCGAACACGCCCTTGCGCGCAAAGCCCCGATCTATGCGGAATTTATCGGCTTTGGGGCTTCTTGTGATGCTTACCACATCACAAGCCCTGACCCGGAAGGGGCGGGCGGCGCGCTCGCGATCACCCGCGCGCTCGAAGATGCGGGAATCGCTCCCGAAGAAGTGCAGTATTACAACGCCCACGGTACCTCCACCGCGCTCAACGACCCGATGGAATCCAAAATGATCAAGCAGGTTTTTGGGAATCATGCTTACCAAATGAAAGTTTCGAGTACCAAAAGCATGACCGGGCACTGTATCGGTGCCGCCGGAGCGATCGAAGCGATTATCGGCATTCAGGCGATGAATCACAGTTTTTACCCGCCGACCATCAATCTGGAAAACCCGGATTTGGAAGCGGGTTGCGATTTGGATTATGTTCCCAATACCGGCGTTCCGGGTGAAATCAATTGTTTTGCCTCCGGTTCCCTCGGGTTCGGCGGACACAACGGCGTTCTCATCATGAAAAAATTTAAAGCTTAGGAGTAGATATGATTATTAAACCGGCCATCAGAAATAACATCTGTGCCAACGCACATCCGGTTGGTTGCGCGAAAGAGGTAGAACGCCAAATCGAATATGTGCAAACCAAAGGAAAATCCCGCGGCGCGCTCCCGCAAAAACCGCGGAACGTTCTCGTGCTCGGTTGCTCCACAGGTTACGGACTGGCAAGCCGCATTGCCGCGACTTTTGAGTACGGCGCTGCGACTTTCGGCGTTTCTCTGGAAAAAGCGGGCGCCGAAACCAAAGGCGGTACGCCGGGCTGGTATAATAATCTCGCATTCGACACCAAAGCAAAAGAAGCGGGCATTCTTTCCGTCACGTTCGACGGCGATGCTTTCTCCGATGAAATGCGCGATCAGGTGATTGCAAAAGCAAAAGAAACGGGAATCGCTTTCGATCTCGTAATTTACAGCCTCGCAAGCCCCGTCCGCAAAGATCCGAAAACCGGCGAACTTTACAAATCCGTTTTGAAGCCTTTCGGAAAACCGTTTACCGGAAGCACGATCGACGTGATGACCGGAAAAATCAGCACTATTTCCGCGGAACCCGCAAGCGAAGAAGAAGCGGCTCAAACCGTGAAAGTAATGGGCGGCGAAGACTGGGAACTTTGGATCACAGCCTTAAATAATGCCGGAGTCCTCGCCGAAGGTTGCAAAACCATCGCCTATTCCTACATTGGCCCTTCCCTCTCCCATGCCATTTACCGCGACGGCACTATCGGCGGCGCGAAAAAGCATTTGGAAGCGACGGCACTTAAGCTGAACGCGGAACTTCAAAATTCCGTCAAGGGTGAGGCTTACGTTTCCGTGAATAAAGGGCTTGTCACGCGTTCCAGCGCCGTGATTCCGATTATCCCGCTTTATCTTTCCGTACTTTTCAAAGTCATGAAAGAAAAAGGAACTCACGAAGGTTGCATTGAACAGGCGGAACGTTTGTTCGCCGAACGTCTTTATACCGGCAGTGCGGTTCCGACGGATGAAAATCACCTGATTCGCATTGATGACTGGGAAATGGATCCGGCGATTCAAGCGGAAATCGACAAACGGATGCCGCTCCTCACCGAAGAAACGATCAAAGAACTCGGAGACCTCGAAAGTTACCGGCATGATTTCCTCGCCACGAACGGTTTCGATGTGGAAGGCGTAGACTACTCCGCCGACCTCGCCCGTTTGGATGTGATTTAAGTACCTTTAAACGTACCCCGGTTGATGCCGGGTGATGATAAAATCCCCTTCGCCGGCGAAGGGGATTTGTTATTGATACCTATCCGAAAACCACTCGGAAATCACAAGTGAACACGCCCTAATACTTAACTCTTTCGAGCCGTTCTTTTACCGTATTGCCTTTGATGAAATCGAGCGGCGGACGTTCTACCATCGTAAAACAGCCAAAGGCTTCTTCCGATGCCGCACGGAACGCAGCGCGCGCCGAAGCATACATGATATTTGCCGTCATAATCGGATTTTTTCCGGCGAGCGTGATTTCGACTTTTACGCTCGTTCCGCGATTGACTAAATGTCCCTGATGTTTGTCGGTATCATACTTTGCAATGCTTGAGACAAACTTTACCTCGGTAGGGTCATTTACAAAATAAGGATGATTTTTAATTTCCTGTTCAATGCGCTTCTGTTCTACTTTGTCTGCAACCACATAAACGCGGCGCTTTTGCATTCCCGGTTTTTTCCCGGGGAGCGTTAAGGACACGGCATCCCGAACCCCCTGAATATCTTTCACCTCGGTGGTGTGCCCC
>QMCE01001644.1_pt1 | contig 12307 bp, 7 predicted proteins | sample 1821851 | NCBI WGS metagenome assembly QMCE01 (sample SAMN09453174, study PRJNA476694) | Termite gut metagenome, whole genome shotgun sequencing project. | isolation source: worker | host: Odontotermes sp. | place: South Africa:Pretoria | collected 2016-01-28
ATGCGGGCTTTGCCGCTGGTGCCGGTATTACTCATCTGTATCTTCGTGCCGCTGACGCTGTGCCACTTCATTTCGTGAACCAGGATTTTTCCGTCCTTATTCATCGGATAATGCTTGGAAAAACTGCGCTTCCGGAGCGTACCACCGTTGTTGTCAAAAAGCATGTTGTCTGCGGATGACTGACTGTCTTTCGGGTATCTCGGGTCGTTCGTCCATTCCCCGACAAAAACCGTGCGCCAATCGGGAACATAGGTCATGTAAAAGCGCTTCAATTCGAGGTAGGAGCCGACAAGGACATCCAGCTTGCTGTTGGGATCGTCGATTTTGATGAGTTCATCCACATGCTTCTGCGCAATAACGCCAGAATACGTCTCGCCGCTCTTCGTGCCCTTATACAGAACATCGTCCAGGACATCCTTCCCCAGCGAATACACCTCGCCGCCGTTGAAGGTCTGGAGCGTGACGGAACGGCCGTTGCCGCCGTTGGGGGCGGTGGAGGCCGACGTTTTCTTGCCGCCGAGGAAATAGCGATCCAGTTCCAGAGGGGGGGTGGATGTCGGGGAGAGGCGCTCCGCAACCGGCAGCACCGCTTTGCTTCCCACGGTTTGTTGATAAAAATCCTTGGTATAGAAATCATTCTTGTTGGTGAACTGCTTGTACTTGGAGGTCATCTGCCTGTCGTTGTGGCCGGTATTGGTGTTCGTGTAGGTACCGGTAAAGGTACGGGTAAGGGGGACATAGGGATTGGGCCGCGCCGGCGTGCCCACGCCGCGATGGGTGGTGGCTGTGAGGATTTCCTTATACTTCACAGGCCGGCTGTCGGCCATGAAGTTCAGAGTGAGATCGCCCTGGGCCCAATAGCCGCCGGTGGCGGCGATGGACTGGCCGCTTTGCGGGAGTTGGCCGCGTTGCGCGCCGACAATATCTTCCTTCGCGGAACTGAGCGTCAGCTTGGGATAGACGGCGTTCAGCAGGTGATCCTCGCCGTCCACCGACAGGACGGCGGCGACATGCGCCTCTGTCGGCCGGGAGATATCGGTCACGTGATTCTGGTTGTTGCTGGTGCTGTTGCCGGCGCTGTTGCCGGGGCCGACGCCGGATTCATGCTCGACAAAGGCGGTGTCCGCGCCCAGCGACATTCTGCCCTGGTCGGCGTTCATGGTGGTGGAATCCGTGCCCACGCCGGAGGGATTGTCGCCGAATTTCATGTCGACGATGCCGTACACCGCCGCCGTATAGGCGTCGGTCGTCTTGTATCCTCCGCCGGAACCGCTCGCCGCGGCGTTGAAGTTCCGCTTCCGTGCGGTGGCGAGGACTTCGTAGGAATTTTTGTAGTCGAGCAAGTTGCGGGAGCCGCCGGTCCCGGAATCCTTCGACAGCCAGGAGTCGGGCATGGTGTTGTTGGCGAGGGCCAGATCGGCGGAGCGGACCTGCACGCGGAACTCATAATCGCCGATAGCGCCCGCGATGCGGCGCTGATCGCTGCCCTTATTGTCGCTGGAGAAGATGCCGGCCTCCACCCAGTCGCGGTTGACGGTGGTGCTGGCGTCGTCCTGGCGGGTAGTCGCCACCTGCGCCAACTGGCCGACGGCGAGGTTGGCGCCGTATTCAGCCGCGTAATCCGCCTGCTCGGTGGTGGCCACCGCCTCGCTGCTGGTCCCGGCGTCGAGGGACGACCTGAACCCGTACGCCACCATGAACGAAAGCACAACCGCCGCGAAGTAGGTCAGCATCAATGCGCTGCCGCGCCGGTTCCGGTTCTCCCTGTTCGTCTTCACCTGTCGCCCTCCTGAAAAGTTCCCCTAGGCACGTATTTCTATAAGAATGCTTTTTCCGCTTACAGACTGGTCACGATCAAACGGTAGGTATGCGTCTGCCGGCCGCGCGTGTCCAGCGTCCGGTCCTGATTCGCCCCCGGGTCCTGATAATAATACACCAAGGTGACGTCGACCGGCACCTGCGCCAGACGCCGATAGCTGTCCGACGCGCCGATCATGGTGAATTCCGGGGATGCCGTATTCACGCCGGTCGCGCGGACGCCGCCGGTCTGGATGATGCCGTCGCCGTTGATGTCGAACCCCTTCGGCCCCTCGGCCGTCGAGCCGGTGGCCAAATCCCGCCACATCGGCCCAACCGCGCCGTTCTGGTCGGTCGGCACCTTGCTTTCGTCGAGATACACCGTCATCGTCGCTTCGGCCACGATGTAGCCGGCGGGGAGTCCCGGCGTCGGGCCGTTGACAAACTGCTTGAGCCCCTCCGCCGTGCGGGCCGATTCGCCCGGCACCATCGCGGGGAAACGGCAAACAATCCCCTCCAGCGCCCCCGCCCCCACCCGGGCGACATCGAAGCCTTCAGGCAGAGAATTCGAAAGCAGGTACGCGCACAACTGCTCGGGCTTGCTGATATCGGGGTTGCCGAAGTCATTCGTCAATTCCGGGGAAACGGCGACGGCATCCCCCACTCCCGCCATCGCCATCGTCTCCTCGATGGTCTGCCGCGCGGCCGAGGTGGCGGCGACGGTCAGGCGGGTGGAGCGGTTCCGCTCCACCGACGAGAGCAGGACACCCAGACACATCAGGGCGGCGACGCCGAAAATGCCGATGGCGATGACCAACTCTATGAGCGACATGCCTTTACGGCTGCGGTGGCTCTGGATGGCGTTCGTGACTAGCGTGTCGCGCCGCATGGCAAACCCCTTCCGAATAAAACCAGGTCAAGAGTACTCCCCGCAAACAAATATGCAACCATCCTTCCAGTTTTCCCGTCACCTGCTTGCGTTACTGCATCATGCGCCAATGAAATGGATTGCAAATCGCTCTTTCTCTCCACTCCCGCTTGGTTCTACAATAAAACCACGCTTCCCGCCCAGTATTGCTACCTTCCCGTACCATCCGGAACCGCGCGTTGCTACCTATGCGTAACACAGCCAACCCTACGCCCCCGCGATCCGGTCCCATTGCTTCCCGTACAGCCGCGTCAATTCCCGCCGCAAGGCCAAATGCTCCCGGCGCGTCAACTCCGGATCCGCTTCCAGCACCGCCGCCGCCTCGCGCCGCGCGTCCGCCATCAACTCAATGTCCGTCGCCAAATCCACCAGCCGCAACGACGACAACCCGTGCTGCCGCGTGCCGGTGAAATCCCCCGGCCCCCGGATGCGCAGATCCGCCTCGGCAATGGCGAAACCGTCCGACGCCGACAGCAGCGCCGACAGGCGCTCGCCCGCCTCGCCGCCCCGCGCGTCCGACAGCATGAGGAAATATCCCTGCTCCGCCCCGCGACCGACGCGGCCGCGCAACTGGTGCAACTGCGCCAGACCGAAGCGCTCGGCGTGATCCACCAGCATCACCGTGCTGTTCGGCACGTCCACCCCCACCTCGATGACGATGGTGGAGACGACGGCGTCGACGCGGCCTTCGCGGAACCGGTCCATGATCGCCTGCTGCTCCGGCCGCTTCATCCGGCCGTGGAGAATTTCCAGACGGAATCCCTTCAACTCCCCGACCGCCAATTCGCGGCGCATTTCCTCGGCCGATCGGAGATCGCTTTCCTCGCTCTCCTCCACCAGCGGGCAGACGACAAACCCCTGCCGCCCCCGGGACAACTCCCGCCGCATGATGTCCCACGCCTCTCCCGGGCGTTCGCGCGACACCCACAGCGTTTTGACCGGTTTCCGGCCGGGGGGAAGTTCGTCGATGACCGAGAGATCCAGGTCGCCGTACACCGACAGCGCCAGACTGCGGGGGATGGGGGTCGCGGTCATCACCAGCAGATCCGGGCGCACGCCCTTCCGGGACAGTTCAAAACGCTGGCGCACGCCGAATTTGTGCTGCTCGTCGATGACCACAAGCCCCAAGTCGTGGAAAACCACGTTGTCGCCGATGGCGGAATGGGTGGCGACGACGATGTCCAGCGTGCCGTTCGCGAGGCGCTCAAGCACCAGGCGCTTCTCCGCCGCCGCCATGCCGCCGGTGAGGACGCCGACGCGGACGCGGGCGCTCGGGCTGTTGGCGAGAAAGCGGCTGAAGGTCTCGTGGTGCTGGCGGGCCAGCAGGCTGGTCGGGGCCATGATGCAGGCCTGGGCGCGGTTCGCGACCGCCGCCAGCAGGGCGTAGGCGGCGACGGCCGTCTTGCCGCTGCCGACGTCGCCCTGCAAGAGCCGCTGCATGGGAAGGGGGCTTTGCATGTCGCGGGCGATGTCGCGGACGGCGCGGTCCTGGCTGCCGGTGAGGCGGAAGGGGAAGAGGCGGCGGATGCGGTTGTCCAGTTCGGGGCTGATGCTGAAGGCGCGGCCCGGGAGATCGTGCAGCGCGTGGCGGCGGGCGGCGAGGACGGCCAGTTGGAGAAAGAAACATTCGTCCCAGGCGAGGCGCCGGCGGGCGCGGAGGGCGTCCTCCGGCGTTTCCGGGAAATGCATGGTCCGGACCGCCCATTGGCGGCCGGGGCAGTCCTTCCGCCGCAAGAGGTCGTCCCCCAGCGGGTCGTCCAGTTCGTCCAGCCGGGTGTCCAGGGCGTGGGCCATGACCCGCCGCCACAGGGCCTGGTTCAGCGACCCGGTGCAGGGATAGACGGGGACGATGCGGCCGAAGTTCAGCGTCGAGGTCGCGGCGTCTTCCGACACGATCTCGTACAGGGGGTGGTCCATGCGGAGGCGCTTGCCCAGGCGGCGGGCCTTGCCGTGGAGGAGGACGCGGGCGCCGGCGAGCTTGTCCTTGAGCCAGGGCTGGTTGTACCAGACGACTTCGAGGAGGCCGCCGGAATCGTCGGTGAATTCGGCGGTGGTGACGTGGGTGGGCGAGGCGCGGCCGGCGGCGCGGCGCCAGCGGGGACGGCCGACGGCGCGATCGTCCACCGACACGGCGGAGGCGGCGATGGTGACGGACTCGTTTTCAGGCGCTCCGGCGATGGTGCGCAGATGCGAACGGTCGGAGAGATACCGGGGGAAGGTCCAGATCAAATCGCGGACCGTGTTCACCCCGAGCCGCGCGAAATCCTCCGCTCTGGAAGGGCCGACGTGCTTGAGAAATTGGATGCTGTCGTCCAGGGAAGCGGGCATGGGTCGGCGATGGTCCTTTACTTGGCGCGAATCCTCTAGTAGTATAGGAGCGCATGAAACAGGCCACCTCCACCCTTGGAGGTGTCCTTCTTTTATTCCGCGAACTGGAATCACAATGTCCGCCACCGCAACCGCGCCGGTCCGCACCGGCAAAATCGGGGAAGTCTTCGCCATCGCCTTCCCCCTTATCATGTCGTCGGGCACCTTCGCCGTCAAGCTGTTCAGCGACAGGATGATGCTGGCCTGGTATTCCGAGCACGCCATCGCCGCCGCGCTGTCGGGGGGGATGACGGCGTTCATGCTGTGCAGCTTTTTCATGGGCCTGGCCAATTACAGCAACGCCTTCGTCGCCCAGTATTCCGGGGCGGAGCGCCACGAGCGGACGGGCCTGGCGGTGTGGCAGTCCCTTCTGTTCAGCCTGGCGGCGGGGGCGCTCCTGACGCTGCTGGGCAGCCTCACGGCCGGGTTCTTTTCCGGCATCGGGCATTCGTTCGAGCTGGCGGCGGAGGAGGAGGCGTATTATCTCGTCCTGTGCAGCGGCAACGTGTTCGCGCTCCTCAACTCCAGCATCATGTGTTTCTGGACCGGCCGCAACAAGACCTGGACCGTGGTCGCCGTCGGCTTCGCCAGCATTTTCCTGAACGTCGCCATGAACTGGGCCCTCATTTTCGGGGCCGACGGCTCGCCGTACCTGGACAACGCCATCTGGCCCCTGCCCGCCGCCGGCTGGTGCCTGAACGCCCTGGCGGCGTGGATCGGCGCGCCGGCGATGGGGGTGGTGGGGGCGGGGATAGCGACGGTGTCGACGGACGCGCTGTCCGTGCTGGCGTTTCTCGTCCTGTTTCTCCGCAAGCGGAACCGCCGCGGCTTCGGGACCTTCCCGGCCAAAATCTACGACGCGAAACTGATGCGGCGTATGCTCCGCTTCGGCTTCGGCAATGGGATGCAGATGTTGCTCGACATCGGCTCCTTCGCCATTTTCAACCTCCTGATGGGGATGTACGCCCTCACGGCGGACGGGGGAAACGTGGCGGCGGCGTCCGGGATCGCGATCAGCGTGAACGGGGTGGCGTTCATCCCCATGCTGGGGCTGGGGGCGGCGGCGTCGATCATGGTGGGGCACGGGATCGGGTCGCGGGATGTGGCGTACGCGAAGCGGGCGGTGAGGAGCGCGCGCATTTTCATCCTGTCGTACATGGCGGTGATGTGCGTCCTGTTCGAGATTTTCCCCGAGGTGCTGGTGTCCATTTTCGCGCCGGCGGAGTCGATGAACGCGGCGACGCGGGGGATGGCGGAGAACTTTTTGCGTTTCGCCGGGGCGTTTTGCTTTGCCGACGGCTTTTTCATTTTATACGGCAATGCCATTCGCGGCGCGGGAGACACCAAGTTTTCCATGTACGTGATGGGGTTTTGCGGCTGGGTGCTGTTCGCCATTCCGTGCATGACGGCGTACTGGCTGGGCGCGGGTTATTATACGCTGTGGGTGATTCTGGTGCATTGCGCCTTCGCCTCGGCCGCGATTTTCTATTGGCGCTACCGCCAGGGCAAGTGGTGCGACATGAAGGTGATCGAGGAGACGGGGGTGAGCGGGCGGCTGCCGAGGCCGGCCAGCGTGCGGTTGTCGACGCCGGTGGTGACGGAGGAGGCGGTGTTGAGCCTGCCGGGCGACGCCGCGGGATCGGAGGAGTGAGGGGGGACGCGGTTTTCCGCGTCCCATACGTCCCATAGTATGCAGACACACGCTTCAGGAGACACCATCATGCCCGCCGGATACCTGGCCATCGTCCTCCACGCCCACCTCCCCTATGTCCGCCACCCCGAGTACCCGAATTTTCTGGAGGAGCTCTGGTTTTACGAGGCGATGGCGGAAACCTACATCCCCCTCATCAAAACCCTGTCCCGGCTGGAAGACGACAACGTCTCCTACAAGCTCCTCCTCAGTCTCTCCCCCACCCTCACCTCCATGATGGAAGACCCCCTCCTGCAACAGCGCTTCCTCAACCACCTCGGCAAAACCATCCGCCTCGCCGACGCCGAGCAGAACCGCCACCCCCAGGGGACCGAGCGCCGCCGCCTGGCCGAATTCTACAGCGACTACTACCGCGACATTCTCTACTGGTTCGAGGAAAAATGCGGGAAAAGCCCGTGCCGGACCTTTGCCCAACTGGCCCAGCTCGGCAACCTCGACCTCATGACCTGCGGCGCCACCCACGGCTTCTTCCCCATCCTCCAGCAAAACCCCGGCGCCGTCCGCGCCCAGCTTCTCTGCGCCCGCGATCACCATAAAAAAGTCTTCGGGAGACGCCCGGACGGCGTGTGGATCCCTGAATGCGCCTACTACCCGGGCGTCGAAAGCCACCTGGCCGACGCCGGCTTCGCCTATTCCTTCGTCGACACCCACGGGGTGGAAAACGCCGAAACCGCCCCGGCGCGCGGCGTCTACGCCCCCATATGCACCCGGGAGGGGGTGGCCTTTTTCGGCCGCGATCGGGAGACAAGCTATCAGGTCTGGTCGGCGGAGCAGGGCTACCCCGGCCACCCCGACTACCGCGAGTTCTACCGCGATCTCGGGTTTGAACTGCCGGAGGAGGAACTGGCCGAGTTCATCATCGACGGCCGCATCCGCGTCAACACCGGCCTCAAATACAACCGCATCACCTCCCGCCACGGCGGGGAAAAAGGCTATTACAACCCCCACGCCGCCCGGGAGCAGGCCGCCCGCCACGCCGCGCATTTTCTGGAAAACCGTATGCGCCAGGTGGAGCGTCTGGCCCGGGAAATGCCGGACCGCCCCCCTCTCGTCGTCGCGCCCTACGACGCCGAACTCTACGGCCACTGGTGGTTTGAAGGCCCGCAATTCCTCGACTACGTTCTGCGGAAGATGCACTACGATCAGGACGCGGTGAAATGCATGACCCCGGCGGAATATCTGGAAGCATATCCCGACAACCAGCTTTCGCGCCCGGCCGGTTCAAGCTGGGGCGGCGACGGCACCTATGAATTCTGGGTCAGTCCCGCCAACCAGGACGTCATCCCCGGCCTGCACCAGGCGGCCGACAGACTGACGGAAATCGTCGACGCCGGCACGACGCCGGGCGACTACGCCCCGTCCCGCGAGGACGGGCTGGTCAAGCAGATGACGCGGGAACTCATGCTGGCGCAAGCCTCGGACTGGCCGTTCATCATGCGGACCGGGACGTCGCCCGCGTACGCGAACAAGCGCATCCGGGATCATCTGGACCGTTTCTGGGCCTTGGAGGCCATGCTCCGCGCGGGCGAATTCGACGAAAAGACCTATGCCGCCATCTGCCAGGCGGACAACATCTTCCCCGACTGCGATCCCAAGTGGTATGCCGGCAGACGCGCGGAGTGACTATGATGTGGATCCGTCGCGCCCAAAAAAAGGCGCCCTTGCGGGCGCCGTATGCCAATTGCAGTCCGGACCGCGCCGGATCAGTTCTCCAGCACTTCGTCGATATCTTTCGATATCACCCGCAGGACAACCGTCTCCTCGCCGCCGGCGCGCGCCACCCGGGGCAAGGCGTACAGCCTGGTCGACATCCCGCCGCCGGACACGAGATCGCGCAAAACCGCCAAACCGCTTTCATGTACATTCGTCATCGTGTTGGGTATCGCGCTCATCATCATCCCTCCGCGGCGTTCTCGGGCGTTCCCGGCGGGTTTCTTTTCCCGCACTCTTGTTCTCGGTCGCCGCGGAAAAAAGTTAACCGGAAACTTCGTTTTTTTCTCTTTCCTACCGTCGCTTGAGCGCCCCCGCCAACAACGCGCCCACCCGCTCCGTCTCCACCAGGAACGCGTCATGGCCGTATTGGCTCGGGATGTCGATATACGTCACCGGCTTCCCCGTCCGGCAAATGGCGTGCACCAACCGCTGGCAGCCGTCCGGCGTGTACAGCCAGTCCGACGAAAAGCTCGCCACCAGCGTCTCCGACGCGATGCGGCGCACCGCCTCGGTGAGATCCCCCCCGCCCCACCGCGCCGCCGCGTCGTAATAATCCATCGCGCGGATGATGTAGAGATAGGAGTTGGCGTCGAAACGCTCGACAAAACTGCGGCCCTGGTAATTGAGGTACCCCTCGACCGCGAATTCGACCTCATGGCTGAAATCGGGCCGGATCTTCCCGTTTTCCTGAAAACGCCGGCCGAACTTGCTGTCCATCCCCGCCTCGGAAAGATAGGTGATATGCGCCAGCATCCGCGCCGCCGCCAAACCGTGCTCCGGCGTGTTTTCGGCGTCGTAGTAATCGCCGCCGTTGAAATGCGGATCGTTCATGATGGAGTAACGGGCCACGGCGTTGAACGCCACCCCCTGCGTGGACAGTTCCGGCGCGGCGGCGAGGATGATCGCCTTCCGCACCCGATCGGGAAACGCCAGCGCCCACTCCAGCGCCTGCTGCCCGCCCAGGGAACCGCCAATCACGGCGTAGAGTTCGCCCACGCCCAGCTTGTCCAGCAACAGCGCCTGCACCCGCACCCAATCCTCCACCATGACCGCGGGAAAACTCAGCCCGTACGGCTTCCCCGTCGCCGGATTGACGGCGGCCGGGCCGGTCGTGCCGTAGCAGGAGCCGAGGACATTGGAGCAAATGACGAAATGCCTGTTTGTGTCGATCGGCTTCCCGGGGCCTATCATGGTGTCCCACCAGCCGGGCTTTTTCTGGCGGTAGCCGCGCGGCGGCGAATACCCCTCCTTCATCGGCGTGAGGCGCCCGGAGACGGTCTTCCGCGTGGCCGATTTATCCCAGCCGGCGGCGTGGGCGTCGCCGGACAAGGCGTGGGTGATGAGGATGACGTTGTCGCCGCTGGCGGACATCTCGCCGTAGGTCTCGTATTCGACCTCCATATAGGCAAGCGTCTCGCCGCTTTCAAGACGGAAAGGCGCGTCCGGCGAAGCCAGCCGCATCCGCTTCGGCGTTATCCAGCCCACGGAATCCGGGGAATCGGGACCATCCACCTTTTTATCGCTCATGCGGTCTTTCTCACTGAAGTTTTGCGAAACTTCAGTTTCTCAGTGAACTTTTGCAAAACTTCAGTTTCTCAGAAATACTTCGCGGCGGCGCCGCGCAGACAGTTGCGCACATCCCGGGCCGACGACAGGCTCATCACGCTGTCCGCCACCTTGCGCGCCGATTCGAGGGACGAGCTGCGGATGATTTTCTTCACCTCCGGAATCTGCGGCGGACTGACCGAGAAGTTCCGGAGGCCCAACCCCAGGAGGAACAGCACGAAAACCGGATCCCCGGCCATCACGCCGCACATGCTGACCGGCACATTGCCCGCCTGGGCCGTCTCGATAATGTACTTCAGGGTGCGCAAAACAGACGGATGCTCCGGCCGGTACAGATGCGCCACCGTCTCGTTGGTGCGGTCGACAGCCAGGAGATACTGGATAAGGTCGTTGGTGCCGATGGAAAAGAAGTCGCAAATGTCGCAGAATTGATCCAGGGTCAACGCCACCGACGGCACCTCGACCATGATGCCGATCTTCATGTCGGGGTCGAACGCCACGCCTTCGTCCGACAGCCTCTCCTGCACGCTTCTGACCAGGCGGACGACCTTTTGCACCTCGTCGCGGGAACTGATCATGGGAATGAGCATTTTGACCTCGCCGAAGGCGGAAGCGCGGCAGATGGCGCGGATCTGGTTGCGGAAGAGGTCGGGTTTGGCGAAGCAATAGCGGATGGCCCGGCAGCCGAGGCCGGGGTTTCTCTCCTGGGCGAAGTTTTCGCCGTCCTGGAGGTGGAATGCCTTGTCGTAGCCCAGGTCCAGGGTGCGGATCGTCACCGGGCGGCCGCCGACCGATTTCACGACGCGGGCGTAACTGGCGAAATGCGTTTCCTCGTCCGGCTCGCCCTTGTTGTCGATGTAGATGAATTCGGTGCGGTAGAGACCGATGCCGTCGGCGGAATTGCGGAGGATGGAGTCGGTTTCCTGGGGAAATTCGATATTGCCCTGGACGTGCACGCGGCAGCCGTCGAGGGTGACGGCGGGACGTCCGGCCTCGGACAGGAGCTCCGCGCCGAAGCGGTGGAAATCGGCCTGGATTTTTTCATAGGCCGCCCGGGTGGCTTCCTGCGGCGAGATGATGAGGAGGCCCCGGCTGCCGTCGAGGATCACTTCGGTGCCGGACTGGATGGTGTCGGAAACGTTCCCGAGTCCCACGACGGCGGGAATCTCCCGCGCGCGGGCGACGATGGCGGTATGGCCGGTGGTGCCGCCGATGTCGGTGACGAAGCCGAGGATATGCTCGCGGTCCATGTCGGCGGTCTGCGACGGGGTGAGGTCGTGGGCGACGATGACGACCTCCCTGCCCAACGAATGCAGCTCCTCGTATTGGCGGCCCAATATGGCCCGCAGGAGTCTGCGCTCGATGTCCTGCATATCGTTGATGGCCGGGTTGAGGAACGGTTTTCCCTTGAGGCCCCGGACGTATTCGCCGATGGTGCATTGCACGGCGTATTCCGCCGTCATGCGGTTGCGCTGGATGCGGCGGAGCACTTCCGAGTTCAACGACGGATCGGAGAGGATAAGCACGTGGGCGTCGAAAATCGGCCCGACGTCCTGCCGGGCGTCGGCCTGGACGGTGCTTTTGAGCTTGGTGAGTTCCGCCTGCGCCTTGGCGACGGCCTGCTGGAAGCGCACGACTTCGGCGGGGATGAGGTCTTCGTCGGGGAGATACGACGGCGGCAGTTTGGTTTCGACGGAACCGAGCACATACGCCGGTCCGATAGCCACGCCTTGCGAAACGGGTATTCCCCTAATGATCGTTTCCATTGTCAGGCAAACCCTTTGTCAGGCAAACTCTTGTCCAAACGCCGTCTCGCGTGAAGCGCCCCAGTCCGGTGCATACCGGCGCGCTTTGGAAATTCTGGAATCCACATCCGCAATCCCAATCAAGCGGGGCGCGATTGGGACCGCCTTCCCGAAATCTCACGTGACGCGGGCATACGCCGTCATCGAAACATTTCCGCGAACATTTCCCCAAGACACGAGAATATTTTAGTGGCTAATGCTCTTTAGTCTAGGGAAAAGTTTCAGAAATGCGCTTGACAAAAGAGCGAACGCTGATAGTATTAGGCAATCCAAGCCAAATATGATGTACGGCATATTTGGCGGTGGCAGTATTTTGCGGTTGTGGTTTCGGCATATTTCTGATCGCGGGGTGGAGCAGTCTGGTAGCTCGTCGGGCTCATAACCCGGAGGCCGCAGGTTCAAATCCTGCCCCCGCTACCA
>QMCE01001645.1_pt1 | contig 12304 bp, 12 predicted proteins | sample 1821851 | NCBI WGS metagenome assembly QMCE01 (sample SAMN09453174, study PRJNA476694) | Termite gut metagenome, whole genome shotgun sequencing project. | isolation source: worker | host: Odontotermes sp. | place: South Africa:Pretoria | collected 2016-01-28
AATTCTGTTTTCGTAAATTTATCTGTTTCAGCTACATTTAATAATTATAAATATTCAAGAAATAGAGTTAAAAATAAGATTTTTTAATTTTGTTATCAATTCATTATTAATTAATTTTTTATTATCTTTGCGGAATTATTTAACTCATATAACTAATTGACTAACGATGAATGAGATGTTTCTTCACTATGTATGGCGACACCGACTCTATTCTTGTATAAATTTGCAAACAACCGATGGTGAAAGAGTTCACATTATTCATCCCGGATTTTCACATTGTCATGCCGGACCCGATTTCAAGCAAGCTATTATTCGCATCGGCAATATTACTTGGGCAGGCGATGTGGAGATCCATATTCACAGCTCGGACTGGCTCAAACACCACCATCATAATGATGCTAAATATCAATCAATTACACTTCATGTAGTGTATCAGCACGATCTGAATCTTTATGATGAAAAAGAGCGATATTTTCCTACTTTAGAGCTTCGTCCTTATATTGATAGTGACCTTATTACACGATATGAAAAGTTAGTTTTAAATGATTTAACATTGCCTTGCCGCAATCAAATTCAGGAAATAGATCCGCTTCATTTCAGCTCTTTCCTTTCGGGAATCGCGATGGAACGTTTACAGAGCAAACAGCAGCAAATATTCTCTATATTACATCGTTGTCAAGAAAATTGGGAAGAGGCTTTTTTTCAAGTTTTGACTACCGCCTTCGGATTTAAAACCAATGTAACTGCCTTTGAGTTGCTGGCTCAAAGTTTACCCTATAAATATGTCGCAAAACATGCGCATGTAAAACTTCAGCTTTATGCTCTGATTTTCGGACAATCAGGCATGCTGAATCTTGATTATCGGGACGACTATTTTTATCAATTACAAAATGAATATCAATACTTGCGTTACAAATACAACTTGATGCCGATTCCTTACAAATGTTGGAACTATCTGCGATTACGTCCTCCCAATTTTCCTGCGGTAAGATTAGCGCAACTGAGCGAGTTGTTATATTGCTCGCCTTCACTATTTCACACTATTTTATATGATGAGACTTGTACCAATTCGGATAAATTATTTTCCGTTACCCCTGATTCGTATTGGCAAACTCACTATGTTTTTGATAAAAAGGTAAAAAGACACAACGCCACATTAGGGAAAATTGCCATCGATTCTTTGATTATCAATAGTATAGTACCGGTTCTATACGCTTACTCTATTTTTCATGGCGAGGAGAAGTTGCAGATGAGAGCGCTCTCTATTTTGGAAAGTATTGATTTTGAAAAAAACAACATCACAGAATATTACAACAAAGCCGGTTTTCCTAAAGGGAGTGCGCTTTACAGTCAAGCAATTTTGGAACTTCAAAGTAAATATTGCCGAAAAAAACGTTGTTTGGAATGCTCTATCGGATCATTCATTTTAAAGAGAGGTTCATAAAGATTTTCATTAACAGTCTATTGATTAAACATCAGGAATAATTGCTAAAAGCGGTTGCGTAATTTTATTACTTTTGCACCGATTAATTTTTTAACTATGGATGCTATACTTGACCAATATCCGTATCTTCTTCCTTTCATCATTTTTTTAGGAAGAATCTGTGATGTAACTTTAGGTACTCTCAGAATTATCTTTGTCTCAAAGGGCGAAAAATATCTTGCTCCCGTTATCGGTTTTTTCGAGGTGTTGATTTGGATTTTGATCATCTCCGAAGTTTTTGCTCGTGCCGATGGTCTTTTCTCTTATCTTTGTTATGCAGCCGGCTATGCCACAGGAAATTACGTAGGTATCCTGATCGAAAAGCGAATTGCTTTCGGCATCATTCTTTGTCGCACTTATACGCTTAAAGACGGAAAAGATTTGGTAACGCTGCTCAATCAAAAGGGTTACGGAGCCACACTGCTCCACGCCTCAGGATCTACGGGCGAAATCGACATTGTAGAGACCATCATTGATCGTAAAAGATCAAACGAAGTTGAAGCTATCATTCTGAATTTTGACCCTAATGTGTTTTTTGTAACCGAAGATATTCGTGCCAAACAGAAAGGTATTTTTCCGAAAACCCGCACCGTCTTCAATCGTTGGCGACAAGGGAAATAGTCTATCTTACGGATTTGCATTGGACATTCAGGTTAATTACCGCATAACAACGATGCCAATTTCTTCATGCATTGAAAAATTTAATTCTTGATTTAGCTGTATTGAGTGCGATTCGGTGTAATATTTTTCATCTTTCCATTATTCGCAAAAGAACAGAAAAAATCACAAAAAGAAGATGAAATAATATGCACTCCCTTTTGTTTTTTGGAAAAAGAGTGAAAAATTGCTAAAAAAATAGTGTACTTTTGCACCGTTAAAAAAGAGGCTTATAAAGAACAAAAAATTATATATATCAGCACTAAAAATCAATCATAAATAATTAAAAAAAAGATTATTATGACAATGCAAGAAAAGATCAACGAACTTCTCGAGTTGAGGGCAAAAGCTCGTTTGGGAGGAGGTGAAAAGCGTATTGAAAAGCAACACGCACAAGGAAAATTTACAGCCAGGGAGCGCATCCTTATGTTTTTGGATGAAGGAAGCTTCGAGGAATTTGACATGTTTGTCACACATCGCTGTACCAATTTTGGTATGGAGAAAGAGAAACACCTGTCAGACGGTGTTGTTACCGGGTATGGTACCGTAGAAGGTCGTTTGGTATACGTATTTTCGCAAGATTTTACGGTTTTCGGTGGTTCTTTATCCGAAACGGTAGCGGCAAAAATATGTAAAGTGATGGATCAAGCCATGAAGATGGGCGCTCCGGTAGTAGGATTTAACGATTCCGGCGGCGCTCGTATTCAAGAAGGCGTGAACAGTTTGTCGGGATATGGTGAAATTTTTCAACGTAATATCTTAGCCTCCGGTGTGGTACCTCAAATTTCCGCGATTTTTGGTCCTTGTGCCGGCGGCGCGGTCTATTCTCCCGCATTAACAGACTTTATCATGATGGCTAAAAACACAAGCTATATGTTTGTTACCGGTCCAAAAGTGGTAAAAACGGTAACTAATGAAGATGTTACCGTAGAAGATTTGGGCGGTGCTTCCATTCACTCTACAAAATCAGGCGTAGCACATTTCGCCGTTGATAATGAAGAAGAGGGGATTAAAATGCTTCGTCAATTGTTGAGCTATCTTCCTTCCAACAATATGGAAGAGCCTCCATACGTACCCACACAAGATCCTATCAATCGTTTGGAAGATTCTTTAAACCAAATAATTCCTGATAATCCTAATAAACCTTACGACATTAAGTCTGTGATTAACGGCATTGTGGATAATGGTGAATTTTTGGAAGTTCAAGCGGCATACGCACCGAATATCATTGTAGGTTTTGCGCGTTTTAACGGAATGTCGGTGGGTATCGTGGCTAACCAACCTAAATATTTAGCCGGTGTATTGGATATCAATGCGTCACGTAAAGGTGCGCGTTTTGTGCGTTTTTGCGATGCGTTCAATATTCCTTTGGTAACATTGGTTGATGTTCCGGGATTCTTACCGGGCACAGGTCAAGAGTACGGCGGTATCATTCTTCACGGCGCAAAATTACTTTATGCTTATGGCGAAGCTACCGTTCCGAAAGTGACTGTAATTTTAAGAAAAGATTATGGCGGTGCTTATATTGTGATGAGTTCTAAACACTTGCGTTCAGACATCAACTATGCATGGCCGACTGCCGAAATTGCAGTGATGGGTGAAAAAGGCGCTATTGAAGTCTTGATGGGCAAAGAGATCAAAGAGATCGAAGATCCTCAAAAGAGAGCGGAATTTATTGCCGAAAAAGAGGCGGAATATCGCGATGCGTTTGCAAATCCGTATGTAGCCGCAAAATATGGTTACATTGATGATGTAATTGAACCTCGTAATACCCGTTTCAGAGTGATCAGGGCGTTAGAATCTTTGAAAAATAAGAGACAGGAAAATCCTGCCAAGAAACATGACAATCTCCCATTATAAAACTCTAAAAGCTCTTCTATGATGAAAAAAAATAGATTGATATTAGTAGCATCTCTTTTGTTCTTCTTCTCCGCAAATCTGTTTTCACAACATATCAGCGATTTGAGAATTAATGAGATTCTTATTGACAATCAGGACAATTTTAGCGATGAATATGGTCGTCATGTGCCTTGGATTGAGATCTTTAACACTGCTTATAACAGTGTTAATATCGGGGAATGTTATCTTACCAACGATACCTCCGGATTAGCCGACGGAAGCGGCATTAAGAATTGGTATCGTATTCCGAAAGGAGATCCTAAAACGTTGATTCAACAACGTAGTTTTGTTGTTTTTTATATGGACAATGCCCCTTTGTACGGAACTTTTCATGTCAATTTTGATCCGCGCCAAGAGGGTTCTTCCAACTATGTAGCACTCATCAGCTCTAACGGTAGAACTTTAATCGACATCTTTAATTTTCCCGATTCTTTACGTAGTACACCTCAGCACTCTTTCGGCTATTTTGAAGATGGCATTAAAGAAGTTGAAGACGCAAACGGAAATAGGGTGAAAAATGAGGGTTTCTTAGACTATTTTACGCCCGGTTCTACCAATAAAGTTTTCGAAGGTTTAACAAAATCGGAGAAAGTAGCACAAGACGATCCTTATGGTTTCGGCTTGGCAATTATCTCCATGACTGCCGTGTTTTCCGCACTCATTGTCATCTACTTCATGATAAAATTATTTGCTCGCATGAATAGGAAGAAAATACAGAAACCGGCATCTAACGAAGAGGTTGTAAAAACAGCGGAACCTCACGCCAAAACCTTTGATTCGGATATCACCAGTGAAGAGATTGCGGCGGCGATGATGGCTCTACATTTATACTTGGATACCAATCATGATTCCGAAAGTGAAATCATTACGATTGAATCTCCTTCTGCGCATTACTCTCCATGGTCTCAAAAGCAACTTAGCTTTAAAAAGGTTCAAAGAAAACGTTAATAACTCATAAAATTAAAAACGATGAAATCATATAAATTTAAAATTAACGGAAACAAATATTCAGTTGACATTTCCGGCATAGAAGATAATATTGCTCACGTTGAAGTAAACGGAACTCCTTATGATATTGAAATTGAAACTCCAATAGCGACTCCTAAGCCTGTGGTAAAACCGATTGTAAAAGTAGCTCCGATTCCGCAAGCGGCTCCCGCGACAGCTACCGTTTCCCAACCGCAAGCGGCTAAAAGCGGCGGTAGTACGTTAAAATCTCCGTTGCCCGGCATTATCCTTGACATTTTTGTCAAAGTAGGCGACACCGTAAAAACAGGTCAACATGTCCTCCTTCTTGAAGCAATGAAAATGGAAAATAACATTGACGCAGATAAAGAGGGCGTTGTGAAAGAAATTAAAGTGCAACGCAACGATGCCGTCATGGAAGGTGATGTCTTAATTGTAATCGAATAACGACTAAAATTAACTTAACAATGGATTTTTTCAATTTTTTTACGGAAGGAATTACACAATTTTTTACCTATACCGGTTTTGCTAATGCTACTTGGGGTAACCTTGCCATGATTGCGATAGGGCTCTTTTTCATTGCATTGGCAATTCTCAAAGATTACGAACCCCTTCTTTTAGTACCTATCGGTTTCGGTATCATATTAGGAAATATCCCTTTTACTGACGGACTTCAGATTGGAGTATATGAGAATGGTTCTGTTCTTAACTATCTCTATTTCGGTGTTTTAAAAGGAGTTTACCCACCTCTGATATTTTTGGGTATCGGAGCTATGACCGACTTCTCGGCACTGATTTCCAATCCTAAATTGATCTTAATCGGGGCTGCCGCTCAATTCGGTATCTTTGGCGCTTATATTATTGCTTTACAGTTAGGTTTTACTCCACAGGAAGCCGGCGCTATCGGTATTATCGGAGGCGCTGACGGTCCGACTGCAATCTTCTTATCTTCCAAATTAGCTCCGAGCATGATGGGCGCAATTGCAATTTCAGCTTACTCTTACATGGCTTTAGTTCCGGTAATTCAACCTCCGATCATGAGACTTTTTACGACTAAAAAAGAACGCGTAATTAGAATGCGTCCGCCTCGCGTTGTAACTCACAGAGAAAAAGTACTATTCCCGTTACTCTGTATTCTTTTAACCGCATTTTTAGTACCCAGCGGTTTACCGCTTTTAGGGATGCTTTTCTTTGGTAACCTTTTAAAAGAGAGTACCGTAACTAAACGTTTGGCTAATACCGCAAGTGGTCCGCTAATTGATATTGTAACCATTCTGATCGGTTTAACCGTAGGCTGCTCTACCCAAGCCGACACCTTCTTGAAGGTAGAATCTCTCAAAATTTTCGGATTGGGAGCTGCCTCTTTCGTAATTGCTACCACAGCCGGAGTTTTGTTTGTTAAATTCTTCAATCTATTCTTAAAAGAGGGTAATAAGATCAATCCGTTGATTGGAAATTCAGGTGTGTCTGCCGTGCCCGATAGTGCACGTGTTTCTCATGTTGAAGGACTTAAATATGACAAAACCAACTATTTGTTGATGCATGCCATGGGCCCTAATGTTGCCGGCGTTATTGGCAGTGCTGTTGCTGCAGGTATTCTATTGAGCTTTTTATATTAAAAGATATTTTAACGTTTTTGTCATGAAAACGTTATGTAACATGAAGGAATCCATACAGATATGGGTTCCTTTTTTAACTTAAAAAAATGAAAACACACTTTATTGATACACATGCTCATCTTTACAAAGAGTATTTCCCGACATTTTTTGAAGATGTTGTACAGCGCGCCGTTAATGCAAATGTAAAACAGATCATCTTGCCTTGTGTAAAATCGGCAGATATTCCGAATTTGTTCACCGCTGCCGATCAATTTCCCGATCATCTCTATCCGCTCATAGGTCTGCATCCTACCGATGTTAAAAAAGAGAACTATGAGGCAGAATTAGCGATTTTAGAAAAGTATCTTTCCGATAAACGAGTAGTAGGAGTTGGCGAATGTGGTTTGGATCTCTATTGGGATAAAACCGGACTTGAAGAACAGAAGATTGTGTTACGAAAGCATTTAGAGTGGGCGGAAAGGTACAATTTTTCACTCTCCATACATGTTCGCGACGCATACGCAGAAACCTTTCAATTGTTGGAAGAGTATAATAAAACCTGTATTCGAGGTGTGATGCACTGCTTTTCGGGTGGTATTCAAGAAGCTAAATGGGCTGTGCAACATGGTCTCTTTTTGGGAATAGGCGGGGTTGTTACTTTTAAAAATAGTAAAATACAGGAAATTATTAAAGAAATTGGATTGCAATATCTTGTTTTAGAGACAGATGCCCCTTTTCTTGCCCCCGTTCCTCATCGTGGTAAAACCAATGAGAGTTCTTATATTCCGCTTATTGCCGAAAAAGTAGCCGAAATTTTTAACACCTCAACAACTACCGTTATGGAAATCACTACACAAAACGCATTAAAGTTGTTTCCGAAATTGGGAGAAAAAATTAACGCTTAATCCTTTTCTCTCTAATTGTCAATTTTCAATTAAATAGTATTTTTGTTTTTCAAATAATTACCGTATGATAGATCGTTATTCCCGACCTGAGATGAGTTCCGTATGGACGGAAGAGAGTAAGTTTAATGCCTACTTAAAAGTGGAAATTGAAGCAGCCGCAGCTTGGAAAGAGCTGGGTATTATTCCTCCTGATGAGGTGGAGCTTCTGAGAAAAAACGCCACATTCAATATTAATCGCATCTATGAATTAGAGAAAGAGACCCGTCATGATATTGTTGCTTTTACACGAACGGTGAGCGAAAGTTTGGGCGAAGAGAAAAAGTGGGTGCACTACGGATTGACCTCTACCGATGTGGTGGATACTGCTAACGGGTATCTGCTCAAACAGGCGAATGATCTCTTAAGAAAAGGAATCTATGAGATGTTGAATGTATTGAAAAAAAGAGCATTTGAATTTAAAAATACGCCCTGTATCGGAAGAACACATGGTGTACATGCCGATATTACATCATTAGGATTAAAATGGGCGCTGTGGTATGATGAGATGAATCGTAACCGGGATCGATTTGAAAAGGCAGCCTCCGATGTGGAGTTTGGAAAAATCAGCGGTGCTGTGGGCAATTTTGCCAATACACCCCCTTTTGTACAAGATTATGTATGCCGTCAATTAGGCATTCATTCTGCTGCAATCTCCACACAAACATTACAACGAGACCGCCACGCCTACTATATGGCTACCATCGCGATGATCGGCAGTACTATCGAGAAGATGGCTACCGAAGTGCGACATTGGCAACGTACCGAGTTGCGGGAAGCCGAAGAGGCGTTCGGGAAAGGACAGAAAGGATCTTCTGCCATGCCTCATAAAAGGAATCCTATCGGTAGTGAGAATATGTGCGGCTGCGCTCGCGTGCTCCGCGGTTATATGGTTACCGCCTACGAAAATGTTCCGTTATGGCATGAACGCGATATTTCTCACTCCGCCGCCGAGCGGATCACTCTGCCCGACGCCACAATTTTGCTGGATTACATGCTGTTTCGTTTTCGTAATATTCTCGAAAATCTCGTTGTCTTCCCTGAAAATATGCTAAAAAATATTTATTTGACTCACAATGTCATCTTCGCACAAAGAGTGATGAATGCACTGATTAATAAGGAGTATTCAAGAGAAAAAGCGTACGATTTAGTGCAACCCATTGCCATGGAAGCTTGGTTTAATCATAAGGATTATAAATCGTTAATCGAAAATAATGCAGAAATACAAAAAATTCTCACGCCCGAAAAGATCAAGGATTGTTTTACGCTAACCTACTATTTTAAACATGTAGATGACATTTTTGAGCGTGTTTTTGAAGAAAAAAAGTAAATACTATGTTTTTCCGTTTGATTTTCCGCTACGTAGCTCTCTTTTTTATCACCCTCGCTTTTATCGCTTGTAACCATACCGATACTTCGATAGAAGGAGATTTGGATAATAATATTGCAAAGCGCATCTATCTTTCTAAAATCACACCCGACGGCACTATTTTGATTGATTCGACGGAGATTCGGCAAGGTCATTTTCGTTTCAACATCAAAACCGAAGAAAATGTTGAGCCTGTCATTTATCAACTCTCGCTTTCATCTGTTAACAGTATGAACACCATTGCAAAATCGGGTGACCGCCTGCAAATCGCTGCCGATGCGAACAATTTAGCGAAAAGTTATACGATTCAAGGAGGCAACGATGCCGAGTTAATGCTTCAATTGGACAGAATGTTAACCGCTTTTATTGATACGGTTGATCTTTTATATGCTATTTATGAACAAAATCTTGAAGATGATGAGATTCGCGCCGAAATAGATCTTCGTTATAATCAACTGCTTACGCGCTACTCTTCCGATTTGATCCGTTTTATACAACAAAACAGCCAATCTATGGTGGCTATTCCTGCTTTTTATCAAATGTACAATCGTCGACAATTCTTGCAGGAGGAAGAAAACCTTCCCTTACTTCGATTAATTTATAACGATTTAAAGAAGAAATATCCCGACAATGAGAATGTGATTTTCTTAAAGAAAAGGATTGAGCTTATAGAAAGTAATACAAATTAAGAGTTCAAAATCTCCTGAACTGTTTTCGGATAGAGTTTGTGTTCTAATTTGTGTATTTTATTTTCAATCTCTTCAAGACTTTCCGTTCCATCCATCCGGAAACTGTCTTGAGCCAAAATGGTGCCCGTATCCATGCCGTTATCCACAAAATGAATCGTAATGCCAAACACTTTTACACCATGTTGATAAGCTTTTTCAATGGCGTGCAATCCCGGAAATGCCGGCAATAGCGAGGGATGAATATTGACAATTTTTCCCGGAAATGCCGTTAACAGCGTTTCGCCAATAAGGCGCATATAGCCCGCCAATACAATCATATCCACCTCTTTTTCTCGCAATAAATCTACAATCTCCTGTTCAAAATCCTTTTTGGAAGCATACATTTTCGGATTAAAACTAAAAATAGCAATATTGTTCTCTACAGCACGGTATACCGCACCACAATCCGGTTTATCGGAAACCAATAACACAATTTCGGCATGTAACAAACCTTGTGCCACCGCATCTATAAAAGCTTGGAAATTGGTGCCAGAACCGCCGGCAAAAATCGCTATTTTCTTCATGATCTGATTATAACTTCCTCTTTTGATGTTATTGTTCCCATAATGACAGGCTCTTCTCCAAATTCGCGAAGTAAGTTCAGGCTTCTCTCCGTCTCATTTTCATCCACAACAATGACCAAGCCAATACCCATGTTGAAAATATTGTACATTTCACGGTGCGGAATATTGCCCATCTTTTCCAAGAAATTGAAAACAGGAGGCGCATTCCAAGATGAGGTATCAATCTCAACGCCCTGTCCGGCATGCAACACACGTGGAATATTTTCATCAAACCCGCCGCCGGTAATGTGGCAAATCGCATGTACATCAACAAATTTAAGAAGTTCTATTACAGGCTTTACATAGATACGTGTAGGCGTAAGCAACACTTCGCCCAACTTGCCGTTTAACTCTTCAATATGCTGATTCAAATTTAGTTGATGATCTTTCAAAATGATTTTTCTCACTAATGAGAAACCGTTAGAGTGTACTCCTGACGATGGCAAGCCAATCAAAATATCGCCTGTTTTTACTTTACTTCCGTCAATCAGCTTTGCTTTCTCTACCACACCTACGGTAAATCCTGCGATATCATACTCCTCTTCCGAATACATATCGGGCATCTCGGCTGTTTCTCCCCCAATTAACGCGCAATTAGCTTGTATACAACCATCTGCTACGCCTTTTACTATTTGTTCTATTTTCTCCGGGTAATTTTTCCCCACAGCAATATAGTCTAAAAAGAAGAGCGGAGCTGCTCCTTGAGCCAATACATCATTCACACACATCGCCACCACATCAATCCCAATGGTATCGTGTTTGTCCATCATAAAAGCCAATTTCAGCTTGGTCCCCACGCCATCGGTTCCACTGACTAAAACAGGTTCTTTAATCTCTAACGCGGAAAGATCGAACATCCCTCCAAAACTGCCGATGGAACCCATCATACCCAATCGGGATGTCTTTGCAATGTGCTTTTTAATCCGTTCTACCGACTCATAACCGGCTTCTAAATTAACTCCGGCTTCTTCGTACTTATGTGCCATAAAATATAGTTGTTATTTTCGTTATGAAAGGTGCAAAAATACAAAACTATTTACTCTATTCCTCTTTCCAAAAGTTGATAAGGATCGTCAACATCTTTCAGCAATTCATTGTAACTGTTTTTTGATTTTTCGGGTATCTTAATAATATAGTTTTTATTGGGATAAACCGTCAACTTTGAACTTCTCAACCAAGGATTTAATGTCTTGAGTTCCAAATAAGTGATTCCTTTTTCCACGGCAAAGGCTTCTAAATCCGAAATGGTACTGTCTATTTTAATCTCCTCGCATGGAACAGGGTAATAGAGGTCGCTTTTTCTAACTTTCAAACCATACTTTGCCGGATTTTCATAGACCTGTTTATAGGCTAAAATTCTGTACAGATAACGAGATGTCTCATTATTAAGATACATATCCCAATATTCGTTCGTCTTTTGTGTCTCCTTATTTTTTCGCAATCTTCCTTCGCCCATGTTGTAGGCAGCAGCAGCCAAAGCCCAAGTTCCTAAATTTTTCTTACTGTTTTTAAGATACTTACATGCTGCTCTCGTCGATTTTTCTAAGTGATAACGTTCATCTACCTCTTCATTAATTTGTAATCCGAAACTTTTTCCCGTGCTCTCCAAAAACTGCCAATAACCTGTTGCTTTAGCCGGAGAGATCACATTCTCTAAATTACTTTCCGCCACACAGAGATATTTAAAATCTTCAGGAACTCCCTCTTCTTGAAGGATTTTCTCTATAATCGGAAAATAACGCGGCAATCGTTTAACGGTTTGCAATGTTCTGGAATGTTGATACACCGTATTGATCAACTCACGATCCAATCTCTCTCTTACCCAATAGATCTCCAACGGCACCTTCTCTCCGGCAAAAGTCATCGTTTCGGGAATATAGGGAGCAGCAATCGTATTGCTGTAATATTCCGATCCGCCTTCATTTTTAACTTCAACCTCTTCTTCGCCGCATATTGCCGTCAATGTGATTGCGGAAGAGACAACAATTACTGTCGTAATGATCCAAATAAACCTTTTTTTGTTCATGTTTTTAAATTAAATAGTTTGATAACACTTTCAGTAACGTAAAAAAACGGAATCTCATATAAGAAATAATAAAG
>QMCE01003443.1_pt1 | contig 12304 bp, 16 predicted proteins | sample 1821851 | NCBI WGS metagenome assembly QMCE01 (sample SAMN09453174, study PRJNA476694) | Termite gut metagenome, whole genome shotgun sequencing project. | isolation source: worker | host: Odontotermes sp. | place: South Africa:Pretoria | collected 2016-01-28
GAACAATTAAAAGCAAATTAAGAAAAATAAAAGCATAAATACAAGCGTTTTGCTTTTATTTTATGTGAAAAATATAAAATAATTCATATATGATTGATTTTAAGCAATTTAGAAAGCAAAATAATTTAACGCAAATACAAGCAGCTGAATATTTTGACGTATCGCAAGCATTTATCTCGCAAATTGAATTAGGAGAAAGACCTATTCCTGCTGAACTTAAAGGCAAAATAAAAGCATTAAAAGCATTGTGCTTATTATCAAAGTGCAATACATCCAGTCATATGATTTCCAGCACCACTGGCATCAGCGAGGTAGAAATTGAAAACTACCGCGCTGGCAAAACCAAACCCGATGAAAACTATGCAATGATTTTGCTTCATTATTTTGCCGAACATACCGATTTAATGAGTGATGCTGAAATTGACGAATCGGAAAATGAACACTCGAAGTTGAGCAAAAGAGCTGTAAAAACTTTTCAATCTAAAATAAGTCAAACAGATACAATCGGTTTGCTTTTAGACCGTATAGAAACACAGGCAAAAACTATCAATCGACTTGAAATGCAGGTTGAAGAACTTAACAAAATCATCAACCAACCGAAATGAATATTTCAAAGAACTCAAAAAATGAAGCAAAACCTGTTACACTTAGTATTTACAAGCGAAAGCGTACGCCGGAACCGGATAGAAAATAGAGTGTTTTTCTCAAGGCTCGGCGAATTTGAGCAACAATACCAAAATGTATCCACGAAGTGGTATCTGAGTAAGGATATAGGTGGGTATCTTTTGTGCTGTGAATTACAGAATGGTAGCCCTGAAATTCGCTTGGAATTTCAATGTCGTATAGCGGATTTATATACCCCTGTTCATTTGGTTTTGGCGTGTCAAGATAAAACTGACGACGAAATCGCTCATCTTCTCGAATGTGATGTAATAATCCTTGCATATAACTCCAATACATAATATTAAGTTCTTGTTCATTCGGCACAAAATGAATGTATCTTGATACTGTGTTGTTTTTGTTTTTTGGAACTACGCTTTTTCCTTGTGCATCTTTCACGTCAAACGATAACTGCAAACGGTAATAGCAATGATTGTTGGAACATCTGTAATTAAAATTTTCCCACGACATTTTTTTTGTTCTCATATTATTACATTTAATCAGTTACTATTCTTACCGTAGGTCTCACAACAACCTGCCGTTCCGGCATTGCCGAATTATCATTTAGCTGAATATTAAAAATCAGCTTCCGGATTTTAATCCCCCGTTCATCGCCTGTCGGCATACAACTTTTTCGGGTTAAAACGCCCGATGTTTCAGAGGGTTGAAAACCGTGTAAAGCCTTAAAAATATCACGTATCAAGTCGTAAAATTCAAAAACTTTGTCCCGTTGTCTCGCCGGTGCTTTTCCCGATGAGTTGCTAAGCCGGACGTTAGCAACTGTTATGCTTATTTGCCCAATGCCTATTTGGGTAAGTGCGCCTTTGTCGCTCCACTCGCCGCTTTCAAAGTCAATCAGTGCGCAGGGGAATTTAACCGGTGGCGGTGTAAATTCCAATTGTCCCCAATTTTCGTCCACATACTGTAAGTGTGGCACTTCTTTTTGAAGTTGCGTTAAAATGCTGTCTAAAACTTGTTTCATAATAAAAGCCCCCTCTAACTCCCCCACAGGGGGAGAACGGGAACGAGGCTCGCCGTTTCTTGTTTATTTTTCTCTGTCTTTAAGCCCCCCTTGAGGGGGAGTTAGGGGGATTTCAGGTTTTTCATTGCTTCTTTAATATTCTCATTTACAATTTGTTCAATCACTTTTTTTACTCGCGGGTGATTGCCTATAAATTGCCGTTGCGGTATTGTAATTTTGCTGCCTACTTTCATTAATGCCATACGATGCCACATTTCGGCTTCCTGGCTGATGGCAATGTTCTTTTTGCTTGCGCTTCTTTTGCCGTTTTTGAGTGTTTTTATGTTGCCTGCCACCTCTTTGTAACGTGCCCAAAAGTAGCGTTTCATTTTGGCAGTTACGGTTATAGTGCCGCCGGTGTTGTGAATGCTTGCGTAAGGAACCGAACTCGTAAATACCACCGAATTGCCTACCACTTGCGCCTGTATGGAACGGCGCAGTTTGCCGGTAGAAACCAATCCGTTTTTGCTCTTTTTCCACTTTTGGTCAAAAAAGGCTTTGCGCTCAAAGTTCCGGTCGAACTCGTCTTTGAGTTCAACTTTGATGTCGTTAAGGATTTTTTGTGATAATTTGTTTTTCATAGTGCTTTTTTTAAATTATGTTGTATATTTGTACCCTAAAAGATTGATAAAGTGGCTTGTCGATGCTGGTCTTGGAACCTAATACGCGCATTTTATCAGTCTTTTATCTTTTCTGTCGCTGAATAAAGAAAATGCTCGAAACGCCCATTATACCATTGTTCAGCCACATTATAATACAGTTCTTTTTCTTTGTCCTTGAAATAATAGAATTTCTGTATTTTGTCCTTTCGTTCTTTACTCAACCCTGCGGATTTTACAAATTCAGCGTCATTCAATGCTTCATCAAGGGTTTTTAAATCCTCTTTACTTAATGCCTTTACTCGTTTGAATGTATCGGAATAAAGATGTTTGTTTCCTTTCGCCGTAAATTTTACCGTGATTGCTCCGGCATCGGTTTCTTTTACAACTTGCTTTTTCAATAAAGGCTTCATTTCGAGCAAATATTTTTCACGCCGCTGCGCCTCAATTGTTTTTTCATAAATAGCATCTACTTTCCGGCAGGCTTGGCATTTTTCATTATTTCCAATTTTCGCCGCTAAGTGTGTGGAACTGTTACAACTGCCACACTTAGTTGTGCGATATGGGTGTGCCGGTGGAAATAGTTGCCCTTGCTTACCCGGATTGAAACGGAAAATCTCGCCTTTGTCGGCGGTTGCCTGCGCGCCCCTGTCTTGCGCTATGGCTGAATTACTTGTGGCGTATTTTTCCTTGCGTACCTGTACGGCTTGGCAACGGCATCGCCAGCCATTTGGCGGATAGTAGGAAGCCCAAAACGGGTCGCTTGGCGGTAAGGTTGTGCCTGTCAATATTTGGTGGTCTTGCCGCACCCGGTTGTCTTCGGCGGTGCGGTACTGCAAATTATAGTTGTCGCCGTCCCTTTCAACTTTAGCCCATTGCGCCGCCATTTGTGCCGATGTTATGGCAAATTCATACTCTGCCTGCAAATAACTTTCGTTGTAATCATTGTCTATTTGCTGCACCTCGCGGTAAAAAGTGTCGAACGGTTTTATACTGCCGTCATCGTTTCTCAGTCGCAAACTGCCCTCTTTTACTTCGTTGTACACTTTCATTCCCGAAAAAATAAAAGCATCGCGGTCGAGACTTTCAGCCATTCGCGGCGGCACGCAATTGTCCTGTATTCCGTAATTGATTGCTTCGGCATAAACCTCGTAAGTATCGGTTATAAGCGGTTGCAAATCGTGTTCGGCGAGTATTTCGGGTGTTACCTGTTCAAGCCGGTGTACCACTTGCATAGCCTTTTTAAAACTGTCTTTTTTAATTTGTTTTTTCGGCTTTTTAGACGGTTTTTCATTGACTTTTAAATGGTTGCTGAGCGAAGTCGAAGTACCGGTTTCACACGGTTTATACAATTCCGCAATTTGCTCGTGAAAATGTTTAAAGCCTTGTTGAAATTGGGTTTTGTCGGTGTTTAATTGCAGGGGCGAATGATTATTCGCCCCTACGCGAAAAAACCGTTTTCATTCTTTACGGATAATTCGGCACCGTTCATTGATAGTTGCTTGTTACTTACCGGTATGCCGAATTTATTGTTAATCCATTCATTATCCACATCTTTGTACGGCAAAATTTCGGTTGTCATTTTCCACAATTTTTCGGGGTCTTCTTCGCTCGCAAATTCAAAAAACAAGCCGTCGGGCAGAAAGCCGATTTTGTATAATGCCGGTAACACAAGCGAGTTCATATATTGCTCTACCAATTTGCGGTCGGCAATAACAAGTCGGTTTTGTATGTCTTGGCTTACCTGTTCCTTGCCTCGTGTGCCGTGTTGCGTGTCCTGCCCTATGATTGCGCCCGAAACCAACAAACTGACTTCATTGTTGCACAGGCGGATTAAATTGTTGTACACATCGCCGTTAGTGTCGGCTCCTTTGGCAAAGTTAAATTCTTCGGTTTCGTCAATGATAAACCACGCCGCCGCCCCCATATCGCGCATCATACTTTCGGCGCGGTCAAGCATTCCGGCATCTTGCGTATTGGTTTTCATATACCGGGGTGGTATGCCGTAAATTTCGCACAATTCACTCCAGCAACTCTGTGCATATTTTTTGAAAAGAATGTGCGGTACGGCTTTGTTCAAAAGTCCAAGCTCACCGGTGTTGAACTCCAACAGCCACGTTCCATATTCTCGTGCGTTGCGGTAGTCAATATAGTTGTCGGCATCAGCATCGGGATAAAAACGCCCGAAGTCCGGCGCAATATTTTTGCGTGGAAGCAGCCAAGCGTTCAGTTGTTCTACATTGTAACCAAGTTCTACCACAGAACAACCATAAAACAAACTGCCCAAAATAGCATTAACAATAGTAGAGTAAGCTCCCGAAGTTTGCAACAATAGTGTTGCCTCTTCATTTTCGTTCCCCTTGCTGTCTTTGAGCGTAAACGGTGCCGACACAGTTTGTAAGCGGCGGTTTTCTACTTGTGAGGTTAAAAGCGCATCAAGCATAATATCGTCATAGAGTTTCATAAGGCGCACACGTTTTGGCGCATCGGCGTTGTTTGCCTGTTGCTGGGCGGTTTTCCACGTGGCAACGTCCGAGCGTGTCATACTTACATTTTTGCGTATAATTCGGCTTAAATAGCCGTTCGCAGGTTTGCCCGTTTGGTTGTTTTTTAACGTAATCGTTTTTAATGCGGTTTTTTGGCGTTTATTTCGTTTCATAATGATATAGGTTATATTTTTGTTTTAAGTTGAAATTAAACAGGACTTCAACGGCGATTTTTCGACGTTGGACGTTTTGATTGTGCTCTTACAAATCGTGGTTAAATTTCGGACGGCTACCAAAACGGAAAGGCAACTGCTCACTGTCGCGGTCGTTTCCTTCTCCGGTTTCACTATTATCGTTGCCAAGTGTAGGCAAACCGGACACTATGAGCGGTATGTGTTCGCTGTCGCCGTAGCCTGCAATTCTTTCTAATGTGCGCACGGCATTTTCGTAACGTTCCTTCACGTGGTCGTAAATTATATCCACATTCGAGAGTTCGCAAATATTCCAAGCGGCTACGGTTTTGCAAAGGCGAAGCACAAAAGCGTTGCGTTCACTACCCTCTACGCTGAAAATTGCTTCAATATCATACATATTCCAATTTTGATATTGCTGTTTGCTGTTACTGCCGTTGTTCCGGCGGTTGTTAGCGGCTTGAAAGTAGGCTTTTACTTCCTGTATAGCTGCTTCGATACCTTCGGCAATTATACCGGTGTCGCCCTCTGCAATTTCTTCCATTTGGTAATTGTAGAGAACGGTTTTCATTTCGTCAAGATTTATGAACATAATAAGCCCCCTCTAACTCCCCCTTAGGGGGAGTTAGAGGGGGCTTACAATGTTATATTTTGACCCGGTACTTAAAAAAATTGTGTACGACAAGCCGTTCGGTACACTTACTCCACCGCCGCCAGTGGGCAGTTTTACCGTGCCGCCTTATTTTGGCGCAATTGTCAATCGTAATAAGGCAAAAGAGCTGCAACAGGGCGAGTTTGCAGATATTACGCAAACTACAGTTGAGCCTTTGCACAATGAGGATTACAGCGAAATTTCACAACAATTGCGCAACGGTCAAACAATAATGTGCGAACAGGTGCCGCTGTTAATCAAACGAAAAAATGACAGCGGCGGCTGGTTTGAATTTCCAATTGAACCGCTTATTTCGCTTAGCCTCAAAAACATAATCACACGGCGGTATGTAGCAAAATCGGACAGACGCGGCTCAATAAAAGAACGTTGGAGTATGGACGATTTTGATATTTCCATTTCGGGCGTTTTGAAAAACGAAAACGGCGACGATTTATTCCCTGAAGAAAAAGTAAAACGACTGCTCGAAATTGTGCAAAGCCCCAATGAAATAGAAGTAATGAGCGTGTTTTTTCAATATTTCAACATTACCCGAATGGCGGTTGAAAGCGTGAATTTTCCCCATACAAAAGGCTGGGAAAACCAAAATTTTGAAATAAAAGGCTACAGCGATTATTCATATCAACTTTTAATCGAAAAATAACTATGCTTTCAATAGATTTTCAAATAGGAATTGGCAAATATTGGCTTATGATGATTGAGGCGGTCGATATAACAAAAAGCGTTGATAACCTCGCCGATACGGCAATTATATCGTTGCCCGGCTCTGTGTTCAACCAACGGCTCGAAATTGAGGAACAAATCAGCGAGGGCAACGAGGTTATTATTCGTTTGGGTTACGATGGCGAACTGAAAGACGAATTTGCCGGCTATGTTGAAAGTGTAAGCACCGACAATGGCACAATAAAAATCAATTGCGAGGACGAACTGTTTAAATATCGTACAGATGTTCCGAACAAAGAATTTACCAACACCGGCGTTAAGCAAATTTTGCAGTGGGTAAACCAACAAATTGGCAATACTTCAACTGTGCTCAGCAAGCATTTTGATTTGAATTGCGATTTTGATTTTCAGTACGATAAATTCACGGTGTACAACGCAACCGGATTTGATGTACTGAAAAAAATACAGGAGGATACAAAGGCAAATGTGTATTTGAAAGGAAAAACGCTGCACGTACACCCGCAGTATGCTGAAATTGGCGCAACGGTTATTTACGATTTTTCAAAAAACATAGAAAAAGCAGACTTGAAATACCGTGATGCAAGCAAACGCAAGGTGCTTGTAGAGGTAAAAGGAACCAAGTTGGACGGTTCCATAATAAAGGCAACAGTAGGAACAGCAGGCGGAAATAAAATAAATTGGGAAATAAACGGAATTAGAGATTACGGTACGCTCGAAAAAATAGCGCACAATCAATATGAAATCGAAACATACACCGGTTACGAGGGTAATATTGCGGGTTGGCTGATGCCATTTGTAGAACACGGCGATGCTGCCGAGATTCGAGACGATGAATATCCCGAAAAAAACGGAAAATATTACATAAAATCGGTAAAAACAACGGTATCACGAAATGGTGGAGTACGAAAAATAAATGTAGGTAAAAAAATATCGGTATGAACAAATACAGTCAAATAAAGGAACTTATACAAAAAAATGCCGGAACATTCAACCGCACCGGTGTTTTTTTTACCGCTACCGTTACAGAAACAACAGGTAATACCTGTGCGGTAAAAATAGGCGATTTTCCACTTACCGGCATTCGCCTGTTGCCTGTTGCCGAAGGTGTAAATAGCGGCATATTGATAACACCGAAAAACGGCTCAATCGTTACCATTGCCGATTTTGGCAGCGATTTAAGGAATTTACAAGTGATTGCTTATTCCGATGTTGAGAGTATCAAAATAATGGGCGGTGCAAATGGCGGCATTGTGTTGAGTGAAAAGGTAAAATCCGAACTCGACACGGTAATACAACGAGTGAATAACATTGTAAACGCACTTACAAATATGGCAACTGCGGCAACTGCAACAGGACAAACACCCGTAGTGGGCGCAGCACTTGGAACACTCATAACAAGCAATAGTGCAAATATTATTACTCCGCTTGCCAAGCCGCAAAAAACAGTTTTTGAAAACAGCAAAATAACGCACTAATAATGAAAAAAGACAGAGGCATGCTGATTGATAAAGATTTTGATTTATTGCTACAAGTCAAACGGGACAGTTCCGGCAAAATAACGCAGGGGCTTGTTGTTGGCAACACGTTAGAGCAAAATCAGGCAATTATTTTGTTGGCTCAAAAAGGCGAAATAAAAGAACAGCCAATGCTTGGCGTTGGTATTCTCGACAGTGTGAACGACAACGATATTTTACAATGGAAACAGGAAATAATCGACAATTTCGACCTTGACGGTTTGGAAGTTAAGAAAATAGATATTGACAGTAATTTTAAAATACACATAGATGCCCGTTACCGTTAAAAATAATCAGAGTTTATTCGACATAGCCATACAGCACTGCGGCTCCGCCGAAGCTGCGTTTGCCATTGCCGTGCTGAACGCTAAAAGCATAACGGACGATTTGGTTGCGGGCGAAGTATTACAACTGCCGGCGGTAGCAAACAGAGCAGTAGCAGAGTATTACACAAATAATAAATTACAGCCCGCCACCGGCATAACCGGCGATTTGTTGGGCAGCGTTTGGGACAATACATTCGATGACACTTTCGGCACCGGCGAAGCAATTTTTGATTATACATTCGATACATCATTTGAATAAATAAAGGGCGAAAATATTCGCCTCCTACTAACCATTACCTCCTAAAACATGGCACGAACAATAGCAGAAATAAAAAAAGAAATCACGGACGATTTTATGACTAATGCCGAACTTATTGAAAAATACAACGAGGGCGAGCAGGACGAAACAAGACAAATACCGGTAGGCGGCAATTTTGAGGAATGGTTCTCGAAAGCGAGTTGGGAAAGCATGGGAAAGCATAATGTTTTACCTGCACGCCGCAAAAATTTGGTTGCTCGAAACGCTTTTCGAAACGCACCGTGAAGAAATCAACACCGTTTTGCTTACCAAACGCCCCCATACGCTTGGGTGGTATCGTCAAACGGCGCTCGATTTTCAATATGAGCGGGAACTGCGCGAGGACATTGCCGAATACGACAACACCGCACTGAGCGAGGAGGAAATAACGGAGGAGCGTATTGTAACCAAATGTGCCGTAGAAAAAGCCGAATTTGCCGAAAAACCTACTTTAACAATCAAAGTAGCCAAAGCCGACACGTGGCTCAATGCGGCTGAAAAATCAGCCTTTGAAAACTATATGAACGAAAAAGCCGATGCAGGTGTGCGGCTTAATATTATTACCGGCACGCCCGACCGATTGTGGCTTTCGCTCATAGTTCGCCACGATGGACTTGTATTGAACGACAGAGGCGAACGTTTATCCGGCGGAGGCAACCCGATAAAAGAAACGGTAAAAGCGCATTTGAACAATCTTGTTTTTAACGGCACATTTTTTCCTTCGCTATTGGAACAGGAACTGATGCGCCTGCCGGGCGTAAAAATTGCAACCGTGCAAGCATCACAGGCATCACCGGCAGAGGGCTCACTTGCCGTATTTCTGGATAAATACCAACCCGTAACAGGGGCTTTGAATATAGATGTAGAAACCGATTTACTCGTAGATTATGAACTTATTTAATGTAGAGTGGGACAGACTGAACGTGCTATTGTTGCCGACTTTTATGCGAAAAATACGTTTGTTCGCATTCATAAAAGCGACAACCAAACCGCAGTGGACTGTTTACAGGAGATTTTCCGATAACAGAAACGAAACCCTGTTTATATTACAATACGATACAAGCAAAGGCAATGTTGAGCGCGTGCTACGCCGTAAATTTGAGAGCAACGATATTTATATTACCAACAACGCCACCGTGAGCGACAGCACCGTGTATCTTTCCGACGATGCCGTTGCTTTCCTGCCTGTGTATTTGGGTGCTGTGCTCAGTTTGGCACCGGTTGCGCAAACTTACTTTGACGATACGCTTTACCTCGATTTTTATATTAATCCCCACAATGTGTTGGCAGATTTTACCATAATGGTGCCGGTAGATGTTGATGCCGTGTATCACAATGAAATTATACGCTTTGCGGCATTGTTTACCTTGCCCGGCTTTCGATTTACAGTAGAAACATATACCCCCCTAAATCCCTTACAGGGGGGTGAAAACGAATAAATAAATCAATCTATACCCAAATAAACTTTATAAAAATGAATAAAATTGAATTACAAGACAACGGTTTTCCAATGACGGCAAAAACACTGCGATTTTTGCAGGAAACCAACAGAGTAGCCTTTGAGGCATTGGCTCGCACGTATGGCAACAGTATTCTGTACGGTGTAGAACGTGCAGGCAGTTCGTGGACTGACGGCGCAATTATTTACAATGGCGAAATTGTGCCTTTTGTGGGCGGCGGCGTTGCCGGTACGTATTTCAGAATTGACGAAGCCGTGGAAAATGCAGTTTACAAAAGTGGTGTATCGCTTCCGGCATATTTTACGCGCGTGGCAAAACCGCAGGCAACAAACACAAATGGTGGTGTGCTTATTTCGAGTTTGGGACGGATAAATGAGGTAAGCGACTGGATTAATTGCACAATGACTACCAATGCAACAACGGGCGGCGGTATGGTATTGACCGGTGAACGTCTAAGAGCACGCAAAATAAACGGACGAATATTTCTTGACGGTTGGTTTACTTCTACCGACACTTATCAAAATACTTCGGGCAGAATAGCAATATGCACGCTCCCATTTTCCGTAAAAACAAAAACACCTGTGCTTGCCTGTAATTGGGGAAAAGCCGGTGTTGGCGAAGAGTGGGGAGGAACTGACTCTGTATTGTGGGTAGATACCGATGCTACATTGTATATCAAAAAAGTTTCAAATGACCAAATTTTTCAAATTACGAATGCAGAAATATTTTAAACCATGCCAACATTACAGGAATTAACCACACGTGCGCAAGGCGTGCGTGATGAAGTGCAAACAAAACGAAACACTGCACAGCGAATAGGCTCGCTTTTCGTGGATATTATTACGTTCTTTTCCGGTTTACTTTCCGGCAAACAGGATAAACAGGACGATGCGCTTAAAACCGCGAGTAAAGAAATTGTTCCGGCTATTAATGAGGTGATGGATAATATTTCACTTTTGAAGGGCAATGTGAGCAATGCGTTGGTGGAACTTGAAAACGACCTCACACAAGAATTAAATGAGCTGCGCCAATCAATGGAAAATATTATAAGTCCCGAAATCCCCGACACCGCAAACTCTATACGGGTGGTAGTAACTAATGAGGACATTGCCGCACGCAAAAAAGAGTTGGATTTTGCGAATTACAACTCGTTTATTATTGAAACAGAAAGCGGAAATCCCCTGCCGTATCGTGAGTTTTCGCTTATTGCAACGGGTGAGGTTGATTTTAATACAATGTATTATTTCACTTTCGTTACCGGCGCAAGCCGACTTTCGGTGTCAAGTGAAGAAGGGCAATCGTATATTTCAATATCGTCGGCACTTGGCGCGAACTATATTATAGAATGTACTCCTGTGGTTGACGGTCTGTGGCTGGTGCGTAATTTGAACGCTATACAGGGCAGCAGAGATATAACGGTAAACACTGCCAATCATTCAAAAGAAGTAATTATTGGCTTCAATAGAGGAAATCTGACATCGAGCGACAGTTCGGTGGAGATTGACACATCGGGAGAACAGATTGATTTTAAAATCAATCCCGATTTTGCCCATAGCAATGGCGGCGAAGTTTCATTCCCCAATTCAATGGAGTGCATACGTATATCCGGCGAATTAACCGATAGACCGATAGGTGTAGAATATTCGTATTCTTTGACCCAAAACGAAAGCGGCAATTGGTTTATTACGAATGCCTATATGCCGGCACCTGTACCTATTCAATTGTATGGCGATTTACACGCATATCGGTACGCGGTAGATAATAACGCCCTTTATGTTATAACCGGAGTATATAATGATGCAAACTTTATCTGGTTGATGAAAATTGCCAACAATAATCCTGCACCTTTACCGGTTAATCTCGAAACTTCGGGAATAGAACTGTTCCCCTACATAACCTGCACCAACAGCGACCAAATTATGGAAAATATGAACCAGGTCGGTCGGGTATTTGCAATGATGTTTACGCCTGCACTTAGTAAAAAAGTGAGCGCACTGCAATATATAATTGCACAAGCTGCGCCCTCGCTATTTGAATTTGCGCTCTATCGTTACACGGGTGGATTTTCAGACGGAAATATTCCTGTGGAATATATCGCAAAAACGTTTCAAACTACCAACGATAATATCGGACTTGTTGAAACATATTTTGATAATGTGGTAGAAATATCGTCGAACGAAGTGTATTATTTAGTGGCTCGCACCGTATTGGGCGACCAAATGCCTCGCTTGCGTTCGGCAAACTTGAATTTATTGCAGGATAATGTTGCGCCGGCGGCACTCAGAGGACAGGATATTGCCGACATTGCAGGTTTTACAAATTTTTCGGCACTTGAGCGATTGGGGGGTAATCGCATTGTGCCATACGTGAAAATGTATTAAGGAAATTAAAAGTG
>QMCE01001647.1_pt1 | contig 12302 bp, 22 predicted proteins | sample 1821851 | NCBI WGS metagenome assembly QMCE01 (sample SAMN09453174, study PRJNA476694) | Termite gut metagenome, whole genome shotgun sequencing project. | isolation source: worker | host: Odontotermes sp. | place: South Africa:Pretoria | collected 2016-01-28
CGGCGTTATTGCAGGATTTCAAGCCCGATGTTAAATATATTTTCCTGTCAAATCTTATTGCAAGCGGAATAACATTGCTGCTTCTAACGCCCGAATTGGTGACTATTTTGTCATATAGGACTATATTAAGAATAAATATTGGCAGAAATGCCTACTTTATATCGTTAAATACGTTGAATGACGTGTTTGATGGAGACCTTGTGCCGGCAGGGTGATGAAGGGAATTACTTCAAGCGGTACCCGGCAGTACCGCAACCGCAAGGTGGGAGGTAATTCCCTTTTTTTATTGGAGGTGAAGAAATGACTTTTACAGCAGAATACGGCGGCACAGCAGTTACATATTAGGTGGGGTAAAGCAGTGGCAGCTTACGAGGCTCATATCCTCGGTGTCGAAGGTTCGAATCCTTCCCCCGCTAGAGAAAACCAACCGTCACTGGTCTGCGGCAATGGTCTGTGTGCGCCTTTTCCAAGGCATTGGAAGCACACAGTTATAAACCAGTAATCGGAGCGGTCCAGAAGGACAAGTGGTTTTTAAGCTTTTTTCCACTATTGAGGTTCAAAGCCTCAACGTTCCAAAACCTTTTTAGAAGGCGGGCAGAAGTGGACCGCATATCTGTCGGAGAAGGATAACCGACTGGCTGCTGGTGCAGGCATTGTAACCAGATATTTTGGAATGTGCAGAAAACATCCAAACGGGCAATCGGTACGCGGATTGTCAGGGATGGTATAGCGGAAAGCCATCGGGAGAGGTTGTTTCGGCACCCTTCCAGTGGTGATTTTTCGTGGACGTGAGGCGGGAGTGGTCATCCGCTAAGTGGCAACATGGATTCGCGGTTAAATGTTGCCTCTTGTTCCGGTTCGATTCCGGGAGTCCACAAATGCACACAATGCCGACTTTTGAGTTGGATGGAAAGCATTATATACATCCGGGATAAGCAAACGCATGTAAGTTCGCGAGAAATGTGTTTCATGGCGTCAGATCGCAATGGCTTATTTCGGCAGCGTGGATGTTCAGCAAAGTTTTGAAACGCGGACACTCTGGAAAGACATGAGACCGCCGTATGTAACCACGCGGTATATAAACGTTGGAACTGGACAGCCGGGAAAGACCGGCAACTTTAAGACAAGGTGTATGGAAAAAATGGCACAAGAATCGATTGAAATCAAAAGCGGAAAAATCACTTGTTCTTACTGCCGATTTCAAGATTGGCAAATTCTTGATCGCAAAGGCCGCCCGTATTGCCGTCGGTTTTTACGATACATGAGGATTCTAAGCCGGCGTATCAAACTTTGCTTTCGATTGTCCGAGTGTTTCACCTCGGAGGTTCTTGCATGATGACAATGCTTTTAAAACCTTACCCAGAAGAAGCACTTCTTTCACTGGCAGAATACCTCGCAAACACAACCTATGACGATTCTTCGGTTAGGAAATGTTTTGCAAAACTTATCAAATACAATCTTGGAATCTCTCCGGAAGAAGACCGGAATATCAGATATGCACTTTACATTATTGAAGACCCAGATGGTGTTGATTATTTGGAGGCGAAGAAATGAGCATGGAAAAACAAGAAAGAGTTGCACTTCAAATCCGTTTCCCAGTGAATATGTATGAAGAAATAAGGAAGCGCGGTAAAAAATCGCATCGAAGTTTCAATAGTGAGATAATCGCATCATTGGAACGATTCTTCGAGATTGAACAGGAGAAAGAAAAATGCAAAAGGTAAAAGATATGGAAATAACCGGAAAAAAACTCGGACTAAAATCGATTACCGGTAAACTTCTTGCGATAAAACAAGTTGCAGCACTGCTCAATGTAAGTGAGAGATATGTTCAAAAAGGTATGCATGACGGGACATTCCCCATCCCTTGGTATTTTATCAACGATCGGGGGCGGTTCGTGGATTCTGCCGATCTCGATACATTTCTTAATAATGTCCGCATATCCGCAGGACAAAAACCGCTGCCATTGAAAGCAGAAAAGGAGGTTTTATCGAAGACATAAAAGTTATTCGTAAAGGGGAGCTGATAAGGTTAAGCAATGCCACGCGTTACCTGATCGGCTCCCTAGCGGATAATTTGATAAGTATGTTTGAGCTTGAAAAGGGAGAAAAGTATCATGAATAAAAAATCAATCGGTTTTCCGGCTACACGCCGCCGGATTCTCATTGAAAGAATTCTACGTTTTTTGGGATGGATAAGATAAATCATTTTTAAGATAAGGAGATACAAAAATGGCAAAAATGACAGGAAAAATGCGGCAAATTGTTTTTGAGAACGCAATCAAAAAACTCTACGGTGATCGTCTCGCAGATGAAAAAGAAGCGTATGAGATTGGGATAAAAGATGTCGTTTTGAAAATGGTAAAACGAATAGCCAAGAAAAACGGCGTCGAGTATGAATCTCTGATTACCGCATATAAACCGTATTTGAATCTCGGCAGACGTTTTTACTTCCGAAGTGATGCTGGTTATTTTACCGAAGAACTTAATCAAATATTTTTTAATGAAAATTTTTATGTTCTTCAATACGAAGGTACATGCCTTGAAATTGTAAGAGAATATCGAGATCAGAAAACTTATTATGTGCTTAATGAAGATCTCCCATCTACAAATGCAGAAAGTTTTTCCGATTCAGAGCGAAAAGAAATTGTTGCAATATTCAAAGCGTATGCAAATTTCATGAAAGAGGTTGTTTCATCCGCCTGCGCAATTCGTGATGTTATCAATAGTTGTTCCACCACAAAACAGCTTACAGAAACTTCTCCAGAACTCGGCGAATTAATTCCCGAAACCGAAGGCTGTGTTTCATTGGTTCCGATTGAAACAGTGAAAAAAGTTTCCGCGCTTTTCCACAAATAATACAGAGAAATGAGATGAATATTTTGACTGTAGACGGCGTTCCATGTAATTCATTAGATTCTACTCAAGCAGAAGCCGCTCCGCTTCCGAGAATGAGTACCGCTCAAAAAATCAAAATGCTTCGTTCTAATGATGAAGATTATGAGTGGTACCCCACTACGCAGGAAATAATCGCGGCAGTAGAAAAGGATATTTTTAAGTATCTCAATGAACATATAAACGATTATTCAACCCACTATCGAAGGGACAGGGATAAAGTCAGGCTTGGCAGTAATTACCATAGAGAAGAAACGTGGCTTGATATTGAATCAATGCTCGACATTGGCGCCGGAGACGGCCGTGTTCTCGAACATTTCAAAGCTGATAAAAAGTATGGTATCGAAATTGCCAACGCACAGGCTGATGATTTAATCCGCCGCGGCATTTTTCTTATTGGTCGGAACTTCTGGGATGTCTCACTTATGGAACAAGATTTTGGACTTGTTTTCTGTAATCCTCCTTATTCTGATTATGCGGTGTGGGTCAATAAAATTCTCTATGAATGCAATTTTGAAATCCTTTATTTAGTGATTCCCATTCGTTGGAAAAACGAAGAAAAAATTACGAAGGAACTTGGAAGGTACGATGCAACTGTTGTCGGCGAGTTCGATTTTTCAAAAGCTGACCGTGCCGCGCGCGGAACCGTAAATCTCGTTCGTGTAAATGCTCCTTGGGAACAAGTCGAATTTGGTTCAGAGCGTGAAAGACTTGTACAAAAAACTATGGAGGATGCATTCTCTCGTTGGGTCAGAGAGAATATCGCAAGCTTTGAGAAAAAAGAATCTCTTAATTGGGAAGCAGAAAAAGAACAAGAACTTACCTTAAAAAATACTCCCATTGAGCAACTTGTTGATGACTATGAGACCGAAAAAGAGAATCTCGGCGATGCGTTTCGATCTATCGGAAAATTGAACCCTGAAATCATAAAGCTCATGGGGCAGAACAAAGAGTCCATGCTTGAAATAATACGGAAATCCATTGAAGGTCTGAAATCAAAATACTGGCGCGCCGCCTTTGATAAACTTGATCCTGTCCGGGGACGTATGACGAGACGGACGCGGGACCGCATTTTCAATGAAATCACAGAATTTAAAAAAATGGATTTCAATGTAGATAACATTTATTCAATAGTTATCTGGATTATCAATAACTCAAATATTGGAATCCTCGACCAAATCGGTGAAGTCTTTGATGCAATGACAAACAAGAATTATATAGAAAAATATAAATCCAATCGACATTGGGCAAAAAGTGATTGGCTGGCAAACAAAGACATGCGAGATAATTGGCGCTATCGAGATATTCCAGAACGTTGGAAGATCGGTCTGGATTACCGAATTGTGTTACATACCTACTTTCAATCCTATGACAAATATGGCATCGTTGATGACTTTATTATCATCTGCAAAAATCTCGGTTTTCCCATTCGTAAATGGCAGGAACCTAATTACACCCTGCACAGTGCAGCGCAAGAGTTTTATACCGAGAACGGTGAGCTTGCTTTCACCATGCGCTACTACACCGGAAATAAAAACGCTCATCTGAAGATCAACAAAAAATTACTTATGAAGTTCAATGTCGAGGTCGCCAAAATCCGCAAATGGATGTCTGACCCGGATGATGTGGTTGAAGAATACGGCATCGAAAAAGATGAAGCCGCAAAACTGTGGAACAGCGGCATCGCGCTGATCGGTTCTTCTGATATACCAATGCTTGAGTTCAAGGAGGTATCGTAATGGAAATCAATACAATGACGGAAGCAGTGAGGGAAGTTATCAGAAACTACCCTATAGGTCATCAGTTCTATGGAAACCAATTACATGACGATGTTTCTCAGATCTATCCTAAGGCTCAAGCCATGTATACGGATACTCTGATGAGAGCCATGCGGCGGCATTGCAGTAATCAGTATAAAACGGTTGATCACAATAAAAGCCTTTATGAAAGGATTGAACTCTCATGAAAGAAGAAGGCTTTGTGGTTGATGCATGTTTAGATTTTCTCCAGATCAAAAAAATATTTGCATGGAGAAATAATACCGGCGCAGTGAAAGCCGGAAAAAATCGCTTTATACGATTTGGACATGTCGGTTCCGCAGATATTATCGGAGTTTGTCCTGATGGGCGGATTCTTTGCATAGAGTGTAAGCGTCAAAAAGGTGGGCGACTTTCGGAACCGCAGAAAGAGTTTCTAGACTGCATAAACCGGAACGGCGGTATCGGAATTGTGGTCAATTCTGTTGAGAGTCTTGAAATACAACTCAAAGAAGCCGGTGTGATATGAGAATATACAATTATCTTAATTTTACAGAAATTGTTTTTCAACAAAGGAAACTCGCAGTAAAAACATCGAGGCTCGACACAGATACGAAATGTTCCGCCTGTAGATTTTATATCGCACCTCTGAAAGCATTATGTATTTTTACCTTGGATATTGGACACCATACTTCTGGTTGGTGGAAAAACCCTGATTATGAAACTTGCTGGCACTTATCTATCTCATTTCAAGATTTTGAAAGCGGAGATACCGGACTGCAAAACCATAAAACCTCAAAGACAATTCTGGAAGCATTTTTTGAATCCCATACCCGATTGCTGTGGTGCGAACCTCCTTATTCAAAAAAAGGAAAGGTTTGTGATGTTTGGCATTATCGCTTATTTGTTAACACTCAAACGCTCATTCCTTTCTTGCCCAGAGGGGAAGTGTATACAAGGGAATTTACGGAAGCCGGATGGAAATCATATAGCGAAGTCCAAGCTGGTATTGAAGCAAAGGTAGTACAAAATGCGAATGATTGAAAAATACGGCGAATATCTCACCAGAAAACGAATTGGACAAGAGTTGACTATAAAACGGCTTTCTGAAAAAGCAAATGTTCCTGAAAGAAATTTGCTTGCTATTGAAACTGAAAAAAGTAAAGGCTTTTCACTCTGTCATTTAAGTAGATATTTGAAAGCCTTAGATATTCGATTAAGCGAGGTTGTAGATGACTGAATTAAAACAGTGTCCATTTTGCGGATCATTTGCACAGATATTTGAAAATGATGTTTCGCGAAAAGGATACCCTTATTATGTATTGTGCGATTCCTGCGGTGCAAAAAGCGTTTCTTGCGATTCAAAGAACAGAGCAATTTCGATCTGGAATACACGAATAAAGGAGATACAACAAGAATTTAGCAAAGAATCGATAATAGCGATGCTTGATATTGAAACGAATGAATGTTTGGAGTGGATTGTTGATTCATACCCAATAATTTTAGGTGCTTCTATTTGTACTATAGCTAGGAAAAATAAAGAGGATGAAGAAGGAATTTCCTTAATAATAAAAACTTCTGATTACGGTGATTCAACTGAAACTATTTTCTCTCTTTCTGATCTCAAAAAAATGATTAAGTGCATTAAAACAGGAGTGTAGGGAATGACGTGGTTCGATGCAGAAAGTATCCGGCAAGATTTCCATGTTGCTCTTGAGTTTTGTAGCGTAACAAGGAATACACCAGAGGAAGCTATAAAAAATGTGTCTAATAAATATTCAATCGATCAATTGAAAGAAGCGTATAAAGCGTTATTGGAAAAAATGAAAAGCGATAAAGAAACATTGCAGACTTTGTTTGCATTAGCACTAAGCACAAAGAAAGGAATATAGGAAATGAAAGCACCGCAAATAATCATGTTAGTTTTTATCGGTATCAATCTTGTAATGGGATTGGTAAAGCTTGGGGGAAGGGGAGAGAGTGATATAGTAAATGGGGAAAATCGAAGGATTATAAACCTCACCGTTTTTGCCACCGCGATATTTCTTATTGTAATGCACGCAGCATTTATAGGGCTGCTTTATTGGGGAGGGTTTTTCAGATGAATGATGCTTTAATTCAGGAAACAAAAATGCCATTAACAAAAGTCTTGGCATTAAAACTCGGCGGAGACTGGGACTACAATGTAACCTTTGAACAGACCTTTCAAAAACAGAAACTCCAGACGAATGATATTCCAGTGGATACATTTACTCGAGCGATTGCAAATGTTGTTTCTGCTGCACTCAATTATTTTCAGGTTTTTGAAGTCTCGGCCGTATTGAGTTCTATCACATTCAGTCATGCCGAATCGGAATCTGATAGTACTTTTTCAGTCGAATTGAATGTTAAGCCTCAAGGCAACCAGTTTATCTGGCTCAAGGTGGTATGTTCAAAAATCCAAAGAAAAATTGTAGAGGATAGCGAAGGCAATTGGGTAGAGGGCTTTCAGAATAGGAACAAATTGAATGAGGCGGTAGATATTCTTGAAGAAGAAATCAAACGCTATGCCCTCGGAGCGAGGTCTCAGAAAGAGTTGCCCTTTGAAGATGCTGGCAAGGATGATGAAATCCCCGATCCCGAATTATTTAATGATTCCGTTGATATTCTCACTGCAAAAGCTAGAAACATTTCACATCTCCGCGAAGTAGGAAAAAACTAAATGGTATTTACTCTGCGGAAGCATCAGCAAGAAATAAAAGAGGTCTGCCGTGAAATTTTATCTAGTAAACCCATTCGAGAAATCATTTTGAGTGTCACACCTGGTGGCGGTAAGTCTTTTGTTCCGGTAATTGTTGCGGAAAATCTTATCCCTGCGATAGCGGAAAAAATTTGTTGGATGGTTCCCCGGAACTCTTTGAAATATCAAGGTGAAGATGAATTTTGTAATCCGCATTGGCAGACGGATAAACGTATCCGCGCCGCTGAAAACAGTGAAGACCTTTCCCGCGGTCTTTCCGGTTATGTAACGACATATCAGGCGGTTGGAACAAATCCCGAATGTCATGCAAAAGAATTCAGCAAATATAAATACATTTTGTTCATCGATGAATTTCATCATGTCGCAGATGGTTCTGAATGGGAGAAAGCATTACAGCCGCTTGTTGATAAAGCGGTGTTGGTGATAAAAGCATCTGGAACACTTTCCCGCGGGGATGGAGAGAAAATCGCTTTCCTTCAATATCGTTCCGGTGAAGTAGTTATTGATAACACTGAAACACGAAGGTTCATCCGGTATTCCAGAACAGAAGCTATTCGAGATAGAGCTATTTTAAAAGTTCAGTTTCAATTAGTAGATGGAACTGCTGAATGGGAAGAATTAGACGGACAAAGAAATGAATCAAAGCTTTCTGGTGAAGAGTCGGCAAAAGCATTGTTTACCGCACTTCGTACCGATTTTGCAAATGAACTTCTTAATGCGTGTTTATCAGATTGGCATTTAACAACGATGAATTATCATGCTGCAAAAATGCTTGTGGTGGCTCCCAATATCGAAATTGCAAAGGCGTATCTTGATTATCTTTCTTACCGCGGACACCCCGCGAGAATTGCGACATCGGAAGATACGCCGTCTGCACGAAAAAATATTGCCGATTTTAAACGCGGCGTTTTTCATATTCTCGTAACGGTTGCTATGGCGTATGAAGGGTTGAATGTTCCAGAGATTACGCATATCTGTTGTCTCTCTCATATTCGCTCTATGCCGTGGCTTGAACAATGTTTTGCTCGCGCAAACAGATTGGCACCGCTTAAAGACTATGCGGTGATATTCGCACCGGCAGATCACATGTTTAAGCGGGCAGTCCGAATGATTCAACAGGAACAGCTTGTGCCGTTGTCAAATCCAGATAACCAGCAGGAACTCATCAGTTCCGCCGCAGAAGAACGAGGGGAAGGAAACGGAGAAGCTCGCCCGTGGATTATTCCTGTCGGTTCTTCGGCTCATCTCGAAAATATTTCAGAGATTTCAAAATCTGATATACCGCCATGTTCTCCCAGTGAAGCAGAAAAGATTCTGCGGAAAAATATCAACGGAATTATAAGCAATTTTTTAGATAAGCAATCGTATGGTAATAAACTGGCTCAGAGCAAAATGCTGTACCGGAGAATGAAGTTGATCTGTAACAAACCAGTAGAAGAAATGAAGTTAAAAGAGTTGGAGGCTGTCTGGATATGGCTGCGGAAAACATACAAGTAAATGGCTGGCATGAATTTGCTTTTGCTGTGAGTGAAATGCGAAATGCTCAAACAAGATATTTTGCATCGAACAAAGATTTCAAGTTAATGCTTGAAGCAAAAAAATGGGAAGGGATTGTAGATCAGGCGTTGCTTGATATTAAAAAACGGCTTGCAGAGAAACAGAAGCAACCGGATTTATTGAAGGAGAATGACAGATGACAGACCAATTAATTCGCTTACGGACACAAGAACGAAAACGGCAGAACTTGCCAATTGTTCCCACAAAAAAGTATCCGGGGAAACGAGCATTTCATAAAGGTTGTTTCGGATTATCAGCGGCTCAAAAAAGATATGTAGAGCAACACCCAGAATACTTTGAAACTCGAAGGAAGAAAAAATGAATCAACTGAACAGCATCATGATTGAAGGAAATCTTGTGAGAGATACAGTGATTAAACCTGCAAGAAACGGAACAGCAATTTGTAAGATGTCTATTGCATCAAATAGATATTTCAAATCCGGAGAAAATTTTGAAAAAGAAGTGTCATTCTTCGATGTAGATGCATTTGGAAAAACTGCGGAGATCTGCCATGAGAAAGGAAAAACAGGTGTAATGGTTCGTATATTCGGCCGCCTAAAGCAAAACCGATGGGAAAAAGAAGGTAAGTCTTTAAGTTCAGTGGTGATTGTAGCTGATCACGTTGAGTTTTGCGTAAAGACAAAGAGTAATGAAACATCAGCAAGAAACGGACATGACGAGGATATTCAGTTTTAAATGGAGAACCCTGTGAACATAGAAAAAATGATACGAACAGAATTCAATGAAAAATATCATTATGAAGTTTCATCAGATAAAAATAAATGCTGCCGTGTTTGTATGGATTTTCGGCGGCATCCTTCTGGTGTTACGTTCTGTCATTTTCTCTTTCAGGTATTAATTGACAAACATGAATCAGTTGTGTGGGGGAAATATATTTGTGATCGTTTTTCCGCTCTGCCTATTGTGGAGGAAAAATGAGTTATTCTTCACTGTCTTCGGGTTTTGAATTTTTAGTTTTTTCATGGTTTCCAAAGGTGTTATTTTGTTGGAATCCTTTAGGACCAAAATCTTTGATCTGGTCAATAGCAGACGATTCATATAAGGCGTCCTTGCAGAAAGGTTTAATTCCCCTTTGGAAAAGACGTTGTTTTACAGTGTTGGGAGAGATACCAAGTTGTTCGGCCATCTCTTTAATAGTTAAACCTTCCATGATAATACTCATATCGACCATTCTAACCGAAAAGTTAAAGTATTTCAATAAATATCCGATATTTTACTTGACACATTCTAACTTTAGGGTTAGAATGAAGGCATGAAAGAACATCTTAGGAAGTCTGGAAGATTCCTAAGATGGTTTTGGCCATCGGCTGCCGCCCAAGGAGACTTCCAGCTCCGACAGGCGGCATTTTTTTAGATAAGGGGTACGAGGATGAAAGTAGGTGAAATCAGATATTTCCAGTGGGGCGATGAAGGTCATGGAAAAGTTTCGACATGGACGATCTCAGAGGATGGATATGTAAAAATGCTTGGAAAAATTGATATCGAAGAAGCTATTGCTAAAAAGCTGATATATAAATGTCCCTATTCTTAATCGCCCTGATGATGGTGCGGGCGGCTCCCGCACCGAAACCGGCATAGCCGGTCGGCGAAAGCTAATAAATTACTGGAAGGAGTTTCAAAATGGAAACAACAACAAACAAACGTGTGAGGATAAATCTTTCGGAAACAGCAAAAGGATTTTGGCAGATCGATTGTACGGCTGAGTTTGAAACGGTTGCCGAATGTGAAAAAGAACTTGATGCAGCAATCAAGGCCGCAAAAAAGGTAATGACTGATAATGGTCTCAAGGAGGCTGGGGAATGAGTAACGAATTACAGCAAATACAAACAGCTCGAAAAAATGGAGCATTGGTTTTTGTGAACGATGAACATTTTCAATCGAATATTGAATTATATCGAACCGAGGTAACGACAATTCAAGCATATCCTGATGACTTCCATAACATTCAAGGAAAGTTTTCTCCGAAAAAAGAATTTGTTGACAGGATTTCCGAGGCAGTAGGGCTACAGTTTATTGCAAGTTCGAGTACAGCAATATCTGAAATGCGCGATGATACCCTCTGTGGGAAAAGAACAGTAGTTATTGCCAGAGAACAAGGCCGAATTAGAATGCCTGATGGTTCATGGCGCGAGTCAACAATTGAAGAATATGAGTTTGACCCGGTACTTCGGGCTATGCTCGATAAGAATGTTACAGAAATAAATGATAAAACAAAACCGCTTATTGCGAAATTGATTCTCGATTACACAAAGTTTGCTCGTCAACGAGCGAAGACTGGAGCAAGAGTTCGTGTAATTCGTCAACTCATCGGAATGGAAACTGCTTTTACGAAGGATGAAATAAGTCTCCCGATGGTGTTTTCTCGTGTTGTTCAAAATACGAGTTATATTTTGCAAACGCCAGAAGGTCGAGCAATGGCAACCGCACAGGCTCTTGGTATGGATATTTCTTCATTATTCGGTGGCAAGGCATCGTTACCTTCTTCGACTGCCGAAATCTCAGAAGCAAGAAATGTTACTCCAGATATTGAACCGGAATCAGAAGATGATGGGAATATTGCCGCGAACCTCGCTACAGAAGCTGTCCACAATGATGTTGACACTACGGATTCGCAGAATGGATCTGTAAAACTTTCAGAGTTTGATCGGCTTACTTCCGCACTTGAAGATTTTATCGAAGGTTATTCAGAGGAACTTAATATTACTATGAGTGATGGTAAAAATCCCTATCAACTTGCGATAAAAGAATTAAATAATTTTGAGGCAAGTAAGGAAAGCCGCCACGAAATGATATTCCGTATCCGCAATTATCTCACGAAAAAAGGAATAAGAGTATGAAAATAGTACACTTATCAGACATTCACTTTTGCCGCGAACATGCGGATGATGTTTTTAAATCTTTGAAAGTAGTTGAAGATTATGCAAAAAACAATCATGTTGATCTTATCGCCATTGCCGGTGATTTGTTTGACTCCGCTGTTTTGAATTCCGAAAACGCACGATTAACGGAATTCATCGAAGCAATAAAAAGACTTGGCGATCTCGCTCCGGTTGCAATGGTTTACGGAACGCCAAGTCATGATGTAGACGGAAGTCTTGAAATATTTAAAACAACCACCTGTAAATATGGTATCACAATTCTTGATCCGGGACAACCGTATTTCCTCACCGAAGTCAACGGCAAGGGAAAGATTGTGCAGGAAATCCCTGGCGTATCGGGAAAAGCTCTTATCCTCGGTATCCCTGAACCGCGCAAGAAGTATCTGCTTGCCGATACCAGTGCGGGAAAGGATGAGACCGAAGAAGCGATTCGGAACGCCATGCACAAAATGTG
>QMCE01001648.1_pt1 | contig 12302 bp, 10 predicted proteins | sample 1821851 | NCBI WGS metagenome assembly QMCE01 (sample SAMN09453174, study PRJNA476694) | Termite gut metagenome, whole genome shotgun sequencing project. | isolation source: worker | host: Odontotermes sp. | place: South Africa:Pretoria | collected 2016-01-28
GTTTAAATAATCGACGATCATATTGTAGGGGCGGCCTTTGGCCGTCCGTGACATAGCGTATCGCAGTGTTTTCCACGGACGGCCAAAGGCCTCCCCTACATTATTTGGAGTTGTGCACATGGACTACATCATCGAAATGAGAGGCATTACGAAGGCCTTTCCCGGCATCCTCGCCAACGACGACATTACGCTGCAGCTCAAAAAGGGCGAAATTCACGCGCTGCTCGGCGAAAACGGCGCGGGCAAATCGACGCTGATGAGCGTGCTCTTTGGTATGTACGCGCCCGAGCGCGGCACGATCCTCAAAAACGGAGCTGAGATCAAGATACATAATCCGAACGACGCGAACCGCTTCGGCATCGGCATGGTGCACCAGCACTTTAAGCTCGTACACAATTTTACGGCGCTGGAAAACATCATCCTGGGCGTGGAGACGACGCAGCGCGGGTTCCTGAAGATGGACGAGGCGCGCAAAAAGGTCATGACGCTGTCCGAGCGCTACGGGCTTACGATCGATCCGAACGCAACGATCGAGGATATGACGGTCGGGATGCAGCAGCGCGTCGAGATATTGAAGATGCTCTACCGCGACAACGAGATCCTGATCTTCGACGAGCCTACGGCGGTTTTGACGCCGAACGAGATCGACGAGCTGATGAAGAACATGAAGGGCCTCGCGGCGGAGGGCAAGTCGATCCTGTTCATTACGCACAAGCTCAACGAGATAATGGCCGCCGCCGACCGCTGCACGGTTCTGCGCAAGGGCAAGTACATCGGCACGGTGGACGTCGCCTCCGCCACGAAGGAGCAGCTATCGGAGATGATGGTCGGGCGCAAGGTAGAGCTTACCGTACAAAAAGGCGATGCGAATTTGGGCGAAACGGTACTCAAGGTTTCGGGCCTGACGCTTAAGCATAAAGAGCACCAGGGCAAAAAGGGGCTCACCGATATCTCGTTTGAAGTGAAAGCGGGCGAGATCGTCTGCCTCGCGGGGATCGAGGGCAACGGGCAGAGCGAGCTGGTCTACGCGCTAACTGGTATGCTGCCCATCGAATCCGGCTCCATAAAGCTTATGGGCCAAGAGATATCAAAAGAGAGCATACGCTCCCGCAGCGTGCTCGGCATGGCGCATATCCCGGAGGACCGGCAGAAATACGGCCTCGTTTTGGACTATAATTTAGCGCACAACCTCGTTCTGCAATCCTACTTCGAGGAGCGCTTCCAAAAGAATGGCTTCCTTAAATACGACGCAATCTACGAATACGCGGACAGCCTGATCGGGCGCTTCGATATCCGCAGCGGGCAGGGTTCAAGGACGCGCGCGCGCAGCATGTCCGGCGGCAACCAGCAAAAGGCCGTCGTCGCGCGCGAAATCGACCGCGATCCGAAGCTGCTCATCGCCGTGCAGCCCACGCGCGGGCTGGACGTCGGCGCGATCGAGTACATCCACCGCCAGCTCATCAAGCAGCGGGACGAAGGGCGCGCCGTACTGCTCGTATCGCTCGAGCTGGACGAGGTCATGAACGTTTCCGACCGCATACTCGTGATGTTCGAGGGCAAGCTGGTCGCGGATCTCGAACCGGAGCTTACAACGCGCCAAGGGTTGGGGCTGTATATGTCCGGCTCGAAAAGGAGTGAGGCCGTATGAAAAAGCGCAGTTTGCTCCAAGGGGAGGGCTTCGGCAATTTTGCCGCGAGCGTTTTGGCCATACTCGCGGGGCTGGTCGTCGGGCTGATCGTCCTGCTTATCTCCAACCCGTCGAAGGATCCGGCGCAGGCGTTCGGCGGCTTCGGCGCGATACTGCTCGGCGCGTTTACGGATGCGAAAAATTTGGGACAGGTATTCTACTTTGCCGCGCCGATCATCATGACGGGCCTCTCCGTCGGCTTCGCGAATCGGACGGGGCTGTTCAACATCGGCGCCGCCGGTCAGTTTATCATCGGCGCGTTTACCGCCGTCTATATCGGCGTGGAATGGAAGTTCCTGCCCGGCGCGACGCATTGGCTCGTCGCCGTTATCGCCGCCGCGTTCGCCGGGGCGCTATGGGGCTCGATCCCCGGGCTGCTAAAGGCGTTCTGCAACGTCAACGAGGTCATCGCGTGCATAATGACCAACTACATCGGTATGCACCTCGTCAACTTCCTCGTTTCCGAAACGATCTTCGACTCGCTGCGCAACCAGTCCCACCGCCCGACGGGGAGCGCGGTGCTGCCAAAGGCGGGCTTAGACCAGATATTCCGCGCGGGCAACAGCCCTTCGAGCGTCAATATCGGCATCTTCATAGCGATTCTGGCGGGTATTGTCATCTGGATCGTCTTATCTAAGACGCGCTTCGGCTACGAGCTGAAGGCCTGCGGCTATAACCGCGACGCGGCGCGCTACGCCGGAATCAGCGAAAAGCGCTGCATCGTGTACTCTATGGCCATCGCTGGGGCGCTCTCCGGCATAGGCGGCGCACTGCTCTACCTTAGCGGCGCGGGCAAGGGCATCGAGGTGCTGGACATCCTGGCCGCCGAGGGCTTCAACGGCATCCCCGTCGCGCTATTGGGCCTTTCGAACCCCATCGGCATCATCTTCTCCGGCGTATTCGTGGCGTACCTGAACGTCGGCGGATTCAATATGCAATTATTCAACTTCGTCCCGCAGGCGATCGAGATCATCATCGCCGTCATCATCTACTTCAGCGCGCTGGCGCTCGTGTTCAGGGGCTTCGTCGCGCGCTTGACGCGAAAAGGCGCCGCGCGCGCGCCCGCTGCCGCGCCGGACTCCGAAACCTTAAACGACGGGGAGGGGAATTAATTTGGATACGCTATACTTCCTGGTTCAGCAGACGATGTTCTTCTCCATCCCGCTGCTTATCGTCGCGCTCGGCGGCATGTTCTCCGAGCGCAGCGGCGTCGTGAACATCGCCCTGGACGGCACGATGATCCTGGGCGCGTTCGCGAGCATACTGTTCATAAACGTCTTCCAGGAGGCGCTGCCCGGGCAGCCGATTTTGCTGCTGGCGGTCCTCGTCGCCGCCGCGACGGGCATGGCCGTCTCATTGGCGCACGCCTACGCCTCCATCAACATGAAGTCCGACCAGGTCATCTCCGGCACGGCGATCAACATGTTCGCGCCCGCCTTCGCGATCTACGTCGTGCGCATGATCCGCACGACGCAGCAGATTCCGTTCGTCAATCAGTTCCGCATCGACAGCGTGCCGGTGCTGGGTGATATCCCGGTATTGGGCAACCTCTTCTTCAAGAACACCTACCTAACGACGTACCTGGGCTTCTTGATCCTCGTCGCGGCGTGGGTCGTGCTGTATAAGACGCGCTTCGGGCTGCGTTTAAGGGCCTGCGGCGAGCATCCGCAGGCGGCGGATTCCGTCGGCATAAACGTGTACCGTATGCGCTACGCGGGCGTTTTGATCTCCGGCGCGCTGGCGGGGCTGGGCGGCCTCGTCTTCGTCATCCCCACCTCGACGAACTTCAACGCGACGGTGTCGGGCTACGGCTTCCTCGCCCTCGCGGTTTTGATCTTCGGGCAGTGGCGGCCTTTACGCGTGCTCGTCGCCGCGTTCTTCTTCGGCCTGATGAAGACCATCGCCGCCGCGTATTCCGGCATACCCTTCCTCGCGAATCTGGGCATCTCCAGCGATCTATACAAGATGATCCCCTACATCGCGACGCTGGTCGTGCTGGCCTTTACCTCCCGCAAGTCCCAAGCGCCGCGCGCGGAGGGAATTCCGTACGACAAGGGCGGGAGGTAAAGCATTTAATCCTGCGTCCCCAACGCCCCGCGGCCCGGAACTGTAGGGAACGGTTCTAAACCGTTCCGTAAACAATACGCCGTCTATACGAAATATACATGTCTGGATGCGGATCGCGTCATTGAGGCAATAGGGCAGACACAAGGTCTGCCCCTACTATTTTGGGTCGTATTTGGGGTCGGGTTTTTGGGGTCGCGGGCGGGTTTAGAACCCGCCCCTACAGTCTGGGGTCAGTTTTTACGGCTCGCGGGCGATTCGTGAATCGCCCCTACAGCCTGGCTTTCAGATCAGTATTTTGCAGCGTACCGGCGATATATCCGCGGCACGCGGCGTAAACCCTGTCCTGGGCGTAGGCGATGTCGCCGGGCTTTTCATCCAGCGCGTACTCGTAGGTTTGGCGCAGCTCCGTGCCGACGTTGATCTTCGCGATGCCGGCTGAAATCGCGCCCAGGATGTATTGATGCCCGATACCCGAGCCGCCGTGCAGCACGAGCGGCACGCCCGCCGCGCGATACAGCGCCGCGACATGCTCAAGGTCCAGCTTCGCTTCCGGCTTTTTTTGGTTGCGCACCGCCGCGGCGACCGCGCCGTGGATATTGCCCACCGCCACGGACAGCCAATCGCATTTGCTCTCCTGGACAAAGCGGGCGGCCTCGGCGGTATCCGTAAAGCCCATTTTGGATGTGAATATCTCCTCGTAGGGCGGCAAAACTCTATTCTCGTGCCCCATGACCGCGCCCAGCTCGGCCTCGCACGGGATGCCCGCCTCGTGCGCGATGGACACAGCCTCCGCGCTGGAAAGGATGTTTTCGTCCAAAGTAAGGCGCGAGGCGTCGATCATGACGGATTGGTAGCCCGCCTTTATCGCCCGCTTCAGATATTGCCCGTACTCCACGCGCTTGTCGTCCTCGTCTACCACGGGGATATGATCGAGGTGAAGCAGCGTATGCGCCTCGTTTTTATGGCGATGATATTCCTCCGCGACGCGCTCCAAAGACTCCGAACTCATCTTCTCCCATTCGACGCGCGCGACCTGTATCATCGCGACGCTGTTCTCGTCTACTATGGCCTGTACGATGGGCTTCACCATCGGGATATGCGGGATGTTGAACGCGGGAATGCATTTGCCAATCTCCCGCGCGCGCTCTACTGCGTCCTGTGCTTTCATGTCGTCCTCCATAGATGATTATTTGACTTTATTTAATTCAACGTCCGGGCGGATAATCCTTTGATATGGTTCCGTATCGATTTTGGCCCCCTTTTGCGCGGAACGCGCGCGGCGAAACGCCCTGGACGCGCTTAAAGGCCGCCGAGAAATGCTCCGGCGAGGAATAGCCGAGCTCCTCCGCGATGGAGGCGACGCTCTTCGCGCTCTGGGTCAGCATGACCGCCGCCGCCGCAACCCTGGATTCCGTGCGCTTTTGCACGAAGGTCTTGCCGTAGTGCTTGCGCAGGAACCGCTCGGTCTGCCTCGCGCCCAGCCCCAGGCGCAGCGCTAGGCGCTCCAGCGTCAAATCGCGGTAGTCGTACAGGAAGCACTCCTCCGCGACGAGCAGCTGGCTTTCGTTCAGATCGGCGGAAGCCGAAAGCTCCTGCCCGGACGCGTAATTGCGGATCGCCTTGACGACCAGCTGCTTCAGCAGCGCTTCGGCCAGGGCGGAATAGCCCTTGCGCCGGTTTTTCAGCTCGTCAAATAATTCAGTCATTATTGCGCGGATATTCTCCGCGTCCGTTCCGAACCAGAACTTTTTGTATTCAAACAGCGAAATCAGCTGCGACGGCGCGGGCCTCGACTGCATCTTCAGGTAGACGCAGTATTCGGCCATCGGATTCGCCTTTGACGGGATCTGCTCGTGCTTGACGCCCGGGCCGGTGATATACAGCGTTTCGGGCACTATCTCGTATTCGGTTCCATCGACGACGGCCTTGCCGCAGCCGTAGGGGATGTAGTGGATTTCGTAGCTGCTGTCGCTGTGGCTGTGCTCGGGAATAAAGCGCGAGAATTGCTCGAAGACGATGTTCAGCGTCGTGAAGGCGACGCCGTCCACGCTGAAAACGATGTTGTCGAGATACTGTTCTTTCAAACAAAAACCTTCTTTGCTGATGCCTGTAGGGGCGAACTGTGTTCGCCCGCCGCCGCAGCGGAGGCTCGTTTTCGCTGGCGAACACAGTTCGCCCCTACACAAAACCTTCGAAAATACGACATCGTACGGAAAAAGATGTCTTGGCAGCCCATTCCTATTCGCGTTTTTCCGATATATAATCAAGTTAACATTTAGCGTACACATTATTCTAACACATTTAGGAGGTCGGGAAAATGTACTTTGTCGATCCCGCAATCGTACCCGCGATGAAGCTTCCCAACGGAGACGATATCCCCTGCATCGGATTGGGCACGTTTGGCTCGGACCGTTTTGACGCCGAACGGGTGTCCAACGCCGTCGCGGGCGCGATAGAGACGGGCTACAGGCTCTTCGACTGCGCCGCCTGCTACGGCAACGAGGGCGCGATAGGAAAGGTGTTTCAGGCCGCGTTTTCGAAGGGAACCGTTTCGCGCAAGGAGCTGTTTATCATCTCGAAAGTCTGGAACGACATGCACGAGCGCGTTGAAGAGGCGTGCAAGAAGAGCATCGCCGATTTGCAGTGCGATTATCTGGACATGTATATCATCCACTGGCCCTTCCCGAACTATCACGCGCCGGGCTGCGACGTGGACGCCCGCAACCCAAATTCAAGGCCCTTCAGCGTTGACGAATTCGTAAATACCTACCGCCAGTGCGAGCGGCTGTATGAGCAGGGGCTGATACGGCATATCGGCATATCCAACATGACGGTAAAGAAGCTCGAAGCGGTGTTGCCGCTGCTGAATATCAAGCCCTCGGCCTGCGAAATCGAGCTGCATCCGTGCTTCCAGCAGCAGGCGCTGTTCGACTATATCGTCGAAAAGGGTATGCTCCCCATCGGGTATATGCCCATCGGCTCGCCCAAGCGCCCCGAGCGCGATATCTGCCCGGAGGACGTCGCCGATATCGAGCTGCCGGAGATGAAGCAAATCGCCGCCGCGCACGGGATACATCCGGCGGTCGTGGCGATCAAGTGGGCGGTACAGCGCGGCCAGCTCCCGATTCCGTTCTCCGTAACCGAAAAGAACTACTACGCGAATCTGTTGGCGACGACACAGGACCCGCTCACGGACGAGGAGATGGCGCTTATCGCCACGCTGGAGCGAGGCAACCGGCTGGTTAAGGGCCAGGTGTTTTTATGGGAAGGCGCGAAGGACTACCACGCGCTTTGGGACGAGGAATAGACACAGTTTCTTGTAGGGGTCGCAGTCCCCTGCGCCCCGCTGTTATGACGGTGAATAATTTGATCGAAAGGCGGCTTTGAAAATGGAAGGAAAGATGACAGGCGCGATTTTGCCGGGGAACAGCACGGTTGAATTCCGGGAGTTCGATATCCCGACGCCCGGCCACGGGCAGGTGCTCCTGAAGACGATGGCGTCCACGATCTGCGGCAGCGATATCCGCTGCATCTATCGCGAGCATACGGGCAAAGGCCCCGAGGGGTATCAGCCGGGCATGATCGCCGGGCACGAGCCCTCTGGCATAATCGTCGAGGAAGGCCCGGGACTCCGGCGCTTTAAGAAGGGCGACCGCGTAGTCGTATACCATATCTCCGGCTGCGGCGTCTGCCACGACTGCCGCAAGGGTTACGCCATCTCCTGCTCCAGCCCATTCCGCGCGGCGTACGGCTGGCAGCGCAACGGCGGCATGGCCCCGTATCTGCTCGCGGACGAAAAGGACCTCATCGCGCTGCCCGATTCGCTTACGTACCTCGACGGCGCGCAGGTCGCCTGCGGCTATGGTACGGTCTACGAGGCGATTGAGAAGATAAATGTAAGCGGCAACGACGCGGTGCTCGTCGTGGGCCTCGGACCCGTCGGGCTGGCCGCGCTGCATGTCGCCAAGGCTATGGGCGCGAATCTGCTCATCGGCGTGGAGATGAACGAGACGCGCATAGATCTGGCGAAAAAGCTGGGGTTGTGCGACCATGTCATAAGGCCGGGCGAAAAGGCGCTGGACGAGATATTGGCGCTCACCGGCGGCAACGGCGTGGAAAAGGCCATCGACGCCAGCGCGAACGACGCGGGCCGCGCGCTTGCCATCCGCGCCACGCGCTCCTGGGGCAAGATCGCGTTCGTCGGCGAGGGCGGAACATGCACGTTTAACCCGAGTCCCGACATCATCCACGGCCAGAAGACGATCTACGGCTCTTGGGTGACGAGCCTTTGGCGCATGGAGGAGCTGGTGGAGCGGCTGGTGCGCTGGAACATCCATCCCGAAGACCTCGTTACGCACAAGTTCGCGCTAGACAAAGCGGGCGACGCCTACGCGCTTATGGCGAAGGGCGATTGCGGCAAGGTCGCGGTGGTGTTTGAGGAGTAGGCTTTACGTCCTTTTACTCCACAAAGTCGAACTCCCAGTCCAGCATCCGCACGGCGTCGCCCTCCTTCGCGCCCGCCTCGCGCAGCGCCTTGACGATGCCCGATTTTATCAGCGCCTGCTGGAAGTAGCGCATGGAGTCGGTATCGTCGGGGTTGACGCGGTTGAGCAGGCGCACGACCGCCGGGCCGCTCACGATATACGCCGCGTCCGGCCCGCGCGAGATCGAAAACGCGCTCTTGTCCTCTTCGAGGTCGTCCAGCGTCTCCTCGGCGTAGCGCGTTGGCGGCGGCAGCTCGCTCAGCCGCTTCGCGAGCGCGTTTGTAAGCGCGTTTAGGCCCATGTGCGCCGCCGCGCTGATCGGATAGGCCTCTATGCCGCGCGCTCTGACGGCCTCTATGAACGCTTCGCGCACGCCCTCCTCCGCGATTTCGATCTTATTTGCCGCGACGATCCTGGGCAGCGCGAAGAGCGCGTCGGAGCGCTGCTTCAATTCGTTTTCGATGCATTCAAAATCCGCGAGCGGGTCGTTCCCGCTCCAGGTCGATACGTCCACGACGTGCAAGAGCAGGCGCGTGCGCTCGATATGGCGAAGGAATTCGTCCCCGAGGCCCGCGCCTTCGTGCGCGCCCTCGATAAGCCCCGGGATGTCCGCGATGACGAACGCCGCGTCCCGAACGTACATTACGCCGAGGTTGGGCGAGAGCGTCGTAAAGGGATAGTCGGCGATCTTGGGCTTCGCGGCGGTCAGCGCCGATAGCAGCGTCGATTTGCCCGCGTTGGGCAGCCCGACGAGCCCGATATCGGCGATGAGCTTCAGCTCCAGCTCGACCCTGCGCTCGATCCCCGCGTCGCCCGGCGTAGAGAAGTTCGGCGCTTGGCGCGTCGGCGTCGCAAACCTTGCGTTGCCCTTCCCGCCGCGCCCGCCCAAAAGCACGCGCTTCTCAGCGCCCTTTTCGAATAAGTCGGCCAGTATGCGCCCCGTCTCTATATCCCGCACGAGAGTCCCCGCAGGTACGCGGACAGTCAGCGGCTCGGCGCTCTTGCCGTGCATATTGTTGCCCCTGCCCTGCTCGCCGTTATCGGCGCGGAAGTGCCGCTTATGCCGGAAGCTCTCCAGCGAGGACATGCCCGCGTCCGCAACGAACAATATATCGCCGCCGCGCCCGCCGTCCCCGCCGTCCGGCCCGCCGCGCGCAACGTATTTCTCCCTGTGGAACGAGACGCACCCGTTCCCGCCCGCGCCCGAGCGGATTGTTATGGTTGCCTGGTCTGTGAACATGTTGTCTCCTCAGTATGATTGATGCAGTTTATATTTCTTCGCTGTAGGTGCGCGCACCCCCAATCTGGGGTCATATTGGGGTCACCCTCTGGGGGCGACCACCCCGCCCCTTCGGGGCGCCCCTCCAGAGGAGGGGAATTATGTTGTGCAAATCGGAGGCGAAATTCCCCTCCCGTGGAGGGGTGCCGCCCCCTTGGGGGCGGCGGGGTGGTTCCCGCCCGCAGGCGAGGGCCGCACGTTTTTTAGGGTCACGGCGCGCCGGGGGCGTCGCGCCCTACGGCGTATTCGCACTCACCCGCCTCGCCGACGGCGCACGTCCCGCACGCGGGCTTGCGCGCGGAGCACACCTGCCGCCCGTGGTAGATGATCAGGTGATGCGCCTTGGACCACGTCTCGCGCGGGAGCATCTGCATAAGCTGCTCCTCGGTCTTGCGCTCGTCGGGCGCGTGGGTCAGGCCGATGCGGTTGCTCACGCGGAATACGTGCGTATCCACGGCGATGGCGGGCACGCCGAACGCGTTGCTCATGACGACGTTCGCGGTCTTGCGCCCGACGCCGGGCAGGGCTGTCAGCTCCTCCATCGTTTGCGGCACCTGCCCAGCGTGCCTTTCGAGCAGCAGCTTGCAGGTTGCAAGTATATTTTTCCCCTTCGTCCTGAAAAAACCCACGCTTCTAATATAACCCTCGAGCTCCTCCTCCGACAGCGCCGCTATGGACGCCGCGCCGGGATGCGCCTTGAACAAAGGCGCGCAGGCGACGTTTACCTGCCGGTCCGTCGTCTGCGCCGAAAGTATTGTCGCGATCAAAAGCTCGAATGGATTGCTAAAATGAAGCCCGGGCTTCGCGTCGGGATAGAGCGCTTCGAGAATGCTGTAGACCTTCTTTGCGTCCGTCATATGTAAGCCTTTCGACGCGATCCGGCACAGCCCGCCGCAATCGCGCGTTTTCATCCATAATACACGTTTTTCCGGCAGCGGACAACTGTTACGGGATTGTGACAAAACGCCGCGAGCGGTTGACTTATGGACAAGATGCCTGTAAGCTTGAATCAAAAGTGAAAATTGGAGGAGGTATGCTCGATTTGAAACGAACGCATATGATCGTACTCGCGCTTGCGCTTTTATTCCTATTGGCGGCGTGCGGCCCTGCCGAGGAAGCGCCCGCCGCGGCGCAGTTTACCGTTCAGGACGCCGCGACCGCCACGCCTACGCTCATTCCCACGTCGCCCACGCCGACGCCCATGAACACGCCCATTCCAACCAATACGCCCGAGCCCACCGAAGTCCCCGTCAATGACGACGATATCGCGGATATCATCGCGATGAAGCGCGCGGACGTCGAGGCGAAGTACGGCGCGGGGACGCCCGTCGTCTACGACACCTACCACGACTATATGGGCAACGGCGAGATCATCAGCGGCTTCCCCGTCGAATACGCCGATTTGCAGGGCGTTTGGGTCTTCTACGGCGCGGAGGTGGATTCCGACGAGAAGTCGCCCTATCTGCCGGATGAAAGCCCGGACGACGACGTCGTCGGCATCAAGCTTATGGCCGGAACGGAGCCGCTAAACGTGCACGACTATACGGCGGCTATCGCGGCGGCGGATCTGAGCGCGCACAAGGACGAAATCAGCGAGTACGAGGACAAGTACCTGCTCGAAATCCCGCTCGAAAATCTAACGGCGGTCTGGATCAGCACGTCCGAGGATATGACCGATACAGAGCTGTGCGTGTACGAGAATTAACTCTAATTTGATAATAATCCCCCGGCATAGCCGGGGGATTATTATTATACCAATTTGTTACAAATTCCCGACAAATTTCATTGACAAGCCTTTCGCAGTCTGGTACGATTCTAAATGTGAAGTATTAACATACTTTTGTGAACTATTAACATACACGACTATTACAAATAGGGAGGGAACATATGGCAACACCGATCATCATGCCCCGCCAGGGCCAGTCCGTCGAAAGCTGCATCATCACGAAATGGCATAAGCGCGCGGGCGACGCCGTAAACGAGGGCGACGTAATCTTCAGCTACGAGACGGACAAAGCCGCGTTCGACGAGGAAGCAAAGGCTTCGGGCACGCTTTTGGCCGTCTTCTTTGAAGAGGGGGACGACGTGCCCGTGCTGACGAACGTCTGCGCCGTGGGCGCTGAAGGCGAAGACTACAGCGCGTTCGCGCCGGAATCTGCCAGCGTGGGCGCTGCCGCTGCCGCGCCAGCAGCTCCGGCTGCGACCGCACCGGCAGCTGTGACAGCACCGGCAACAAGCACGCCCTCCACGACTGCCACAAGCGGCGAGCTGTTCGTTTCGCCGCGCGCGCGGAATTTAGCGGAAAAGATCGGCCTCGATCCTAAGGCCGCGACGCCCACCGGCCCGAACGGGCGCGTAATCGAGCGCGATATTCAGGCGCTCGCGGCGTCGGGTCATGGCGCGATTGCGCCCGAACCGACCGCTCCCGTGTCCGCTAGCGCGGCAAAGGCCCCCGACGCGGCGGAATACGTCGATGTACCGCTCACGGGCGTGCGCAAGGCGATAGCAAGGTCCATGTCCGCGTCGCTGTCTACGATTCCGCAGCTCACGCACAATCTCGCTTTCGACGCGACGAACATCCTGGCCTACCGCGCTCTTCTAAAGGAAAAAGGCGAGGCGATGGGGCTTTCCGGCGTAACGCTGGGCGATATCGTCCTCTACGCCGTATCGCGGACGCTCCTAAACCACCCGGACCTGAACGCGCACTACCTCGATACGGGCATACGCCAGTTTAAGGATGTCCATCTCGCGTTCGCGTGCGACACCCCGCGCGGCCTGCTGGTAC
>QMCE01001649.1_pt1 | contig 12301 bp, 12 predicted proteins | sample 1821851 | NCBI WGS metagenome assembly QMCE01 (sample SAMN09453174, study PRJNA476694) | Termite gut metagenome, whole genome shotgun sequencing project. | isolation source: worker | host: Odontotermes sp. | place: South Africa:Pretoria | collected 2016-01-28
GGTTTTTACTATTGTTTTCAGCCCTCGCCCGGGGCCACCAGCATTGTGCGGTTCAGCTTAAAAAAGTGCGGCAGGCCGTCTTCATATTCCACCTGGGTCTCACCGCGGAACAGTGGGCGCAGGTATTCCACCATGTCCTGCGTTACATTGGTGCCCTCGTCGCAAATCCACTCCAGCGGCACGGTGCGCTCGTGGTTGGCAACGTCCATCAGGGGCGCGGTTTCGTACCGCACCAGATACGGATGGTTCGACACGCGCTTGATGCTCACCATCAAATCGGTTTTGCCTTCCAGCGCGGCGTCCACCGCGCAGCGGCCCACGTCCTGGCCTTCTTTCAAGTCGGTGCCGCTGGCAAGGTGCAGGTCCACGCGCTGCAGCACGCTGGGCTCCACACTGCGAATTTTCCAGTCGCGGTCTCCATAGGCGCCGCGCACCAGTGCTTCCAGCGCGCTGGCAACGCCGCCCAGCGCGCGGTGGCCAAACATGTCAATGGCGCCGCTTTCGGCCTGGGCCACATAGTTGCCGTTCGCCAGCCGCAGGCCCTCGCTCACCGCCACCAGCACGTTGGGTTCTTTTTCCATTTTTTCGCCCACCTTGGCCAAAAAGGCTTTGGGGTCGAAGGGAACCTCGGGCAAATAGATGAGGTGCGGCCCCGTGAAGCCGTGGGCCCGCGCCAAAACGCTGGACGCCGTGAGCCAGCCCGCGTTGCGGCCCATAACCTCTACAATGGTAACCGAGGGGCTGGGGTAGGCGCTGGAGTCTATCATAATCTCGGAAAAGCTGGCCGCCACAAACCGCGCCGCCGAGCCAAAGCCGGGGGTATGGTCGGTTACGGCAAGGTCGTTATCCACCGTTTTGGGAATGCCGATGCACTTGATATCCTCGCCTTTGCTGCGGAAATAGGCCGACAGGCGGGCCACGGTGTCCATGGAATCGTTGCCGCCGCAGTAGAAGAAGTAGCCAATGCCATAATCGCGCAAAACGGCCAGCACCTTTTCCATAACGGCGTCGTCGCCATGGGGCAGTTTGTAGCGGCAGCTGCCCAGGGCCATGGCGGGTGTGTGCACCAAAAGCTCAAAATCCTTTGCGGTTTTCATTTGCTGCGAAAGGCTGATGATTTGGCGGTTCAAAAGCCCCTGCAAGCCGTGCAGCGCGCCGTAAACAACGCCAATTTCCTCGCTGGCCATTGCGCGCGCCACCGCACCCGCCAAAGACGCGTTGATGGCAGGCGACGGGCCGCCGCTTTGGGCTATAATCATATTATTGCTGGACATAGCTCCCCCTTTTATAACTTGTAATATGTTTCTGTGCAAAAAAACACGTATCTCTTATATTGTAAACCAAGTTTGACAATATTTCAACAGGTGTATGAAGTTAATGTCAGTTAACGTCAGTTAATGCCCTGGCAGGTGAAAATGTGCTATACTTGCAGCAAAGCAAAGCAAAGCCTGCCGCCACCACCCAAACAAGGAGGACACCCATGCCAATTGTAGCCGCCGTGTGCGTGCCGCACCCGCCCATCATTTTGCCAAGCGTGGGTAAGGGCGAGGAGGCCAAAATACAAAAAACCACCGAAGCCTACCGCGCCGCCATGGCTTTTGTGGCTGCCGCCCGCCCCCAAACCGTGGTGCTGGCAAGCCCCCACATGCCGCTGTATGCCGATTGGTTCCACATTGCGCCGGGCGCGGGCGGCACGGGCAATTTTGCCCGCTTTGGCGCGCCGCAAACCGTGGTAAAGGCCCCCTACGATGAAGCCCTTGTGGACGCCCTTGCCGCCGAAGCCGCGCGGCGCGGCCTGCCCGCCGGCACTGCCGGCGAAAAAGACCCGGCGCTGGACCATGGCAGCGCCATCCCCCTGTGGTTTTTACAGCAGGCCTATGAAGATTTTAAGCTGGTGCGCGTTGGGCTCTCGGGCCTTTCCTACGCCCCGCACTATCAACTGGGGCAATGTGTTGCCGCTGTGGCCGGGGCAAAGCGCGTGGCCTTTGTTGCAAGCGGAGATTTATCCCACAAGCTGAAAAAGGACGGGCCCTATGGCTTTGCGCCCGAGGGCCCCCGGCTGGACAAGGCCATTACCGGTGCGCTGGCGTTGGGGGATTTTGACGCGCTGCTGTCCATTCCGCCCGCGCTGGCCGAGGCCGGGGCGGAGTGCGGCCTGCGCGCCCTCCTCATGATGGCCGGGGCGCTGGACGGCCGGGCAGTGACGGCGGGCTTGCTGTGCTACCAAGACAATTTTGGCGTGGGCTACGCCGTGGCCACCTTTGCCCCCGGCGCCACCGACGAAACCCGCCGCTTTTTGCCCCGCTACAAGGCGGCCCGGGCGGCGGAAAACAAGGCCCGCCGCGCCAAAGAGGACGCCTTTGTGGCGCTGGCCCGCCGCACGCTGGAGCAAACCCTTAAAGAGGGCCAAAAACAAGCCAGCGCGCCCAAAAACCTGCCCGCCGAAATGACCGGGCAAAGGGCGGGGGTGTTCGTGTCTCTGCACAAGCACGGCGCACTGCGGGGCTGCATTGGCACCACAGCCCCCACCACCGCCAGCGTGGCGGAAGAGATTGTGCAGAACGCCGTGTCTGCCGCTGTGCGCGACCCCCGCTTTGACCCCGTGGCCCCCGAAGAGGTGGATGAACTGGAAATAAGTGTGGACGTGCTGGGCACGCCGGAGCCGGTGGACGGCGAAGAACAGCTTGACCCCAAGCGTTACGGGGTGATTGTCTCGCGCGGGGCGCGGCGCGGCCTGCTGCTGCCAGATTTGGACGGCGTGGACACCGTGCGCCGGCAGGTGGACATCGCGCGGCAAAAGGCGGGCATCCGCCCGGGCGAAGCGGTGAAGCTGGAACGCTTTGTTGTGGTGCGGCACACATGAGCGCCGAAGCCCAAACCACCCCCTGCCCCGTGTGCCCCCACCATTGCGCGCCCGCCGAAGGCAAGCTTGGGCACTGCCGCGCCCGTGTGGCACGGGGCGGGCAGGTGCTGCCGGTGGGCTACGGCAGGCTTGCCGCGCTGGCGCTGGACCCCACCCGCAAAAAGCCGCTGTACCATTTCCACCCCGGCAGCAAAATTTTGTCGGTGGGCGGCTTTGGCTGCAACCTGCGCTGCCCCTTTTGCCAAAACTACGAAATATCGCAAAGCGGCCAAACACCCGGCCTAGTGGAAGTCTCGCCCGAAAGCCTGTGCCACAAGGCCGAAGCCCTGCGCCCACAGGGCAACATCGGCCTGGCCTTCACCTACAACGAACCCGCCGTGGGCTTTGAGTTTGTGCGCGACACCGCCCGGCTGGCAAAACAGCGCGGCCTTGCCACAGCCATGGTTACAAACGGCTGCTACACCCCCGCTGTGGCCGAGGCCCTGCTGGCCTGCGTGGACGCCTTTAATATCGATTTGAAATGCTTTAGCGAAGAGGGCTACAAACAGCTGGGTGGCGGGCTGGAAACGGTGAAGGAGAACATTCGCCAAACGGCGGCGCGGGCGCATTTAGAGGTGACCACGCTGGTGGTGCCCGGCCTTTCCGACGACGATGCTGAAATGGACGCCGAGGCGGCTTTTTTGGCGGCCATCTCGCCGAATATTCCGCTGCACCTCAGCCGCTATTTCCCGCGCTGGCAGGCGCAAGCGCCCCCCACCCCCATTGCCACATTGCAGCGCCTGCAAGGCATTGCAAAGGCGCATTTGCGGCATGTATATTTGGGAAACTGCTAATACGGGCCACAGGAAAGGCCCCTCCCGCGTGGAGGGGCCTTTCCTGTGCGGCAGAGCAGTCTCTAGTTATAATCCGCCTTTTTAAGGATGTATCGATATTTATTTTGACAAACTGTGATAGGCTCCACCGCTTGACAAATTCGCGCGCCGGCATTAAACTGAAACTGTGTTCCAGTTTGGAGAAGAGGAGGCCATGCCGTGCTGCGGCCCAAAAAGTACAAAACCAAACAACGCGAGGCCGTTTTGCGCTATGTGGCCTCGCTGCATGGCGGCCACGTTACGGCGGCGCAAATTGTGCGCCACTTTGCGGCCAAGGCTGCGCCCGTTGGCCGCACCACCGTGTACCGCCATTTAGACGCCCTTACCGAAAGCGGCGAATTGCGCCGCTACACCACGGGCGGCCCTTCCGGCGCGTGCTACCAATATGTGGGCGGCAGCACCACCTGCGCCGGCCACTTGCACCTGAAATGCGAGTGTTGCGGCGAATTGCGCCATTTGGAGGGCGAGGCGCTGGGCGACATTCAAAAACAGGTGCTGGACAAATATGCCTTTGCCGTGAACGCGCTGAAAACCGTGCTGTACGGCACCTGCGAGGCCTGCCGCACAACGCAAAGGCAGCGAAATGAACCAAGAGGGGAAATGTAAAATGAAACGACAAATTGCCTGCACCCTTGCCGCGCTGTTGCTGGCGGCCCTGCTGGGCGGCTGCGCCGCACTGCCCGCCCCCAGCGCACCCGCCGCCCCCAGCGCGCCCGCCGCCCCCAGCGCGCCTGCGGCCCCCAGCGCGCCTGCGGCTCCCGAAGCCCCCGCCGCGCCAAAGGCGCCAAGCGCGCCCGAAGCACCGGCCTTTGCGCCCATGCAGGACGGCAAAATTAGCATTGTGTGCACCATTTTCCCGCTGTATGACTGGGTGCGCCAGCTTTTGGGCGAAAAAGCCGCCGATGTGGAACTGACCTTGCTGATGCAAAGCGGGGTGGATTTGCACAGCTACCAGCCCTCGGTGCAAGACATGGTGAACATTGCGCAGTGCGACATGTTCGTGTATGTGGGGGGCGAGTCCGACGCGTGGGTGGAGGACGCGCTGGCACAGGCGCAGGCGGCGGGCCCAAGCATCCTCAGCATTAACCTGCTGCAGCTGATTAGCGGCTACGGCGGGCGCGTGGAGATGGAAGAACTGGTGGAGGGCATGCAGCCGGAGGACGAGCACGCGGCAGAGCATGAGGAAGAGCACGAAGAGGAACACGCGCAGGAGGAAGAAGACCACGGCCATGAGGAAGAGGGCCACACGCATGAAGAGGGCGAAGAGGCGCCGGACGAGCACGTTTGGCTCTCGCTGAAAAACGCGGAAGCCTGCTGCTACGCCATTTACGAGGGCCTGTGTGTGCTGGCAACTGCCAACGCCGGCGCACCCGGCGCGGATGTGAAGGCCGACATAGAAGCATACCAGGCCAACACGGCGGCTTATGTGGAAAAGCTGCAAGCGCTGGACGCGCAGTACCAGGCCGCCGCGGACGCCGCGCCAGGCAGAACATTGGTGTTTTGCGACCGGTTCCCCTTCCGCTATCTGGTGGACGATTACGGCATTGAATACTACGCGGCCTTCCCCGGCTGCTCGGCCGAGACAGAGGCCAGTTTCAAAACCCTCACCTTCCTGGCGGAAAAGGTGGACGAACTGGGCCTTAAAAACGTGATGGTTACCGAAAGCGCAGACCAAAGCATTGCAGACACCATTATTGCCAGCACGGCGGCAAAAAACCAAAACATTCTGGTAATGAACGCCATGCAGTCGGTAACAGCGGCCCAGGTGGACGGCGGCGTTACTTACCTTTCCCTGATGGAAGACAACCTGCGGGTGCTGGAAGAAGGACTTGCCGCCTAGGTAAGCACTGATTTAATCCTCGCATATCCATCCATCAGGGATTAATCAGCACTTACCTAGAAACCGCCGCTCTGCTTTTGTGTTATCCCAACACTTAGAAACCGAATCACTTGAGGAGACCCGTATGCCACAACTGCTTTGCCAAAACCTCACACTGGGCTACGAGGGGAAAACCGTGGTTTCCGGCCTCAGCTTTTTTGTGAACACCGGCGACTATTTGTGCATTGTGGGGGAAAACGGCAGCGGCAAAAGCACGCTGATGAAAGCTATTTTGCGCCTAAAAGCCCCGGCGGCGGGCCAGGTGCAAACCGGCGAGGGCCTGCACGCGGGCGAAATTGGCTATTTACCCCAGCAAACAGTGGTGCAAAAGGACTTTCCCGCCTCGGTGCGGGAGGTGGTGCGCAGCGGCTGCGCGGGCCGCAGCGGCCTGCGCCCGCTGTATACCGCCGCCGAAAAACAACTGGCCGAAGACAACATGGCAAAGCTGGGCGTTGCGCCGCTGGCAAAGCAGTGCTACCGAGAGCTTTCCGGCGGGCAGCAGCAACGGGTGCTGCTGGCGCGGGCCCTGTGCGCCACGGGCAAGCTGCTTCTTCTAGACGAACCCACCGCCGGGCTGGACCCAATGGCCGCGGCAGACATGTATTCCCTGATTGCCGGCCTGAACACGGCGGGCGTCACCATCGTCATGATATCCCACGATGTGGCCGCCGCCGTGCGGTATGCCTCGCACATTTTGCACATTGGGCGCGGCACCCAGCTTTTCTTTGGCCGCACGGGGGAATATCTTGACAGCAGCGTTGGCCGGGCGTACATTGAAGGTAGCGCCGAAGGAGGTGCACAAGTATGACGCAAGTTTTCAGCACCCTTGCCGCCTATTTCCAATATCCCTTTGTGGTGTACGCCGTGGTTGTGGGGGTGCTCATTGCGCTGTGCTCCTCGCTTTTGGGTGTAACGCTGGTTTTAAAACGCTTCTCCTTCATTGGCGACGGCCTTTCGCACGTGGCCTTTGGCGCCATGGCCATTGCCACGGCACTGCGGCTTACCAACAATTTTGTGCTGGTGCTTCCGGTTACCATCGCCTGTGCCATATTGCTGCTGCACGCCGGGCAAGGCACCAAAATAAAGGGCGACGCCGCCCTTGCCATGGTGTCGGTGGGGGCGCTTGCCATTGGCTATTTGGTGATGAACCTGTTCGCCAAAAGCGCCAATATCTCGGGCGACGTGTGCGCCACGCTGTTCGGCTCCACCTCTATTTTAACGCTTAACCCCGGTGACGTTGTATTGTGCGCCGTTTTATCTTTGGCGGTGATTGCAGTGTTTTTTTTGTTCTACCACAAAATTTTTGCCGTCACCTTCGACGAGGACTTTGCCGAGGCCACCGGCGGCCGCGCCAAAAGAACCAATTTGCTTTTGGCGGTCATCATTGCCGTTATTATTGTGCTGGCCATGAATTTGGTGGGTTCGCTGCTCATTTCCGCGCTGGTCATTTTCCCGGCGCTGTCTGCCATGCGGGTGTTCAAAAGCTTCCGCAGCGTTACCTTGTGCGCGGTGGTGGTGTCGGTGCTGTGCGCCGTTTTGGGCATTTTGGTGTCAATTTTGGCCAGCACGCCGGTGGGCGCCACCATTGTGGCGGTGGACATTGTGGGTTTTGCACTATTCAGCGCCGCAGGGGCGCTTAGGGAAAGAGGGCTTGGCCGCGCGTGAAAAAGCATCTTTCGGCGTTTATCTGCCTGTTTTTGGCCTGCGCTTTGGCCGTGGGCTGTGGCAAAGCCGCCCCGGTGCCGCAAAGCACCAGCACCGTGCCGGGAAAGGCCAAGGCCATCGACTTGGATTTGACGGGCATGAGCGGCAGCATGGTGTATGCCGTGGTGTACGACATGATGACCAACCCCGATGACTACATGGGCCAAACCATTAAAGCCAGCGGGCCTTACACCCCCGTGTTTTACGATGAAACAGACAAAACCTACCATTTTGTGGTGGTGGAGGACGCCACCGCCTGCTGCCAGCAGGGGCTGGAATTTGTGTGGGCGGGCCAGCACAACTACCCCGAGGATTACCCCGCCAGCGGCACCGCCCTTGCGGTGACGGGCATTTTTACCAGCTATCAGGAGCGCGACCAAACCTATTACTACCTGGCCGCGGCAGACGTGGCGGTTTTGTAAAAACACCTCAATTGCATTCAAAAGCCCTGGCCACGCGCCGGGGCTTTTGTTGTGATGGGGCAGGTTCAGCCTTTGCCCTATACTACTCTCTAAATGAAATGACAACATCTGCCATTTCATTTAGAGAGTAGTATTGCCTGGCTGCATACAGCAGCACGCATTAATTAGATACACATCAAAGTTTTACTTGACGTATTTCGATATAAGTGATATATTTCAGTAATAATTGCATCTATATCGAACAACAAAGGATGTGTGTGATGAAGATTGAACTGAACCCCTATATTGAAACCATGGTGCTTTTGGCCGCCAGCAGTTGGGGCCAAAATTACAAAATTGAGGCCGTGCGGCAGCTGAATACCCTTGGCATAGACGGCGAGGCCTTTTACAACCGCAACTGCCCAGTGGTAGAGCGGTACTACGCCGCCTTCAGCAAGCAAAAGGTGAACTCTGCCGTGGCACAAATGCTGGCAGAGCATTTGATGACCGAGTGCGAGCTTTTGCCGTCGGTGTACCTGTCCGTTTTTTGGCAGCATCCAAGCTGGTTTACAGGCATGGAGGACATCCCCGGCGCCGAAGTGGGCGCGGCGGTGGATGCCGCGATGGCCGAGGTGCTGGAGCTGGGGCACGACGGGGACTTTGTGGCCGCACTGGAAGCGGCGGATATGCCCGCGCAAGTGAAGTGGCAGGCCATGCTATTAAAACAGCAGCCCAAAAAACAGCTGGCCATGGTGGCTGCCGCCGTGCGGGAAAACCTGCCCGCCTTTGAAGCCGCGCGCAAAAAGGTGGCCACCGAGCTGGACGCCCTTTTGGCCGAGGCCGCCACCGTGCTGGCAGACCCACCGCAAAACCGGTTGGTAACAATGTCGCTGAACATTGCGCCCGGCGCGGATATTGTGCCCTCGCTGGCCGTGCCCCTGGGGGTGGTGGTGCTGGAAAAGGTGGTGCTGTATGGCCTATTAATTCACCGTGTTATCAATGTTACCGGCGAGATTACCCGCGACGAGCTGCTGATGGACGCCCGGGTGCTTAGCGAAAAAAGCAAGCTGGAAATTTTGCTGGCACTGAAAGGCGGCGACATGTACGGCGGCGAAATTGCCACACGCATTGGCCTTACGGCTGCCACGGTGTCTCACCACATGAACACGCTTTTGGCCACGGGCTTTGTAACGCTGCGGCGGCACGGCGGCAAAACCTATTACCATCTGGCGCCGGCGGCCATCAGGCGCTTTTTAGACGGCATGTCCCGGCTGTTGCTTTAAGCAAGCAATATTACTCCGCCACCAAACAGTAGCAAATAATCGCACGAAATCACAAGGTGACAGTTTTCAGACAACGGATGGGAGACAAAATGAATATGGAAAATATCAAGCTTTGGAGCCGCAGCTTCACTTTTCTGGTTTTGGGGCAGGCAAGCTCCCTGTTCGGCAATTTCATTCTAAAATTAGCTATGTCTATGTATATTTTAGAGGCCACAGGTTCGGCGGCTGTGTTTGGCGGGCTTTTGGCCGTCTCCACCGTGCCCATGGTTCTCCTCTCGCCCTTCGGCGGCATTTTGGCCGACCGCGCCAACCGCCGCAACATCATGGTTGGGCTGGACTGCCTGAATGGCCTGACCGTGGTGTGCGCCATGCTGTTTTTCAGCCAGCAGGGCGCGCTCACCGTCATTGCGGCCACGCTGATTGTTCTGTCGGTGCTGGGGGCCTTCGAGACGCCCACCGTGCAAGCCTGCGTGCCGCAAATGCAAAGCGGCGATAACATTGTGAAGGCCAACGCCGTTATTAGCCAGGTGCAGGCCATTGCGGGGCTGGGCGCACCCATTTTGGGCAGCGTTTTGTACGCGGCCTTTGGCCTGCAGCGCCTTTTGCCCGTTTGCGCGGCCTGCTTCTTCCTCACCGCGTTTTTTGAATGCTTCATCCGCCTGCCGTACACAAAGCAGCCGGCGGAGGGCGGCATTTTGAAAATGGTGAAGGGCGATTTCAGCACCAGCATCCGCTTTATCACAAGGGAGCAAAAGGGCATTTTGCGGTTTTTGCTGGTGGCCGCCGGGCTGAACTTTTTGCTGACGGGCGTGGGTATTGTGGGCATGCCCTACCTTGTGCGCACGGTGATGGGCCTTAGCGCCACACACTACGGCGTGGCGGAAAGCCTGATGGGCTTTGCCGCCATTGTGGGGGCGCTGGCGGCGGGCGTGCTGGCAACACGCGTTAAAACACGCAACTATTACCGGCTGCTGATTGGTATTGGCGTGTCGCTTTTGCCCTGCGGCGCAGTGCTGCTGCTAAGCGGCGCGGTGCCGCTGCAATACGGCGTGCTGCTGGGGTGTACCTTCATCATGCAAGTTCTGTCCATGATGGTGAATGTTTTTGTGATATCGCTGATTCAAAGGATAACCCCGGCTGAAATGCTGGGCAAGGTGATGGCCTATGTGGGCAGCCTTTGCATGTGCGCGCAGCCGCTGGGGCAGGTGTTTTACGGCTTTGTGCTCAGCCCGCAGCCCGTCACCCTGTTTTTGATATTTATTCTATCGGGCCTGGGCTGCTGCGCCGTGAGCCTGGCCACAAAGAAAACCTTCCGGGAGATGGACGGAAACACCGCCCCCGCGCCCGCCGGCGCGCCGGCTGCTTAGGGCGGCTTGAACAACCCGCTTTGCTATGTTACACTAACAGCATAAGCAAACAGCAAAGGAGACAATGGAATGTATAAGATTCGGCCTCCATCTTAAGCCTTAACCGGCACTTGGGCCCGGGGCCCTCCTCCAAACCAATGAGATTACCTGAAAGGTTTGCAAATTTGTTTTGGAGGGAAACCAATGAAAGTTTTTAGCGTCAAACTGCTGTACGCCTATAAATTCTTGGGCCAATGCCTGCCCATCTATGCTTTCTACACCATTTTGTTTCTCCAGCGGGGCATCACGGCAAGCAAGGTTGCCCTGTTGATTGCCCTTTGGAGCGTGTTTTCCATTCTTTTCGAGATACCCTCGGGTATTCTTGCAGACCGCTGGAATCGCAGAAACATGCTGGCCCTTTCGGCGGTTTTGCAGGGGCTGTGTTTTGTGGTGTGGTGTTTTTCGCACAGCTTTGCGCTGTTTGCCGCCGGGTTTGTTTTGTGGGGCGTGTCGGGCGCGTTTGCCTCGGGCACCGAAGAAGGCCTGATTTACGACAACCTGAAAAGCGACGGCCGCGAGGATAGCTTTGGCAAGGTTTACGGCAGGGCACAGTTTTTTGCCAACGCGGGCGCCCTAACCGGCATTGCGTCGGCGGGCGTTTTGGCCAATTTTATCCCCATAAGCACCATTGCCCTGCTGTCGGCGGCCATCTGCTTTGTAAACGCGCTTGTGGCCATGCTGCTGCGGGAGAAAAATTTCTACGCCCGGCAGCTGGAAAACGAGCCCGGTGGATTTTTGGCAACCTTCCGGCAGGCGGGCGCTTTCCTGCGGCGCAGCAGGCTTGCCCTGGTTTGCGTTTTGTTCTTGGTTTTTTTCGCAAGCCTTGGCAGTTATTTGGATGAATTTGACGCTTTGATTATCAACGACTTCCAGCTGAACAGCCTTTGGGTAAGCGTCATTTTAACCGTGCGCTTCACCTTTGTTGCCTTGGGCAGCCTTTGCGCCGCAAAATTACAAAGCAAACTAACTTCCATTGGCCAGATAATTCTTCTAAATGGGCTGGCCTGTTTTTTGTTGGGCATCTTTGCCATGGTTTGGAACCAGTACGCCATTTTGGTTTTTGGGCTTTCCTGCATGGCAATGGCCGCCGTGGAGGTTTTGCTTGTGGACAGGCTGCAAAATGAGATAAAAGAAGAAGGGCGCGCAACCGTAATGTCCTTCTACGGTGCGGGGCAAAATGTGGTTATGGTTGGCTTCAGCCTTTTGTACGCGCTGCTTTTGGGGCTGTTTAGCTTGCAGCAAACCTACCTTATGTTGTCTGTTTATGGCATTCTTGGCGGGCTGGGCTTTTACTTGCTGTACAAAAAAGAAAGGGCGAAAACATGAACATTGCCATTGGCAGCGACCATGCGGGCTACGAACTGAAAGACTACTTAAAAAAGCACCTGGAGGCACAGGGCCACGAGGTGACGGATTTTGGCGGCTTTGCCCCCGAGGCCATTGACTACCCCGTGGCGGGTGGGCGGGTGGCAGAGGCTGTGGCCGCCGGCCGGCACGAATATGGGGTGCTGATTTGCGGCACAGGGGTGGGAATTTCCATTGCCGCCAACAAGGTGCACGGCGTGCGCGCCGTGGTGTGCAGCGAGCCGTACTCCGCCGTGATGTCGCGCCGGCACAACAACAGCAACGTTTTGGCGCTGGGCGCCCGGGTGGTGGGCACCGAGCTTGCCGCCATGATTTTGGACCAATGGCTGGCGGCGGAATTTGAGGGCGGCCGCCATGCCCGCCGCGTGGGCCTGATTGCGGAGATGGAGGAGTAGGGCGGGCGCCGGGGCTGCCAAAGGGCGCGGACGCGTGTTTTGGGATTTTTTGTGGATATGTTTTCCGGAACGATGGGCTTGCATATTGCAGCAACGGTGCTGATCGCCTTTGTTCGCCCCACCCTATTACGGT
>QMCE01001650.1_pt1 | contig 12296 bp, 11 predicted proteins | sample 1821851 | NCBI WGS metagenome assembly QMCE01 (sample SAMN09453174, study PRJNA476694) | Termite gut metagenome, whole genome shotgun sequencing project. | isolation source: worker | host: Odontotermes sp. | place: South Africa:Pretoria | collected 2016-01-28
GGCGCATGATAGCGTCCTACATCGTGGGCTATTCCGTCACCCAGGAGTATCTTGACGCGAATCCGCATCTGGCCTTCGGCACGGGCGAAGGCGACACCGGGGTGATTCTGTCATGGAACACGGAAGCCCCGGGCGTCACGGGCAACCCCGTGGTGCTGCCGCGCGCCATCGCCGTCAACCCGCTGACCTGGACGCGCGGGGACGAATTCGCCAGCGCCGCCGACTACAACCTCGGCAGCCTTGAACACGGCGTCATCGTCCCCGGTTTCGCCAACGCCCGAATCGACCTGACGCGCGGCGTGGTGGTGTGCGACAATGTCAATTCCGGCGCGTATTCCCTCCCTTCCGTCAGTCCCTTTCCGCCCGGCGCGTTCCACACCTCCGACTATCCCTTCTACTACGTCAATATCATGATGAACGCCCTGCTCCGCTCCTCGGTGTATCTGAGCCGCGAACAGGCGGCGATGTTCCCCGGCGCGGCGCTGGCGCTGGCGGATACGGCGCGGGCCTTCGACCGGCGGCTGCCGTCTGCATTCGACGCCGACGCCGCGCACAACGAATTCCTTTCCGGGCCTGCCGGCGCGCCGACCACGCTTTCCTCGCCCGGCGCTCTCGCTTCGCCGCGGAACGCCGGCGGCGGAATACGCATATTCGCCTCGCCGTTCGGAATATGGAGCCGACAGGATTCGGAGGGAAGACGCTCCGGATACGATCTCGACGGCGGCGGCATCGCGGTGGGGGGCTTCAAGACGATCGGAGAGTTCCGCTTCGGCATCGCCGCCGGCTACGCCGCCCGGCGGCAGGACATGCGCGGTTTCAGCGGCCGCGTCGACGCAGACACGCTGCACGCCTCGCTGTTCGGCGGCGCTCGCCGGGACAATGTTTTCGTGGACGCGGCGCTTGGCTATTCCCACGCCTGGAACAAAAGCGGGCGGCACACCGTTTTCGGCGGCTTTGCCGACTGGAACCATACGGCGAAGTTCGGTCAGGATGTCTTTTCCGGGCGGCTGTCGGTCGGGTATGTGGGCGAGGTCGGCCGCGGCGTCCGCCTGATTCCCTCTCTCGGCATTGACGTCCGGCACATCCGCACGGGAGCGTTCGGCGAAGACGGCGCCGTCACCGCGCTCCGGATGCGGTCGTCGCGGTGGACTTCGGTGGAGCTGCCGCTCGCGCTGCGGGTGGACAAGACCTTCCGCGCCGGCGCGGAGACGGCGGTGACGCCGTTCGCCAGCGCCGCGTGGATACCGGAACTGAACAAGGATGAGCCGGCGGCGCGGGGAACGTTCGTGCATGTTCCCTCGGCCGGAGCGTTCACGGCTTCGGCGCAGGTTCCCGGCCGATCGCGGAGCCGGGTGGCGGCGGGAATGCGGATCGACATGGGCGGACGCATGACGGCCGGGGTGGCGTATTCCTTTGATTTCGCACGTTCATACCGCCGGCACGAAGTCGCCGTTTCGTTCAACCTGGGTTTTTAGCCGGAATCAGCAAAAAGCCCCGCGCACTCCGGCGCGGGGCTTTTCGGGGTTGGCGCGCGGCGCATTCTTCAATCCATGTGGGAACCGCCGTTCAGGTCGATTTCCTCGCCTGTGATGTAGTCGGCCTCGTCCGAGGCGAGGAAGCAGACGCAGGCGGCGACCTCCCGCGGCGTCGCCATGCGGCGGCGCGGAATGTCCGCCGTCATGCGCGCCTGTTCCTCCTCCGACTCCAGGCCGCCCCGGATATCCGTCGCGACCAGACCCGGCGCGACCGCGTTGATGGTGATGCCCTCGGGGGAAACCTCCCGCGACAGCGCCTTCGCGAACGCGAGAATGCCCGCCTTCGCCGCCGAATAATGCGCCCCGCCGAACACGCCGCCGCCGCGCTTGCCGGAGACGGAGCTCATGTTGACGATGCGGCCGTACTTCTGCTTCAGCATCTGCGGCAGCGCCGCTTTTGTGCAGAGAAACGTGCCCTTCATGTTGATGTCCACGACGCGATCCCAGTCCGCCTCCGTCATGTCGAGCACCTTCACCGGCTGGGTCACGCCCGCGTTGTTCACAAGAATGTCCAGCCTGCCCCACTTCGCGACAATCGCGCCGACAGCCGTCTGGATGCCGGCGGAGTCGGTGACGTTCATCCTGAGCGTCATCACGTCCGGGGTGATTTTCTTCACTTCCTCCGCGACGGCGGCGAGGCCGTCCCCGTTCAGATCGCAGAGCGCGATCTTCGCGCCCTGCTCCGCGAGGGCGAGGGCGATGGAGCGGCCGATGCCCCGGGGGGAGCCGGCGCCGGTGATCATGGCGATTTTGTCCGTGAGTTTGAACAGCATGGGAGCAACCTTTCTGTCAGTTTGCGAAATGTCAGTTGACAACGCCCGATCCCCAGATCATGTTCGGGAACCAGGTGACGAGGGACGGCATGTAGGTGATGGCGAGGAGCACGATGAGGAGCGGAACGAGGAAGGGAATGATGCCCTTGCACAGCGACTCCAGCGTCACGCCGCCCACCTTCGCCGTCACGAACAGGCACATGCCGACGGGGGGCGTCAACAGGCCGATCATCAGGTTCAGGACAAGCACGACGCCGATGTGGACGGGATCCAGCCCCATCGCCTTCATGATCGGGACGAGCACGGGGACGACGATGACGATGACGGACAGCGCCTCCATGAACATGCCGAGAATCAGGAAGAAGATGTTGAACAGCAGCATGAAGAGGAAGACCGACATGTCCATCCCCTGCACGGCGGCGGCGATGCGGTTCGGCAGGCCCTGGATGTTGATGAGCCAGGCGAAGCCCGTGGCGGCGGCGGTGATGACGGTGATGGAGGCGGTGTTCTGGAAGCTCTCGAAAATCAGCTTCGGCAGGTGCGCCACCTTGACCTCGCGGTAGACGACGACGCCGAGGAAGAGGGAGTACACGACGGCGACGACGGCCGCCTCGGTGGGGGTGAAGAGGCCGGTGAGGATGCCGCCGATCATGATGACGGGCGTCATCAGCGGCAGGAACGCGCTCGCGAAGCGGGCGGCGATTTTCCCCAGTTCGAACTGAATGCGCGGGTAGCCTTTCTTCACCGACACGTAGTAGATGTAGATCATGGTGACGAGGCCCATGAGGAGGCCGGGGATCAGCCCGCCCATGAACAGCCGCCCCGTGGACTCCCCGGACATGACGGCGTAGACGACCATCGGCACGCTGGGCGGAATGATGGGGCCGATCGTCGAGGACGCGGCGGTGACGGCGGCGGAGAAGACGGGCTCGAACTTCGCGTCCTTCATCGCCTTCATTTCAATCTGCCCGAGGCCGCCCGCGTCGGCGACGGCGGAGCCGGACATGCCGGCGAAGATGATGCTGGCGAAGACGTTCGCGTGGGCGAGGCCGCCGGGGATCCAGCCGACAATCTGGTTGGCGAAGTCGAAAATCTTCACCGTGATGCCGCTGGAGTTCATGACGTTCCCGGCGAAGATGAAGAAGGGAATGGACAGGAGGATGAAGTTGTCCAGCCCGCGCGTCATCTGGTGGAAGACGACCTGGAACGGGACGCCCGGCATTTGCCAGACCATGTTGAAGAGGGTGGCGATGATGAGCGCGAAGCCGATGTTGACGGACAGCATGATCAGCGCCAGGAACAGAAGTATCGTGATGGCGATAGCCATGGTTTCTCCTATACGCGCCACGCGGAATGCAAACGCTGCGTCATGATGCGCCGGCAGCGCGCGTGCATTCCCCGGACGCTCGTAGGGATTGAAAAATTATTCAGCGCTGACGCCGCCGTTCACAAGGCTTTCGACGACGAAGAGGAGCGAGATCAGGAATCCGACCGGGAGCGCGGCGTAGCTGAACGCCAGGCTGAAGGGAAGGGTCTGGTACTGAATCGCCGTCGTCGCCCCGACGACGCGGAACCCGCAATAGACGCCGAGGACGAGGCCCGCGACGACGAGAAGGTTCTTGAGCGCCATGACGAGCTTCTTCGGCGCGTTCGGGAGGATCCCGACGAGCATGCCGAAGGCGATGTGCTGCTTGTCGCGGAAACAGGTGGCCGCGCCCAGGAAGGTGCACCAGATGAAGAGGGCGATGCAGAGCTCGTATTCCCAGATGATCGGGCGGTGGAACAGATAGCGGGAAATGATGCCGACGAAGATGACGCCGACAAGGAAGTAGCCGAAGAGAATGATGATCCATTTGCACGCCTGGTAGGCGGTGTCGCAGAGCGGTTTCATGGTTTCTGTCCTCGCAGGTGTACGGGCGGGGGAGGGATTTGACGCTTCGGTCGCGGCGCATGGCATTCGCGATCCGACATTCGTCATCCCGGCGGAATGACGAATGCCGGATCGTTGTCCATGCACCACAATGTATCCGGAATGCTCTATTTGTTGGCGATTGCCAGCACGCGGTCGATCAGCGCCTTCCCGAAGGTCGGCTCGAATTCCTTGTAGACCGATTCGCAGGCGGCGCGGAGGGCGGGGACGTCCGCCTGGTTGACGGCGACGTTGAAGTCCGCCATCCTTGCCGTCAGATCGGCGTTCACCTTGTTGTTCATCTCGCGGTGCCTGCCCGCGTACTCGACGGCGAGATCGGCGACGATTTTCTGGAGATCGGCCGGGAGGCGGCTCCAGGTGATCATGGAAATGACAAGGGGGCAGAATTCATATTTGTGGTTCGTGAGGGAGAGGTATTTCTGCACTTCGTAGAGCTTGGAATAATAGATGTTCGTGACCGGGTTCTCCTGCCCGTCGAACTGGCCCTGCTGGAGCGCCATGTACAGTTCGCCGAAGGCGAAGGGGGCGGGGTTGGAGCCGAGGGCGCGGAAGATGGCGATGGTCAGCCTGTCTTCGGGGGTGCGGATTTTCAGGCCGGCGAGGTCGGCGGGTTTCGTGATGGGGAGCTTGTTGTTCGTGATGTGGCGGAAGCCGTTGTCCCAGTAGGCGAGGATCTTGAAGCCTTTGGATTCGAGGGGCGCGGCCAGTTCCTGCCCGATGGGGCCGTCCAGCACTTCGTAGACGCTTTCCGGCTTCGAGAAGAGGAAGGGAAGGCCGACGACGTTCAGCTTTTCGTCATAGGCGGCGACGGGGCCCTGGGAGTTGATCGACATGTCGAGGCCGCCCATCATGAGGCTTTCGATCATCTGCCTGTCGGAGCCGAGGGATTCGGAGGGGAAGACTTCGATGGCGATGCGGCCGCCGGATTTTTCCGCGACAGCCTTCGCGAATTCCTGGGCGACGATGTTCCGGGGGTTGTCCGGCGCCGCGCCGTGGCCGAGCTTGAGGCTGAATTCGGCGGCGGAGGCGCTCATCGCGACAAGGGCGAGGGCGCAGAGAGACAGGGTGAAACGTTTCAACATGGCACATCTCCTTTGAAAAGTGGGGAAAGTCGTGGGGAATTGGCAGAACCCAAAAAGTTAGTGGTTAACCGCATACCGTGCGATATTGAAAGTTTACAACAGGCTTTTTGTTAGTCAATTTTTTTCAGCAAAAAAAAAGAGTATGCGCTATACTTTAGATTGAGGAATTTAAGAGCGATAAAGGAGCGGATCATGACTGCCTCGCAGGTGCTGCAGAAGATCAAGGGCGTTCAAATTGTGAAGCCGTCCGATCATGTCGTTACTCAGTTCCGTACCCTGATCTCCACCGGAGAACTGAAGCCGGGGGACGTGCTCCCAAGCGAGCGGGAACTGGCGAACAGCTTCGGCATCGGGCGCGGCTATGTGCGGGAGGCGATCAAGACCCTGGAGTTGTACGGCGTCTTCCGTTCCGTGCCGGGGGTGGGGACGATTGTCGAGGATTTGGGGGTGCAGAGCATCAACGAATTCATCAACAACCTGGTGCAGTTCGGCGTGCACGATTATGTGGAACTGGTGGAAGTGCGGACGGTGATCGAGCCGCACAACGCCTCCCTCGCCGCGATCAACGCGACGGACGAGGAGTTGGAGAACCTGGGCCGCGTGGTGGAGGAACTGGAAGAGACGATCCGGAACGGAGCGGTGGATCCGACGTTGGAGGCGCGGTTCCACCTGGATTTGGCGCGCGCATCGCACAACCGGATTTTCGCCAACACGATCAGCGCCATTCTTCCGGGACTGCTGAAGCTGCTGGACGAGCTGGATCTCGCCCGCTACAACCGGGTTACAGCATCGCACGGCGAGCACAAGACAATCTTTGACGCGCTCCTCAAGCGCAATCCCCGCTCTGCGGAACGGGCGATGCGGGAGCATATGCGGAATACGTACCAGCACTTCAACCTCCGTATTAATGAAATAGCGGAGGAAAAGCGGACGAGCCAGAGGCTGTCAGCCAAAGAGAAGTAGGAGCCGCTTTCCCCGCCGGACAGCCCCCAATCATCTCTGCGCGCCGTATACATCGTCGATGTATACGGCGCTTTTTTTGGTAAAAAAATAAAAAAAAATTGACTAAAGGAATTCAGGGTATAAAGTACAACCATCCAAAGTTAGTGGTTAGTGGTTAACCTTTAAATAAGGATTCATTATGGAAGAAAAATTAATAGCCGAACTCGAAGCAAAAGCGGTGGCATTGCGCAAAACAATTCTTACTATGATACATAAGGCGAAATCCGGGCACCCGGGCGGCGCCCTGTCCATGGCGGACATCGTCACCGCGCTCTACTTCCACGAAATGCGCGTGGATCCGAAAAATCCGAAATGGGAAGACAGGGACAGGTTCATCCTCTCCAAGGGACACGCCTGCCCCGTCGTCTATTCCGCCCTGGCGATGAAAGGATACTTCGACTACGGCGTGATCAACACCCTCCGCGTCGAAGGCTCGATCCTGCAGGGGCATCCGGACATGAAGAAATGCCCCGGCATCGACATCTCCACAGGCTCCCTCGGCCAGGGGCTGAGCTGCGGGGTCGGCATGGCGATCGGCGGGAAGCGGGACAAAAAGGACTACCGCGTCTTCGTCGCCGTCGGCGACGGCGAATCCCAGGAGGGGCAAATCTGGGAAGCGGCCGAAGCGGCGGCGAAGTACAAACTGGACAACCTCGTCGTCATCCTCGACGACAACGGCCTCCAGTGCGACGGCGCCTGCGACGAAATCATGCCGACGCTGGATCTGGGGAAGAAGTTCGACGCCTTCGGCTTCGAGGTCGTGACGATTGACGGCCACGACATGCGGCAGATTCTCGCCGCCTTCGCCTACATCAACGCCCGCGCCGGGAACGGCAAACCCAAGTGCGTCATCGCCAAAACGCACAAGGGCAAGGGCGTCTCCTTCATGGAGGACGTGGCGGAGTGGCACGGCATGGCGCCGAACGACGAACAGTTCGCCATTGCGATGGCTGATGTGGAAAAGGGGGTGCGATAATGCCGGAGATGGTGAAAAAAGCGACCCGGGACGCCTTCGGCGACGAAATCGTCCGCCTGGGGAAGGAAAACAGGGACATTTATGTGGTTGACGTGGATATTGGAAAATCCTGCAAAACAGGCAAATTCAAGGACGCGCTTCCCGAACAATACGTGAATGTCGGCATTGCCGAGCAGAACGCCGCCGGCGTCGCGGCCGGCCTCGCGACGACGGGGAAGATTCCCTTTGTCGCGACCTACGCGGTCTTCGGCTCGATGCGGATGGGAGAACAGATCCGGCAGGAAATCTGCTACCCCAACCTCAATGTCAAGATCGCCTGTTCGCACGGGGGGGTGACGCCGGCGAACGACGGCGCGAGCCACCAGGGCATCGAGGACATGGCGGTGATGCGCTCGATTCCGGGGATGACGGTGGTGATGGGCGCGGACTACAACGCGACGCGGAAGCTGGTCGCCGCCGCCGCGAAACTGCGCGGCCCCGTCTACCTCCGCTTCACCCGCGACGCCATTCCCGTGATTTACGGGGAGGACGCGGAGTTCGAAATCGGGAAGGCCCACCGCGTCCGGGACGGCGGGGACGTCGCGATCATCGCGAACGGCGACACCGTTTGCATCGCGATGGCGGCGGCGGAGGCGCTTGCGGCGGAGGGGATTTCCGCCCGGCTGCTCGACATGCACACGGTGAAGCCGATTGACGCGGAGGCTGTCGCGCAGTGCGTGGACGAGATCGGGAGGATCGTCACGGTCGAGGATCACACCATCCTGAACGGGCTCGGGAGCGCCGTGTGCGAAATCGCCGCGGAGAAGGGGAAAGGCATTGTGAAGCGCATCGGCGTGCTGGATCGCTTCGGCGAATCCGCGCCCTACGAAAGCCTGCTCCGCAAGAACGGCATCACGGCGGAGAACATCGTCCTCCAGGCGAAGGCGCTCATGGGGAGATAGGGACAAAGGGAGGGAATGGATGATGAAGAGGATTGCAGCCGTGTGCGCCGCGCTTTTCGCCGCCGCCGTCATGGCGGCGGCGGCGGCGGAACCCGTATATGAAAAGCTCGATCTCGCCATGTCCGTGAACGGGACGGACATCGCCACCGACGCCAAGGTGGCCAACCGCTTCGCCCGGATGGTCGCGGAGGAATCGGGGGGGAATATCGTCATCTCCGTTTTCCCGAACGACCAGCTCGCCGGCGGCAACGCGGGCAAGGGGATCGAGATGGTGGCCGTGGGCGCGGTCGATCTGGCCGCCTACGCCTCGGGCACCCTCGCCGTGATGGACGAGAAACTCCTCGTCGGCACCATCCCCTGGGTGTTCGACAACTACCGGCAGGCCAGGCGCATCATCGACACGACGGGCGGCGAATACTACCGGAACATGCTGAAAAAGCAGGGCTTCGTCTACCTCGGCTCCTGCCACAACGGCTTCCGGCAGATCACGAACGGCCGGCGGGAGATCAGGACGCCCGAAGACGTGCGCGGCCTGAAAATACGCGTGCCGGGCGGCGAAATCTACATCCGCACCTTCCGGGCCTTCGGGGGCGACCCCATCGCGATGAGCTGGGGCGAGGCGTTCACCGCCATCCAGCAGGGCACCATCGACGGCCAGGAAAACGGCTTCAGCGTCACCAACTCCGCCAAGGTCAACGAAATCCAGCCCTACCTGACAGTGTGGAACTACAGCTACGAGAATTACATTTTCGTGGCGAACGAGTCCATTTTCGCGCACTTCAGCCCGCAGACGCAGGCGCTGCTCCGCGAGAAGGCGCTGGAGGCGTGCGAATGGGGCAGGGATCTCGTCGAGCGGGAAGAGCAGGAGATTGAGGAGAAGTTTGTCCGGGGCGGGATGAAGGTGACGCACCTGTCGCCGGAGGAGCTTGCCCGGTTCAAGGCCGTCGTCGGCGATCTGCAGGCGTACCTCAGGGACAAGTACGGCGAGGAGGCATGCACCGCTTTCGGACTGAAATGAAAACAGAGGGGAGCATACGATGAAACTGTTCGACCGCATCGAGGAATACCTCTCCGCCGTCTGCCTCGCGGGGATGACGCTTCTGGCCTTCGCCAACATTCTCGCGCGCTACGTGTTCAAGGCGTCGTTTTCCTTCTCGGAGGAAATCACCACCTATCTCTTCGTCCTGCTGTCGCTCATGGGCGCGGCCATCGCGGCGAAGCGCGGCGCGCACCTCGGCTTCACCCTCGTTCTCGACATGATGCCCCCCCCCGTCCGCAAGCTGCTGAGGGCGGCGGGCTACCTGTTCGCGGTCGCGTTCTGCCTGCTTCTCTTCCACTACGGCGTCCTCATGACCGTCAGCCAGTACCAGAGAAACCAGATCACCATCGGGATGCAGTGGCCTGAATGGATTTTCGGCGCGTTCGTCCCCTTCGGCGCATTCTTCGTCACGGTCCGGTTCGCCCAGCTTCTGTGCAAAACCATTGCGGGAAAGGCGGTGTAAGGATGCTGCTCTTCGTGCTGTTCCTCTCTTTCGCCGCCCTGCTCCTCATCGGCACCCCCATCGCCGTATGTCTCGGCAGTTCCAGCCTCATCACCATGCTCGTGCAGGGCGCGGGGAAGCCCATGGACGCCGTCATGGCGGCGCTGCCGCGCATCGTCTCCGCCTCCACCAGCAAGTTCGTGCTCCTCGCCATTCCCTTCTTCATCCTGGGCGGCAACATCATGGAGCGGGCGGGCATCTCGAAGCGCCTCATCGAGCTCGCCGAGCACTGGGTCGGGCACATCAAGGGCGGCGTGGCGATTGTCTGCATCCTGGTGTCCTGCTTCTTCGCCGCCATTTCCGGCTCCGGCCCCGCGACCGTGGCGGCTCTCGGGCTCATCATGATTCCCGCCATGAGCAAGGCGGGCTACAACCCCGCCTTCGCCGCCGCCCTCATGGCGACGGGCGGCGCGATAGGCGTCATCATCCCGCCCTCCATCACCTTCGTCGTCTACGGCTCCATCGCCGACGCCTCCATCGGCACGCTCTTCATCGCCGGGATCATCCCCGGCGTCATGATGGGGCTGGCCCTCGTCTGCACCGCCTTCTGGGTCGGGCGGCGGTACGACCTCAAGGTCATGCCCAAAGCGGACTGGGGAACCCGCATCCGCGCCTTCAAGGACGCCTTCTGGGGTCTCCTCATGCCTGTCATCATCCTGGGCGGCATTTACGGCGGCATTTTCACGCCGACCGAGGCGGCGGCGGTGGCGGCGGTGTACGGCCTCTTCGTCGGCATGTTCATCTACAGGACGGTGCGGTCGAAGGAACTCTTCGGCATCCTCGTCGACTCCGCCTCGGTGACGGCCACCGTCATGTTCATCACGGCGGCGGCGAGCCTCTTCGCCTACATCCTCACCCGCGCCCGCATCGACGTCGCGATCAGCCGGAGCCTGATCGAATTCACCGGCGGCAACTTCGTCATCTTCTTCCTCATCGTCAACATCGTGCTGCTGATCGCCGGGTGCTTCCTCGACTCCACGTCGGCCCTCTTCATCTTCACCCCGCTCTTCGCCCCGGTCGCGAACGCGCTCAACATCGACATCGTCCACTTCGGCACGGTCATGGTCGTCAACCTCGCCATCGGCCTCGTGACGCCGCCCGTGGGCGTCAACCTCTTCGTCGCCTGCGGCATAGCGGAGATAGACGTGAAGACGATATCCCACGCGGTCGTGCCCCTCATCATCGCGGCGCTGATCGTGCTGGCCCTCGTCACCTACGTGCCGTTCCTCAGTCTGGCCCTGACATAACGGAAGGGAGTCATCCATGCGCAAGCACATTGTCCGCGTTCTGTGCGCCGTTCTCCTCTGCGCCGGCTGCGCCGCGGCCGCCGATTTCGAGTTGCGCCTGGGGCACGGCGCCGCGCCGGACAACCCCCGGCACCTTGTCGCGCGGGAATTCGCGGAAGCCGTGCGGGAACGGACGGGCGGACGCGTCGACATCGAAATCCACCACTCGGAGTCCCTCGGTTCCGACAGCCAGATGGCGGAGGCGCTGATGCTGGGGAAGCTGGACATCTCCATCAACTCGCAGGGGCCGATCGCCGCCCACGCCGGGGAACTCGGCGTCATCGGCCTTCCCTTCCTGTTTTCCTCGCCCGGGCAGGTCTACCGGGTGCTGGACGGGGAGATCGGGCAGGAACTGGCCGATCCCCTCGAACGCAGGAACATGAAGATCCTCGCGTACTGGGACAACGGCTTCCGGCACATGACAAACAACCGCCGCCCCGTCGCCGCCGCCGCCGATCTGCAGGCTCTCCGCATCCGCGTGCCGGAGGACGCGACGACCGCGGCCTTTTTCAGGGCGCTGGGTGCGGAGCCGGTGACGCTCGCCTTCGGCAAGGTGTACGAGGCGCTGCAGCAGGATCTGGTGGACGGCCAGGAAAACCCCCTCACGAACATCTATTACTCCAAACTCCACGAAGTGCAGAAATACCTGTCCCTCACCAACCACAAGTACGAATGCTGCCCCCTCGTCATTTCCATGCGCACCTGGCGCATCCTGCCGGAGGACATCCGCGCCGTGCTTCTGGAGGCGGCGCGCGAATTCGCCGTCAAACACCGGGAGATGAACAACAGGCTGAACGGGGAGTTGCTTGAGAGCCTGAAAAAAGCCGGCATGCTCGTCAACGAGGCGGACACGGCGGCGATGCGCGCCGCCTGCGCCGGCGTCTACGCCGCCTTCAACAATATCTACGGCCGCGAGATGGTGGACAGGATCACCGCGTCCCTCAAGTGATTGCCGGGGTTTCACGGCGCGATACGGGCGGGGACAGCCATCGCTGGCTGTCCCCGCTCCGTCGTGCCCCGACAAAAACCGAAACGCTGCCAAGAGTCTATCCCAACAGGCTCTAATATTACAGTTGTAAGTTATATTTCATTCGTTTCTTATAATGGCATTTCTTTGCGACAGCCTGGTGTTCTCTTCTCCAATACGACCAGAGTATGGCTTCCTCCGTGCTTGTCATCTGTGGCCAAACAATGAGAAAGAGAAGGCGTCGTATTTCCGGCTCCGTCAAC
>QMCE01001651.1_pt1 | contig 12293 bp, 10 predicted proteins | sample 1821851 | NCBI WGS metagenome assembly QMCE01 (sample SAMN09453174, study PRJNA476694) | Termite gut metagenome, whole genome shotgun sequencing project. | isolation source: worker | host: Odontotermes sp. | place: South Africa:Pretoria | collected 2016-01-28
AGAAGAATGCCGCCGGGGAGCCCGTGTGGGTGGGATTCGAGGCTACTTGCCTGAAGTTGGTGCCGCGTAGCCAGCGGGAACGGGGGCGGGTGGTCTATCCGGGCAAGTCGTTGCAGTGCACCGGGGCGTACTACATCAACCGGGCCTTTGCCCAACGGGTATTGGAGACTGCGGCAGCAGAGAAAATCGATAATGCCATCGACTGGTATGTCGACACCTTGCGGCAGCGGGGATTGGTGCCTGCGATCTATTGGAGTTACCCGATCGTGGCGGTGCAGGGGAGCCATACGGGCAGGATGAGTTCGGCTATCGGCAATCCGGTGGGGGAGCGGTTGTGGTGGGTGCGCATTAAGCGGCCGTTGACGATGTGCTATAAAGAGGTGGTGGCATTCTTCCGGTAAATGTAAGAAAATCAGACAAACAGAGATAAAAGAGACAAACAACATGGGTTACACAGAGACAAAAAAGACCATCGAGTTGAGCGGTGGGCGCACGATCGAGCTTTCGACCGGGAAGTTGGCCAAACAGGCCGATGGGGCGGTGGTGGTGAAACAGGGCAATACCATGCTCTTGGCCACCGTAGTGGCGGCTAAGGATGCCAAAGAGGATACCGATTTTATGCCCCTCTCGGTGGAATATAAAGAGAAATATGCGGCCAACGGGCGCTTCCCCGGGGGGTTCCTCAAGCGCGAGGCACGGCCTTCGGACTCCGAGATATTGGTTTCGCGGCTGATAGACAGGGCCCTGCGGCCTTTGTTCCCGGCCGATTACCATGCCGAGGTCTTTGTGAACGTCACGCTGCTTTCGGCCGATCCGCAGATTCAGCCCGATGCGTTGGCCGGATTGGCGGCCAGTGCGGCGTTGGCCGTGTCGACCATTCCGTTCGGGGGGCCGATCTCAGAGGTGCGCGTGGCACGGATCGACGGGCAGTTGGTGATCAACCCTACGTTCGAAGAGAATGCCCGGGCCGAGCTGGACATTATGGTGGCCGCGACGCTCGATAATATCATGATGGTGGAGGGCGAGATGAAAGAGGTCTCGGAGGCCGTGATGCTCGATGCCATCAAATTTGCCCACGAAGAGATTAAGAAACATTGCACGGTTCAGATGGAGTTATCGAAAGAGCTGGGCAAAGATATAAAGAGGGAGTATTGCCACGAAGTAAACGATGATGAGTTGAAGGCAAAAGTTATTGCCGAGACTTACGATAAGGCTTACGCAGTGGCAACAAGCGGAACATCAAAGCACGAGCGTGCAGAGGCTTTCGAGGCTATTGAGGCGGAATTTGCGGCTCAATTTTCAGAGGAAGAGTTGGCAGAAAAAATGCCGCTCATTAAGCGTTACTATCACGATGAGGTAATGAAGACGGCGATGCGTAGAATGATTCTCGATGAGAGTAAGCGCCTCGACGGACGTCGTACGGACGAAATACGTCCGATTTGGTGTGAGGCGGGGTATCTGCCTTGTGCACACGGCTCGGCTCTCTTTACACGTGGCGAAACGCAGTCGCTGACGACCGTAACGCTGGGTACGAAACTCGATGAAAAATTGAAGGACGATGTACTCATTCAAGGTTCGGACCAGTTTGTTCTGCACTACAATTTTCCACCATTCTCGACGGGTGATGCTCGTCCCGTACGCGCTATTTCAAGGCGTGAGATCGGACACGGCAACTTGGCGTGGAGAGCATTGAAACCGATGGTTCCACTTGGAGAGGATAATCCTTATGCGGTGAGAGTTGTTTCGGATATTTTAGAGAGTAACGGTTCATCTTCGATGGCAACGGTGTGCGCAGGTACGCTGGCATTGATGGATTCGGGTTTGAAATTGAAGAAGCCGGTATCGGGTATTGCAATGGGACTGATTACTGACGGCGATAAGTTCTCTATTTTGAGCGATATTTTGGGCGATGAAGACCACCTTGGCGATATGGACTTTAAGGTTACGGGTACGAGAGATGGTATTACGGCGACCCAGATGGACATAAAGGTCGATGGTCTCTCATACGAGGTGTTGGCAAAAGCATTGGAGCAGGCTCGCGTGGGTAGGTTGCATATCTTGGAGAAGATTGTAGAGTGTCTGCCTGAACCGAGAGAGAATTTCCGTGACTTTGTACCACGCATTGTGCAGATTATGATTGATGGCGACTTTATCGGTGCTGTTATCGGACCGGGCGGAAAAGTTATCCAGGATATTCAGAAAACTACCGGAACGACTATTACGATTACCGAAGCCGAAGGTAATAAGGGTCTTGTGGATATATTCGGACTCGATAAAGAGTCTCTTGACGCTGCTTTGGCAAGAATTAGGGGTATTGTTACGGTACCTGTGGTTGGCGATGTATATACGGGCAGGGTTCGTTCGATTGTAACTTTCGGCGCATTCGTTGAGATATTGCCTGGTAAAGAAGCTCTGTTACATATATCTGAAATCGATTGGAAACGCTATACATCGATGGGTGAGACGGGTCTACAAGAGGGTGATATCATAGAGGTTAAACTTATCGGAACAGACCCTAAAACGGGTAAACTGAAACTCTCTCATAGGGCATTATTGCCGAAACCTGAAGGATATGTAGAAGAGGAAGAGAAACCTGAGGAAAGACGAGACAGAAGCGACCGAAGAGGTGACCGTAGAGGCGACCGCAGGTCAAACAGAAGAAGATAAGAAATATTGAAAAATAGCGACCTGAATAAGGTCGCTATTTTTATTTAGAGCAATTGTTGCTCGGACGCTTGCTTTGACAGCTATTCGCCAATGGACAACCTCTACAAGTGGATTGGGGACGGCGAAAGGTGCGAATGATGCGCACTATGATTACCACCGCCAAAACGACTCCTATCGCCGCAACTATAATTGTTTGATACATATAAAAATTCAAAAGTAATTCAAAAGAATAATTTAGAATTAATAGGGGGCGTAATGCTTACGCCCGATTACATAAACAATAAAGCTATTTTGTATGTAATCCACGCTACGCCCCACGCTACGGCGGTTGTATAGACAATCGTAAATAGAGCCCACCGCCAGCGACCTGTTTCACTACGAACCGCCGCCAATACTGCCACACACGGGAAGTATAGCAATACGAATACCATAAACGCTAACGCCGAAGCTGATGTCCAGTCGGGTTTGCCTATCTGAGGGTTATCGGCTTTCAATGCTTCGCCTAAATTTTCCTCCTCATCGGTGGAGTAGAGTACAGCAAGTGTACTGACGACAACCTCTTTTGCGGCGGCACCTGAAATCAATGCCACGCCACCTTTCCAATTCATACCGAGTGGCTCAACGACAGGCTCGATAAATTTACCCGCCTGTCCGATATAGGATTGTTCTGCCTGTACTTGTGGGTCATCATTTTGTGGGAAATAGCTCAAAAACCATATTACCAGAGAACAGATGAGTACGATACCTCCCATTTTTTTGAGATATTGCGCCGCACGTTCCCACATATGGTGCAACGTTGCACGCCCGGTCGGCATTCTATATGGCGGAAGCTCCATAACAAACGGAGTATCCTCTTTTTTGAACAATATCTTTCGCATCAACCGCGCCGTAATTGCCGCAATGATTATTCCCAAAACATATAGACAGAACATTACAAATCCTGCCGAAGCTCCGAAAAATGCCCCAGCAATCAGTAAATAGACAGGCAGTCGCGCACCGCACGACATAAATGGGGTAATGAGAATCGTAATCAGCCGACTTGAACGGCTTTCAATCGTGCGGGTAGCCATAATTGCGGGAACGTTGCACCCGAAACCCATAAGGAGCGGAATAAACGATTTGCCGTGTAGTCCGATGCGGTGCATCACTCTGTCCATAATAAATGCAGCCCGTGCCATATAGCCCGAATCTTCCATCAGAGCGATAAAGAAGTATAGAATCAAAATATTGGGCAGAAATACTATTACGCCTCCTACACCCCCGATTACGCCATCGACCAACAAATCGCGGAACATTCCCTCTGTCATATTCGTTTCGATGACTCCTCCGAGCCAACCCATTAAACTTTCGAGCCACTCCATAGGATATGCTCCCAGAACGAATGTCGTCTCGAACATTATCCACATAAAGAGGAAAAACAGCGGGAAACCCCATATTCGGTGGGTCAGAATGGTATCTAAGGTACGAGTTGAGGTCTGTTGCTCCTTTTTACTTGTACGATAACACTCAGCCATTGCGCCCGCAATGAAGCCATATTTTTCGTTGGCAACAGCCGTTTCGATATCCTCGCCGAGAATCGATTTTATATGCTCCGTGCGGCGGTTGCGTAGTGCTGTAAGCTCATTATAGATGGGCGAATGGCGCAATTCTTTATCAATGTCGCTATCGTTTTCGACCATTTTAAGGGCAACATAGCGTGAATGATAGTGCGTTGAAATAGTTTCGTCTTTCTTAATCAATGGTACAAGCTCCTCTATCGCCTCGTCAATCTCACGTCCATAGCCGATATGGATATGATGACCCCTTTCGCCTTCGAAATTGGCGATAACGGCATCGAGCAGTTCATTAATTCCTTGACGAAGGCGCGCATTGGTCGGAACGAACTCTATACCGAGTAGCTCCCCGAGCAGAGAGATATCGAGCGTAGCTCCGCTCGCTTCCAGTTCGTCATACATATTGAGTGCCGCAACTACCGACAGGTGCATATCTATAAGTTCGGTCGTCAAGTAGAGATTGCGCTCCAAGTTTGACGCCGCAACCACGTTTAACACCACATCGGGCATTGTTTCGGTAATATGTCGCCTCACATAGACCTCTTCGGGCGAATATGCCGACAGAGCATAGGTTCCGGGAAGGTCGTAAATCTCGATTTCGTAGCCTCTGTGATGCACCGTGCCGCGCTTCACATCGACCGTTACACCGCTGTAATTTCCGACGTGTTCCCTCCCACCCGAAATAGCGTTGAAGAGAGACGTTTTACCGCTGTTGGGATTGCCGACAAGGGCAACTCGAATCTTGTTTGAGGAGTTTTTGATTACACTTTCGATGGTCTCGGTGCAGTGTTGTCCGCGCCGCGAATTACACTCCATAACCACCATTTCGGCTTCTTCGTCCGTAATGACTTCGATTAGCCGAGCCTCACTGCGTCGCAGGGAGACCTCATAATCCATAATTTTATATTTGACGGGGTCGTTCAAGGGCGCACTTTGCACCGCTTCGACGACTTTGCCGCGCACAAATCCCATTTCGAGGATACGTCTTCTGAAGCCGCCGTATCCCATTACTTTGGTTATCGTTGCGCTCTGACCGGGTTTTAAGTCTGATAACCGCATTGTGTTAAATTGTTATACAAAGGTACATAAATAGTAGTGTTGCTATATGCTACTTCGGTAAACGGAGTAGCTCTAAAAGTTAATGTATAGCCTCAAAAATAGTACAAGAGCATCGGGAAGTCTTATCGCACCACCCGAAGGGTTGATGATATATTGAATGTCGGGTTGGAGGACAATGGTGTCACTTAAATGATATTTATAGTATAGTTCAAGGGCAGTTTCGTGCTTATGAGATACGTTATGTAACCCTGCGTGTGAGGCGGCGATACCTGCCGTATGCCTATCAGCGATTGCATAATTTAGTCCCAAACCGAGCGAATAATTGTTGTCGTTTTTACTTTTGGGTGCAAAGGCTATTTGTGCAAAAAGCCCTAAACGCTCGCTTACGGGTTGGTCGGCAAAGAGATAAAATCCGTAATTTCGGTTGGCAGAATGATAATATGCTCCCACTTTATAGCGATTATCGAAATGTATTTCGCCCATTGTCAGCAATCCGTCTTTTCGACAGATAGTCCAATTAATATTGTGCGGATTATGCTCGAAATCGGCTTGATCGCCGTCAAATAGCGCACCCTGTACCGCCCAGTGTTCATCAATATCCCAGCGTGCCATTATTCCCAATCCTGTAAGCGGAAAAATGGGAATGGGAACTCCCGTTGCAATAACTGGCGGTACGCCGAATGAAGAGTTAATGAATTCGCCTGCTCCTTGGCTTGCCATAAATTCAGCGTTCAAGTCCTGCAAACCGAGCGTGAATGATAGCGAAGCGAACATCTGACGATACCATAGCTCGTGCAGATAGGCGTGTTCGCCGGCATCTATATTAGAGGCAACCTGTAAATCTCCCAGATAGTTTTCCGAGAGCGATTTGCCGTGTATGCTTGCGCCGTTTAGAAAGAGAGTGCCGCCGCGGAACCAACCCGCCTTTTCGGTGTCGAAGGCTATTTTGATGTTGCCCATTCCCATAAATCCACCGCCACGTTTGAGACCGCCCATCGCGTTGTAGTATCCGTCACCGATATATGAAGCCTCCAGTGAGAATGGATTTTGTCCATACGAAAGAGGATAAACACAACATAGAGCAATAAGTAGCGTAACCTTTTTCATCATAAATTTAACTTTTACGACTGCAAAGGTCACACAATTAATACTCCTCCACAATCCCCTAAAAAGGGGAAATCGACAGAGGTAACTATCCCCACGATAGGGGAGTTATAGCAAGTCGTCTTGTGAAATCAGGCTGTTGGCAAGGGCGTAGAGCGCAAGTCCCTGTGGGGTTCTGATACCTGTTTTGCGGATTATGTTTTTACGATGAGAGATAACGGTATGGGTCGATATATGCAACTTGTCGGCTATCTCTTTATTGGAAAGGCCTCGTGCGAGAGCTGTGAGAGTCTGTTTTTCACGTTCCGAGAGGTTTACGCCGTCGAAATTGCGAGTTCCGCCGCCGTCTATATTCTCAACGAGCGGAATGAGAATCCTATTTTCGATTTCGGTATGTTGTCTTAAATCATACTCAAACATAAATAACTCTAACAATACCGAGCGACACTGCTCAAATGGACATTTTTTAGATAAAAACTTGACCAACAGATTTTTCAAATCCTCCAACGACGCATCTATATCGCTGTGATTTGTCTCATATTCGCTGATTTTATAGTTTGGTTTCTCGCCCTCTAATAATTTTTCGATAAATGGAAATACGACATCCTCTTCATATTGAAAATGCTCCAGCACCTCCTGATGATACTTTTCACAAAACGAGGCGAGCATTCCATCTCCACCCTCGAGGGTAAGTCCGAGAAGAGCATTGATAAGGTGAGGTATTCGAACTTCGATATAGTCTTTGTGTGAGGCGCGCAGGTATCGCACGATGCCGTCGATAGGAATTTGCCGTAACTCTGCAACGCTCGGTGTAAAGTCGTCAGACGTATAGAGATTGCATACGACTTGCAGTAGTGGCAACGATATACCCTTATCGGCACATACTTGCTTTATCGTCTTTTCGCCGAACCCCAACTCTATCCCAAAGTATGGCAATACATAGAGCAATCGTTCGTTTGCCAAAACGATATCTGCCATTTTGGTATTGTCATCGAAAACGTAGTTCATACCGCAAAAGTACGAAAGATTGTGGCGATAACCACAATCTTTCCTTTTTATGCAATTATATCGGTAAGTTCGCGCCTATTTTACAGGCACACAGAACTCTACTATCCAAGGAGCATCGTTCCCCTGAGTTGCGTCCACACAACTGATGTATAGCTCATAATGGTCGCGCTCGTCATACGCCAAGCCGCGCTCGGTTACTTCGGTCTCTATCCTCATCCAAGCATCGCTATACTCTGCCATTATTACTTCGGCGCTCATTACGAGGTATTTGCCGCCGCTTATGGTGTAGTGCGACATTCCCTCGTCAAGTTGAGCTCCGCCTTTGTCTTCGAGGCAGGCACTCGACCGCCTTTTTTCGGGCGCAACAGCCGATGGGTCGTCGTGGTAAACACCAATCATACGGGGACCTTTTGCCCAATAGTTAGTCTTGCCCGCCCACGCGGCTATCTGCTCGAAGGCAGCACCGATTCCCGAATAGTCCCCGATGTGGGTAAGGGCAATAGTGTTAATAGGTTCGAGATTGCGAACCTCAATAGAGTTGATTTTCATAAGTTTAAATGTTTTTTAGTTATTATTTTATCGAACCTGTTGTCAAGGCAGACGCTCAAATCATTCGTTACGAATTTTCCGTTGAGAAACAGACTGAAAATCGTGGCGGGCGAGGGACAAGATTGCGCCTCGTCGGCGTTTTCTAATTTAATGATTTTTAGCGGTATACCTCGTGTATCTGCCGAAATGGCAAGTTCTCCGTTCACATAATATTCGGTGAAAGGACAGCGGTTGGAATAATAGGCTGTAAGCCCTTCTTTATTGGGACATTCGCCACTTTGGGTACAATCGTTAAATTGTGGATTGGGTGCATCGGAATTGAACTTTAATGCCAGCAGGCGGAATCCACTCGGAAGAGCATCGACCTCCTTAAAGCCTTGTCGCAGTAACCATTTCGGATCGCTCAAAAAGTGAAATTTAGGAATCCCGACTACTGCAACCAACCCATTTCTGCCTTGCGTGTGTGCATCATCTATGGCTGACTGCAAGAGTGCCTTAGCGTAACCCTTGCCCTTATATTGTCCCGATACCCAGAAACAACCGAGCATCAGATAATCGGGTGCCGTAACTGGTACCCACGCCGTTTCGGCAGGAGAGTACTCTATGAAGACTTTCGCACGCTCATCGAGTCGCCGAAAGACGTAACCGCGTTCTAACTCACTCGACAGCCACTGCTTTTTCATCTGGTAGCCCTCACTGCATTTTTTATCCGAAAATGCACAGCAGATATGTTCTCGCCCGATATTCTCTTTATCGAGCATAATAAATCGTTGATCTATTGATACGGGATCACATATTTTGTTCGTTCCCATAGTATTTGATTATTCGTTCAATATGTTCGGTTACCTCTTTTGGGCTGACAACACTTGTCGTATCGGCGTGTGCCAAAACCCAGCGCGCCATAGCCTCCGTGCTGTAACTCATATAGGTCTGCTCGATACGTCCATCTGAGAGTTCCTTTTCCTCGATAAGCCCCATAAAATAGTTGGCATCGCGGTTTCGGCGGGCAGTCTGGGCATCGGTACGGATAATGACCTTCGTAAGACAGGCATAATCGTCGTGTCCGATAAGCGACTCGAGCGATGGATGCTCTTTTTTAGTGTGTGGCTTCGAAGTCGGCGTAAGATTGTCGATTCTGTCGAGTCGGAATGTACGATATTCGCCCCTCAGATGGCAATACGCCGTCAGATACCAAAATGGATTTGAAAATGTAACGCCGACTGCTTCTATTTCGCGACAGGAGAGGCTTTCGTCAGCATTTGTGTAATCCATCTGCAAGATAACCCTATCATTCACACTTCGCAATATCGTTTGCAGTAGATTGGGCATCTTCGCCTGTGGCGTATGACGACTGCGATAGACCGAAATCGAGTCGCCGACACTCTCCATATAGCCCCTATCGACTTTTTGCATCACTGCCCGTATCTTATCCATTCCTTGATGAAAATAGCGGCTATTGTGGCTATCGGTCAACTGCTCGATAAATTTCTCGGCAGTCAGAAATGCAAGTGCCTCTTCGGTCGTAAACATCAGCGGTGGCAACTTGTACCCCTCAACAAGTGAATACCCTCTCCCCGCATCGCCATAAATCGGAATTCCCGCCTGTTCGAGGGTACGAATGTCGCGATATATAGTGCGCACGCTTACCCCGAATCGATCAGCACAATCGGCAGCCCGCACTACGGAGCGCGATTGCAACTGAACGAGAATAGCTGATATGCGGTCGAGGCGGTTCATTGCCGATTTTACTGCTCTTCGTACATTATTCCCCAAAGTATACCATACTTATCGACAACTTCGCCGTAACGTTTAGCATAGAATACTTCACACATTTCGCAATTGATTTTTTGTGCCTCTTTCGTAAGATAAGCATACGAGGCTTCAGCCTGCTCGGCAGAGTCGCACGAGAGGGTCAGCATATTGCCGCTCCCGAAATTGCGCGGGTCGGCGGGAATGGTATCGGCAATACTTATCGAGCCTCCGTCGAATACGAGACAACAATGCCCGATTTTTTGAGCATACTCGGCAGGGATTTCATAACCCTGAATGGGCGGCATATCGCCGTAGCGGTATAGATTCTCTACTTTTGCACCGAGCAACTCGGCATAAAATGCGGTAGCCTCTTCGGCGTTGCCGTTGAACATTAAATAAGTGTTAATTCTCATAATGGTTGTTTTTAATGATTGATATGCGCAAAGATACACGCTCTAATTGACAACAGTATGTCAGTAGAGTTGTGAGGGCTTGAAAAAAAGAAAATTGCGTGTATCGATACGCAACTATTTATGGCAATGAATTGATTTCTGCCACTCCTCTTTTGTAAGGCGGGTAATGTGTTGGGTTACGGTTTTGTCGATAGGTGCCCAATATTTTTGTTCGGTGCGAGCGTATCGAAATCCGCACTTTGCACCTACCCGTTGCGATTTTTCGTTGCCGTCGAAATAGCCACACCAAAGTGTCTTTATTCCCAAATCCTCGAATGCGTATCGTATTAGGCGATGCGTTGCTTCAGGAATATATCCCCGTCCCCAAAACGGAATACCTATCCAATATCCGATTTCGGCTTCATTATCGGGTAACCCCAGATTACTCGCTACGCCTATCATTAAACCTATGCTTCCGACTGCTATATCGTCGGGCTTGATAGTTACCGCATAGCTTCCCTCTGCCGAAAGGACATCCCGAATAATCTCGCGACTATTCTCCACACTCGTATGCATAGGCCACCCCGCAATAGGTCCCACAAGCGGACTTTTCGCATATTCATATAAACTCTCGGCATCCGTCTCTCGCCACGGACGCAAAATCAATCTTTCGGTCTCAATAGTAGAAAGTAAACTCATATTTCGAATATTTGTTTTATTATAAAGTTGAACTCGTTTCCCATTTCCCTGTGTCAATATAATGCTCACAGAGTCCCTGCTCTACTATACATTTTACCTGTTCATTTGAAAGTATAACAGGGCGATTGGTAATGTGGTTTATCAGAGTGGATTCAGTTAATATCTTAACAAACTGAAATTGCTCGCTTGTAGTGGCATTCATCATCAATAAGATATTAGATACTGATACCTGCGTTGACCCCCAATGGTTATTAAATTCTCGGAATCCTCTAATCCTATTATTGAGTACAACAAATAATGCAAATCCGCCACGCCTTAATTGCTTAACAGGGGAGAACAGATTGTTATTTGCGATAGATTTATTGTTCCAATATTTGGTTTCAATAACAAAAACGCCAGTGGGACCAACCACAATGTGGTCAAGTTGGATAGAATATATATAGTCATTTTCGCTTTTCATATATAGTGGTCTATGGAATGAATGCTGATAGTTATTGATAACATAATATTCGTTTGGCAATGCCTGTAAAATTCTGATAGCCTCTATCTCGCCAATAGCTCCATAAATTATTGGTGCGAGTTCCGTTAATACAGAAACGATACGCTTTATCTCAGCTATGAAGGAAGCTGACCTTCTTGCTATTTCCTCTTGTTGATTAGAAGAAAGATAGGTATATTGTTTTATTGTGTGTTCTATATTATTTTTAAGCTCTTGTAGTGGTGTATTTACAATCTTGTCGAAATGAGATTCCAAATACGAGAGTCGCTTTTTTAGGAAATAACTTTTGATTTTTGAAGATTGTGATAATTTTGTCTTTAATTCGTTAATCTTGCTGTTAATGAGTTTTATCTGCTCCGTATATAGATGTTCATATTCATTATTTAGTGCCACAATTTTTCCATAAAGACTATCTATTTCCTCTCTGATTTCAGTTGCTTTTTGTTCTTGAAAATCGGCAATTTCTTTTGGGTAGCTTCTCTTAAATGCAAACAAATCATTAATTGAAGAGAATCTATGTATCCCCCTTTGCGCTAAATTTGTGAACAAATCTGTCTCCGCTCCTGATTTATTGATAATATGACTCATTTTTCAATTATTTTTCATTGCTTCTTTTTTCATTCCTTCGGGCATCTTTTCGATAGCATAACGCAGTGCCGTGCGGGGCATTACGGCACGATGAGCCATAACATAGTCAAAGACTGCCTCCAAATGTTGTTGTCGTATTTCGGGGTCGGCTTTTTTGGCAAGAGGCTCGCTCATACTTGCGGCTTTGAGTAGCCAACCATACCCTTTCTGCACCAAATCGTCGCTGTCGGCAAGTAAAATATCGGCAATTTCGAATACATCGTCAAGGAACAACCCTTTCCGTGCAGGAATTATCAGCGTAACGGCAGCCCCTCGTCTTATCCAACGATTTTGAGACCTCGCCCAGCGTTTCAGTTCGGCGATATACTCGGGGTACATCTCGACGAATGTGCCGACAGCGTGGTTGCAAAGTGTATCACACGT
>QMCE01001652.1_pt1 | contig 12293 bp, 8 predicted proteins | sample 1821851 | NCBI WGS metagenome assembly QMCE01 (sample SAMN09453174, study PRJNA476694) | Termite gut metagenome, whole genome shotgun sequencing project. | isolation source: worker | host: Odontotermes sp. | place: South Africa:Pretoria | collected 2016-01-28
CGGTTCTTTCGCCAGGAGGTATTCAACGCCCCAGAAGCATCCGCCGGCGAAGTAGGCAATAGCTGTTTGATGTTGTGCCGTCATAGATTTGTATAATTTAATGGCGCAAAGATATCAAAATGTCATCGTAGTATCAAATTATAAAATTTTCCTCTTTACATTATTATAATGCCTGATATTGCTTCTTTGAAAAATTTGAGATAACTTTGAACAGTATAAGCGACCATTAAAAGTTAAGTAGTGTTAAATATTATTGCTTTTTTTCAAAATTCGGCAAACGTCCGGTTTGCCGGCACACATGCTGAATATGATAAAATAAATGCTTTAACAATATAATTATATGACAACATTTACGTCACGACAAGAGTATAATGCTGCACAGCAAAGGTCAGAAGAATTAATTACTAAAGCCCGCCTTGCCGGTGGTTTTGAGAAATTATCCAAAGAGGAAGCGGACGAATTCGGTAATATCACAGCCTCTTGTGAACAATACGAAATTGAGGTATTGAAATTATATCCGTTAACAGGGAAAAGTGCTAACCCTGCCCTTCTTCAATTGGAAGAGGAGATACATCTCCGGCGAATGAAACAGAAAGACATGGCTTCTTTCCTGGGAATATCGACTGCACGCTTGAGCAATATATTGAATGGGAAAAGCCCTATTTCTTTCAAATTAGCCATCGCTTTGCATCAAAAACTCGGGTTTGACGGCAACTTAATATTAGATAACGTATAGCATGACCACAATGCCTACATCTGTTGCAATAATTGTCCTCCTGTGGATTTTTTGGCCCCGGATCCGGCAGTGGCAATATGACCGTAAGTTAATGCGTAACCACCGGCGCTTCATGAAAACCTATGTGCCAATGCCTCGTTATGATGATTCAATAGCCGCTTGGGAGACTTATTTTCAGCAGGAAACTGATCCTGTCGTTGAACTTTTACGCATCAGACTAGAACGCTGCATTGATAAACACGGCAAACCCCTGCCTGAATATCAACCGGTTTATGATCTGATATACCGGCATATTGTAAAGTCGGGCTATAAATTACATTTCAATCGCCGTCGGCATTCCTTCGAATTAAATTGGAACAAAAATACCCCAGCCGAAGCAAGGTATTAAAGGACAAAAAAGTCCATCTACAATGGTAGAAATTCAGACAATATTTAGATTATTACGGGAGACGCTTTTCCCGAGTTAGCCACGCTACCAAAAGGGTGCCAATTCCAAATAATAATAAAAATGTTCCCATAGTTTCACAAAGATAGTAAAATTATTTTGTATATTTGTATAATGTTTCTCAAAAACTTATATAGAAATCTTAACAACGCCAATGATTTGGCAAAGAAGTACCCGAAAACATGGAACGTTCTAACCAGCATAGGTGCCTGCATTTTCCTCGCTCTCTGGGCAATCCTTATCCTATGGTGGGTCACTTGGCCTTAGTTCTCTTGATTGCTTCTTTGAAAATTTTGAGATAACTTTGAACAGTAGTTTACTTCACTATTTAGGGTATACAGTTGTGATTTGATTGCTTCTTTGAAAATTTTGAGATAACTTTGAACATATGTATTTACATGTGGACAGCAAGCAGAGTTGTGATTTGGTTGCTTCTTTGAAAATTTTGAGATAACTTTGAACGGTCATGTCCGACATGCCCACCACCAAGCGGTTGTGATTTGGTTGCTTCTTTGAAAATTTTGAGATAACTTTGAACTCGACGGTTACATATCCCTTTTTCATAATTGTTGTGATTTGGTTGCTTCTTTGAAAATTTTGAGATAACTTTGAACGGAAGTGGCATTGAACAAAAAGTGTCTACAGTTGTGATTTGGTTGCTTCTTTGAAAATTTTGAGATAACTTTGAACTGCATGTGATAATCTTTTTCATAAAATTAAGTTGTGATTTGGTTGCTTCTTTGAAAATTTTGAGATAACTTTGAACTTTTGTTATTGTAATTTTCCAATAAATTTAGTTGTGATTTGGTTGCTTCTTTGAAAATTTTGAGATAACTTTGAACTGTATTTCTCTGTACCTTTCCATCATCTGCGTTGTGATTTGGTTGCTTCTTTGAAAATTTTGAGATAACTTTGAACATTATAATGTAGTCACTTCCCACTTGTATGTTGTGATTTGGTTGCTTCTTTGAAAATTTTGAGATAACTTTGAACAGGGAAGCGAAGGTGGACGCGGAGACAGCAGTTGTGATTTGGTTGCTTCTTTGAAAATTTTGAGATAACTTTGAACGCTCGTCGACCAGTGGCGCGCGGCTAACCCGTTGTGATTTGGTTGCTTCTTTGAAAATTTTGAGATAACTTTGAACTCAGGGCAAAGACGTACCCCTTGACACAATGTTGTGATTTGGTTGCTTCTTTGAAAATTTTGAGATAACTTTGAACGAGGGCTTGAAAGACATGTACAAACAGGCAGTTGTGATTTGGTTGCTTCTTTGAAAATTTTGAGATAACTTTGAACAGTGAATGCCCGAAAGCTAAAAGATTGGCGGTTGTGATTTGGTTGCTTCTTTGAAAATTTTGAGATAACTTTGAACTTGTCAGTTTTTCATCCTCTTTTTCACCGAGTTGTGATTTGGTTGCTTCTTTGAAAATTTTGAGATAACTTTGAACAAAAGCTATACAACATGTACAACCGTATAGGTTGTGATTTGGTTGCTTCTTTGAAAATTTTGAGATAACTTTGAACTTTTGCGTTTTTGTACTGATTGTTATGTCCGTTGTGATTTGGTTGCTTCTTTGAAAATTTTGAGATAACTTTGAACATAGCTACGAAATCTATCGCGTTTTCTAAAGTTGTGATTTGGTTGCTTCTTTGAAAATTTTGAGATAACTTTGAACGGTGCTCCAAAGGGGTGTCAGACAACTCCAGTTGTGATTTGGTTGCTTCTTTGAAAATTTTGAGATAACTTTGAACTCAAGGTTAAGGCTTATCGCGTATACGCCGGTTGTGATTTGGTTGCTTCTTTGAAAATTTTGAGATAACTTTGAACTCCTTCACCTGAATGGTTACAAAATCGAGGGTTGTGATTTGGTTGCTTCTTTGAAAATTTTGAGATAACTTTGAACTCCAACAAAAAATCTACAACGTACTAAACAGTTGTGATTTGGTTGCTTCTTTGAAAATTTTGAGATAACTTTGAACGTAGCACATCCTGATGCGTTCAACTCATTAGTTGTGATTTGGTTGCTTCTTTGAAAATTTTGAGATAACTTTGAACTGAGTATCCGGGTAAAGGAGTTGTGCTTATGTTGTGATTTGGTTGCTTCTTTGAAAATTTTGAGATAACTTTGAACTAAGGCTTCAAGAAGAATATAAAACAAGCAGTTGTGATTTGGTTGCTTCTTTGAAAATTTTGAGATAACTTTGAACTAATAATTCATAAGCACAAATCTTTTAGTGTTGTGATTTGGTTGCTTCTTTGAAAATTTTGAGATAACTTTGAACAGTAGGGGCCATGTACGGAAGCTATAAGGTAGTTGTGATTTGGTTGCTTCTTTGAAAATTTTGAGATAACTTTGAACCACCCGCGATGTGCATATACTGCTTCCTGCGTTGTGATTTGGTTGCTTCTTTGAAAATTTTGAGATAACTTTGAACTCAACTTAAAAACACAGAAAAATGAAAACAGTTGTGATTTGGTTGCTTCTTTGAAAATTTTGAGATAACTTTGAACCGACTGTGCAGTACTGTAATAACCTCATTAGTTGTGATTTGGTTGCTTCTTTGAAAATTTTGAGATAACTTTGAACTGGGCGTTTAGAAATAATGGTGGAACCTCTGTTGTGATTTGGTTGCTTCTTTGAAAATTTTGAGATAACTTTGAACAATTTAGATTATTTAAAACAGGCTTTGCCGGTTGTGATTTGGTTGCTTCTTTGAAAATTTTGAGATAACTTTGAACTCTATCAATAATATGTGGCCAATAATGGTCGTTGTGATTTGGTTGCTTCTTTGAAAATTTTGAGATAACTTTGAACAAATTGTCGGCCAGAAAAACCTAACTCTTGTTGTGATTTGGTTGCTTCTTTGAAAATTTTGAGATAACTTTGAACGCATTCTTTTCTTCCAAGGCCTTTCTTGCTGTTGTGATTTGGTTGCTTCTTTGAAAATTTTGAGATAACTTTGAACGCGAAGAAAGTATGGATGGTGGTGAGCAGAGTTGTGATTTGGTTGCTTCTTTGAAAATTTTGAGATAACTTTGAACTCTTCTTTTAGAAGTTCTTGCAACTTATTAGTTGTGATTTGGTTGCTTCTTTGAAAATTTTGAGATAACTTTGAACAATGGAGCGAATACGGTGAGCAAGCCGACGGTTGTGATTTGGTTGCTTCTTTGAAAATTTTGAGATAACTTTGAACCACTTCATCATGCCGAGGGAAAAGAAAATAGTTGTGATTTGGTTGCTTCTTTGAAAATTTTGAGATAACTTTGAACACAAGGCTACGGCTTTTGATGGCTCCACTGGTTGTGATTTGGTTGCTTCTTTGAAAATTTTGAGATAACTTTGAACCCGGGCATACTTGGCTTTTTCCTCTGCCGTGTTGTGATTTGGTTGCTTCTTTGAAAATTTTGAGATAACTTTGAACATCCATTTATATTGTTCGTCACGCACGTGTGTTGTGATTTGGTTGCTTCTTTGAAAATTTTGAGATAACTTTGAACGCCGGCTTGGAGATATCTGAGGTGTTACGCGTTGTGATTTGGTTGCTTCTTTGAAAATTTTGAGATAACTTTGAACTACCCAAGTATTTAAGCAGTGAGCTGTTATGTTGTGATTTGGTTGCTTCTTTGAAAATTTTGAGATAACTTTGAACGACGGAGAAAAACCAAGTACTATCACACGAGTTGTGATTTGGTTGCTTCTTTGAAAATTTTGAGATAACTTTGAACCTGTAAGTGGCAGTGAAGAGTTCATGGTATGTTGTGATTTGGTTGCTTCTTTGAAAATTTTGAGATAACTTTGAACATAATATCGGTTATAATAGCTTCTGACGCCGTTGTGATTTGGTTGCTTCTTTGAAAATTTTGAGATAACTTTGAACGCCGTATTCTGGTGACTTTGATACGCTTGAGTTGTGATTTGGTTGCTTCTTTGAAAATTTTGAGATAACTTTGAACAGCAGGCGTGGTGGATAAAGCGACGCTCGTGTTGTGATTTGGTTGCTTCTTTGAAAATTTTGAGATAACTTTGAACTAACTGTACAAGAGATATGGGTGTTGGACGGTTGTGATTTGGTTGCTTCTTTGAAAATTTTGAGATAACTTTGAACAAAGGAGAACAAATAGCTGCAAACCAGGCGGTTGTGATTTGGTTGCTTCTTTGAAAATTTTGAGATAACTTTGAACACGAGCGCTGCGGCGCTCTTCCTACACACCTGTTGTGATTTGGTTGCTTCTTTGAAAATTTTGAGATAACTTTGAACGTACAACTTTGAGTTTGAAAATGGAAGATAGTTGTGATTTGGTTGCTTCTTTGAAAATTTTGAGATAACTTTGAACTATGAAAAATATAAAAATACTATTTAGGTGTTGTGATTTGGTTGCTTCTTTGAAAATTTTGAGATAACTTTGAACTGTGCCGGTCGTAAAATTCCCGCGGCCGCAGTTGTGATTTGGTTGCTTCTTTGAAAATTTTGAGATAACTTTGAACACCGGCGGCGGTGGCAGCGCACGCCTCAGGTTGTGATTTGGTTGCTTCTTTGAAAATTTTGAGATAACTTTGAACTCTTATATATGACGCCGTTATAATTCAGCGGTTGTGATTTGGTTGCTTCTTTGAAAATTTTGAGATAACTTTGAACGGCGTGGGCTCATGGGATCCAGCAGATGGGTTGTGATTTGGTTGCTTCTTTGAAAATTTTGAGATAACTTTGAACGCCGAGTGACGTAGATGTAGGACAGGCGTTGTTGTGATTTGGTTGCTTCTTTGAAAATTTTGAGATAACTTTGAACATATCCTCATTTTTTCATCTATAAAACAACAACTTACAAAGTTATCTTCAATAGAAAAAATGGCGACTTTAATATTAAAAAGTCGCCATTTTTTAATATTACACCTTTCTGTATCTAAAACAATTCCAACTGCTGGGGAATTTCGGGAGTCGGCTCAGCTTTCCGGTTTTCAAAAATTTCCATCTGCCCAAATTGCTTGTCCGTAACACATAGAATACCTACCTTTCCAAATTCCGGTAAGGCTTTTTTTACCCTTTTAATATGCACTTCCATATTTTCGCGACTGCTACAATGCCGCAAGTAGGTGGAAAACTGAAACATAGAAAAACCATCTTCCAATAAATCTTTTCGAAACCGCGCATACCGTTTCCTGTCTGTTTTTGTTTCAGTGGGCAAATCGAAAAGCACTACAATCCACATAATCCGATATTCATTCAGTCGCATAGAATTGCGGATATACAATTTTTCGCCTTTTCCCCTCAAAACAAGCGACTAACGAGGCGGTAGTTTTAGTCAAACCCACCATCAACGGACTACGGTCCTTATCGAACACCGTATCATAGGTCAACACATTAAAGATTTGCGTTTTGATACTCTGTGATAGCTCATTGTAATCTTCGCCATTCTTAACAATGGTATGAATAACCCAATCTACAAAAGGCCGGTACGGTTCCATAATATCATCTGCCAAACAATAGGCATTATACTGGTTCCGGTGAAAAATCCCCAACGTAGGCAATAAACCGGACCCGACCAAAGCACGAGCAACAGTCGCGCGTAGAATGGCATACCCATAATTTAACAGATTATTCGGCGTCATACCTTCCCGCTCCCGCTTAAAATCCGGAATATAACCGGCAAATAATACGCTCCAATAATAAGCTGCAGCACGGGCTTCACAGTTATCGCTATCCCCTGATTTCACATTTCCGGCTAAGAATTCCAATTTCCTTACATCCTTTCCCAGCAATTTCAATAAAGCCATTTGGTTATTGATTTTAGCCACAATGGTTTGTTGCCATAATTGTTTTTTCAAAGGCTCGCTCGCTTCTATCTGTGCCTGGAAACGCTGCGTTTGAAGAGTATTCCCGTCCAAATTCAACATTAACCCCACCGGATGATGAGCGTCATTACAATGAATAAGAGCCACATTATTTTCCAATAGCGCCGTAAGCAGTCCGTGCGTAATGGTAATTTGTTTATGATCCAAAATCATTACCCCTATGTCTTCTATAGGGCGAGTCACTTCGGCATTTTCCTTAAAAGTATTAGGAAGGCTATCGTTTTTCACTACCTCCGGCAAACGGATAAGCATCTGCTTATTTTTCATACTTAGGTAAGTAGGATTGCCGAAGTAAAGGGTCTGCTTGATCATAATTTACAACTCAGAATTTTACCACTACCGGCTCCCCGCTAAAACTGTAAAAAGTAGCGGTTACATTTTTCAGATAAAGCACCAGGGTATTATCATCCGTAGCCGAATACATGCCTTTTAACGACGGATATTCGTCAAGTATAAATTGCTTCGCTTCCACGCGTTCGTCGGGAACAACCGTCGCTTCTATACGCAACCATTTGCCACCGGATGGGTCGTAGGCACAAATTTCCACCTTCGGATTGGCCGCCATTTGCTTGGCCACATTTTTGCGTTTTCCGGTTTGAATGTACAGCCGGTTTTCATAAATAGCGGCAGTACCAAAGGGGCGCACCCGCGGCTGGTCACCTTCAACAGTGGCTATATAATATACGCCACACTGTTTTAAAAAACTACATACTTCTTTCATGGATGTTGTCTCCTTTTCGTTTGTTTGCGCCTGCGCCGGAAGCCCCAAAGCAAAGGCTATTACACTAATGGCAATGATGTTTTTAATGATGTTTGACATAGTATTTATTTTATGATTTATGTTATTAATGTAGAATATTTTCATTTCTCGCAGACATAATCATTTTTCTAAAGTTATATTTCCTAACCAATCTATTTGTATTTTGATACAAGTATTTTGAATTTTCAACTTATTTTCGCTATGCAAAGAATCATAAGGAGAGCAATCTCTATAAGAACCAAATTCTACAAAGTTTAATTCTTTTTTGGGGATTTTCTTTTCTCCGTATTGCTCTTTCAATTTATCAACATCCTCTTTTGAAAAATCTTTTGCAACACTGATTGAATTTGCATAGTTGTGAGGGATAAAAGAACAGTCTTTACCCGAAAATTTAACTACTTTATAAACTCGTTTACAAAATGTCTTTTTATTTTCTTTGTTTTTAACCCATTCTTCAAATTCATTGTTTGACATTCGTAAAAAACGCTCTTTTTCTTCTTCACTTGTTGGTAAATAAACCAATTCATTTTGTTGAAGCATGAATAAAACCCTATCCGGATTCTCTTGCGTTTTCCCTTTTATCTTATTTCTTTCCCCATAACTCAAACGATAATCTTCCGCTATCTTCTTTTTGAAATCAAATATATTTTCTTTCAAAGCATCTTTTGCTATACTAACAGCGTCATACAGAGAAACGATGTCAAAAACTCGTTCTATGCCTTTTTTCGATTCTTTTTCCATTACCAAAAACATATAATTATCTCCTGTAATAACACTTTGTTTTTCATTGCTATCATAAAGTCGTTGCAATGAACTTTCTTTCTTTTCTTCTTTATTGTACCAAACTTTCACTTTGTATACAGGTGGTTTTAATTTTTTCTCTTTCGTTTTTTTGTCTATATAAAATCTACTTTCATTAAATATTCTTAATCCTTCTCCTGTAAATGCCTCTCTCATAGAATCATATTTCTTTCTATGAGATTCTACTTCTTTTGCCAATACATCTTGGTCTACTATTTTTGATATGTCTTTTGCTGATAATTTCGATATATCTATCGTTTTAGTATCACGCCCAAGCGTTTTTCCGTAATATGTCGCATCGTGTAATGCTCCTCTGATTTTCAATTGCTTTTTATCGGTTTTGTCATCATTTTTTACTCCCAACTTATCCTTGGGTTTGATGGAAATAACCATTGTTTCCAAATATTCCCGAACTTGTTTCACTAAATCAGGAATTGGCGCATCAAATTTTCTTGAACTTTCAATTTGTTTCATAATTTCCTCACGTCGTCTTTCTTCTAAATTGAAAAATGCCTCTAAAATTGTTTCATCATCTTTTAAAACGATTTTAAATTCATCTTTTCTATTGGTTAATTCATCTTGAATGTATTTATTGAGATTATTTAACCGCTGTATATGGCTTTGCTCTGTCAGTGCAACAACTAAAGCATCAATAGCGTGATGTCGGTGGTCATAACGCTTGCTCCAATTCTTGATTTCGTAAATATTTTTTTTCTTTTCACCATCGTCAATAACTTCTTTTTTTACCCATTTTATTTTGGGATTGCCATTTTCGTCCAAATCCCAAAGTTCCATTTGTTTAAAACGGTTTTCTGTCAATTCCATAAAGAGCTTTTTCAATCCCCAACGGCTGCGCAAAAAATCCGTAACTTCTCCTGTGCTCGTTTTAATATTCTCACTTCCAACAATCTTTGCCAATTCATTTTTAATCGCCACAGAAATATATTGAGTATCTTTCAACTGTCGTTCAACAGAATTTGTAGGGATTTTTTCTGCAAGCAAATTCTTTTTCTTTTTGCCAAAGTAATTCTCGTTAATTCGCTTCAGATAATCGCCTACAGAAAGGATTTTATATGTAGAATTTTGATTAGATATATATTCCCAAGCAGTGCGATTGCCTTTTTCTTTATTGATATTCTTTTCGCAAACTACCTTGTTTGAAAAAGAATCATCATAATATCTTGATTTAGGAATAATATGATCAACATCATATTCTTTATTGTCAAACAACTTGCTAAATTCTATCGTTTCACCTGAATATGGCGAAATGTATTTTTGTTGTTCATATAATCTATATTTGAGAATATTTTCATTGGTCAAAGCAATGCTATTTTCTTGTAATCTTTCTTTTGCTTTATCATTTATTTTTTTACTTTTGATTTGTCCTTTCCAAATTTTATCCCTTTCTTGCGCACTATTTTTCAAATCTCTTGCCAATTCTATACGAATTTCCAACTCATCGGGATTAATTTTGTGTTGCTTCCATATTGCTTTTATAACTTGCATTGTTTCATTTGCAAGTTGTTCAACAATCGGATTACGCAAATTTCGTTTTTCATATTTTATATCGTGATAATTGTTAATTTCGGCTTTTATTGTTTCGGCTGTATGTTTACCATAAACTAATGAAATTGCCAAATACTCCATTAAACCACCTGTTCCCAAAATGTTTGGGTTGTTTTTAACGAAATCTATCACATAATCTTCCAAATTAACAATTTCGCCTGTTTCTGTATCAACATATTCGCCTTTCTCTAATCTTTCGATACTTTTTAATATATCATTAAATTTCGCATAAATATGTTTTGAAATATTTTGCGGATTTAATCGCATTAAAGGCAAAATATTTTGAATTGCTTTTGCCGATAAACTTGCATATTTTCTCGGGAATTTTATGTTCTGTGCTAATTTTAAAGATAATTCTATTGCAGTTTCTTTGTCTGTATAATTTTGCAAAACTTCTATAATGGAAGATACTCGTTTACTGTTTGTATCATATTCACTTCCATCATGATTCTTGACATCAAAAATGACTTCCCAAATTTTCTCAATTAGATCTTTGTCTATATTAACAAACGCATTTCCTATTATTTTTTTAATAGAAATCAAGGTGTCGCAACCGATTAATTTTGCTTTAACGTTCAAGCCGTTCAAATACTCGGTTTTATCATCTTTTATTTCAACTATTTTTTTCACTTCATTAAAGCCCACTTGTTTTTGAACTTGCAGTTTGTTGTATAATTCCTGCTTTTGTTCATTTGTTAAATAGCGATCTGTGTACTGAAAAACAGTTTTATTTTTTTTATCATTATAAACTGCTTGTTTTGAAGTAATATACAAGTTATTAATTTGTTTCCAACACCGAAATTCTTGAAATAATGGATGTGAAGTAGGAATAACTTTCTCTTCTTTTTCAAATCGGCAATTACTTATCAACTCTGTTTGCGGTTTTAATGGACGTTGATAATAAATAATTTGCTCTTTGATTATATGCTTTAACCCATTATCTATTGCTTGTTTTCTTAACTGTTGCTGTGATTCGCTTTCGCCCGGAAAAATATAATTAGCAATTTTCTCCAAAATTTCTTTTGGACAATTATTTAAAATCGGATAGTATTTCGCTTGTGTATCCCAAACTTTTTCAAATTCTTCTATATAACGATTGCGAAGAAAAACTCTATTTCTAATTTTTGTCCATTTGCTTTTCTGCAAATCTCTCAACCGCAATTCACTAACAAACAAATTTTCCTCTTTCAAAATTTTCTCGTCGGTCTCCATTGCCTTACGCCAATTTGATTTTTGAGGAAGTGCAAATACTATTGAAGTTGTATCTCCTTTTTTATTTCGTCTAATTCTAATCTCTAATTCTTCTTCTTGCCCTTCTTTCTCTTTCAAATTTTGAAGTTCGGTTTCGCCTTCTAACTCCTCGTCATCAAATAAAACAGTTACGTCAAATTTATTAAACTCTTGCCCTTTGTTTTTTCCACGTCCTTGAAATTTTGCATCAGATTGCTCCACTTTTTGTATAGTTACTTTTTGCGTAATAACTTCGTATGTTTTCTTTTTTATTTCATCATCATTTTCATCTTCTTCTTTTTGCTTTTTCTTTGTGCCTTCATCATTATTTCCACCCGAATAACCACGAAGTTGATTAAATTTGTATAAAATTTTACCAAACTCTTTTAATTCGATTTTATCGTTCAATGCGTTAACACACAATTCATATTGCCCTAAAGAATCTAATTGCAAAGTTCCTTTTTTAATGGGCAATAATTCCATCTCTTGTAACTTTTTAGGTTCAGGTATCCCGTTCTTGAACAGAAATTGTTCAGGAAGCATATCCAATAGATCAAGAATAAATAGCAATTTATTCCTGCGAAGTTTATAACGTTTATTCATTTTCCGAGCAGTGCGTTTTTCTCGACGAGTAGCGTTTTTAGTTACTCCAACTCCTTTTTCATAATCTTGTTTATCAGCACCCATCGGAATAATCCGACTGCCCATACCTAAAATTTTACCACTTTTAGCTTCAACATCTTGTTCTATCAGCGCCCAGCCAATACTATTTGTCCCCAAATCCAGTCCTAAAATCTTTTTAGCCATAATATTTGTAATTTTAATATTTTACTTGTATCTTTGTCCCAGCAATCAAATCACAATAAGGATTATTCCGTTGTGAAAACATTTAAAGCGGGGCC
>QMCE01001653.1_pt1 | contig 12292 bp, 10 predicted proteins | sample 1821851 | NCBI WGS metagenome assembly QMCE01 (sample SAMN09453174, study PRJNA476694) | Termite gut metagenome, whole genome shotgun sequencing project. | isolation source: worker | host: Odontotermes sp. | place: South Africa:Pretoria | collected 2016-01-28
AAAAACGCGCCGCAATCCGGCCGGACCACGGCGCGCCGCGTTGTTTTCCTGGAGCCGTTTCCTCAACGCTTGATGGTGTCCTGGAAGAATATATACGCTTCCTTGTCGGTGAATCTCTCGTGAACGATTTTCCGGATCGCGGCGGACATTTCAACAGGATGTTCGCTCTGGAAAATGTTCCGCCCCATGTCCACGCCCCTGGCCCCGCCCCGGATGGAATCGTAGGCGAGTTTGAGCGCGTCCGGTTCGGACAGCTTCTTGCCACCCGCCACGACGATCGGCACCGGACACGCAGCCACAACCTCCTCAAAATTGTCGCAGTAGTAGGTCTTGATGATGTTCGCGCCCAGCTCCGCCAGAATGCGCGTCGCCAGCTTGAAAAACCGATCCGTCCGCTCCATCTGCTTCCCGACCGCCACGACGCCCAGCGTCGGTATGCCGTACCGCAGGCCCGCGTTCACCGCGCGGGACAGGTTGTCCAGACTCGAAAGCTGCCCGGGCGCCCCGATGAAGGTCTGCACCGCCATGCAGTCGGCGTTCATGCGGATGCAGTCCTCGATGTCCACGGCGATGACCTCGCTGCTCAGATCGTCGTCGAGCATCGACGATCCCGAGGTCGTCCTGAGGGCGATCGCCTTGCGGCACTCCGGCGGGACGCAGGTCCGGAGCGCCCCGCGCGTCCCCATGAGGACGTCGACGTTGTCGATGAGGGCCGGCAGGACGATGTCCAGACGCTCCAGCCCCGAGACCGATCCCATGAAATAGCCGTGATCGAAGGCGAACATGACGGTGTTGCCGCTTTGCGGATCGAAGATGTTCGCCAGGTGCTTCTTCATGCCCCATTCGAGGCTGTTGGAGCCCTTGATGTAGAAACCGCCCTGATTGGCGAACGGCGTGCCGACATGGTAATTCTTTTCCGCTTTCAGGCCATCCTTGTCAGCCATTGCAGAAGTCTCCTCCTAGAAGTTGTAGTTGTCCATGTTTTCCTTCGTGAATTCGGTGCGCTCCGGCAGAAGCACGACGCCCGAATCGGGAGCGGTGTAGGCGTTCGGATCAAGAACGGTGTTGGGAAGGACCTCGACCGTGCCGATCTCGGGAACGTCGATTTTGTCGCCGACAGCGATCTTGTTGCCGCTGGCGATGTAGTAGGCGAGGTAGCAGCCGAGCGCACCCTGAATCTGGCAGTCCCACAGGCCCCAGCGCTCAATGACGCCCGCGCGGCAGTAGTCCTTGATGGAATTGGGGGCGGCGAAACCGGTAATGGTGACGTCCTTCGCCGTCCTGCCCAGATTCTGCGCCGCCTGGCACTGGCCGGGGAGGGCTGTGGAGTCATTGCAGATGATGAGATCGATGTCCTTGTGCGCGGTCAGGACGGATTCGCCTATGCTGATGGCCTTTTCCGCGTCCTGCTCGCTGTAGTAGTTGCTCGGAGCGATGTTGATCCAGTTGGGGTAGTTCGCGCGGATGTACGCCTCGCCCGCGACCTGCCAGGAATTCTGGTCCGTCACCGTCGCCTGCGAATAGTGCCAGGCATACTTGATGGCGTCCTTTTTGGGGTTTTTGCCCCGGCTGGTCAGGGACTTCGCGCCCATCTCGGCCAGCATTTTGCCCAGAATTTCCGGCGTGCCCTGCGCCACCATCACGCTCCGGGCGTCGCCGGAGACGTCCGAGTCCCAGGTGGTGACGGCCATGCCGGCGGCCATGGCCTGCCGCATGACGTCGTCCAGACCCGTGGCGTCGAGGGAGGACACGCAGACAGCGTCCATGCCTTGCTGGATGGCGTTGTTGATGATGGTGACCTGATTGGCGACTGCCGCCTCCGCGCTCCCGTCGTACTTGACGGTGAAGCCCCGCTTGGCGGCGTAGGCCTGCGCGCCGTCGTTGGCGGATTCAAAGAAGGCGTTGCCGGTGAGCTTGGGGACGAAGACGACGGTGATGTCGCCCGCAGCCGCGCTCAGGGCGGTCATAATCCCCACAAGGGCCAGTGCGATGATTTTCCTCATTGTTTTTCTCCTTGCCGGTCTCCTGAAAAATGCTCCTACACGGATGTTTTTTTATTTCCTCGCCGGAAGGAAACGCCGAACCATGCGCGCCAGCTCCGGATTGTCCATGAAGGTCCTGCACCCCACGGCGACGATGAGGAGGATGCCCACCGGGATGTCGTGGTACTGCGTGGTGACGCCGTTCATCGAAAGACCGAAACGCATGACCCCGATGACCAGCGCCGCGAGAGCCGTGCCGACGACGCCTCCCCGGCCCCCGAGGTTCGAGGTGCCGCCCAGGACGACGGCGGTGATGATGGGGAGGGTGAGCTCCTTGCCGAAATCCGCCTTGGCCGTGCCCAGATAGGAGGTGAGGATCACCCCGGCGACGGCCGCGCTCGCGCCCGACAGGATGTAGGCTGACATCATGACGCGGCGGGTGTTGATGCCGCAGAATTCGGCCGCGTTCTGGTTGACGCCGCAGAGGAAGACGCGGCGTCCGTAGCGGGTCCTGTGGAGGACGACGTACGCGATCGCCGCCAGCGCGAGGAAGATGACGATCTGGCTCGGCACGACGCCCCAGAACCGGTATTTTGAAAAGTCGGTGAACTCGCGGGGAAAGCCGCTGATCCCCTTGTAGGATTCTGTTGAGGAAAGCTGGGTGACCGCGATGGCGAGGCCCGAGTATAAAAACGATCCCCCCAGCGTCACCACCATGGACTGCACCCCGGTGTAGGCGACGAAAAAGCCGGAGAGCGCGCCGCACAGCGCCCCGATGACGACAGCCGCTCCCGCCGCAGTCCAGACGCCGACTCCGCAGTCCTTCCACAGCAGGCCCATGCTGATGGAGGCGAGCCCCACTATCGCCCCCGCCTGGATGTCCATGCCGCCCGTGATGAGGACGTAGGTGACGAACAGCGAAATGACGCAGATGGAGGTGAAGTCGTTGATGCTCCCGAGAAGGACGCGGGGGCGCAGGAAACGGGGGTTCAGATGGCCGAAGATCAGGATTTCGGCGACGAGGAGCAGCAGCAGCGCCGTCTCCCAGCGCATGAGATGTTTGGAAAGCTCCTTCACGATCCGCCCTCCTTTCCGGCTGGAGGCGGAACAGCGGCAGTCTTGGCTGTGAGCAGGGTGCGGCGGGCCTTTTCCGCGGCGCGGCGCTGGAGAAGGGCGTCGGCGACGACGATGGTGATGAGGAGGACGCCGGTGATGGTGTTGTCGTAGTTGGAGGAAAAGCGCATAAAGACCAGAATGCGCCCGATGGAAGCCATGATGATGCCGCCCATCGCCGCGCCGACGACCGAGCCTATGCCGCCGGAGAGGCTGACGCCGCCCAGGACGCAGGCGGCGATGGCTTTCATTTCATACCCCATCCCCGCGACCGGCGTCACGAAGCCGATGCGGCTCACATACATGAGCCCGGCCAGCGCGGCGAAGACCGAGCAGAGGACAAACGCGATGATGCGCGTCCGGCCGACCGGAATGCCGATGAGGACGGCGCCTCCCTCGTTGTCGCCCACGGCGTAGAAATGCCGTCCCCCCGCGGTGCGGGTCTGGAACAGGTACACGAGGATCGTCAGGACGGCGGAGCCGAGGAAGAACCAGGTTATCGTCCCCGGCGTTCCGGTCAGGGTCGCCTGCGAAAGAGCCTTGTACTCGAAGGGGAGGTTCTCGACCCATTTGCCGTCGGAGTGGACGTAGCAGAGGCCCCGGATGACGCCGTTCGTGCCCAGCGTCATGATGATGGAGGGGATGCGAAAGGCGACGACACCGACGCCGTTGACCAGCCCGACGGCAAGCCCGACCGCGACCGACGCGGCTATGGCGGCCGGCCATGAGGCGCCGTCCCGGATCATGATGGCCGACACCGTGGCGCACAGCCCGAGAGTCGCGCCGATGGAGACGTCGATTTCGCCGGAGATGATGACGAAGGCGATGCCTGCCGAAAGCATGATGAAGACCACGCTGCCGTTCAGGCAGAGCATGATGTTCTGACCCGAAAGGAAGTCCGGATTCACCAGCCCCACCAGCAGGAAGATCGCCGCGACGAAGCCGACAGAGGTCAGTTCGCGCGCGGGAACGAGGTTTTTCAGCGCGCTCATCAGGCGTCCCCCTTCCCGCCGGCCGCGCCGAAGGCCGCGGCCATGAGGTTGTCCTCTGTGATGTCGGCCTTGTCGAAACGCCTGTTGACGCGGCCCCTGTGCATGGCGACCGCGCGGTCGGAGAGCTCGACAATCTCCTCCATGTCCGAGGAAATGAGAAGGATGGCCACGCCGCGCTCCTTGAGCTCGTTGATGATGGCGTAGACGTCGCCCCGCGCCGCCGCGTCTATGCCGCGCGTGGGTTCGTCGAGAATGACCAGCCGGGGATCGGTGGACAGCGCGCGGGCGATGACAACCTTCTGCTGGTTGCCGCCGCTGAGACTGCCGACAAGCTGATCCAGCCCGGTGATCTTGATGCGGAAGTCGCGGACGTATTTGCCGCTCAACTCGTTTTCCGCCCTCCGGGGCAGGAAAAATCCGGGCAGGCGGTCGAGGCAGGCCGCTGTGGCGTTGGCCGCGACGTCGCTGATTTTGTAGATGCCGTTCAGGAACCTGTCCTCGGGCACGTAGTTGATGCCTTTTTCAATCACCTTCCGCGTGGACAGACCGGTGACGTCCTCCCCGTCCAGCGTGGCTGTGCCTCTTTTCACGACGTCGCGGCCGAAAATCGTGGTCGCGAGTTCGGTCCGCCCCGCGCCGACGACGCCGGCCATGCCCATGATTTCGCCCGGATAGACGTCGAGATCGACGTCGGCGAAGCCGAAGCCGGTGAAGCCCCGGAGCGAGAACACGGGCCCGGCGCCCGCGCGGGCCGGTTCGCTGGTTCGGCCGGCCGGGCCGCTTTCGCGCCCGCGCGCGCCGGGAGGGAGGAGGCCCTTCAGCAGATCGTCCCTGGTGAAGTTCCCGACCGGGCCGTTCAGGGTGATTGCGCCGTCGCGCATGATCGCGACGTGCGTGGCGATCCGGAAGACCTCGGCGAGGCGGTGGGTGATGTAGATGACGCTGATCCCCTTCGCCCTGAGGTCCGTGACGATGCGGAACAGCGACTCCACCTCGTCGAACGTCAAGGCGCTCGTGGGTTCGTCGAGAATGAGGATGCGCGCGTTCCGGAGCAGCCCCCGGAGAATTTCCACAAGCTGCTGCTCGGCGATGGAGAGGCTGTTCGCCTTGCGGCCGGGATCGACCTTCCAGCGCATCTGGGCGGTGAGCTCGCGGAGGCGGCGGCGGAGATCGGATTTCTTTTCCGTGAAACCGATGGTGATGTTTTCCTCGACAGACATGTTGGGGAACAGCATCGGCTCCTGGGGAACGAGATAGATGCCCCGCGCGAGAGCGGCAGCCGGGCCGGCCGGATCCGCCTTCACGCCGTCGACGGCGATCTCGCCCCCGTCCTGCCTGTGTATGCCCATGATGATCTTCATGAGGGTGGACTTGCCCGCCCCGTTGCCGCCGATGAGGGCGACGACGTTGCCGGGATAGACGTCCAGGTTGACGCCCTTGAGCACCTGGTTCAGGCGGAACGATTTCCGGATTTCGCGCACCGACAGCTTCGGCTTCCCGCCGTCGGCGCCGTGGGGGGTGTTCATGCTGTCCTCTCCGCGACAGGAAAGAGACAAAAGTTTTCTTGATGAAAATTTGTCTCTTCCTGAATCATAATTCCTCCACAGCCGTTTGTCAACGACATTCTTTCTTTTCACTCAAATATATCCATAAATTATCGAATAAAATAAAATTTCACTGGAAAATCGCGTTGCATACGGTATAGTGTGTGGTATGATATTTTGTATCTTCATTGAACAAATATTCTAAAAACAACAGCCATGGAGCAGGAGCGGCCGCGCATGACATACGATTACGAGGAAGTCCTTCTCATCAAGACGGCATGGTATTACTATATAGAAAATCTCACCCAGCAGCGCGTCTCCGAACTGCTGGGCATATCCCGCATGCGCGTCATGCGGCTTCTCGAAAAGGCGCGGAACTCCGGCGTCATCCAGTTCACCATCAGAAAGGACAGCGCCAAGCGCATGGAGGCGGAACGGGCGCTCGCCGCGAAATTTTCCCTCAAGGATGTCTGCATTGTCCCCGACGCGTCCGAACGCGGCCAGGACGCGACAAACGCAATCGTCTCCCGCGCCGCCGCCATGTACATCCACGATCGCCTCGAAAACAACCGCTTCATCAACATCGGCTACGGCGACACCACCAGCCGCGTCCTCAACTCCCTCGCCACCATGGCGGAAGAGCCCATCTCCTGCGTCTCCCTCACCGGCGGCGTGAACAACTACCTCCCCAACATGCAGTCAAACGTCTTCAACGCCCGCCTCTATCTCATCCCCGCGCCCCTCATCGTCTCCTCGCGGGAGATGGTCGCGGCGATCCAGGACGAGCCGTCCATGCTGGAGATACGCCGGATGCTGGGCCCCTCGGCCTTCACCGTCATCGGCATCGGCGGCATGTCGGCCGACGCCACCATTTTCCGATCCGGCATTCTCAACCGAAACGAAATGCTGTACCTCAAGCGCCGGGGCGCGGTGGGGGACGTGCTGAGCCACTTCCTCGACGCGGGGGGGAATCTTGTCGAAACAGAGATCGAGGAAAAGCTCATCTCCACGCCGCTCCCGATCCTGAAGAGCCTCGACAACGTCATCGGCGTCGCAGCCGGCCCCGACAAGGTTGAAGCCATCCACGCCGCTCTTCTGGGCGAATACGTGGACATCCTGATCACGGACGAACAGACCGCACAGGCGCTTCTCGCGGTGTCCGAAACGCCAGCGTCATAGACGCCTGTCCAGCGCACTCGGGAGGAAATGCCATGCAGGAACACTATCTGTTGGCCGTGGACGCCGGAACCGGCAGCGTTCGCGCCGTGCTGTTCGACACGGCGGGCAGCCAGATCGGCTGTTCGCAGAGCGAATGGGAGCACCGGGAAGACCCCCGCTACCCGGGAAGCATGGATTTCGACTGGGAGCGGAACTGGCGTCTGGCCAGCGGCTGCGTCCGGGACGTCCTGAAGGAGACGGGTGTGCGGCCGGAGTCCGTCGCCGCCGTGTCCACAACCTGCATGCGCGAGGGAATCGTCCTCTACGACGCGGAGGGAAGGGAAATATGGGCCTGCGCCAACGTCGACGCCCGCGCGGCCGACGAGGTCGGGGAACTCATCCGGATGAACCCGGCGCTGGAGCGGGACATCTATCTGGAGTCGGGCGAGACCTACGCCCTGGGCGCGCTTCCGCGCCTTCTCTGGGTGAAGAACAAGCAGCCGGGCATCTATGCGAGAATCGCCAAAGTCGGCATGTTCAACGACTGGCTCATCTACAAAATGTCGGGCGTGCTCGAAGTCGACCCGTCCAACGCCTCGACAACAGGGCTGCTCAATCTGCAAAAGCGCGATTGGGCTCCGGCCATTCCCGAAAAGTGCGGTCTCAGGGGGGACATTTTCCCGCCCATCCGCGAATGCGGGAGCGTCGTGGCGAAGCTGAGCGCGGCGGGCGCGGCCGAGACCGGCCTCGCCGAGGGGACGCCGCTGGTGGTGGGCGGCGGCGACGCCCAGCTGGGCAGCATCGGCGTGGGGGTCGTGCGTCCGGATCAGGCCGCGGTGTTCGGCGGCAGTTTCTGGCAGTACGAGTTCAACACCGCGAACGGCGCAACCGATCCCGGCTGCCGCGTCCGGGTGAATTGCCACGCCGTTCCTGGCGTCTGGCAGTACGAGGCGCTCGCGTTCAAGCCCGGCCTCGCCATGCGCTGGTTCCGCGACGCGTTCTGCCAGCAGGAAAAGGCCGCGGGCGAGGCTCTCGGGCAGGACCCTTATGTTCTCATGGATCGGGAGGCGGCGAAGGTTCCCCCCGGCTGTCACGGCATGCTGTGCGCCTTCTCGGACGTGATGAATTTCATTTCATGGAAACACGCCGCGCCCGCCTTCATGAATTTCGATTTCGACGCGCGGAAATACAACAAATACACCTTCTACCGAGCCATCATGGAAAACACCGCGATGGTGACGCTCGGGCATGTGAAGCTTGTGCATGAGGCGACGGGGAATATGCCGGCGGAAATCGTCTTCGCCGGGGGCGCGTCGAAGAGCCCCCTGTGGTGCCAGATTGTCGCCGACGTCCTGGGCCTTCCTGTCCGCGTGCCCGAGGTGAAGGAGGCGTCGGCCCTAGGCGCGGCGATTCTGGCCGGGTACGGCGTTGGCGTCTACAGGGACATCCCCGCCGCCGCGCGGGAGCTGGTTCGCTGGGACAGGGAATACGTCCCGGACGCGGCTGCGCACCGCCTGTACGGGGGCATGTACGAATCGTGGCGAAAAGTCTATGCTTCGGAACTCGCTCTCGCCGACGCGGGGCTGACGCAGCACATGTGGATCGCGCCGGGGCTGTGAACCGTATTCTCACGCATGAAAGGATAGACGCGATGTTCATCATCAACGAAAGCGAGAAGGCGTACCGTTTCGGCGACAGCGGGCCGAAATACCTGATGCAGGGGCCGCGCAGCAATTTCGCACTGGTGCAGTTCCAGGCGGGCCAGGATTTCAAGGCGCATTACCACAACGTCATGGAGGAGAATTTCTTCATTCTCGAAGGCGAAGTCGACATCATCGTGGACGGCAGGGTGAATCATCTGAAGGTGGGCGATCTCATCCATATCGAGCCGGGCGAAATCCATTACGTGATCAACAATTCCTCCAGGCCCATGAAAATGGTGAGCACGCTCGCGCCCTATCAGGAAAAGGACAAGGTGGAGGTGGAGAACTACACCTACTGAAGCGAGCCGCGCGGAACGCAAAACCTGTCTGCAACACGCCGCCCCGCGCGGGACGGCGTGTTTGTCACGCAATGCCTTCCGCCATCGCGAGAAGCGCGTCCCTGTTCTCCAGAACGCGAAGCCGCATCGGCTCGTCCTCCGCGCGGCCCCGGGGAATTATGGAATTATGGGGACACCATACCAGTTAAAGCACTTTAATAGGTATGGTGTCCCCTAGTTTCCCTCCGCCTTTCGGCGGAATCGCAGGGATGAATATCCCGCCGCCGCTTTGGGAATCCGCACCGCCCGGCAGTTTTTCAGAACGTCACATTCGCGTTGAATCCATACACCCACCTCTCGCCCGGATAATTGGCAGGCTTGTTCACCGGGCGGGAAATCCAGGCGTCGTAGCTGAATTTCTTTATCGACCCACGAAGCCCCAGCGCGACGCCGCTCAGGCTCTGCCCCAGAAGCCATTCGTCGCCCGGCCCCCAAACGCGCCCGGCGTCGAACGCGGCGTAGAGTTCCTGATTGATCTTCGGAATGCTGTACGACAGTTCCGACCTCGACGTGAAGCCGTTGTCTCCCGACAGGGTGAATTCCCCGTCGTACCCCCGCACGCTGTAGCGGCTGCCGATGCTCATGCGATCCCGCTGGAGAACTTTGTTGAGCGCCCATTGCTGCCGCCACGAAGTGGAAAAACGGAAATTCTGGCTTTTGATTTTGAAGGGTATATTCAGCCGCAGGCTCAAGGTCGCCATGTGCGGCCGCGCCGTGCCTTCGTCCAATTCCTCCTCGGGCGCGCGCAGGGCGTCGAATGCGCCGGTTCCGTGTTTGTAGCGAAACTCCGCGTCGAACACGGCCTGCCCGATGAAATGGCGGTGGTTGATGCCGGCTTCCCACCCCGCCATGCGGCGGCGCTGGATTTCAAGCTCGGTGTCATCGACGTAGTTCCGCGATGTTGCAAGCCACCCGCCAAGGCTCAGGCTGGTTTTGCTCTTCGAAGAACGGTGGATGACGCGGGAAAGTTCGAGGATTGTGTTTTGCGATTCGCCGCTGTAGACATAGTTTGAAGCGTAGCCGACGACGGTCTGGTGATAGTCCTGATTGCTGTGGGACAACGTCAACTGCCAATATGTCCACGGAACGGAATAGTAGATGCTGTAATTGTCCGTGCCGAACGACTTGTGGCGGTGTTCTATGTTTCTGCCTATGGAGGCGGAGAACATGTCGCTCAGGCCAAGCATATTGTCGAGAAACAGCGTTGCCGTTCCCTGATTCTTGCCTGTGTACCGGGAGCCGGAATCGTCTGCGGAGAGCATGACGCGGACGGGGAAACGCTGGGTTCGGGACACTTCCACCTTGCTTTCCCCCATCTTTTCGCCGGGAATGAGCTTGAAATCGCTCTGCACCGTTGGGATGCGCCGGATGTTTTCAAGCCCCTGCTCGATAGCGCGGATGTTGAGAATCCGCGTCTTCCTGAGGGGGATCATCGGATAGAGGGAAATATGTTTTCCTGAACCTTCGGCAAGAACCACGTCGCTGACAATTCCGGGGATGAGCTTCAAAACGAGAATGCCCGGCTTCAAATCCTGCGGCTCGGCGACGACGCGGGTCGTGACGAATCCCTTGTCCACAATCGCATTCTGGACTCTCGTCATGACCACGTTGACGCCTTTTCCGCCAAGACTTCGGCCAACAGCGTCACTGACCGTCTTCAATGCCCATTGGAATTTTTCCGACATGTCGCCTTCCAGCCGTATTTCCCGGATCAAAAAGCTGGGGGATTCGTCTGGCGGGTATTCCAGAGCAGCCGATGGGGCCTCTTCGGGCTGGAGGCGCACGTCCGGCTGGGCGTCCTGCATTTCTTGGAGGCGTTGGCGCTCCTGTTCACGCTGCCTCGCGGCTTCCCGTTCTTCCACATCCTGCGGCGTAATGGGTTGACCGGCCAATGCGTCCCCGCAGATGATGGGGATGCACAGAATCAGCATAATCCGGGGCGCGAGGAGCGTGTTCCGAAGAGAGCCGGCATTGAAGATGCAAGAAACAAGTCGAATACAAAATCGCATACCCTATCATCCTTCCAGAAGACACGGAGAAGCAGGCAGAATGGAGTTACGCTTCTACTCAAACGGCGGGAGTTCCTTGATATTGGCTTTGCGGAATGCGGCCATTCTGAGGAGCGTCGGCGGCGGGACGAGGGGAATAAAGCCCGATGTCGATTCATTGAGCATGACAAATTCGTAGAGCTTCGGCTCAATGGCGCATGAGTTGAATGCTTCGTGCCGGACGGTAAACTGAACATTGCCCGCCTCGTCAAGCAAATAGAACAACAACTCGTTGCTGTCGAGAATTTTCCCGTCGCGACGCACCGCCAGCAAGCCGCCCAGGCCGGTCGTGACTTTGGATTTCTTGAACATCCGCTCCTGCGTAACCGTACAGGGAGTGGGCGGGTCGAGAAACAGGTAATGGTGCGTATTCCGCTCCCGCTCTTTCACATTCCCGACAATTCCCTCGTACACTTTCCGCTTCCAGTCAGAGGAAAACCCGGCGGGCAAAGGGCGCGGAGCCGCGGGCAGCTTCAGTTTTTTGCTTTCCTCAATCTTGGCCGCTATGCGTCTTTTGGCGTCGCTGTATTGCCCCGCATGAAGGTGCGATGCGCAATGAGCGATGCAGGAATACGCCAAAACAATCAATAGTGCATGCCGTTTCATGTCATAGTTCCTCTGAAAATTCGGAGACAATGTCTCTCTTTGTTGAGCCAAGACTAAATATGTATACTGTCCCCGGAATTCCCGACTCCTCACGGAGACCGCCGCATGACGGGGGACGTCGTGGCTCGCTACGCCTTCAACGTAGATACTTGCACTCTTTACATCAAGCCGGCTTGGGCCGGCGCTTTCGGACACCATACCAGTTAAAGCGCTTCAATAGGTATGGTGTCCCCTAGTTTCCCCCTAGTTTCCTAGTTTCCACGGATTACGCTAAGGGAATTTTCGATCTAAACTTTTTCGAACAACATTCAGTACATTTCTACACCAATGAATATCAGTAAATTCATTTAATTGTCTTTTCAATAAATCAATCGATTCCAATAAACTTTCCATTTCGCCATTAAATTCAATGAAATTGCAATTATTAAAATAATAAACAAACCAATCAAGATAAAATATTTCATTGCATTTTTCCCCATTTAATTCTACATATCGAATTAAAACTCCAGCATGATCTGAAAAGTGTTGATTGAAAATTGAAATAACAACACCATTTTTCTTGCAATCAATGGACTCATTATTATTTGTTATTTCATACCCAATCTCACTAAGGAATTTTATTTTATTTTGCAGTGAGGATCCGCCCGCATAGCGGGCGGCATCAGGAAGCCCCCCACAGGGGGGCATTTGGATAGGGAAAGCCCCTCCGGGGCACTACTGTCCCAAAACAACTAGAACAATACCAACTGGTTAGAGAACTTAGATTCCAATAGATTCGGCTCGATTCTCGAAAACGCCTGTAAAATGG
>QMCE01001654.1_pt1 | contig 12290 bp, 7 predicted proteins | sample 1821851 | NCBI WGS metagenome assembly QMCE01 (sample SAMN09453174, study PRJNA476694) | Termite gut metagenome, whole genome shotgun sequencing project. | isolation source: worker | host: Odontotermes sp. | place: South Africa:Pretoria | collected 2016-01-28
CCGCCGCGGCGGCGGCCGCCGCCGGCGATGCTGCGGGTGAATTCGTTGTCGATTTCGGCGAAGCTGGCCGGAAGCTCGTGCTGGATGCGCTTCGACTTGAAGTCGGCGCGCTTGTGCTTGAACCCGGCGCCGCTCCGCTCCTCCTCCGCGTCCGCCGCCAACAAGGTCGAATCGACGATGATCTTGGTTTCGCTCCCGATCGCGCCCGCGGGAACGCCCTCGTCGTTTTCGACAAAATCGGCGTCGTCGGCGTCGTCTATGCCCCAATCCTCGTCGCGGCCGCGCGAACGCTTGGCCATGCGGGCCTTCTTTTCCGCCACTTCGCGCTCTTCGATTTCCGTATTGCGGCTCTTGGTCTTGGTCCGCGTCTTCACCGCCGGCTTGGCGCTGAGATCGGCCCCGGGGGGAATGGGTTCAATCCTCGGTCCCGTGCGCGGCGCTCCTCCCGACTGTCCGGGCGCTCTGGGCGGCCTCGCCGGCGCGGCCTTGCCGCCCTTCCGGCGATCGGCCGCGTCGCCGCCCGCATTCTGGCTCGCCGCCGCCTTGATGGCGGCGATGGTCTCGGCCGAAGCCTGACCCACGGCGGCGCTCCCCTTGATGGCGGCGTTCACGCGTTTTACCACCACCGGCGGCTTTTCCGGCGCTTTCTTTTCCCGCACCGACGGACGAACGGGCTTGGCTTCCTCCGCCGCCTTCGGAGCGGCCGGAGCCTCCTCCTTCGGCTCCGGTTCGGGCGCGGGAGGCGTCTCCGCCGCGACGGGACTCTCGGCGGCGGGCTCCGACGGCGCGGCATCCGGCGGCGCCTCCGCGGCGCCGGACGCGCCGGCCGTGTCGCCGGGCGCTTCGGGCGCGTCCACGGTCGCCGGCTCGGGGGAAGCCTCCCCCGATGCGTCGGCCCCGGATTCGACTTCGACCGGAGGGGGCGGAACCATCACCACCTTCTTCTTCTTGGCGGCGCTCTTCTTGACCGGGGGCGGCGGGATCCAGCCTTCGGCGGCTTTGCCGGCCACCCAGCCCTCCACTTCGCCATCGACGACGGCCAGGGAATCCCTGACGTCGAACCCCTGCTTCTGCACCGCGGTGAGAAGATCCTGTTGGTTGTACCCGTGCTTTTTCGCCAGTTCGTGTAACCGCATCTACGATTTCCTAACTATGTAGCGGAGGTTTCGCGACGCCGCGATTGCACTGCCAATCACTGTGCCGCGAAAGAGGTTCTCGTTAGTCCGCGTCGCCCGCCATGCCCGCGCCGGCGGGGCTGGGCTCGCTGCTCTTTTCCCGCGCCCCCGCAATTTCCTTGCGGTCGTCGTCAACGCGCTTGCTGTAGCCATCCAGCGCGAAATTGTAGATTTCCTGCGCCTTCTTCTCGCCGATGCCCTTGATCTCCATCAGCCTTTCGATGCCCAGGTCGATGATGTCGCGGAAGGACTCGAAGCCGGCGATGAGCATGTTGTTGATGGTGGCGTCGCCCACGCCCGGCAGGGAGGCGATTTCCTGGCGTCCCTTCTCGCGGTGCTGGCTGTGCTGGTTCACCGTCATGATGTCCAGCGTCCAGCCGGTGAGGCGCGACGACAGGCGGACGTTCTGCCCCTTGCGGCCGATGGCGAGGGAAAGCTGGTCGTCCGGGACGATCACCCTGGCCTTCTGGTTGGCGCGGTCGAACTCGATGTGGTCGATTTCCGACGGGGAGAGGGCGTTCCGGATGAACATCTCGGGCGATTCGTTCCAGCGGACGATGTCGATTTTTTCGCCGCCCAGCTCCTCGACGATGTTCCGGATGCGGCTGCCGCGCACGCCGACGCAGGCGCCCACGGCGTCGACGCGGCTGTCGGAGGAGGTCACGGCGATTTTCGTGCGGTAGCCGGGCTCGCGGACCAAACCCTTGATTTCGACGATGTGCTCGTAGATTTCCGGCACCTCCAACTCGAAGAGTTCGCGGACGAGATCCGGATGGGTGCGGGAGAGGATGATGATGACCTTGTTGCCTTTTTTCCTCACCTGGGTGACGTAGGCGCGGATGCGGTCGTTCGGGCGGTAATTTTCCGACGGGATCTGCTCCTGCCGGGGGAGGATGCCGTCGGATTTGCCGATATTGCAGATGACGGTGCCGCGCTCGACGCGCTGGATGACGCCGTTCACTATGGTCCCGACGCGGGCGATGAATTCCTCGTAGACGACGTCCGACTCGGCCTCGCGGATGCGCTGGATCATGACCTGCCTGGCGGTCTGGGCGGCGATGCGGCCGAAGGTGGCGGGGTCCATTTCGTCGAAAGGAATGTCGCCGTCCATGAGGCGGATGACGCCGGTTTCGCGGTCGATTCTGACGCGGAGCTCCTCGATATTCGGGTAGCGTTTTCTCGCGGCGGAAACGAGGGCCGTTTCGATGCTTTCGATCAACTGCTCGCGATCGATGCCTTTTTCACGGTGCAGACTGTCGATGTGTCTGAGAAATTCTTCATTTGTGTTCATTGGCAAAAAATCCCTGGTTCGACGAATAATTCCGGAGCCGCGCCTCGCGGATCTCCCCGGTCAATCCGCCAAAAAAATAAAGAGCGGGCAAAGCCCGCTCCCACATCGATACACGCCGCGTATCGGGCAGGACATCCCGGAGAGCCAAGTGCTCCACCGCACCCTCCGTATACGCAATGATCGCCTTTTCCCCACCCCTGTCAAGTAAAATCGCGGCAACTTGTCCACCGTGACCGTAGCGGCAAAAACCGCTCCGCCGATTCTTTTCAGTCGATGCCTTCGATTTTATTGTCAGGCATACCGAGATCGTCGATGAGGCTGCGAATGGCCTCGACATGCACCTCGCTGGCCGGGCTGATGGCGAAGCCGGCGCCGTAGAAATCGGGGTTGACGTCAGGGCGGCACCAGCGGCAGACGCCGTCGAAATCGACCAATTGGAGTTTATCGGCGGAATTGCGCCAACGGAGGCGCATTTTGTAGCTGCCGCCCACTTCAAGGGGCGAATCGCGCATGATCATGATGCCCTTGGTCGTGATGTCGACGAGATGACCAAGAACTTCACCGCTGTCGCGATTGAACACGCGCAGATAATAAATAAGATAATGCCTTTTGAGATCCCGCTTGTTTTCGATGTTGTCGCCCTTGGCCATGATGGTCTCCGCATCCCACGGTTTGGTTGATTGCGCTCGCCCCGCTCCTTGATCACTATACAGCAGATCGTCATAAAAAACCAGTGAATAACTTTCCTGAGACGTCACTGCCGCCCGCACCCGCAGCCGCCCTCTCCTCCCTCCCGCAACCCGCGCCCGAAGTCGTCCGCCGCCAAAAGCGCCGCCAGATGGTCCTCCGGGCTGTAGCGGACGGGTTCCCAATGCGTGCATTCCACCGGTTCGTTCATGCGCCGGACGGCTATCATCAGGTGCTCGGGCGACGCGTCCGCGATATCCAGATCGGCCAGACACACCGGCAGGCGCGCGGCGAGGTGGAGCGCGTAGATTTCCTCGATGAGATCCATCGGCTTCTGCGTCAGGAAGAGGCTGGCGAGGATGCCCAGCGCGACCTTTTCCCCGTGCAGGAATTTGTGGGTTTCGGGCAATTCCGCCAGCCCCTGGTGGAAGCCGTGCGCCGCGCCCAGCCCCCCCGACTCGAAGCCGACGGTGCTCATGAGCGTGCAGGCCTCGACCGTGTCCTCAAGCTGCGGGGTGACTATCCCCAGATCGCAGTGCCGGACCGCCGCCGGGGCGTTCTCCACCAGCGTGTCGTAGCAGAGGCGGGCGATGGCGTAGGCGGTGCGGGCACCCGAGTAGCCGGTGAAGTTCGTGTGCCGGGTGAGGAGGCACGACTCGGCCTCGAACCAGGTGGCGAGGGCGTCGGCGATGCCGGCGGAGAGGTAGCGGGTGGGAGCGGCGGCGATGATGGCGGTGTCGACCAGCACGATGTCGGGGTTGAAGAGGCCGTGGATGTCGCGGTTGATGGTGTGGTCTTCATTGTAGACGACGGCGTTTTTGCTGCATGGCGCGTCGGAGGCGCAGATGGTGGGGACGATCATCAGCCGCGACGGGTAAAAATACGCCGCGCCCTTGGCGGTGTCGACCGCCTTGCCGCCGCCGACGCCGATGATGATGTGGCAGTCCCGCTTTTTCGCCTCCTCCGCCGCGCTTTTCATGGCGGCTTCGGTGGATTCGCCGCCGAAGTCCAGGCAAAACAGCTCGATGTGTCCCTTGGCCGCCTCCTCCAGCTTCGGCTTCATCATGGCGGCGATGCCGGGATCGATGACGGCGAGGGCTCGCTTGCCCAGCGGCTGCAGATGTTTTCCCAGTTCCTGTATCGCTCCCGCGCCCTGGATGTAGCGGTGGGGGAAAATGGCGCTGCGGATCATGGCGTGTCCTTTCTTTCCGAAGTTTTACAAAAAGATCGTTATTTGCCTGTGGCGCAAAAATCCCACTTGGAACGTTCCTTGTCATCAGGCGATCGTCCCTTGCGAACCGGTGAGGGCGATCTTGTTTCCTTGACGATCGTCATCGCCTCTCCTCTATATCACAATTTCCTCATGACTTCCTGAATGTCTTCCCAGGTGATCGCGTCCGCCTTCGTCTTCCCGCCCTCCGCGCGGCGCTGGCGGAGAAGATACGACGGGTGGTAAATCACCCGCAGCGGAAGCCCCCGGCATTCACGCCAGCAGCCGCGCAGGCCGCTGGCGTCCGGGCCGAGGCCGAGAAGCGCCCTCCCGGCCACGTTGCCCACCGCAACCAGGACGCGCGGGGCGACCACCTCGATTTGCTTCGCCAGATAGCGCGAACACGCCGCCACCTCGTCCGGCTTCGGATCGCGGTTGCCGGGGGGGCGGCATTTGACGACGTTGGCGATATAGACGCCGTGGCGCGGGATTTTCATGCCTTTTTCGATGATGTCGGTGAGGAGCCGCCCGGAACGGCCGACAAAGGGCCGGCCCTCGGCGTCTTCGTCGCGGCCCGGGCCTTCGCCGACAAACATCACCTGGGCGTCGAGACTGCCCTCCCCCCAGACGACGGAATTGCGGCGCTCCGCCAGGTCGCAGGCGCGGCAGACCAGGCATTCGTTCCGCAACTCAGCCAACAGCGCCTCTTTCTCGGCGTTGACGGGAGCGGCGACAAACGGAACCAGGGAGAAGCCATCCGGAGCGGGTGAATGGACCCCGGGGGAAGGAGCGGCAGCGGCAGGAACGCGAGCGGCCGGCGGCGGAACGGCAGAATACGGCGCCGCCATGTTTTCCGACGACACCGCGCGCACGGACGCGGCGGCGGAAACCGCCGCCGGCGCGGCGCGGCGCGGCGCGGGCTCGCCATGCCGCGGACGCTCCTCCAACGCGCGCAAAACAGCGGGAATATCGGACGTCACCGACACAAATCCCATCCCGAGATTGGCGTCCATCGCCAACCGGGCGGCCAACCCCTTGACAGCTCTAGCGTTGTCGGTAAATGTTTCCATGCCGTTTCCCGGGTGGAAGAGACTCCCGCTGGGCTTCTTTCGGGAGGGAAAATGGTATAGTATCGACGCGGACAGCCGTTCTCTTGACCATGATTTCCCGCCGCCCCCCTTTTGGCAAGAAAATATTGGGAAAAAGTGTAAATACCATTGCGCAGCGTCGATTGATTAATATAATGGGGGTATACCGACATATGCGTTATCGGCATCGCGGGCGTCAGAGGAAGGGCGCAGGAGTGTGCTGCGGCAGTCCTCGGGCGTTTGCGGGAAACGGCGCGAAGCGCATGGGCGGGGGTGATAAAAAATCGGTTTTTCCGCATTGCGTTTTTTGCGACGCGAAGTATAGTCTCAACTTCGTTCGTATGCTCTTCAGCGGCGGGTCGCCACGAGGAGCAGGGTGCGGATGCCGATTTTGGGATTGGATGGAATGCATACGTTTGCCAAACAGACAATAACCGCCAGACTTGCCCTGACAGCTCTCCTCAGCTTCATGACTGTCGCCGGCGCGTCAACTTCCCTCGAATTTCCTTCCCCATTCCCGAAGATCGCCAACTTCCTGGGCCTCTCCGAAAAAGCGTCGGATGAAATCCGCGAGGAGGAGAGAGTCTCCGAAGTCCTGAACCAGGACGCGCGTTACACGTCCCTTTTCGACACGGTCGCCAACCCCGACGTCAATCTCCAGAACTACGTCAAGACCGGCGAGACGCTGCGCTACCAGGCGAACTGGCGGGGATTGCCGGCGGGAACGATCCGCTGTTCGGCCAAACGCCAGGTGATGCTGAAGAACCGTCCGGTGTTCGTGTTCGAGGTGAACGTCGAGTCCAACGATTTCCTGAGCGCGTTTTATCCGGTGAAGACCAGCATCAACAGTTATGTCGACGCGAACAACGGCCGGAGCTACCTCATCCGCCGCCGGGTATCGGAGAGAAGCCGCGAGTACAAGGATCGCCTGGAGTTCAAGTACGATTTCCGCCGTGAAAACGGCATACTCGACCCGATGTCAAAGTATTCAAAGGTTGAGGAGGGCGGCAAGGAAGAAGCGGCCCTTCCCTTCCCCATCCCCGGCAATATGCAGGACATGGTGTCCATCATGTATTATGTCCGGGGCATGGACCTGAACAAGGTCGGGGACAGTTGCACCCTGCTCCTGGGCGGCAGGAAAAAACCGGTCATCACCACGGTTCGGGTGGTGGACGAGGAAGAGATCCGCATCCCCAACGTCGGCGCGTTCGAGTGTCTGGTGGTCGAGCCGAGGACGGACGGGACGAACCTGTCCGGCAACGTCCTGGCGACGCGCGGCGGCGAAAAAGTGTGGTTGGAGAAGAACACGCGAATCCCGGTGATGTGTTCGGCGGAATTGCCGAAACCGCTGGGGGTGGTGGTGGCGACGCTGGTGCAGGCGGACAACTGCGAGTTGACGCGGTTTGCGCTGCCTGAATAGCGGAACATCCGCAGCAGCATCCGTTGCCGGCAAAAGAACGCGACCTGATGTGGGCCGCGTTTTTTGTGTTTCCGCCCAACTCTCGCGGCGGCGGCGGGCGGGCGAAGGGATCTTTTCCGGAGTTGACAATTGTCTGGGGGGCGGTTAGGATGGATAATAGCTGATAGGCGGGTTTTCACGCTCATGCTGACAGGCGCGGACGACGATGACTGAAGAACAGGCAGAATTCGACACCCTTGAAGACGCTCTTGGCGAAATCCGGCGGCTTCGCGCTTCTTTCCGCCTCCGGGAGCAGGAAAACAATGTCCCCGCCGCCGGCGACGGGAACGCCGGACACGATAGGCGGCGCCAGTCGCCCGACAGCGGATATGCCCTCCACTCCCTCTATAACGATCTCCTCCTGTCCCACACGCCCAATATGATTTTTCTCTTCAACGAGAAGCTGGAATACGTCATCGGCTCCAGCGCCTGCTACCGGATCACCCGGGCTTCGGGGGCGGAATTGGCGAACCGGCCGCTGGCGCGCGTCTTCAGCCCGGCGGTGGACGCGGGGTGGGTGGAGAAGATCGCCGACATCCACCGCGAGGTGCTGGGCAGCCTCCAGGCCTTCCGCTTCCACGACACGATAGAAATGGGGGACGGCGCCGCCGTCAACGTCCACATCACCATTTCCCCGATGGTGGACGAGGAGGGCGTCTGCCGGGGCACGATCATGGTGGTCAACGACGTGAGCGAGCTCTTCCAGGCGCGGCGCATCGCCGAGGAGGCGGCGAAGTCGAAGGCCAGCTTCCTCGCCAATATGAGCCACGAGATCCGCACCCCGATGAACGCCATCAAGGGCTTGTCGGAATTGCTGCAACTGACGCCGCTGAACGCCATGCAGAAGAATTACGTCAAGAACATCGTGGGATCGGCCAATTCCCTGATGATCGTCATCAACGACGTCCTCGACTTCTCCAAGATAGACGCCAACAAGCTGGAGTTCGTCTCCGCCTCCTACAGCATCCACAAGCTGCTCTCGGAACTGTGCGGCGTCGTCGGCCTCCGCGCGGAGCAGAAGGGGCTGGACCTTTTCCTGGAGATTTCCCCCGATGTGCCGTCGCGACTGGTGGGGGACGAGAACCGCGTCAAGCAGATACTCCTGAACCTCCTCTCCAACGCGATAAAATACACCCCGGCGGGGCGGGTGATGTTCCGCATGTCCTCGCGCGCGCGCACGGACGGGCGCGTCGATTTGCTCTGCGCGGTGCAGGACACCGGCATCGGCATCAAGCCGGAAGACGCGACCCTGATCTTCAACGCCTTCTCCCGCGTCGACCCGAGGGCCAACCGCGCCATCCAGGGCACGGGGCTGGGGCTGGCCATCAGCAAGCGCCTGGCCGAGGCGATGGGCGGCGACATCACGGTGTCGAGCGTGTACGGCGAGGGAAGCGTGTTCACGCTGGCGATTCCGCACGGGGTGGAGGAGGCGAAGGCGCCGCTGGCGAGCGTGGAGGGCGCGGGGGAGGTGCGGGTGCTGCTCCTCGGGAGCAGTCCCAGGATGATGAACGCGGCCGTCATGCTGGAGAGCCTCGGGGTCGGGTCGGCGTTCATGGACGAGAGCGGGACGGATGTGGGGATGTTGCGGAAGTTGGCGCAGCCCAGGACGCCGTTGCCGGTGTGCGGCGGGCCGGGAGCGCCGTACACGCACTGCATCTACCCGGACATCGTGCCGGATCGCGATCTCGCCGCGCTGCGGGAGCGGCTTCCCGGCTGCCGCTTCGCGTGTCTGCGATCGATTTTCAATTCCCTCCAGGAGCCGGGCCGGCGGGACACCATGCTGTTCACGCCGCTGCTGATCACCGATCTGGCGAAGTTCTTGAACAAGGGAATGCTGGGGACGAGCGGGCGGCTGGGCGCCCGGGACACGCTGGTCTCGGTGCGGCTGCGGGTGCGGGACGCGACGGCGCTGGTGGTGGACGACAACCGCATCAATCTCCTGGTGTGCGAGAAGATGTTGAACCTGTACGGGATGGAGGTGAAGACGGCCTCGGGCGGCGAGGAGGCGCTGGAGTTGTGCCGGGAGAACACGTTCGACATCCTGTTTGTGGATCACATGATGCCGGTGATGGACGGGATTGAGCTGACGGCGGAGATCCGCGGCAATCCCGGGCCGAACCGGAAAACCCCGATCGTGGCGCTGACGGCGAACGTGATCAATGACATGCGGAGTTACTACATAACGTGCGGGATGGACGACGTCGTCGCCAAGCCCATCGATATCAAGGAAATGGTGCGGGTCTTGCAGCAATGGCTGCCGGCGGACAAGCTGTCCCGCGAGATGCCCGCGAAGGATATAGGATAGCATGAATGAATCGCCCCTGACGTCGCCCACGCTCGCGAGCCTTCGCGACGGCGACGCGTTTGAAGGCTTTTACGTCGTCCGGGAATCGAGCTTCCAGACCGCGGTGAACGGCAAGAACTACATCCGCATGACGATAGCCGACGCCACCCTGTCCCTCCCGGCCAACGTCTGGGACGCCAACCGCGAGCTCTTCAACCTCTGCCCCGCCGGCAGCATCGTGAAGATTCTGGGCGCGGCCGAATCCTACAAGGGAAAGGCCCAGGTCCGCATCGGGCGCTTCCGCCCGGCCCACGAAAGCGAAGTCAACCCGGACGACTTCCTGCCCAAAACGAAACACGACATCGACGCCATGCGCGATGACGTTCTGGCCCTCGTCGACTCCATCGCCGATCGGGACTACAAAGCTATGGCAGAAGCCTTCTTCCGCGATCCGAAGCTCATGGACGCCTTCGCCCGCTCGCCCGCCGCGCGCGATCTGCACCAAGCCTTCGTGGGCGGCCTCATCGAGCATACCCTGAACATCGCCCGCATGGCCGACGCGTTCGCCGCCAAGGCCCGCGTCGACCGCGATCTGCTCCTTCTCGGGTCGCTCTTGCACGACATCGGCAAAATCGAGGAACTGTCGGCCAAATTCGCCATCGACTACACCGACCGGGGGAAGCTTCTCGGCCACCTCTTCATCGGCGCGGAAATGATCTCCGAACGCGCCTCCGCCATCCCAAACTTCCCCCGGGAAAAGCTCTCCCTCCTCCAGCACATGATTCTCTCCCATCACGGCCGGTATGAATACGGATCGCCCGTCCTCCCGAAAATTCCGGAAGCCTTCGCCCTGCACCATCTGGACAACCTCGACGCCAAGGTCGAGACGTGCAACCGGCTGCTTGACGCCATACCGGATCCCGAGAAAACCTGGACCGACTTCTCGCGGGCGCTGGAAACGCAGCTCTACCGCGCGAGCGACCGCGACGGCGGAACCGACCATGCCTGAGGAAGCGAACGGGACAACCGGCGGGACAGCGCCGGAAGCGATCGGCCCCCCCTCCCCCGCCGCCGCGCCGCGCGCGGGGATGGCCCGCGTCTGGGATCGTTTCCGGAAAGCCCGGGGGGCGAAATTCGGCCTGTATCTGGTGGCGGCGTTCACGTTGGTCGCGTTTCTCGCCCCCTTCATCGCCCACCGCCTGCCCTTCTTCTGGCACGACGGCGAAACCGGGGACCTGACGTTTCCCCTCATCCGCGAGTTTTTCGCCCCGTCCGACACCACCGAAGGGATGCTTGAGCGCGGCATCAACTTCCTCTTTCTCTTCCTCCCCCTTTCCCTCCTCGCCTGGCGGTTGATGGGAAAGCGCCTCCCGTCGCTGGCCCGGACGGAATCCCGCGCCATCTCCCTCCTCTTCGGCCTGCTGGCGGCGGCGGCGCTCTGGGCCGCCATCGGCGGCATGGTGCGCGACGGCGGCGGCGCGGACTGGCTCTATGCCGAACAGGCGCCGGTCCCGGAAATGGACGACATCCGCCAGCCCGCCCTCGTCCCCCCGCACCTGGCCGGCGACGCCGCCGCGCCGGGCGCCAGTCTGGACGACCAGCGCCGCGCCGTCATCGGCCGCGTCCAGAGCGTTATCGAGGGACCGCTTGTCGACGTTCCGGCGGAGAGCCTGGGCGCCCTGGCCCGGGCCGGGCTGTTCCCGGGACAGGTGGAGACGGCTCTCGACCGGGCGCGCTGGAACCGCATCGCGCTGGAACAGGCGCATCCGGGACTCCTGGCGCCCATGCGGCAGTTCAGGAGCGCCTTCGTGGCGATGGCGGTTGTCTGCCTACTGGCGTTGTCGGGGCTGACCTACATCTGCCTGGCCGGGGCGTGGCAGTTCGCCCTCGGCCCGCGCTGGCTGGCGCTGCTGGTTCTCGCGGCGCTTCTGGCCCTTCTCTTCCAGTTGCCGCCCCGGCACGATCACCAGCCCTACCGCGAGCTGCGGGCGGAGGGAAAGGGCGTGGGCCTTTTTCCCCTGATCCCCTATGGCCCGAACGAACAGGGCTTCGGCCCGCGACAGCCGCCGACCTGGCACGCGGAGTCGCCGCTGTACAGTCCGGAGGCCATTCTCGACCCGGAGCGCGTCGGGCGGCTGGCGCCGGAGGCGATCATGGCGGCGGGCGCGGCCGGGGCCGAAAGCCGCACCGCTTGGGCAGAGACGCTGAACGCCTTCATCCGCGCCCCGGTCGCCGACGCGGCATCGCTGCCGGGCGCGGCGGCGGCGTGGCTCGGGGCGGATCCGGCCGCCCAGCGCGATCTGCGCGGCTATGTCTCGGCCGTCACGGCCGGGCGCGGCCTGACCGAACTCCAGACCATGCGTTTCAAGCGCCTCATTCTCGACAAGCGGCTGGCCGGGGCGGTGACGCCGGCGAACGCCGCGCGGTGGAAAAACCCGGCCAACAAACCCGGCTACCATCTGGCGGGTACGGACGAGAGCGGCCGGGACGTGCTGGTGCGCATCATCCACGGCGCGCGGGTGTCGCTGTCGGTGGGGTTTGTGTCGGTGTTTCTGGCGACGGTTCTCGGGCTGGTTCTCGGGTCTTTGGCGGCGTATTACGGCGGGAAGGTGGACATGCTGATTTCGCGGTTTATGGAAATCATGATGTGCTTTCCGTCCTTCTTCCTGATTCTGGCGGTGATCGCCGTGCTGGACCGGCGCTCCATCGTCAACATCATGCTGGTCATCGGGCTCACGAGCTGGACCGGGGTGGCGCGGTTGATCCGGGGCGAGATGCTGCGGCAGAAAAAGATGGAGTATGTGTCGGCGTCGATTGCTCTCGGGGCGTCGGACACGCGGACGATATTCCGGCACATCCTCCCGAACGCGATGGCGCCGGTGCTGGTGAGCGTGTCGTTCGGCATTACCGGGGCGATTTTGACCGAGGCGGGATTGTCGTTCATCGGCTTCGGGGTGACGCCGCCGACGCCGACCTGGGGGCAACTCCTGAGCGAAACGCGGGATTCGCCATTGGCCAACTGGTGGCTGGTGGTGTTCCCGGGGGTGGTGCTGTTTGTCAGCGTTCTTGCGTATAATTTCGTGGGCGAAGCGCTCC
>QMCE01001655.1_pt1 | contig 12290 bp, 10 predicted proteins | sample 1821851 | NCBI WGS metagenome assembly QMCE01 (sample SAMN09453174, study PRJNA476694) | Termite gut metagenome, whole genome shotgun sequencing project. | isolation source: worker | host: Odontotermes sp. | place: South Africa:Pretoria | collected 2016-01-28
CCGTGCCGCGAAATGCAGTTGATGTGGAGAATGGCGGAAATCGAACCGAGATCCTCGCGCACCTTTTTCATGTCCGCCGCCGTCGTGTCCACAATGTCCGCCATCCGGGACTGCTTGAAGCGCATCCCCTCCTTCACCGCGTTGAGCACGACAAGGGAGCCGTCCGGCTTCACCTCCATCGCGACGCGGAGATACGGCTCGTCGCCGACCATGAGCGCGAGCGGCCATTTGGAAAACGTTCCCGCGAAGGTCATCTCCGCCTCCGGCTCCACGAGCGCGTCGCCGGCAATCTCCGCCATCGACTCCCGGTACGCCTTTGCCGCGGGAACGCTGTCGAAGTGCGTCAGGAGGCGGTTTTCCTCGTCCGCGCCGGTGACGACGAGGGTTCTCTCCAGAATGTCCAGTCCCATGGTTTTGACGAGGCGGAATTTTCCCTTCGGCTTCGCGAGGGCGAGGATGATCACGTCCACATGCATTTCGCCGTTGCAGAAGAGCGGCGTGTAGGCGAATTTGCCGTCGTCGCCGGACATGCCGCCGACAAAGGGCACGTCCGTCATGTCGCCCACAGCCTCCAGAACAGGCTCGCTGAAATAATGCCGCCCGTCCGCAAAGGCGAGGCCGACGTATTTGTCGTGCTCCAGCGCGCCCACCGGCCTGCCCAGTTTTTCGCCGAATTTGGCGAAGGCGTCGGAGACCAGCTTCCTGGGGTCGTTCCGCTGCCCGGAGGCGTCGAGCCTGTGGAGAACGTCGACGTCGAAGAAATCAAACGCATCCGCGTCGAAGAGCATGGCGACCACGCTGCCGCCGATCAATTTTCCGTCGATAAGTTCGCCGCTCGTGGAGCAGCCGAGTGTGACCGCGCCCGGGAAGGCGTCCCGCATCGCTGCGGCGATGCGCACGGGATCGTAGTCGATCGACGCGAAGAAAATCACCTGCGCGGGCTTCAGCCCTGCCGCCTGTTTCCGGAGATCCTCCGCGGCCAATTCGGCGTTCCGAACCTTGTCTTCCGAATTGAATCGCGTGCTGTATGAAGTGATGCCCATGGATATTCCCCCGACAACAGACCGGCAACAAAATAAAAAACCGGGATTCGTTCTCAACCGCCTCCCGAAATACATTCTCCCGCAATACATTTAATGGAGTTCTTTCGATTTTCTCATTTTCCTCAAACCGACCTGCCGCGTCAAGCAGAATCGTCCTGCACGCGCTCCGTGTCTTTTGACTCCCGCGGATTCCGTTAACGTCAAATACGGATGTTTGCGGGAATTTTCAAAAAAGAGCGCCGATTTTCTGATTTTTTTTGGACTCTCTGTTTTTTGTGATGTATACTAATCTCATTACCATGTCAGCGTGCCCCGGCGGGCACGCACAGCAACCGCAATCCTGAGAGGAGACAGAGCATGAAGCGTTTTCTGACAGCCATCGCCGCCATCGCGCTCGTTCTGGGCGCCGCAGCACACGCAGGGCAGTACGCACTTCGCGTCGGCAACGTCCTCAGCGACACAGACCCCATCACCCTCGGCCTCCGCGAAATGGCGAAAGCCGTCTCCGAGCGGACGGGCGGCAACCTGACCATCCAGGTCTACCCCTCCAGCCAGCTCGGCGACACCGCCGACGTTCTCGAACAGGCAATGTCCGGCGCGGCCGTCGGCGTCATCATCGACACCGGCATGCTCGCCGACTACGTCCCGCAGATGGCCATCTACACCGCCCCCTACGTTTTCAATGACGTGCACGAGGCGCGCAAATTCATTGAAACCCCAATGTTCGGCAAATGGGACGAGGAACTCGCCACCCACGGCCTCCGCGACCTTTCCTGCAACTGGTACCAGGGCGCGCGCCATTTCCTGACGAACAGGAAGGTCGAAAAGCCCGCCGATCTCGCCGGCATGCGCGTCCGCACCCTCGGCAGCACGGTCGCGCAGGAGACGATGAGCGCCCTCGGCGCGACGCCCACCTCCCTCGCGTGGAGCGAAGTCTACAGCGGCCTGCAGGCCGGCGTTCTTGATTCGGCCGAAGGCCAGCTCACCGCCGTCTACGGCGCGTCCCTGCAGGAAGTCATCAAGTTCGTCGCCGAGACAGGCCACTTCATCCTGAACACAGCCCTCGTCATCAGCGAAGAATGGTACCAGGGCCTGCCCGCCGAATACCGTACCATCCTCCGCGAGGAATCCCTGAAGGCCGGCGACTACGCGACGAAGCTGACCCTCGACGCGGAAGTGGATCTCAAGAAGAAGATGCAGGACGCGGGCGTCGAATTCGTCGCCGTGGACATCAGGCCCTTCATCGACGCCACCGACTCCGTCTACGGGGAGATGGGCTGGACGGACGTGAAGGCCGAGATCGACGCGTCCCTGGGAAAGTAGGGCCACCCTTCGCACACGGGCTGCCGGACACGGCAGCCCCGAGGATTCCCGTCATGAAAAAATTCAATGCCTTTGTCGGAAGAATAGAGACGGTTGTCGGCGTGTGCATGATGACGGTCATTGTCGCGATGGTGTTCCTCGCGGCGGTGACGCGGTATTTCGGCCGCCCCATCGTCTGGAGCGTCGACCTCGCGCAGCTCCTCTTCATCTGGATTTGCATGTTCGGCGCGGACGCCGCGCTGAAGAACAGGGCGCATGTCGGCATGGACATGATTGTCCGCCTTTTCCCGATCCCGCTGCAGAAGCTCATCACCCTCTGCACCTACATTCTCTGCCTCGCCTTTCTCGTCTTCTGCGCCTACTACGGCTTCAACCTCTGCGTGCGGAACTATCTGCGCATGTACGCGACGCTGAAGATCAGCTACTCCTTCGGCACGGCCGCCGTTCCCGTCGGATCCGTCCTGATGATTCTCACCATTCTGGAGCAGCTCGGCGATCTTCTGAAGCGCTGGGGCGACCCCCGCGTCGGCGTCGTCGGAGCCATGGACCCGGACGGCCCCCTTCCGCCGGTAAGCTGAAGGACTGTTGCTGAAAGGAAAAGAGCATGTCCACGGTTGCAATCATTTTTCTGATACTGCTTATCCTGAACGTGCCGCTGGCCTTCGCCATCGGCGTGTCCAGCCTGTTCTTCTTCGTCGTCACGGACGGCGTCACCTGGGTCACGCCCGTGCAGCGGATGGTGGCGCAGACGCAGAGCTTTCCGCTGCTCGCGGTGCCGTTCTTCGTCCTGGCCGGGAACCTCATGAACGCGACAGGCATCACGAGCCGGATGATTTCGTTCTCGACGATTCTCTCCGGCCACATGCGCGGCGGCCTTGCGCAGGTGTCGCTGGTGCTGTCCACGCTCATGGGCGGCATTTCCGGATCCGCCGTCGCGGACGCGGCGATGGAGGCGCGCGTCCTCGGCCCCGACATGATCAAGAGCGGCTACTCGAAGGGCTTCATCGCCGCCGTTCTCGCGATGGGCGGGCTTATCACGGCGACGATTCCGCCGAGCGTCGGGCTGATCCTGTACGGCGTGACGGGCGGGGTGTCCATCGGCCGGCTGTTTGTCGCCGGCATCATCCCCGGCGTTCTCATGATGTTCATGCTCATGATTGCCGTGACGATTGTCTCCCGGAAGCGCGGCTACCCGCAGGAGCGGGAGCATTTCCCGAGCGGGGCGGAGGTGTGGAAGGGCTTCAAGGAAAGCATCTGGGCGCTCATGTTCCCAGTGCTTCTCATCGGCGGCATCCGTTTCGGCTGGTTCACGGCGTCGGAGGCGGGCGCGTTCGCGGTCGTCTACGCCTTCTTCGTCGGCGTGTTCGTGTACAGGGAGCTGACGGTGAAGGGCTTCTACAACGTCGTGAAGCTGACCCTGTCGGACAACGGCGTGATTCTCTTCATCATCATGGCGGCGAACATTTTCGGCTACGCCATCACCTTCGACCAGGTTCCGCAGACAATGGCGGAGTTCATCATCGGCCTCAGCGCGAACAAGTGGGTGAGCTTCCTCGTCATCCTCGTCTTTGTCTTCATTGCCGGGATGTTCGTGGAGGCGACGGTGAACACGCTCCTCCTGACGCCCATTTTCCTGCCGATCGTCACGCAGATGGGCTTCGACCCCGTGCACTTCGGCATTCTCTTCATGACGCTCGTCACCATGGGCGGCATGACGCCTCCCGTGGGGGTGACGATGTTCGCGACCTGCTCGATACTGAAGTGCCCCTTCGAGGACTATGTGCGGGACTCGATACCGTTCATTATCGCGATTCTCTGCGAGATTGCGCTCCTCACGTTCTTCCCGGGAATTTTCATGTGGCTTCCCAACCTGATTTTCTAATAATGGTTGTCATGAAAATACTCGAACGCCAACCGAAGGAATCGGCGCGCGACTACGCCATCCGGACAATTCGGGACAACATCATTTCTCTTGCCCTCGAACCCGGCTGCGTCGTCAGCGAAAAGGAACTTTCCACGACGATGAGCCTCTCCCGCACGCCTGTGCGGGAGGCGCTCATCGAGCTGAGCAAGAGCGGGATAGTGGACATCTTCCCGCAGCACGGCAGCATGGTCTCCCTCATCGACTACGAGCAGATCGAGGAGGCGGGCTTCATGCGCGAGGCGATGGAGGTTGCCGCCGTCGCCCTTGCCTGCGGCATGGCGGGCGAGGAGGACTTCAATTTCTTCGAGGACAATCTTCTGCTGCAGGACGCGAGCCTCGCGCGCGGCGACGCGGCGGGCCTGCTGCGCCACGACAACGCATTCCACAAGCGGATGTTTGAAATCTGCCGGAAAAACCGCTGTTATGAAATGCTCAAGAGCATGTCCGTGCACTTCGACCGCGTCCGCCAGATGAGCCTCCTGGCGATACGCCATTCGAAGATCGTGGAGGATCACCGCATCCTTGTCGACGCGCTCCGCGCCCGCGACGTCGAGCGCGCGAAGGAAGTGATGCACACCCACCTCGGCCGCTACAAGGTGGACAGGGCGGCTCTCAAGAAACAGTACAAGGAATATTTCAAGGAATAATACACACAAAAACCGGGCATTCCCGTGAATGCCCGGTTTCGTTTTCGCGTGCAGCGATCATTTCCCGGAAACGCTACTCCGCAATCTGCCGTATGCAGTCGATGACCGTCCCGTCGCGGTACGTGACGACGCCCACCATCTTGTCCGTGTAGCGGACGGGGTCGGGAACGCCCACCATGTCCTCCGCCTTCTTCTGCAATTCTTCGATGGTGAAGAGGGGGATTTTGGCCTTTTTCAGGCGTTCGAGAAGCTTGGCGCGCGCGGGGTTCACCGCGACGCCGTGATCCGTGACGACGACGTCTATGGTCTTGCCCGGCGTGACGATCGTCCCCGCCTTTTTCACGACGCAGGGAATGCGCCCCCGGACGAGGGGCACGACGACAATCGCGATGGACGCGCCGAACGCGACGTCCGGATGCCCGCCGATGGCGCCGCGGATAACCCCGTCCGCGCCCGTCAGGACGTTGACGTTGAAGTCGCAGTCGACTTCGAGCGCGGAGAGAATCCCGACGTCAAGCTGGTTCACCGCCGTCCCCTCGTTGCCCGGACTCGCGTAGTACGAGGCGGAGATCTGGAGGTGGAAGCGGTTGTCCCGCAGCGACTCCGACGCTTTCAGGTCAAAACTCTGCACGTCGAGAATCCGCTTCACCAGCCCCTCGTTGTACAAATCCACGACAGACCCCGTGATGCCGCCGAGAACGAAGGACGCCTTGATGTTCTCCTGCAACATCCGCTCCCGGAGGAAGCGCGTGACCGCGAGCGACGCCCCCCCGCTGCCCATCTGGAAGGAAAACCCGTCCTTGAACCTGCCGCTCGCCTCGATGACTTTGCACGCCGTCTGCGCGATAAGCAGTTCCTTCGGGTTCCGCGTGAAGCGGGTCGCGCCCGTCATGATGCCGGCGGGGTCGCCGATTTTGTCCGCCCTCACGATGAAGTTGACGTCCGACTCGGGGATGCCGAAGGGGGCGTTGGGGAAGGGGACGATGTTGTCGGTGATGATGATGGTCTGCTTCGCGTACTGGGCGTCGCACTTCGCGTAGCCCATGGAGCCGCACATGATGCCGCTGTCCAGATCCCGGGAATAGCCGTTCGCGTTCCCGTAGGGGTCGCAGGAGGGCGCGCCGAGGAAGGCGACGTCGATGGGCAGGGTCTGCTTCTCAATCACGTGCGCCCGCCCGCCGTGGCTGCGGAAGACGACAGGCACCTCCATCAGCCCGCGCGAGACAGCCTCCGCGAGTTCCCCCCGCAGGCCGCTCGTCTCGATGCGGCGGATGACGCCGTTCCGGATGTGCTTCACGAGCGGCGCGTGGCAGTCCGTCAGCGACGACGGCGCGAGGACAAGCTGCTGGAAGCCCATTTCCGCGAGCTTGTCCAGCACCATGTTCACGATGAAGTCGCCGTTCCGGAAGTGGTGGTGGAAGGAAATCGTCATTCCGTCGCGGAGTCCGGTGAGGCGGACGGCCTCTTCGAGGCTGCCGACGATCTTGTTGTTCAGGCGTTCCCGCTCCGCGAGCGTGCGGGAATTCTTGGTGAGCTTGCTCGGCCGGAAATCCTCGCCGATGCCGACGAGTTCGTCCCTGTGCGGTATGTTCACGGCTGTTCCTCCCCTTCAACCAGGCCCAGGGCGCGGGCCGTGTCCAGGACGCGCTCGGCGCGCTCGACAATCGGCTTGTCGATCATTTTGCCGTTCAGGGAGATGACGCCGCTGCCCTTCGCCTTCGCCTCCCCGATGGCGGCGACGACGGCGAGGGCTTTTTCAATCTCCTTCTCCGTCGGGGTGTAGACGTCGTGGACGATGGGGATCTGGCGCGGGTTGACGACGCTTTTCCCGTCGAAGCCGAGCTGCTTGATGAGCTTCACCTCCTCGCGGAACCCTTCCTCGTCGTTGGCGTCGCTGTAGACGGTGTCGACGGCGGCGATGCCGGCGGCGCGGGCGGCGAGCAGCACCATGCTGCGCCCGAAGAGAAGCTCGATGCCGCCCGGGGAGCGCGTCGTCTTCAGGTCCGTCACGTAGTCTTCCGCGCCGATGGCGATGCCGGCGAGGCGGGGCGAGGCGAGGGCTATTGCCTGGGCGTTGAGCGCGCCCTTCGCGCTTTCGATTGCCGCGAACATTTTCGTCGTGCCGGGCGCGATGCCGCAGGCTTTCTCGATGCGGGTGATTTCGCGATCGCAGACGGCGACGTCCTCGGCCGTCTCCGTTTTCGGGAGGCGGATGCCGGACTTCCCGGTCATGACGACGGCTTCGAGATCCTCCACGCCGTGCTCGCCGTCGAGGGCGTTGACGCGGACGAAAATCTCCTTCCCCGGATACCGCAGCTTCATGAGCGCCTCGTGCACGAGGAAGCGCGCGCTGTCCTTTTCCGCGAGGGAGACGGAGTCCTCCAGGTCGAACATGATGCAGTCCGCCGGGTAAATCCCGGCGTCGCGGATCATGCCGGGATTGTTGCCGGGGACGTAGAGCATGGTGCGTCGGAGTTGCGTCATGGTTTTTCCCCTTTCGCGAGCCAGGGGTAGTCCGGCATTTTCGCGGCGCGGCGGACGGCGGTGCGGGTGCGGGCGCGGATGGTGCAGTCCATCGCGCCCTTGTCGACCGCGGTCACGTCGGCGGCGTCGACGCCGAGTTCCGCAAGGGTGGACTCTATTTCCCTGCGGATTTGATTGCCGAACTGCTTGATGACGGTGCTCGAAAGCTCGATGGCGATGCCGGGCGCGGATCGGGGCGAGAGCGTGATCATGATGTCGCTCGACTCCATGGTTCCGGCGACGGCCGTTTCCACAAGTGTCATGGTACGCCTTTCCAAAGCATCACGAAAATTCTCGGAACGCTGTTTTATATCCCATCCTCCGACTCCGGCGCTTCCGCCTTTGTTGAGCCTGCGGCGAGGCGGCGCTGCTTCCGCGCGTCCGAGATGAACGGCCACGCGAGGGAGCCGATTGCCAGAATCCACAGCACAATGCAGATGGGCGAGTTGAAGAAGATGCCCAGGGATCCGTCCGAAAGCATCATCGACTGCCGGAAGCTCTGCTCGAACATGCTCCCCACGACGGACGCGAGAATGAGCGGCGCGACAGGCACCTTGAACTTCTTCAGCACATACCCGATAAGGCCGAGGATGACGAGGAGGACGAAGTCCATCGCCGAGAAATTGATGGTGTACACGCCGAGGAACGCCATCGCGACGACCAGCGGGTAGAGCACGCGCCCGGGAACGGCGAGGACGCGCACGATGATGCCGGCCAGCGGCAGGTTGATGACGGCGCAGACGATGTTCCCGAGGAACATGGAGGCGATGATGCCCCAGGCGATGTCCGGGTTCTGCTCGAAGAGGAGGGGCCCCGGCTGGAGGCCGAGAATGAGGAGCGCGCCCAGCATGACGGCTGTCGTGCCGGAGCCGGGAACGCCGAGGGTGAGCATGGGAATGAGCGCGCCGACGGAGCAGGCGTTGTTCGCCGCTTCGGGGGCGGCGAGTCCCTCGATGACGCCGGTGCCGAATTTCTCGGGATATTTCGAAAACTGCTTTTCGTTGTTGTAGCTCATGATGGCCGCGATCGTGCCGCCCGCGCCCGGCAGGATGCCGATGACGAAGCCGACGGGCGTCTCGCGGATCATCGGCCAGAAGCAGCGCTTCCAGTCGTCTTTGCTGATCCAGATGCGGCCGAACTTCTTCTGCACGGGCCGGATGACTTCCTGCGCGATGTGTTCGAGATTTTCAAACACCTCGCCGATGCCGAAGATGCCGATGATGACGATGACGAAGTCGACCCCGCCCTGGAGTTCGTCCACGCCGAAGGTGAAACGCTGCGTGCCGGACTGCGGGTCGATGCCCACCATCGTGAACATGAGGCCGAGCGCCATCGCGATAAGCCCCTTCACGAGGGCGGCCTTTGAAATGGCGGCTGTCGCGGCGAGCGCGAAAATCATGAGGACGAAGTATTCCGGCGGCCCGAACTTCAGCGCGAAGCGCGCCATCGGCAGCGCGATGAAGACGAAGGCGATTGTCGACAGCAGCCCGCCGATGAAGGACGCGATTGCGGAAATGGCCAGCGCCGCCTCCGCCCGCCCCTGCTGCGCCATCGGATAGCCGTCGAAGCAGGACGCGACGGCCGCGCCGTCGCCGGGAACGTTCAGGAGAATGGCGGAGCGCGAGCCGCCGAACATCGCGCCGTAGTAGATTGCGCACATCGTGATGAGCGCGGTGGACGCGGGCATGGTGAAGGTGAGGGGCAGCAGCAGCGCGATGCCCGTCGTCGGCCCGAGGCCGGGGAGCATGCCGAGCACGGTTCCGAGCACGGAGCCGATGACGAGCCACATCATATTGTACGGCGTCAGCGCGACGGTGAAGCCGTAGGCGAGTTGTGAAAGGATTTCTTCCATTGCGTTGGACTCCTCAAAGCATGCCGAGCGGCGAAGTGGGGAGGTTGATCTGGAACACGCTGCCGAAAATGTACCAAAGCCCGAAGGCGAAGCAGAGCGTGACGACGACGTTCAGTTTTGTCCTGCCGGGGTTGATCACCATCAGCATCGCGCCGAGGAACAGGAGCGTGGAGAAGACGAATCCGGCGTGGTCGAAGAGGAGCGTGTAGATGCCGCACATGACGACGACGAAGACGATGAGCTTGATGCCCTTCCACTGGAAGTGCGGCCGTTTCGACTTGTCGTCCGCATTGAGGCCCTTCAGCGCCTCCTGGACGAAGAGGAGCGCGCCCATCAGCACCATGAACACGCCGACGCCGAGGGGGAAGAGAACGGGGGCGAGGGGGTTGCCGATCGGCGCCCTCGGCAGCGCCCACGCCTGCTGCGCGTAGACGGCTCCGAAAATGACGGCGGCAAGCCCGACCCATGCATTCGGTCTCAAGGGAGTCCATCCTTTCAGAATAAGAATTGTGTCCGGTAGCCCGGAGCGCGGGACGGGTGTCTGTCCCGCGCCCGGTGTGATGAAGAGTGTTTCAGTTGTCGTTCACGAGCATGCCGATTTCCCGCAGCATGGCCTTGTTCTCCTCGTTCGCCTTTTCGAGGAAGGCGGCGAAGTCGGTGTGGTTCATGTAGGACTCGACCCAGCCGTTCCGGACGCAGAGATCCTTCCAGCTCTGCGCCTCGGTCATTTTCTTCAGCGCCGCGTCCATCCAGTCACGTTCCGCGTCGGGCATGCCGGGCGCGCCGAAGATGCCGCGCCAGTTGATGTATTCGGCGTTGATCCCGTTCTCGTGCAGGGTCGGGACGTCGGCGAGGGGGCCGGAGGGGATGCGCGCGGGCGCGGTGAGGGCCAGCACCTTGATGTCGCCGGACTCCTTCGGGCCGACCACTTCCGCCATGCCTGTCGTCAGCAGGTCGATGTGCGCGCCCATGAGGGACGCCAGCCCTTCGCCGCCCTGGAAGGCGATGTACTGGATGCCCTTGAGGTCGGTCACGCCCGCGGCCTTCGCGGCGACGAGGAACTGGATGTGGTCCATCGAGCCGAGGGAGGAGGTGCCGCCGATTTTCACCGACTTCGGATCCGCCTTGATCGCCTCGAACACTTCCTTGATGTTGGCGTACTTCGAGTTCTTCGGCACGGCGAAGGCGCCGAAGTCCTGGATGATCATGGAAATGGGGGTAATGTTCTTGTAGCCGAGCTGCGTCTGTCCCGTCAGGTTGATGAGGATGAGCGGCGGCGAGAAGACGGTGAGGGCGTAGGGGTCGCCTTTCTTCCTCTGGAGGTAGGTGAGGGCGATGCCGCCGCCCCCGCCCGGCCGGTTGGTGACGGGCATTGCGGTGGTGACTATTTTCTGTTCCGAGAGTTCCCTGGCGACCATGCGGATGGTGGTGTCCCAGCCGCCGCCCGGGCCGGCGGGCGCGATGAGGTCGAAGTTCTTCGTCGGGTAGTCCAGAGCGGACGCGGTGTGCATCATGGCGACGGCCATGAGTGCGGCGACGAGCAACGCCATTTTTTTCATGACAACATCCTCCTGTAGAGATGAACCTCCCCTTCACTCGAAGGGTTTTTTCACACAAACATTCCTCCCGCCCGTTCCACCAGCTCCGACACCGGAACAGGCTTTATCAGATAGCTGTCGACGACTCCCTCCTCCACGAACTGCCCTATTTCCGCGTCCGCGAGGCCGGCCAGGAGGAGGATGCGGATTTCCGGCCGCGCCTCCCGCACCTTCCGCGCGAGATCGATGCCGGACAGTCCCGGCATGTCGTAGTCTGTTATGAGGAGGCGGCAGGGGTTCCTCCGGATTTCCGCCAGCGCCTGCGCCGGATCGGCGAAGGCCTGTGTCGTGAACCCTGCGCGCGCCAGTCCCCGGTGCAGCGTGTTCATGACTTTCGCGTCGTCTTCGACAAGCACGACGGAGATGAGTTCGCCCGCCGTCCCCGCCTGCCGCGCCGCGCCGCCGATGCGTTCCGACACGGCGGACGGCAGCAGGGGAAAGCTGAGGACGAACGCCGCGCCCTCGCCCGGCCGGCTCGTCACGGACACGCTCCCGCCGTGGAGATCGACCACGTTCTGCACCACGGACAGCCCCAGCCCCGTCCCTTCGCCCACGCGCTTCGTCGTGAAGAAGGGGTCGAAAATCCTCTCGATGTTTTCTTCGGCTATGCCTTCGCCGCTGTCGCGGACGGTGAGGACGGCGCGCGCGCTTCCGTCCTTTTCCCGCGCGATTTTCCCCGTCACTTCAAGAACGCCGCCCGCGGGCATGGCCTGGAAGGCGTTGTTGCAGAGGTTGAGCAGAATCTGGCTGATGCGCGTCGTGCTTCCCCGGATCAGCCGCCCCCTGAAGTTGACGTCCGCCACGAGCTTCACGTCCGGCGGCTTGAACGCCCCCGCCGTCCGGAGCGCGCCGGTGACGAGTTCGTCGAGGCTGACAGGCTCCAGCGTCGGCTCCAGCCTTCTCCGCGTGAGGGAGGTTATCTGCTGGATAATCTCTTTCGCGCGGACGGCGCAGGAATAGATTTCGTCCAGGTTTTCCCGCAGGGGCGAGTCCTGGGGGAGGCTTTCCCGCATCATGCCGGAGTACCCCATGATGGGCGTCAGGAGATTCCGGAACTCGTGCGCGATGCCTCCCGCGAGGGTGCCGATCATCTGCAACCGCTGGTTGTGCTGCGTCTCTTCGCGCCGGCGGTTGAGTTCCTTCAGGTACGCGTTCTCGCGCTCGATCTGCCGCTGGTTTTCCCTGCGTCGGGAGAGGAGCATGCCGACGACGCCGAGGGTGATGAGTATGGCGGCCGCGATGTTGAATGCGGAGTTGTAGAGAATCGGCTCCCGCAGTTCCGCGTAGTCGTTCACCGCGCTGACGATGAGGAAGTCGTTCTGGATCGGCACGGAGAGGAAGGCGGACATTTTCCGCACCGCCTGCGGCGTCTCTCCGTTC
>QMCE01005201.1_pt1 | contig 12285 bp, 8 predicted proteins | sample 1821851 | NCBI WGS metagenome assembly QMCE01 (sample SAMN09453174, study PRJNA476694) | Termite gut metagenome, whole genome shotgun sequencing project. | isolation source: worker | host: Odontotermes sp. | place: South Africa:Pretoria | collected 2016-01-28
TGATGCGGTCGGCCCGCACCGTAACCTGCCCCCCTGCCTCCAGGCGCATCAACTCAGCCGCCTGACCCGCCAGGGGCAGCAGAAGCAGCAAAGCCGGCACAGCGCACAATTTGAAGAGTTTTAGCAGCATTATTTATTTATTGTCCAGCCACAATTTATCATATTATGCCATTATAGTCAACCTAGCGCGCCCTATATACAGGAAGCGGAGGCGTTCGCGGGCGCGCCGGGATGGTCAGCCCTTCCTTTGACTTTCACGCGGAATTATTGCATAATAGGCTGTAAAATTTCTTTATAGCGCTACGCGCGGGGGAGCGGAATATGAGCTCAATAGCGGGCATCTTCCATATGGGACTACAGGAGACCGGCGGCCTTGAACAAAAGCTGACGGTAATGAATACGCTCCAAAAGCACCGCGGGCCGGACGGAGCAGGCGTGTTTGTACACGATAAGCGGTTTATAGGCTTCGCGCACCGCAGCCTGAATATAGCCGGCGACGCCGCCGCGCCTATGGACGCGCAGCCGATTGGGGACGAAGCGGGCAACTGGGCCGTGCTCGACGGCGCGCTGCTGAACGCCCGCGCGCTTGCGAACGAGCTGGGCGTCAACGAGCATAGCGACGCGGCGCTGCTGCTGGCCGCCTACAGGAAGTGGGGCGAAGGCTGCGCGCTGCATCTAAAGGGCGCGTTCGCGTTCGCGCTCTGGGACGAAAAGAATCAAACGCTGCTTTTGGCGCGGGACCGCGTCGGCATAAAGCCGCTCTATTACTATATAAACGATAATCAGCTCTTCTTCGCGTCCGAGATCAAGGCGCTGCTGCCGTTCATACAGGACGCGGCCATAAGCCCCGAGGGGCTGAAGGATTACCTTACATTCCAGTTCTGCCTTTCCGGGAAGACGCTGTTCAAGGGCGTCTATGAGTGCCCTCCGGCGCACCGCATAACGGTGCGCGGCGCGCGCGTGGATATATCGCGCTGGTGGCAGCTCTATTACGCGCTGGACTGGGATCATTCCGAGAAGTATTTCACGGAAAAGCTCGAACAGATGATAACGGATTCCGTAAAGGCGCATACGGCCGGGGGCGCGGGCATGGTCGGCGGCTACGTCAGCGGCGGCATAGATTCCTCCGTCGTCTCGGCGCTCGCGTCGAAGGAGGTCGGCGATTACCTGGGCTTTACGGGCAAGTTCGCGGGGCTTGCGGGCTACGACGAAAGCGCGTACGCGCGCGAGCTCGCGGATATGTACGGCTTCAAGCTGCTGGAGCTGGACATAACGGCGGACGATTTCCTGAACAACATCCAGAAGGTCATATACCATCTCGACCAGCCGGTCGCGGGCCCCGGCTCCTTCAATCAATACATGACGTCGGCGTTCGCCGCGCAGCACCGCAAGATCGTGCTCGGCGGCCAGGGCGGGGACGAGATCTTCGGCGGCTATACGCGCTACCTGGTGGCGTATTTCGAGCAGTGCATACGCGGCGCGATAGACGGGACGATGCACTCCGGCAAGTTCATCGTAACCTACGAATCCATCATCCCGAACCTGATCACGCTGCGCAATTATAAGCCCATGATCAAGTCCTTCTTCAAGGAGGGGCTGTTCGAGAGCATAGACCGGCGCTATTTCCGCCTGATCAACCGCGCGCCGGACGCCGGAGACTGCTTCTATTTGGACAGGCTCGGCTCCTACGACCCGTTCGAGGCGTTTTCCGGCATCTTCAACGCCGAAAACGCGAAGAAGGCCAGCTATTTCGACAGGATGCTGCACTTCGACTTCAAAACCTCGCTGCCCGCGCTTCTTATGGTGGAGGACCGCATGGGCATGGCGTTCGGCCTTGAGTCCCGCGTGCCGTTTTTGGATCACGAGCTGATCGAGTTCGTGGCGACCATGCCCGCGAATTTCAAGCTGAAGGACGGCAATTCGAAATTCATACTTAAAGAGAGCATGGGGCGCAAGTACCTGCCGGAGAGTATACTGAACCGCAAGGACAAGATGGGCTTCCCCGCGCCGTTCGTGGAGTGGGTAAAGGGCCCGGCGCGCGAGTTCGTCATGGACGCTCTGTCCGGCGAAAGGGCGGCCTCGCGGCCGTATATAGACAACAAGCGCGCGCTGACCAAGATTCAGGGCGAATCGGCGTTTGGGCGCAATATCTGGGGGCTGCTGTGCCTGGAGCTGTGGCAGCGCGAGTTTTTGGACAAAGCGCGTGAATACAGGGATTTGGTGAGGCCGTAATTTGGGCTTGGCAATGATTCAACATAGCTGCGACTGCGTAGTCATGCTGACCGCCTCGGACTGGTATTCCGAGCAGGTCTCCAACCGCTACCACTACGCGACGCGCCTGTCCAGAATCCTGCCCGTAATATTCGTACAGCCGGACCTGGACGAGCCAAGATACAGCTTCGAGGCCACGGAATTCCCGGAAATAACGGTGCTGCGCGTGTTCAGCGCCCACGGCCGCGAGCAGACGGCGCTTATCGGGGCGGCGCTGGCGGAGCGGGGCTGTAAAGCGCCGCTGCTCTGGATATTCAATGCGCTGTTCCTCGATTTCTACGCCTCGCAAAGCGCGCCGCTGAAGGTCTTCCACGCGACGGAGGACTATTTTTCCTTCGATCCGGCGATAAGCCCCGTCGTGCCCCTGCTGCTGAAATGCCTGCGCGCGGCGCTCGGCTATACGGACTTATTGATATCCGTCTCCGAGGCCGTCGAAGCGAGCTATATTTCAAACGGCGGCTATCAGGGCGAGCGCATTCTGGCGGAAAACGGCTGCGACTACGGCTTTTGGGGACTGAAGGACGAGGAGATCGAGCGCCTGACGGCAACTGCCGAGCCGCAAAAGCGCGTCTTGTATCAGGGCGGCATCGACTACCGGCTGAATCTGGGCCTCGTATACGAGCTGTGCGCCAGTATGCCGGATTGGGAGTTCGTCTTCTCGGGGCAAACGCGCTTCCTCGGCCTGGAGGAGCGGCGCGCGGTATCCAGGCTCAAGCGCCTGAGGAATACGCGCTTTACCGGGCAAATCCCCATCGCCGCGGTGCGCGAAAACGCGCTGAGCGCGTCTATCGGCCTCCTGCCGTTTAAGGCTATGGAGTCCAACCGGGTGCTGTTCCCGCTGAAGGCGTTCGAATACGTCGCGAACGGCCTGCCCGCCGTCTATACGGGCAATGTAGAGAGCCTGAGGAAGTTCGGGGAGCTGTTCGCCCGGTGCGATAGCGCCGCCGGGGTAAAGGCCGCCATCGAGCGCCTCTATAAAACGCGCTATGATTCGGAGCGATTAGCCGCGCGATTAGCCGCCGCGAAGGGCGTCTCCTACGACGCGAGGTTCGCGCGCGTAGCTGAAAAAATCGGCACGCTGCTGGCCGGGAGCGGGGCCGCGCGCCCCCGCGCGGACGCGGACTATAGCGCCGGGGAATTCTTCCCGGCAAAAGCGCGGCGCCCTCTGCGCGGGTACATCCTGCGCGCGCTCAAAAAGTGCCCGCCGCTGTACAGCCTGATAAAGGCGCTGGCCCACGCCATAAACGTACGAAGGAGAAGCATATGAAAGCCGCATTGCCGGTAGGGGCGGGTTTCCATGCCCGCCCGGGAAATAATTATGATATTGCCCCGGCGCTCAGCCAATACTGCGACTGCGCCGTCATGCTGACCACCTCGGACTGGTATACCGAGCCGGTCTCCAACCGCTACCACTACGCGACGCGCCTGTCCAAGCTCCTGCCCGTCATATTCGTACAGCCGGACCTCGAAAACCCGGGCTATCGCTTCCAGGCGACAGACTTCGAGAATATAACGGTGCTGCACGTCTTCAGCCAGTACGGGCGCGAGCAGACGGAGCTGATCAATCTCGCCCTCGACGAAAGGGCGTGCCGCGCGCCGCTGCTGTGGATGTATAACGCGCTGTTTCTTGATTTCTACCGCGGGCGGTATTCGCCGCTTAAGGTCTTCCACGCGACGGAGGACTTCTTCTCCTTCGACTCCGTCATTATCGCGGGTATAGACGCCGTACAGGATGCGTTCGCCGAGGCGCTCGCCTATACGGAGCTGCTGATATCCGTTTCCGAAGCGGTCGAGGCGAGCTGTATTGCAAACGGAAATTATCATGGGGCGCGCATCCTGGCGGAAAACGGCTGCGACTACGCTTTTTGGGGGCTGAACGGCGAGGAAACCGCGCGGTTAACGGCCTCCGGGCCGCAAAAACGCGTGCTGTATCAGGGCGGAATCAACTTCCGCCTGGACTACGGGCTGCTGCTGGAGCTGTGTACGATTATGCCCGATTGGGAGTTTGTCTTCGCGGGGGGCATAGGCTCTATGAGCGAGGAGGATCAGCAAAAGCTGGCGGCGCTCCGAGCGCTGAAGAACGCCCGCTTTACGGGGCAGCTGTCCATCGCGAAGGTGCGCGCGCACGCGCTTAGCTCTTCAATCGGATTAATACCGTATTTGGACATCCCCCTGATACGGCTTTCGTTTCCACTTAAAGCCTTCGAATACGCCGCCAACGGAATGCCGGTTATCTCTACAAGCCGCATACGGAGCCTCGAAAAGTTCGCGGAGCTGTTCTCCAAATGCGAAACCGCCGCCGAAGCAAAGGCCGAAATCGAGCGCGTATACAAAACGCGCTGCGATCGCGGGCACATAGCCGCGCGCCTCGCGGCCGCGAAAGCCGTCTCCTACGACGAGCGCTTCGCGCGCGTATCCGCCAAGCTCGCGGAGCTGCTCGCGTCCCCCGAGTCCGCAAGCGCGGCGGCGAGGAAATCGGCCCGCCGCAACGTGCTGTGCCTGATGGACCGCTCCGACCTAGCCATGAAGGTCACGACCACGCAGGACTATGTAGGCGCGTTCGCCCGGTACCTGCCGCATAACGTCCATTTCGCGCACGCTATATACGAGTCGCAGTGCCTGCTGGACCTGAACGAGTTCGACGCGGTGCTTATCCTCTATTCCATAAAGCTGTACATAGACGGGCATCTGAGCGAATCCTTTGAGCAAAAGCTGAAGACTTTCGGCGGCTATAAGGTTCTGTTCCTTCAGGACGACTACGAGTATACCGAGCTGGTCCGAAGGGCGATAAGCCGTCTGGGGATACACCGGGTCTTTACGATCGTGCCCGAAAAGTATATACCTGCGGTATATCCGCCCGAGCGGTTCCCGTACGCCGCGTTTTCAAACGTGCTCACCGGCTACGTCGCGGAAAGCGCGGCGGCTCCCTCCCCTCTTCCCTTCAATGAACGCAAAATCTGGATCGGCTACAGGGGGCGTCCCCTGCCCTATTGGCTGGGCAAGCTCGGGCAGGAAAAGATAACGATCGGGCAGCGCGTAAAGGAGCTCTGCGCCGGCGCCGGTATCCCCCACGATATCGAGTGGGAGGAGGATAAGCGCATATACGGCGGGGGCTGGCACGCGTTTATCGCTTCGTGCAGGGCAATGCTGGCGACGCCGTCGGGCGCGAGCGTCTTCGACGACACGGGGGAGTTAAGGCGCAATATCGAGCGCGAATTGGCCCGGAACCCCGGCTATGCGTTCGAAGAGGCGTTTGAGGCGTACCTGAAGCCCCATGAGGGCGTCGTAAAGACGAACCAGGTCTCCCCGAAGATGTTCGAGGCGATCGCGCTGAGGACCGCGCTCATCATGTTCGAGGACGAGTATTCCGGCGTGTTGCGGCCAAACGAGCACTATATCCCGCTGAAGAGGGATTACTCCAATATAGACGAGGTCTTCGCGAAGGTGCGCGACTGCGCGTACCTCGAAGCGCTGACCGGGCGCGCCTGCCGCGATATCGTGCTGTCTGGCGCGTATTCCTACAAAAAGTACATGGAATACGTCTCGGCCTGCCTCGCCGCCGCGCCGCATGGCGCTTGGGAAAATTCGGCGGCGCGGTCGCAGTTCGACGCGGAGAAGGACAAGATCGACAGTATCTTCTTCAAAACCGTCGCCAGGCGCTATATACGCGGCGCGATCGGGCGGACGCTGCTGAAATGGCCGCCACTGTACAGGTTTTTGAAATCCATAGGGAGGAAGCAATAATGCGCGTCAGCGAGGCGGCCATGACTTACGGCCAAGCGGTTTCGGTTATAAAGCGGCGCTGCGACTGCGTCGTCATGCTCACGTCCGCCGATTGGCATACGGAGCCCATCTCCAACCGCTACCACTACGCGACGCGGCTCTCGAAGCTCCTGCCGGTGCTGTTCGTACAGCCGGACTCGCAAGCGCCGGGCTACCGCTTCGAGGCCACGGAATTCGAAAATATCACCATAGTACACGTATACAATCCCTTCCGCGATAATCGCCCTTGCTGCCGCGATCAAACGGAACCCTTAAACCTGGCGCTGCGCGAAAAGGGCTATTACGCGCCGCTCATATGGATGAACAACGACTTTTGCCTGGACTATTTCCGCCAGGCGTACGCGCCGCTGAAGGTCTACCACGCCACGGAGGACTATTTCGCTTACGACGTCCCCCAGGAGCAGATGGATTTCCACTTCCGGCATATTATAGCCTCGCTTCGCTATACCGATCTGCTGGTATCCGTCTCCAAGCCCGTCGAGGAGAGCCAGCTGCTGAACGGCAAATACTGCGGGGAGGCTATTCTGGCGGAGAACGGCGTCGATTTCGGCTTCTGGGGGCTGAAGGACGAAGAGCTTGAGCGGCTGGCGGCGTCCGAGCCGCAAAAGCGCGTGCTGTATCAGGGCGGGGTCAACAAGCGGCTGAATTTCGCGCTGCTGCTGGAGCTGTGCGAGAGTATGCCCGACTGGGAATTCGTCTTCTGCGGAAAGCTGAACAACGACAAAGCGGAGTACGAGCCCCTGATCGCGCAGCTCCAAGGCCTTAAAAACACCGTTTTTACCAGACAGCTCCCCATCGCCAGAGTGCGCGAATACGCGCTCTCGGCGCTCTCGGCCTCCGTGGGGCTGCTGCCCAACAGGGATATTCCCTGGAACCGCATCGCGCTGCCTCTGAAGTCCTTCGAATACGTCGCCACGGGGCTGCCCGTAATTACGACGTGTCCCGTCAGCAGCCTCAAACAGTTCGGAGCGCTGTTCTCAACGTGCGCGACCGCCGCCGAAGTAAAGGCCGAGATCGAGCGCCTGTATACGACGCGCTGCGACCGCGCGCATCTGAGCGCCCGCTTAAAGGCCGCTAAAAGGAACGCTTCGCGCGCGTAATCGAACGTATCGGCCAAGCGCTCGCGAACCGGCAGGGCGTCGCCGCGCGCCGCAATATACTGTATCTGTACAATAATGCGGCCCCGGAAGAGCTTATCGCGGATACGAAGGCGCGGCTGGATGATATGAGCCATAACATCACGTTTACCGGCTCGCTCGCGCGCGCGGACGCGCATCTGGATATCTCAGAATACGATATGCTCATAATCGACGCGCTTTCCGGCGTTTCGCCCGAATTCCCGTCATACGCGCCGAACATACAAAAATTCGGCGGCTATAAGGCGCTGCTGGCCGGAGACAGCCCGGAGCGCGAAGGATGGATTTCCCAAGCCGTCAGCTCTCTGGGCGTGCAGCTGGTCTTTTTAAAGGGCGCGGAAGAGCAGGCGGGCGCATATGAAAAGAGCTTCCCGTTCGTCACGTTTATTCGCGTTCCGGCGGATATTTCTGGCGAAGCGCTCCTTGAGCTGGTTTTGGCGCGCGTACCATACGCCCCGTATCTCGCCTCAAGCGATTCGTTCAGCGCGCGCGCGCTGCCAGCGCGCTTCGACGTGCGCCTTTGTACCATCGACAAGCATTTTTTCAGGACGACCGTAAAGCGGCATATTCGCGCGGTAGTTGGCGATTGGATCATGAATATGCCGCCGGTGTACCGCGTGTTAAAATCGCTTAAAGCATTAACTAAATCGCTGAGGAGGAAACCATAATGAGCGGCATAGCAGGCTTCATAGAATTCAAGCAGGACGCGAGCGCGGATAAGCTAAAGCGCATGACGGACGCCATCGCGCACAGGGGGCCGGACGGCGAGGGGCAGTATGTTTCGGGCCGAGTCGCCCTGGGGCATAGGAACCTCGCGACGGGTGCGGGCGGACAGCCGCTTATCTCGGCGGACAAGCGCTACTGCGTCGTCATGGACGGCGTGATTCTCAACAGGGCCGAGCTGAGGCAAACGCTGGGCGATCCGGGCGCCTGGCGATGTACCGCCGGTTCGGGCCGGACTGCGTAAAGCAGTTCAACGGCATGTGGGCTTTCGTCATATACGACGCCGGGGAGCAAAAGCTGTTCATTTCGCGCGACCGCCTGGGCATAAGGCCCTTCTACTATCTGCTGAATGAAAGCGGCTTCGCGTTCGCGTCGGAAATCAAGGCGCTTTTCGGGGAATATCCCGGGGAGCGCATACCGAACGAGCCATATATCAAGCAGTTCATTATCTCGGGGCTGTTCGACTTCGACGAGGCGACGCTCTTCAAGAACATAAAGCAGCTGCCCGGCGCGCACAGCGCGGCGCTTAGCCTAAAGAGCGGCGGCCTGAAAATATCACGGTATTGGGAGGTAAACGAGGACGCGTTCCGTGAAAGATGGTGTTCGGGGGAAAGCCCGGACGAGGCGTTCGAGCCGCTGATAACCTCCGCTATCGCGGCCTGCATGGACACGGACGCGCCCCTCGCCGCGTGCCTCTCGGGGGGTATCGATTCGAGCCTGATCTGCGCTGTCGCCAGCAAAAATCTCAGCGCCCCGCTGAGGACGTTCTCCGCGCACTTCCCGGACAAGGGGTTCGACGAGCGGGAATACTCCGAGGCGGTGAACGCGCATATAGGCTCCGCGCCCATCCCCGTCGAGGCCGAGCCGATGGAGGATATAACCGATCTGCTGAGGCGGATGACCTGGCACCAGGACGGCCCCGCCGCCGGGCCGACGCTGATCACGCAGTTCGCCGTCATGCGCGCCGCCTCCGAAAATGGCATAAAGGTGCTGCTGGACGGGCAGGGCCCGGACGAGATGTTCAGCGGCTACGTCTACTATCTGCCCACCTACTTAATGGAGCTGTGGAAGTCGGGGAAAATCAGGGACCGCCTGCGCGCGCTGCGCCTGGGTTCCATCATCGCCGAGCACTGGGGGGAGCAGCTCGTACCGGGCGGCATACTCCGGCTGTTGCTGAAAAAGGCCAAGCCCGCCGCGCCGTATATAGCGCCCGAGTTTACCGCCGCGTTCAGCGCGCGCGCGCCCGAGGCCGCCGCGATTCCGCCGCTGAAGCCGCTGAAGAGCGCGTTGAACAACCTGTGCCATATCCAGACGGTGCAGCAGTCCATACCCGCGCTCCTGCACTATGAAGACAGGAACTCGGCGGCCTGGTCGGTCGAGGCGCGCTGCCCGATGATGGACAACAGCGTAACGGAATACGCTATGGGCCTGCCGCCGGAGTACAAGGTATACGGCGAATGCTGGACGAAATGGCCGCTGCGGAAGCTCGCGGGCAAGCTACTGCCGGAAAAGGTGGCATGGCGGCGCAGCAAGATGGGCTACCCCACGCCGTTCTTGCGCTGGCTGCGCGAGGGCGTAAACGTAGAGCCGATGAAGCGCCTGCTGGATCAGTTCAAGCTCCGGGATATCGTAACGCCCGAAACGGTCGATAGATATTACGCCCAGCACATGGCGTCGGAGGCGGACAACAGCTGGATGCTGTACCGCTTCATCACGCTGGAGCTGTGGTATCAGCTCTTTATCGATGATTTCACGCCCTCGCCTGCGGGGAGGAACCCCAAATTGTAGGGCGCGACGCCCCCGGCGCGCTGTGGCCCTAAACGCGGCCTGATTTTTGGGTTATTCTTTGGGGTCAAAACACCCGCCCCTGCGGGGGCACCCTCTTTATTAAAGAGGGCAGGGGTTTTGGCGGTCCCTTAACCGAACGCCCGTTTCAAGCGATCCTTACCCTCTTTTGTAAAGAGGGTGCCGGCCGCAGCCGGCGGGTGTTTAAGACCCCAGGCGCGGCCCCAACCCGCAGGGGCGGGTATTTCTGACCCAAAATAGAAATTAGGAACCAGGAACTATGTTTCAAATTAAAAAACTTGTCCCCCTGCCCATAAAGCGCGCCAAATACGCCATAATAAACGCGCGGCACGCCCGCCAGACGCGGCTGTCGTCGCGCATTCAAAACGGCGCGGTTATAAAGGACCGCACAAAGCCGCCGTCCGCGAAGCGCTTTCTGCTCTTCGCCTACCTCGACCCGGCGAAAACCCCCGGGACTGTTCAGGAAACGATATCCGAACTGGCGGCGCATTCCCGCTGCCGCATAGACGTCGTCAACATCTTCCCCCGCGGCGTGCTGGATCCCGGCTTTCGATTCTATCAATACGACGGAATCATCATACACAACAGCGTGAACTACCTGATCGAAGCGCTTACGGCGCTGGACAGCGAGTGCAGGCAAACATTTCGCGATTATAAAGGCCTTAAGATAATGTTCAAGCAGGACGAGCACTATCGGCAAAACCTCTTGATCGATTACCTGGAGCAAAACCCGTTCGACCTCGTCGCCACGATAGTAGGCCCCGAATATATGGACGCCTTCTACCCCCCCGAGCGGCTGCCGAATCTGTCGCTTATCCAGTATTTGACGGCTTACGTTAAGGAATCGCACAAAAACCTGCCCTACCGGGATATACGCAACCGAAATATAGACGTTGGCTACAGGGGTTCCATACAGCCCCCCGTGGCGGGGATGCTCTCCTACGAAAAGCGTCAGATAGGCTGGGAATTCGAGAAATACGCCCGCGCGCGCGGTCTCGTTACGGATATTTCCAGCCGCGCGGAGGACCGCATCTACGGGGACGCCTGGCTCCAGTTTATGGGTAATTGCAAGGCCATATTGGGCGTGGAGTCGGGCGCGAGCATCGTCGATCTGGACGGTTCCGTAGAGCGGGACTATCAGGCGTTTACGGCTAAAAACCCCGGCGCTTCGGATGAAACGGTGCTGGAGCACCTGAAAAAATACGAAGCGGGGCCGCAATACCGCGCTATCTCGCCGCGCCATCTGGAGGCGGCGGCGTGCTTCGCGGTCCAGATAATGTACGAGGATCATTTTCAGGGTATTTTTAAGAAAGACGAGCATTATATCGCGCTTAACCGCGATTTCAGCAATGTAAACGAGGTCATAGACCGCCTTATGGACGCTAAGGAGCGCGAAAGAATTACGAATAACGCGTACAACGACATCATTCTGAACGAAAAATACGGCTATCCGTACTTCGTAAAGCGGTTTGACGCGGCGGTAAACGCGCTTTTTACCGCGAAAGGCCGCAGGATAGTATTTAGGAATTAGGAATTAGTAGTGCGCGACGCCCCCTGCGCGCCGTGACCCCAAATTGCAGGGAACGGTTCCAAACCGTTCCGCCGCCTGCGGGCGGTGAAAACACGCGGAGGTTGATATGTCTCATATCAGAAAATACATACCGCAGCCCGTAAAGCGTTTTTTGCGCGGCGCGCGGCACCAGCTTCATCATCCGGCCGATCCAAACGCCTTTTCAGTAAGGAAGAGCGCGATAGTAATGGATCAAAAACCCAAGCCGAACCAGGCGCGCTTCCTGCTTTTCGCGCTTATAGACCGCGATAACCCGCTCAATACGATCGAGGAGACCGTATCGGAGCTTATATATCACTCCGCCTACCCTATCGATTACGTCAATATCTGGCCCTCCGCAACGCTCGCGCGCGGCTTCGAATTCTATAATTACGACGGTATTATTATACACAACAGCGTGCAGTACATGATCGAAACGCTGATAAACCTCGACGCCAATTGCCGGCAAAAATTCGCGGATTTCAGGGGCCTGAAGGTCATGTTCAAGCAGGACGAGCACTATAGGCAGAACCGGCTTATCGATTATTTGGAGGAAAACCCGTTCGATCTCGTCGCCACGATAGTCGGCCCCGAATATATGGACGCCTTCTACCCCCCCGAGCGGCTGCCGAACCTGTCGCTTATCCAGTATTTGACGGCGTATGTTAAAGAATCGCACAAAAGCCTGCCCTATCGGGATATACGGAACCGAAGCATAGACGTGGGCTATCGCGGCTCGATTCAACCCCCCGTGGCGGGGCGGCTGTCCTACGAAAAGCGGCAGATAGGCTGGGAATTCGAGAAATACGCGAAGGCGCGCGGCCTTATAACCGATATTTCCAGCCGCTGGGAGGACCGCGCATTCGGAGACGCGTGGTTCGAGTTTATGGGGAATTGCAAGGCCGTGCTGGGCGTGGAGTCAGGCGCGAGCATCGTCGATCTGGACGGTTCCGTCGAGCGCGACTATCAGGCGTTTATGGCCCAAAACCCCGGCGCTTCAGATGAAGCGGTGCTGGA
>QMCE01001656.1_pt1 | contig 12277 bp, 11 predicted proteins | sample 1821851 | NCBI WGS metagenome assembly QMCE01 (sample SAMN09453174, study PRJNA476694) | Termite gut metagenome, whole genome shotgun sequencing project. | isolation source: worker | host: Odontotermes sp. | place: South Africa:Pretoria | collected 2016-01-28
GGTGGCAGCCGCGTCTGGGCTGCTCTGGCATCATTGACCGCTGGGCGCCGCGGCTTGGTGGTCCTCTTCGGCGTCCTCCGCGGCTTCATCCGGCCTGACGAGGCTATAGAAGTCGCCGAGGAGTTCCTTGAGGGCGTTGCCGTCGTCTTTCGGTTTCAGCATGTACAAGACGAAGCCGAGGACGATCCAGACCCCCAGAATGATGTACTCAGCCGGCCAGACGAGTGACAACGGCGAGTTCGGGATGATCGTCGCGACAGCGACGCCAAGAGCCATGAGCCCACCGATGATAGGCAGAACGATGGTCGGTGCGCGGAACGGGCCACGAAGGTTCGGGTACTTCTTCCTCACCGCGATGAGCGCGACAACGGTCAGTGCCCAGGCGATGGCGACGGTGAAACCGCCCATGTCGAGGAACCAGCCGATGGCGCCCTTGCCGAGCCAACCCAGGCCCAGCGTGAAGATGAGGATGAGCCACAGGGCGTTGCTCGGCGTGCCGTATTTCGGGTGCGTCTTGGCGAGGCCAGTGGGCAGCATGTTGGCACGCGCAAGCGACAGCATGAGACGAGGCGCGGCGGCGAAAAGACCAAGGAAGCTCGTCAGCAGACCGAGTGCCGCGATGGCGTAAGCCGCATAAGCGAGCACGTTGAACCCGGCGGCCATGAACGCGTCAATCGTGCCCATCTCCATCTTTGCGGTCTCCTGCCACGGGTACACCCAGGCGGAGGAGAGCAGCACGATGACGTAGAACGAGCCCGCGCACACGATCGACAAAATGACGCCGAGGCCGATCTTCTTCGCGGGCATGTTGGCCTCTTCAGCCATCACCGCCACCAGCTCGAAGCCGGTCAGGAACGTCATGGCCGGCAGAATGAAGCGGATCATCGACGGGAAGGGATCTTGAACGGGCGTCCAGGCCGGCCAGAAGTTGTCGGGGCTGCCCTGCGAGAACCCGACGATCACGAGCGCGAGGCCGATCACGATCAGCAGGAGGAAGCCGACCTTCTGAACGTTCGACGCCATGCTGATGCCGAAGTAGTTGAAAGCGAACACGGCCAGCGTGATGAAGATGCCGATGACCAACTCAGGCAGGTGCATGTCCACGCCGGCGATCGTGTAGTACGGCCCGGTGGCCAGCTGGGGGAAGATCATCGAGAGGAGGAGGCTGGACGCCGACACGTAGAACGCTAGCGACGCCAGATAGGCGCCGATGAGCGCCCAGCCAGCGACGAACGACGTCTTCTTGCCGATTCCGACGTAGGTGTAGACGACTTCGCCGCCGGCTCGGGGGAAGATGGTGGCGAGCTCCGCGTAGGACAGCGCGATGAAGATGGCGATGACGACGGCCACGATGAGGCCGAATATCTCGCCGCCGGCGCCGTACAGGTTGAAGAATTTGCTGTTCGTGTAGATCCAGCTGCTGCCGATGACGCCTGCTGCGCCAAGTGAGATCAGTCCGAAGAAACTGATCTTCTTTGTCAGTTCGGAAGCCATTCCATAGTTCCTCTCAAGCAGGTGAATAGAGCGAAGCCCTATGTCTCTTGGTATGGGCTTAGACATCACAACCGGCGTGCACACGACACGAGCCTTGGCCTCGGGGCTGGAGCATCGTGCTATCGAAACTGGTCGTCAACGTCGCCGGGTGTCTTCAATTTTCAAAGGATGCTAGTCGTTTCCCGGGAGCTTTGTCCATGGTCTGACAGAGGGCGGACACGGTGGGCGCCCTCTGCCCAGGAAGGCGGCGTCGCCTCGGCTCAGTCAGATGGGAGCCGACGAGGCTCGGCCAGGCGCCGGACACGGGCGGCAAGGACAGGGAGAGAGCGACGGCACGAACGAAAAACGGGTATTTTTCGTTATTGTCACATAGCTGCTGGTTCTTGAGACGGAAATCATATAGCTGTCGCTTTCGTGATAGGGCGACTTTATGTCATGGTGGGCGACAACGCGGCCCGGCTGGTCGCTCGGGGCCGCCTGTGGCGCCGGACGAGTTCCCAGGGCAGGTACAGCGCCGCCCACAACACGACCAGAAGCGCTATCAGGAACGGGATGTAGTAGGCGCCAGCGAAGCTTTGGATCGGCTCCAGCGGCGAGCCTGGTGCGGCTTGGGCGAGGAACCAGAAGTTGGTGCCCAACGTATTGTTCGCAATGACGGACACGGGGACGGCGACCAACATGACGATCACGACCCGCCACAGGTTGCGCCAATCGGGAACAAGGTCGCCCGCCACCAGCAACATCAGCGTGTAACCGATCAGGCAGGCGTGGATCGCGAAGGCCTGCCACGTCCACACGTTCAAGATCGGCAGATTCGACCAATCGGGGAACGCCAAGGCCATCGTCGCACCCCACAGCCCGAGGGCATAGAGCAACTCGCGTGTCCAGCGGTTGGTGTGCAGCGCGTCGATGAAAGCGGCGATGGTCGCCACGGCACAGGCGTGCAGCGGCAGATAACTCCAGTCATAGACGCCCGTGGCGATGTAAACGATCTGACGGATCGCCTCCAACGAGAGGATGATCCAGCCGAACACGAGGCGAATACGGTGTCGCCGGGCTGCGCCAGACGCCCGGTAACTGACAACCAACGCTGCGATGCCAATGGCGAGCAGAGCGAGCACTCCCAGGTGGATCGGCGTGAATGTGCCAAACCCGACGCCAGCGGGAATGGGCGCGTTCTGTGGGCTGAGGAGGTACTGCCAGGTCCACGGTGAGTCGGTCACGGTGATCGCTCCTGATTGGGCTCGCGCCGGGCGTTGTTGCCCGTCGGGGGATGCCGTCGACAAGCTGCACGGCACGTGAGCCGATGATAGCGAGTCCAGTGGTGTGAGCGCGTACTACTCGACGCCGTGCGTCTTGTTCTGCGCTCCCGGCTTCGCGTCAACAGTGAGATCTACGTCGGCAGACATTGCCAACGAGGATTGGGCGTGCATTCTGTGATGGTCTGCGTCACATGATGAAACAAGGGGGGACGCCGGCGGTCGGTCGCTGATCTATGTATGAAAACTAAATTTTGGTATACGCAAGATGTGCGACGAGGCTTGTCGCTCTGTCAGATCGCGGGCCGCGTTGGAGTTGCCCTTGATAATTCACCGCCCGCTGGTTGTTTTATGTGTAACCATTAGGTGATTCGATCTTGGTGGTCTCGGCATAAGCGGATTGCATTTACTGTAGAAGCGAAGCGTGTGGTTGACTTGACGCATGGCACACGAAGTTGGTTTATGGCGCGTTGACGGGAAGACGTTGGCGCGGGTCGCACCCAGTCGGGTTCCCCTCGAGGAGCATCTGGAGGTGTGGATCGAGGATAATCCGCTCCTTCTCGGCCAGCCGCTCATGATCATTGGCCGCCAAGTTCCCACCGCATATGGCGGCTTCATTGATCTTCTCGCCGTGGACCGAGAAGGCGTGATCAATGTTCTCGAACTCAAGCGCGATAAGACCCCGAGGGACGTCGTGGCGCAGGTTCTTGACTACGGCTCATGGGTGGCCGGGCTTGATCGTGACGAAATCGTTGAGGTCTTCGAGGCATATAAGCCGGGTGTCTCGTTCGATTCGGCTTTCGCGGAGGTGTTCGGAGACACGCCCGACGAGATCAATAGCGAACAGCGGTTTGTCATCGTCGCAGCGTCGGTTGATGGTGCGACTGAGCGTATCGTCCGGTTCCTCAGTTCAACGTATGGAGTGCCGATTGATGTTCTCTTCATCAACCACTTCGTTGACGGTGGTGTGACCTATCTGGCGCGTGCTTGGCTCGCCGCGGACGACACGAGTACAGCGACGGCGAACTGGCAGAGTGGCAAGAAGAAGAGCACCCGTGAGCCATGGAACGGGACCGACTGGTATGTGGCGTTTGGCGAGGACCCTGGAGGGCGCCAATGGCAGGATGCTCGTCACTATGGCTTCGTCTCAGCGGGCGGGGGTGCGTGGTATTCGAAAACGCTGCGTAGCTTGCCGATTGGGGCTCGGGTGTTTGTGCATATCCCGAAACACGGATATGTGGGCATTGGGAAGGTCACTGGCGAACCAATGCAATTCGCGGATGCTGTCGTGTCGGTTGATGATACGAACGACGAGACACGCAGCCTCAAGGGCTTGCCTTTGGCTGGGCACTACATCCACAACTCCGACAGAGACGATCCGGATAGCGCCGAATGGGTTGTGCCGGTGGCTTGGGAAGTGACTGTCCCGATTGATGAGGCCAAGTGGCAGGCAGGCTTCTTCGCCAATCAGAACTCGGCCACGAGGCTTCGCTCAAGCTTCACCATAGCCACGGTCTCCGAATTGCTCGGACTTCAAGAAGAGTGAACGATTCAGCGAGGTCTTCTTCCGTTACAGATCGCGGAGCACCCTGGAGTGAGGATCGACGTAAGGATCGTTGGTGAGTTCGTCGTCTTCGTGCAGGTTCACGGACGTCGGGCTTTGTACTTCGCCAGCGACTCCCGCACTACTTCATCGGCATTCCGATCACCTTTGATCATTTCTGCAACAAGTTCTCTGGCTCGGGCTGACGGGTTGAGTCCCTCGGCACACACGGAACCTTCGGCTGCGGCGGCCGAACGTTCCTTGGTGGCGAGATCAAAAGCCATGCCCATAATCCTAAAGGAAGTGAAAATCAGCAACTGAGAGTGCCGTAGGTTCAACCTTGAACGCCCGCAGGGTCCATCCGTGGAGCGTTGACGAATCTCAACCCGAGGGTCGAAACGCTGAGATCGCGGTGGGCTGAGCGTGGTTTCGCTGGGGAAGGTTGCGGATCGTCTCTGTTCAGCGGCACGTTTCGGGACGCTCGGGGTGGGGTAACCGGAAGAACCGGAACGGCTAGAACCTCGGTCACCCCGAAGTTGGCGAGGAGGATGGTTGAAGAGTACGAGGCTGGAGAGTCGGCGCGGATACTCGCTGAAAGGTACGGCGTGCATCCTGCGACGGTCTGGCGTCAACTGGCGAAGGCTGGAGTCGAGACCGGCCGACGCTCCATGGCGGACGATGCGGTACTGCTCCTCAAGGTGAGGGCATTGCGGGACGCTGGACTGACTCTTCGCCAGATTGCAACCCAGGTCGGAGCATCACATTCGAGGATCCATCGCTTACTTGCCATGACCTAATCGTTGGGCTGTCCTGCGTGAACTGACCTCTCAAAATGTCAGATCTGACTGGCAGAATATGGCCATGGCAGTCAAGATGATGGATCTTCCCCTGGATGATCGTCCCAGGGAACGGTTGCTCAGGCGGGGAGTGACGGCACTGAGCGACGCCGAACTGATTGCGGTACAACTCGGCTCCGGACACGCAGGTGCCAGCGCTCTCGACGTGGCCCAACGGCTTCTCGCTGACTGGGGTGGTGTCACCGGATTGGCCTCTGCCAGACCCGAAGAGATGGCCCACACAGCCGGAGTAGGGCCAGCCAAAGCTGCCCGTCTAGCGGCAGCATTCAACCTGTCGAAGCGGGGAACATCTGACAGCAAACCGATTCTACGCACCTCGGCGGACGTCGCCCGAGAAGCTAACCTCCTCATCGGAAACAGTCGAACGGAGCGGTTCCTCGTTCTCGTCGTTAATGGCTCTTCTCGACTCAAGCGAGCTGAGATTGTTGCCTCAGGTTCTGCGAAGGCTTGCCCCGTGCCCATTCGTGAGATCATCGCCATGGTCCTACGCAACGATGGTGTGGCTTTCGCTGTGGCCCACAATCATCCGGGCGGCGATCCCACACCGACATCAGCCGATGTGAAAGCCACTGAAGCGCTTCGGGAGGCAGCTGGAGTCGTTGGACTCAGATTCTTGGATCATGTGATCGTGGCCGGCTCGGCGTGGCAAAGAGCTGGGATGCAGACCCAAAATCAGTCCAGTCGGTAGAATCCAACGTAAGCGTAGAGAACGGACTAGGCATGGCAACCCGAATGCATGTGAAGGCATCGTTGCTCTCTTGGGCCGTGCAGCGTTCTGGCCTGGAGCGCCGCGACATCCTTACTAAGTTCCCCCGCTTTGACGACTGGCTTCAGGCTGGAGCCCAGCCAACACTAGATGAGCTAGAGAAGTTCTCCCATCTGACCAAGACCCCACTCGGCTTCCTCTTCTTACCAGATCCACCAACAGAGCCGATGCCCATCCACGACTTTCGAACGTGGGGGAACCAGCCAGTTCGGAATCCTTCGGTTGATCTGTTGGACACCATCTACGTTTGCCAGCTCCGCCAGGATTGGTATCGCGATTACGCGCAAGCAATTGGGAAAGAGAATCTGTCTTTCGTCGGCTCAATGAACGCAAGTTCCACGGTTGTCGAGACTGCTGGGTCCATTCGCGTTGCTCTCGGACTCACCCGACAGCAACGCCAGGAGTGGAGAGGGAACGTCGATGACGCTTGGCGATGGCTGGTCGAAGCCACGGAGTCTTTGGGTGTCTTGGTGATGGTCAGCGGAATCGTTGGGGGTGACACTCATCGGGTTCTCAAGGCCGAAGAGTTCAGAGGGTTCTCTATCGTCGATTCTTTGGCACCTATAGTTTTCGTCAATGCGGTGGATTCGAAACCATCGAAGGCTCCCCGGATGTTCACGCTCGCTCATGAGTTGGCACATGTCTGGGCTGGTGAGTCTGGGGTTTCTTCGGCGGATCCATCACTGCGCGAAGGCAACGACCGAGAGTTGTGGGCGAACAAGGTCGCAGCGGAAGTGCTGGTGCCAAGAACGGAACTCGCTCGAATGTGGAACGGAGAATCCCCCGCAGAACTGCAACGCTTGCGAAAAGCGTTCTGCGTGAGCACGCTCGTGATTCTTAACTCTGCGCTTGATCACGAGTTGATGAGTTGGGACAACTACCATCAGGCGTACGCCAGCGAAAGTGCCAGGATAGCGGCAAGCCTCGCAAACAAATCCCTCAGCAAGAAGGGCGGTGACTACTACAAGGTCCAGCCTTATAGGACAAGCAGACGTTTTGCGCAGGCTGTGATTGCCGACACCTGGGAAGGGCGCACTCTCTTCACTGAGGCCTACTCTTTGCTCGGAGTGCGCAAACGACAGACTTTTGAACGCTTCGCTGAGGCGGTGATGGCCTGATGTACTTGCTCGACTCCAACGTCTTCATTGAGGCTCACCAACGCTACTACGGGCTTGACTTTGCGCCGGGTTTCTGGGACTGGTTGCTGCACAGTCGCCAGTCAGGTGTGCTGGCCAGTATTGACAGCATCAAAGCAGAGCTTGAACAACGAGAAGACGAATTAGCTGACTGGTCAAAAGCGAATGTCGACTTCTTTTTGGAGACAGACGCAGTGGTGCAGAGCAGTTTCCAGATACTGTCAGAGTGGACGATGAGCAAATCTCTGCCGTACAGGAACGCTGCTCGCTTCGACTTCATGGCCAGCGGAGATTACCGGCTGATTGCTTATGCTCATGCACACAAGCACGTCGTCATCACACATGAGCAGTCTGCGCCAGATTCGAAGAAGAGGATCAAGATTCCCGATGCCTGCCGTGCGCTTGGTGTGGAATGTCGAGACGTCTTTCCAGTAATTCGGGAGACGGGCACGCATTTTCTTCTTGCATGAGAACCACTGGCACCTTCATGGACGATGCATCGCAATTCGTTCGTAGGCTCGATGAAGACGCTTGAGGCACATCGCAATGACAAGCAAGAAATGAACGGCAGCAGCGACAGCTATGCCAGTGAGGATTGATCCAGTTTTTCCTGACCCCATAGAGCCTGTCGCCTGACAGATGATGAGGTAAACGACGAGCAGAAGGCCCCAAACAATCGCCCAGAGAACGTTCTTCATGCATTCATCGATGAGAGTCTTGTCGGTCTGAGTGATTCGCGGGTCGTTGGGAAAGTTGATGCGCAGTTGGAACAGGAAGACTGCCATGGAGAAAAGCAGGCCAGCAACAATGGATATCCCGACAACCGCTTGAGTAACATCCTTGAATCCCAGGCCTGCGCAGTATGAGGCCATACCGCTGATCAGTGGGATACCAATCTGAAGAACGAAGTCACCAACTCTTGGACGATTCGTTGTGGCATCTCGTAACGTCCGGAAATGGTCACGCGGAATCCGCCACAGTGATGACTTACCCATTGGTGTTGCCTCACTGCTCAGAGGGCTGGCTCCAGGCAGGATCCCAAGCCTGACCAATGCGACTCGCGAGGGAAACTACTCTAGAGGTGCAGGCATTTACAAGACCATCAGTGGACAAAGGAGGCTGAGAGCCATCGTTCAAAATTTCACGGAAAGTTGGTGCACCGGTTTCACCGACGACGAACTTTTTCTGCCGTCCATCGTGTTCGAGGGTGACATACACTTCATACTCTTCTTCAGGGTTAACGCTGACAACCCTAGTGGCTAGCGACTTATCACTAACTAGTTTGTCGAGCAAAGTTCGTTGGAAGAATTTCGCAGATCGTTTCGGACGTGCAACGTATGATGCTGTTCCAACGTCAATCTGTAGACCGTCTGCAATGTCGACGCTTCGACCTTTCACCCGCATCTCGACTTCCTTGAGGCCCGCTTCCGAGGACCAAGCCTCTCCTTCCGTGACTGTCTCTGTCTTCATCAGTATTGAGGGGAGGGCTGCGACGAAGTGCCTCTTGAAGAGAAACAAGATTTTGTTTCCCGAAGAACCTCGTGTGGATTCTTCAGCGAGAAAATACGCCGACTCCCCAACTGGAGGAACCATCAACACGATTCTGTTTTGCCCAGTCGGTGCTTGGGTATCGGTAAGCTCGACCACGGTGTCGCCAGTTTCAACATCCTTAACTGGCCCCGGTTCGCCGTATGTGCCAATACCAAGAGAGATGACAGCGATATGCGGCGAATATCTCTGTGTGCCAATGATTTCTATCCAGTTCTGACGACTGTCGTCTCGCCGATCGTCAGGAGGAAGTGCTTGGATCCAGGTTAGAAAGAGATCAAGGAGGTTTGCTCCGTCAAGGTCTGACGGAGCAAAGACTTTGGGATCCTTCCTGGCGTGCTTCTTCTGAAAGGTCAGTTCTGACACGGTGAGCGTACGACGTCCCATACGTCAACTGTACTTCCGCTGAGACAAACGAAAGTGAGACTCGCTGGTCAGTCTCTTGACAATGCACTGAAGATTTCGTTGCGAGCAGCAGGGAGGATGGCCGTTGACAGGGCGGCTACCCGCTCTTGAAGAACACTGGCGTGATCTGCGGATAGCAGCAGTTTTTCGACGGCAGACTGACTAGACGCGGAAGGGATGCTAATTTCGAGGTTGAGGAAATCCTTCTCCTTGAGGCGGTTACGGCTGGTGGGGGTGCTGCCTGTGCTGGCAGCGTTCACCGCTGTCGTGAAAGCAGGGCCGAGGAGTGCTGCCAGAAGCACGCGCGGACGAACGATGCTGGTGTTGATGCGGAAGGTTGGGAACTCGTTGGAGACCCATGCCGAAGCGGTGGCAAGGGCGAAGGATTGCTTCCACGCAAAGAGTCGGTTGTAGATCAGGTCGCCTTCTGTGACTCGGCGCACAGTTTTCGCTGACAGTTCGCGGCCAGTTTTGGTCTCCCGGATAAAAAGCCCCTGCCCGTACCACTTGACGCCACTGAGTTCATATGTCGCGTCAGGGTCAACCGCTTCGCTCCGTGGTTCGCTGGTTACGAGATCGCCAACTAGATAGGTCTTGCCTGGCCAGTCACGCTGGAGGATTAAGCCCAGGCTAGACGGCCCTGGACCCGCTACCCGAGCCAGGGAGTCGAGGTGGGCGGCGATGCGGTCTTGCTCGGAGCGGGATGGGAGAGGAACGAGGATCTCCTCGAAGTTCTTAATCGACAGTGTTCGATTCCGACCTGCTGACCCTGGAGAGGCTTTGCCGAGTTCGGAAACGCCGATCTGCGAGCGGAAATACTCCAAAACGTAACGGGTACTGAAGTCGTGTGACTTCGGAACCCAAGTCATGAAACGGTGGGAACCAATGAATCCATCATGTTCGGGCCCAGCAAGGCCCACTGCGCCTTCCCATGCGAAGACGTTGCTTACAATGAAATCGCCGTTCTTGACAAGAAAGACACGCTTGCTGCCGAGATCAAGTCCTGTCACCGGGTCCTTGATAAATAGACCCTTACCGAAGGAACGTACGCCAATTTCGCGATACTCACAAGCTACCTCAGGTTCGACTGAACGTCGAGCGAGACTAAATAGTTCTTTGACCGGAGTCCAAGTCGCCTTCACAGCTTGAACCCTTCAATCTCGCACTGTAACTGTTTGTACAATCCAAGCAGTTCCTCCTCGGTAGTGATCAACTCGGCTACCAGTTCTTTGGGAGAGCGTTCCTCAAGGCTGGCCTTACGGTTGGGGTTGTGAAGATCGAGATTGAAACCGCTGGCTTTGATGTCAGCGAAGGGCACCTGCCAGGCGTGTTCGTTCTCAACTCGCCCTTCTCGCTTCGTCCCGCCCCACCAGGCTTGACACTCAGCGAATTCCTCATAGCGCATCGGCTTCGTCTTGGTGTAGTTATTCCGTCCCTCAGGCGGGGTGATCTCGTAGAACCAGACGGGGCCTTGTTTGCCACGCTCGAAGAAAAGGACGTTGGATGGGATGAGGGTGTATGGAGAGAAGACTCCATTCGGCAGTCGAACGATCGTATGCAGATTGAAGCGGCTCATCAGGTCTTCCTTGATGCGCCCGCCCACACCGGTGCCAAACAGCACTGAGTTGGGTACGACGATGCCGCAGCGCCCATGTGGTGAGCGTTCGATGCGGGCCATGACGGACTGGAGGAAGAGCCAGGCTGTTTCTGCCGTTCGATATTGGGTGGGAAAGTTTCTGGTGACCAGGGCTTCCTCTTCACCGCCGAAGGGCGGATTGGTGACGATCACGTCCACACCGTCTCGCTTGACTTCGGCCAATGGGTAGTTGAGAGAGTTGTCCTGAATGATGTTGGGACGGTCAATACCGTTGAGTAGCAGATTCATTTGGCAGAGCAAGAAGGGCATGGGCTTCTTCTCCAAGCCTCGCAAGCCTGCCTTCGTCTTGGCAACCTGCTGCACTGATGCGTCCTTGGTGGCGTGTCTGAAGGCTTCGACGAGAAACCCACCCGTGCCGACGGCTGGGTCCATAATCGCCTCTCCAGGCTTTGGATCAATCTGCTCAACGATGAACTTGATGAGAGGGCGAGGAGTGTAGAACTCCCCTGAGTCCCCGGCGGCGTCGCGCATCTCCCTCAGCATTGACTCGTAGAAGATCGCCATAGCGTGAAGCTCGTCTGAGGCAGAGAAGCTGATCTGATCCAGCTTGTCTACCAACTGGCGCAGCAGATGGCCTGACAGCATCCGGTTGGTGACGTCGGTGAAGACTTTGGCCAGGGTATCTCGTGGGTCCCCCGCTCTCCCAGTGCCTTGGAGCCCGCGCAGAGTGGGCAATAGATCGAAGTTGACGAAAGTGAGCAGCGGTTCACCGGTGCGGTCGGAGTCTGTCACCCAGGTGTGCCAGCGGTGCTTCTCATCAAGAGCAGGTCGGTATCCGGGTTCGACAATGGCGCGGTTTGCTTCCAGATCATCAAAGGCCTTGAGGAAAAGCAACCAAGCTAGTTGCGGTAGACGGTCAAGCTCCCCGTTCAGTCCAGCGTCCTTACGCATGATGTTGCGTGACTCTTTGATGACTGACTGGAGCCGGGCCTGGGTAGCAGCGGTGTTCACTTTTGTCATGTTTGATCCTTCTGCCCGAGGGCGTGGGCATACATTATGGCGGCAATTCGCCAAGCCTGGACCACATCTGTGGTGCTGGCTCCAGTTTCTTCCGCCATCGGCCGATAAGTCTGTGCCCACTCGCCGGGCGGCTCTGGTAGAGAGTCTGGCGGGTTGGCTTGATTTCGTTCATGGAAGACGCGGCGGATAGCATCGCCAAGTTTGGCATCGTTGAGAGCAGCGTGTTCCTCTAGGAGCACTAAGTCGACCAGATCTTTGACCCGAGAAGAGGGCCGGTCGTGGGCATAGACGCGTGCGTAAGCATGGAACTTCTCAGCGGCGTGACGCTCAAGGAAGTCGCCGAGAACGACGTCGCCGACAAGGATTTCCTGCGGTTGATCGCGATCCTGCGTCTTTCCGTACCCTATACGGGGCTCATCATCACGGCCCGCGAACCGGCGGAATTGCGAAACGTCGCGCTCGGTTTCGGCGTCTCGCAGATCGACGCGGGCAGCCGGATCGAGATCGGCGGTTACGTCGAAGCGGGCGACGCTCAAACGCAGGCTCTTGAAAAGGAGCAGTTCGAGTTGGGCGACGTCAGGCCGCTGGACGAAGTGATCCGCCGGTTGCTCCAGGACGGCTACATCCCAAGTTTTTGTACGGCTTGCTACCG
>QMCE01770052.1_pt1 | contig 12277 bp, 10 predicted proteins | sample 1821851 | NCBI WGS metagenome assembly QMCE01 (sample SAMN09453174, study PRJNA476694) | Termite gut metagenome, whole genome shotgun sequencing project. | isolation source: worker | host: Odontotermes sp. | place: South Africa:Pretoria | collected 2016-01-28
CTGGTAAACAAACCTTACAAGGATTTCCCGTTTTTGAGGAGGGGCAACGTCCCTCCTCTTCACTTTCTTTTTGTCGCGCTTCTTTATTGAACTCGTCGATATTCATCTTTAAGGACATAAAAAGCAGTTTTTAGTGTTTGCCGTTTTCTTCGGAATCTTCCTGGGGGGGATACACGATTACTTTGTCTATCCGCTTGCCGTCCATATCCACAACTTTAAATTTGAAGTGATTCCATTCAAAAACTTCGCCTGTATGAGGAATTTCTCCGGCAATGTCCAGGATGAGCCCCGCCAACGTATGATATTCCAAAGAATCGCCGACTAAATCAGTAATCGATAAGGTTTTTGCGATATCATCAATATGAGTAATTCCATCGACAAGGTAGGTTCCATCATCCTGCTTGAGGATTTCCTCTTCTTCTTCCGGACGGCTCGATAACTCCCCGACAATTTCCTCGGTTAAATCCCGGCTTGAAAGCGCGCCGGCGAAACCGCCGTATTCGTCCATGACAAAGAGATAATCATCCTCGCCTTTTTTGAAAGATTCAAAAGCCTTGAGGGCGGATATGGTTTCCGGAACTATCAAAGCCGGTTTTATAAGGCTTTTAAGGTCTGTCCAGGAATTTTCAACAAGAGTGATAAAAATCTCCTGAATGGAGACAACCCCCATCACATTATCCAAACTTTCTGACGCAACAGGCAGATAAGCCTGCTCTTTGGCACGGATAGCCGTGTTTTTTATTTCTTCAAGACCGGCATCGATATTCAGCCATTCAATATCCGAGCGATGGGTCATAAAATTGGCAACCGACCTGTCTCCAAGATAAAAAACACCTTCAAACATAGTCTGCTGTTCACTTTCCACAATTCCAGACCGCTCACCTTCGATAAGAGCGCTTTTGAGTTCATCTTCGGTGATGGTATATTCGCGGACAAGTTTTATCTTGAATAATGATAAAATCGTTCTCGACACAAACGAGAAAAAGACCGCTAAAGGCGTAAAGATCCAAACGAAACCCGAAAGAAAAGGCGTCAAATCCAGGCACGCTTTTTCAGGATTTGACAGAGCCGCCTGTTTCGGAATGATTTCTCCAAAAACAACATAAAGAATGATGATTCCGGCCATTATCATCACAATGGAACATATATCCGCATAAGGAGACGGCATTCCCTTAAACAAGAAAAAATTCTTCAGCGGTTCGGCAAAAGACACATATCCAAGAACACCGGCGGCCATATTCGCCGTGACTATCGCGGTTTGAAGCGCCGGCAAAAGCACAGGACGCTTTTCCAACAAAGCCAATGTCTTCTGATACTTTTTCCCGCTGCCCTCCGCCTTTCCCCTAAGCCTGGATTTCCGGGTTGATATAACCGCTGTCTCGGCAAACGAAAAAAAAGCCCCGCCAAGGATCAGCCCAAGAATGATTAGTATATTTGATAACGGAGGGTCTTCCATAATTATCAATACTGTACCATGTAATCGAAGTGATTACAAGAGCATAATTTGAACGAATAAGCTCTCATAAACTTGCAAAAGTATATTTGTTGCGTCCGTTCCGTTTCGATTCATATAACATTTCATCAGCACGATGAATAAACATCGCAGCGGAGATTGTGGGTTTTACGTCTCTTGTCGTAACGCCTATGGAAACCGTAACGATTTTTCCATCAACATTCCGTTCATGCGGAATTTTTTTGCCGCGAATCTGTTCAATCATCCGTTCGGCAATTAAACGGGCGCCGCCTTCATTGGTATTAGGCAGAGCTATAACAAATTCCTCACCGCCGTACCGGGCGACAAAATCATCTCTTCGGGTCAAACAATTTTGCAGCGTTTTCGCGATAATCTTTAGGCATTCATCACCTTTCACATGACCATAGGTATCGTTGTATCTTTTAAAATGATCAATATCCACCATTAACAGACTCAGGATGCCGCCCGAACGGGATAAGGTACTTATCAGCCGTTCGATATTTTCATCGAAATAACGTCTGTTATAAATTTCCGTCAGCGCATCATAGTAAATTTTTTCGGCTTTCAATTCCGACTGAACCAACTCTTTCTGCGTTTGCCGCAGTTCGCTTATGTCTATCGCGTACTCAAGGTGGGCTTTTCGCCCATCGGGCCAATCGATGAGCTTCGCTGTTTTGCGTAATACGCTGCCCTTTATCCTTTCCACGTGCTCCCATATAATGGTTTTATCCGGTTCTTCATGCAAACGGGGATAAGGGCAGGTAGGACATGGACTATCAAGATCTTGAAGCAATTTATAACATTTATGTCCAATGCCGTCGATTTTTATATTAAAATTCTTCCTGATGCTGTCATTAAGGAAAAGAATCTCAAAAGTGTCTGCATCACAGACGCAGATAAGAGCCTCTATTCCATCCAATATACTTCTCAGCATTGCCTGCTGATCGAACCCAATGTCTTGCATGTCATCTCCCGCCTTCCCCAAAAAACAAAAATACATATTTCAAAACGATACTTTAATTTTAAAACAAGATCATACAAAACTTTTTAGGTTCTTCATTATAGCATTTTTTTCTGAATTAGTAAATAATGCTTTTAATAATATCACGTTAGTTTGTCTTTCTGCTGCCTGTATATTAGACACTTTTGCCCGATATTTTTTTTACCATGAATGTGACAATCACCAAAAATGTCTGGAATGGTTGCTAAATATATGCGAGATGCGGTATATTATATAGTTATTTTTTTCTAGATCATAATATACATGCAGCATTCTTATTTTTTCCCTTCTCGTTTCTGCTGAGAGCAGATTAATGTTTTGATCACTATATATTATAACACAAAACCAAGCAAAAGTTGAGGGGTTAATATCCAAGAACTCGCTTGCGCAGCATCAAGCCCTGCGGCGGAGTTGTTGATTAATATTATATATCATAGTGTGTAAGAATCAAGCTGACAAAAAACAACGATAAAAATCGATATATTTCAACTAATCTAAACAAAAAAAGCAACAACCAAAGAAGACTTCTTCCCTTTGATCGTTGCTAATTGCTACTTGTTTATCTTCGCCCAGGTGTCGCGCAGGCCTACGGTTTTATTGAACACGGGCTTTTCCGCGGTTGAATCCGGGTCTTTGACGAAATAGCCGATGCGCTCAAATTGGTAACGTTCCCCGAACGCGCGTTCTCCAAACGAGCGTTCCCCGAACGCGCGGTCTTCGGTTGAAGCATCGCTCAGAATGGGTTCGCCCCATGCATTGGGAATGATTTCCACCGAATCAGGGTTGAGGTTGTCAAGGAAGGAGCCGCCCGCGGGAACGTCCATGGGGCGTTCGACGGCAAAAAGGTAATCGTATTGGCGCACTTCTATGGGGATGGCGTGGGCGGCCGAAACCCAGTGAATGGTGCCTTTTACTTTACGGTTGTCGGGGGCGTTGCCGCCTTTGGTTTCAAGGTCACAGACGCAGCGGACGGCGGTGATGTTTCCCGCGGCGTCCTTGTCAAATCCGGTACAGGTTACAATGTAGCCGTAGCGGAGACGGACGGAGTTTCCGGGGAAAAGCCTGAAATACTTGGGCGGCGGAACTTCAGCAAAATCATCTTCTTCAATCCAAAGTTCTTTGGAAAAATAGATCGTCCGTTTCCCCGCCGATTCATCTTCGGGATTGTTGACGGCTTCCAGTTCTTCAACCTTGCCGTCTTCCCAGTTTTCAACGATCAACTTTAAGGGCTTCAAAATCGCCATAACGCGGCGGGCGCGCTTGTTTAGGTCTTCCCGGAGACAGTGTTCAAGGAAGGCGGAATCAACCATGCTGTCGGTTTTTGCGATGCCGATGCGGGACATAAAATCGCGGATAGCTTCCGGCGTATAGCCTCTTCTGCGGAGACCGGAAAGGGTCGGCATCCGGGGATCGTCCCAGCCCGCGACATGCTTGTCCTTGACGAGCTGCAAAAGCCAGCGTTTTGACAGAACCGTGCGCGTAATATTGAGCCGCGCGAATTCAATCTGGCGGCTGGGAAATACTTCCGCTTCCTTAATAAACCACTCATACAAAGGCCGGTGAATCTCGTATTCCAACGAACAGAGCGAATGGGTGATGCCTTCTTTCGCGTCGGACAAAGGATGCTGAAAATCGTACATGGGATAGATGCACCATTTGTCACCGGTTCTATAATGATGAGCCCGGCGGATGCGGTACATTACAGGGTCGCGCATGACAAGATTCGGATGCGTCATATCGATTTTCGCGCGGAGAGTTTTTTCGCCGTCGGCAAATTCCCCCGCCCGCATTCTCGCAAACAGATCGAGGTTTTCTTCTACGGAACGGTCACGCCAGGGACTGTTTCTTCCCGGAGGCGTAATCGTGATATTGTTTTTATCGGGAACAGCTGTTCCGCGATACTCGCGCATTTCCGCATCGGTTAAATCATCAACGTAGGCTTTGCCTTTTTTGATGAGCTTAACCGCGAGTTCATACAGGTATTCGTAATAATCGGAAGCATAGTACTCGCGGTCTTCCCAGTCAAAGCCGAGCCACTGTATATCGCGCTTGATAGCTTCCACGTAGGAAACATCTTCTTTTTCGGGATTCGTATCATCAAAACGAAGATTGCATTTTCCGCCGAACTTTTCCGCCATAGAAAAATCCACCGCAAGGGCCTTGCAGTGTCCAATATGAAGCCAGCCGTTCGGTTCGGGCGGAAAGCGGGTGTGTACATAATCGCACTTGCCGTTTGCTAAATCCTCTTTGATAAATTCGCTGATAAAGTCAGAAGAAGATGATGATGATGCAGACGCATCCTGTTCGTTTGCCATGATAGAACTCCTTCCACCAACCATTAAAACTGCCCTGTAAATCTCATTGTATTGTATAGAAAAAGATTTATAAGGCAATTTTAACGGCCGGGCTGAAAAACTAGAAATTAGTTAGGTAGCATATTCCAATAAGCAGAATCGACCGCATGTATTCCGTATCGTTTGTACCTGACAACGAATGTATCCTGCCGCCGTACCACCAGAATAATCCCATTTGATCATCAATCCGGGAAACATATTCAATGAAATCTTCTTTATTACTTTGGGCCCCAAAAAACAAATAGGCCAATTCTTCCAAAATAATACCGAAATTGATAAGCGCTTCTTTGTATCTTCTTTCTTCAATTTCCACAATAAAACCTGGAATTTTCCCTTGAAGTTTTTCCTTACGGACTTCGTCATCCTTCTCTACCCAGGTTTTTTGAATCAAGAGATCAAGATTATTCTGAAAATGTCCAAGCAGATTCTTTATCGATGTATCCACTTCCGAACTTTTTGACACTTTTGAGAAATCTGCCCCAATACCCAGCATTTCCGCAAAGGTAAAGATGGTATCTAACGAAGGATGTACCGCGCCGGAAAATTCCGCAGGGGGAAACAATTGTTCGGCAATCTTCCGATACTCTATAGGGAGCGCTTCATAAGTATGTTGAGACAATCTAGCCATAAGATTACCATGCTAGGAATCGCAAAAAGTGTCAATACTGTCAAATGAGGATATTATTTTAGCATGACGGATGATATACTTCCGCTATCCCTTTTTGCAGGAAACGCTATGTGTATCGATGTCCATTGTCATATTGATCAATTATCAACAGAGGAACAAAAACGCGAATTGAAAACATACCGGGCAGTCGGCGCCGCGGTACATTATCAGAGCGGAGAAACGTTGCTGCGTCTGCAAAAACAGTATCCGGAAACGGTAAAGGTCTGCCTCGGCATTCATCCCGAATATCCTGATTTTTTCCATGAATACAGTCTTGTTGAAAAACAAATCAGGGAGAACCGGGATAGTATTGCCGGTATTGGGGAAATCGGACTGCCTTATTTTAATCTTGTTAACATGAACACAGAGGAAAGGTCGAAAGCGCAAAAAAAGGCCGGAGAACTTTTTGAAAAATTTGTCCGTCTCGCGGCGGAATTGGATTTTCCGGTAAATCTGCATTGTGTGGAAGATACTGTCCCCCAGGGAATTGAAGTTTTAAAACGTTATGGTATTAAAAAGGCGCTTTTTCACTGGTTTGAAGGCGATGAAAAGAATATTAAACAGATAAAGGAAGCCGGATGGAATATTTCTGTTTCTCCCGATCTTATCGGCAATGCTGATTATCGGGCATCGATTAAAACGATAGCGGCGGATATTCGGGAAATCTTCACCCTGGAAAGCGACGGCCCCTGGGAATATGAAGGGGAACGGGGAACGCCTTCAATGACCGAAAGGACGGCGCCGGTGCTGGCGGAAATCTTACACATGACGAAACAGGAAATCATCGTTATCGCGAATAGAAACGCTGAAAAATTGTTTGGATAGGGCCGATAAAGCATTTTTTTTTACAGAATATCCCTTAGCAGAAAATCCTTTACATGAATGCCCATCACTCCGTCTTCGTCAGCCCGCCAGTTTTTATCAAGGGTTACAACGTATTTATGGTAATTATCTTTAATCTGTTTTAAGGGATTAAATTCCCGAAAATAGGTATCCTGATGGCTAAACTCCAAACAAACTTGGATATATATTTTCCGCGTGCCGTCTTGTTCTTCGGCAACAAAATCAATTTCTTTGTCATCGAATTTGCCAACATAGACATTGTATCCCCTGCGGACAAGTTCCAGAAAAACGATGTTTTCTAAAACGCCCTGTACTTTGTCGGGCCGCCTGTTTCTGACAGCGTATTGCAGAGAATGATCGCCAAGGTAGAATTTGTCATTCGTTTCCAAAAGCCGTTTGCCTTTAATATCGTAGCGGGGCGCGGTTTTGATGATAAACGCGTCTTCCAAATATTTTATATAATTCGCAACAGTTTCCGGATCCGCGCCCCCCTGCCCTGACTTTTGAGGTATTGTACAATCGAGCGGATAGAAACAAGATTCCCGACATTGTCATACAGGAAAGCGGTCAGTTTGTCCAATAACTGCGGCTGCCGGATTTTATAACGGACCACCACATCTCTTAAAAGCGCGGTGCTGTTAATATCTCTTACAATTTTTCGGGCATCATTTTCGGTATAGCTCCTCACCGACAATAATGGAAAACCGCCGATATTGATATATTGTTCAAGCTCGGAATCAATATTCTTCGTTGAGATTCTATGCTGCTTTCTGAATTCCATGAACTCGGCAAAGGAAAGCGTATTCATTTTGAACGAAACCGTCCGCCCGCCAAGCAAAGTTGCCAGTTCTTCGCTCATAATTTTTGAGTTTGAACCGGTAATATATATATCTGTGTTTTTCAGCCTTAACGCGTTAACGGATTTTTCCCAATCTTCGACGAGCTGAATTTCGTCCAAAAAGATATAATATTTGTTTTTGTCAACGATTTTTGCCTTTACATACGCGTTTAACGCTTTTGCGGTGGTAATTTCCTCAAAATCCATATCTTCAAAATTGATATAGATAATGTGATCGGCGGAAACCCGTGCGGCAATTTCCGCCCAAACCATTTTTAAACACTCTGTTTTGCCGCTGCGGCGCAGGCCGGTAATAATTTTTATGTGAGGGTCGTCGATAAATCTCTTTATTTCATTTACATATAATGGACGGCTAATCGTTTTCTCATTCATTTTTTTGCCTCTGTATAAGAATTATGCCATAATTTTACAGAGAAAGCAAGAAGAATATAGGAGCAACTCCGATATTTATAGTATTTTAATGAAGTTTATGGGAGCTACTCCGATATTATTGATATTATTCACCAAGTATTTAGGAGTAATACCGATATTTAATACAAAAAATCCGCATTTGCAAAACCGCTAGTATTTGATCTTTGCCAAGCGTTCCGCAATAGAAGCGCCTTTGATAAAATCAAGCGGCGGAATCTCGGCGAGTGTCCGGCAGCCGTAATTGCCGGATGAAAGCAAGCGTCCCGCCGCGCGGGCCGCGCCGTACATCGCGGCGGCGGTCATGAGCGCGTTATCTCCGTGAAGTGTTACTTCGACTTTCGCAAAGTCTCCTTCACGGGTAATTATTCCGCCGTGCATGGCGGTATCGTGTTCCGCGATGGATTCAACGAAAAAGACATGGGAATCATCGTTTTTAAAATACGGATGATTGAGAATATCGTTCCGTATGCTTTCCTGAACGGTTTTATCGGTAAGTTTTTCGTTAAGGGCGATAAAAACCTCGCGCCGCTGAAGCCCCGGTTTCGCGCCGGGAAGCGTCAGGGAAACGGCATCGGTGATGCCGGGATGAATGGCTTTTACGGTGGTGGTGTGTCCCATGCTCCGCCCCGGCCCAAAAGTCGTAACGGCTTCATTTTCAGGAACAACAAGGTTTGTCAGGGCGCGGATGATGGAATCAAAGCCGGGGTCCCAGCCCGCTCCAATAACGGAAACCGCGTTTTTTTTCCGCGCAAAAAGGTCCAGCTTGCCGCGCCATCCGATAATTTCTTTGTGACTGTCGAAACAGTCAACCGTTGAAATACCAAGTTCAAGGTATTTTTGCACATCGTCCATAACGCAATGACTCGGCGCGGCGCACAGAATCACATCGGGTTTTGAAGAAAGACTTTTCACATCGGAAACAACTTGAAGGCCTTCAAGACATTCGCCGTTTCCCGCGTTTCTGCGGATTATCCCCACAAGCTCGATATCACAGTCCGCGCTTTTTATTTCGGCTGCGTGAATTGCGGCGAGCGCCTTGCCGATATTACCCCAACTGCTGATTGCTATCTTTGTTTTCATGTTTTTCTTTTACCCTTACAAAATTGATATACGCTATCAATAGCGCCTCATCATAATGAACAACACTAGCCGTTTTTGGTGTCAGTCACCACTTGGTTTGTGAGAAGCTGCTCAAGCGTTTCCCTTTTGCGGATGAGAGCAACGGAATTATCTTCTTTTATCATGATTTCCGCCGGCCGGGGGCGCGAATTGTAAATCGACCCCATCGAATAACCGTAAGCTCCGGCATCCAGCACACCCAGAATATCATCTTCATGAATTTCGGGAAGAAGCCTATCCGCCGCCAAAATATCGCCGGATTCACAAATATTGCCGACAATCGTTACCTTTTCTTCTTTATCCGAAGCCGCCCCGCTAGGACGATAGATTTCGATATCGTGATGAGCATCGTACAGTACCGGCCTCATGAGCACATTAAACCCGATGTCCGTCCCGATAAATTTTTTCGGCCCGTTATACTTCACGGAATTCACTCTGCCGAGAAGGACGCCGCATTCCGCCGCGATATACCTTCCCGGCTCCATTTTGAAAGCGATGTTTCCGCCGTATTCTTTCGCAAACGCGTTGAGAATCGGCGAAAGTTTTTCGCGTAAAGACGCAAGATCAAGACGGGATTCTCCATCTTGTTTGCGGTAAGGAATGCCAAGACCGCCGCCGATGTCGATGAACTCAAGCCCCTCGAATTGCCTCGCGATGTCCAAAAGGCTTTTTACGCCCTCGACATAGGGTTCGCCGGTCATAAAAAGCGAGCCAATGTGCTGATTAATGCCGCAAAGACGAAGGCCGTATTCTTCAAGCAGGGCTTTTACTTCCGGTATATATTCCGCGTTCACGCCGAACTTTGTATCGCTTCCGCCGGTAACGACCTTTTTGTGATGCCCGGCGCCGACTCCCGGATTAAAGCGTACCGCAACGCGCCCGCCGCGGTTAAGTTTCCCGTAACGTGCAAGCTGCGAAAGGGAATCAATGCTTACAAGCACGCCTTTTTCGATGGCGTAGAGCAGCTCTTCATCGCCCGCGTTATTGCTCACAAAGAAGATTTCCTCCGGGTGGAACCCGGCTTTTAGATTAAGAAAAATTTCACCGGGACTGAGCGCGTCGGCGAGAAGCCCTTCCTCATGCGCGATTTTCAAAATGGCAAGGGAAGAATTTGCCTTAACCGAATAATTCACAAAGAAGCGCGGATACTCAACAAGGGATTTCAGTTCCCTGCACTTTTCTCTGAGGATGCTTTCATTGTAGACGTAGAGCGGACTCCCGTATTTTTTAACCAATTCCGCAGGATCATTGCCGCGGTAAAAATTGACGGCATCACTGACTTTCGCGTTTATTTTCAAGCTGGATACTTCGTTCATGTTTTTATTGTACCGCCGAGGAAAAAGCTCATCAAGTACTAAGAATTTTTTTTGAATGAGGCGGTTTCCAATGATGTGTTATCGCGGAAAAAAAATTAAACGGGAAAAGAGTCTGATACCAAAGCAAAAACCATTTTCATCACATTAATAATATGATAATTCCTCTTGAAAAGTAATAAAAAAAGGATTACATTATGTCTATAAGATATGTAGTTAAGATGCCGAAAAAAATGGATCTTATTATTCGGGAGATGCCGGAGAACGCCAAGCAGGCATTAATAAAACTGGTCGATGACATTCGTGAACGCGGTCCGGTACAAGCCGCATATCCTAATTACAGCAAATTGGGAAAAGTAACGTATCATTGTCATTTGGCGAGAAAATGGGTCGTCTGTTGGCGGAATGAACAAGAAAGCTGCTTAGTGGAGGTAGAATATGTTGGTAGTCGTGAAAAAGCCCCCTACTGAATTTGTCATGCGGGGGAACATTCCCAGGAAATATATCACCATGCTGAAAAAAGAATACGGGAACGAAATGTCGATAGAAGATGATGACGAAATGGTTTCGGTTACGGACATGGACTGGTACAAAGCGCAAAAGGCAAAAGAAACGCCCGGAGATACTTTGCGGTTTTACCGGAAGCTGCATGGCATGACGCAGTCGAGTTTAGCCGAGAAGCTGGAAATAACCAAGCAGAAAGTTTCCAATATGGAGCATAATCTAAAACCCATAAGCCGGAAAACAGCGTACCAATTATCTGAAATCTTCGGTGTTGCCCCCGGCCGCTTTATATGAGAAGTTTTTTTCTCCGCTTGTTTTCCCCCTCCCTTTTCAAGTAAAATTGCCCTAAGGAAACACTGATTTATTCAATCGAGAATAAATCAGTGTATTCTTTAGTGTGATTTTTCGCAGTTTTTCGCCTGTTTTAAAAGAAAAACGAGAAAAATAATAGGGCAACGATGATTAGGGAAACACTGATTTATTCAATCGAGAATAAATCAGTGTTTACTTTATGAAACTGTCATTTTGCAGTAATTCGTTGTATTATAAGAATTACGAAAAATGACTTGGGCAGCGATGAGTAATGTCATTGTCATCGAGACTTAATCAGCGCTGCCTTAGAGTCAATTTAATCAGCGCTGCCCTAAGTTAACATCGTAAGGAGCTTCCATGTCGGAAATGAAAGGGTCTGAAATCAGACGGGTATTTGTAGAGAAAAAAGCTGGTTTTGATATTGAAGCCCTGCATCTTAAGGCGGATATTTCCGGCTTTTTGGGTGCGCAGTTCCCTGAATTAACTGAGCTGAAAAAGGTAAGGATTCTGAACCGTTACGATACCGCCCATCTTGATGAGGATGAGTTCAAACGCTTTACCGATCTTGTTTTGTCGGAGCCCCAATGCGATCAAGTCTATTATGATGATACCACTCCCGCGTCGAAGGATGAACGTTTTTTCGGCATAGAATATCTGCCGGGACAGTACGATCAGCGCGCGGATTCCGCCGAGCAGTGCGGCGAACTTGCGGTAGGAATCCGGCCCCTTGTGAGAAATGCCCGCGTCTATGTGTTTACCGGAAATTCCGCCCCCATCAGCGATGAGGCCTTGACCGCGCTTAAAGCCTATCTCATCAATCCTGTGGATTCGAGGGAAGCCTCTTTAGAAAAACCCGCTTCGCTGGAACAGGCTGCAACCAAAGTTCCCGATGTTCCTGTTCTGAACGGATTTATTTCCGCGGACGATAAGACGCTCGCGTCTTTTGCCGAGGAGTATGGTTTTGCCATGTCCCTGGACGATCTCCGCTGTTGTCAATCATATTTTAAAACCGAAGGCCGCGATCCTTCTCTTGCGGAACTCAAGGTTCTCGATACCTATTGGAGCGACCATTGCCGTCATACAACCTTTACGGCCGTCCTTGAAACCATCGACATTGAAGACGGTCCGCTCGCTCCGGCGATGAAAAAGGCCCTGGAACTTTACAGCGCCGCCCGGAAAGAAGCCTACGGCAACGATGAAGGCGCGGCGAAAAAGCGCACGTTTAAAAAACGCACGCTCATGGATTTGGCTACCATCGGCACGAAGGTTCTAAAAAAACGCGGACTGCTTTCCGATCTTGATGAATCAAAAGAGATCAATGCCTGTTCTATCAAAGTTGATGTGCAATTTGATGACGGATCGAGCGAACCGTGGCTCCTCATGTTTAAGAACGAAACGCATAATCATCCTACGGAGATCGA
>QMCE01002782.1_pt1 | contig 12275 bp, 12 predicted proteins | sample 1821851 | NCBI WGS metagenome assembly QMCE01 (sample SAMN09453174, study PRJNA476694) | Termite gut metagenome, whole genome shotgun sequencing project. | isolation source: worker | host: Odontotermes sp. | place: South Africa:Pretoria | collected 2016-01-28
GGCGGCATCCATGAAATACACTCTGGCAGAGGAGGTTTTCCGTGCCGTGAGCTCTTGAAGGCGGGACGCGAATTCGGCCTGTCTCGCAACATCCGCCTTGCAGGGGACGTGCTTGGGCTTCTTGTAGACGAAGCCGAGCTCGTGCAGGAGGCGATGAGCTCCGCTTCTGCTGTATGCTTTCCCGAATTCGAACTGGATGTAGGCTATGACAAGGGCGCAGTCCATATAGAGGTTTTCGGCAACGTGCTCACGGAGGCGGTCTTTCTCCTCGCCTGTGAGCTTGGATTCCCTGCCGCAATAGTGGTTGTCCAGAAGTGAGTCTATTTTTCCCAGCCGGTACCTTTCCAGGAAATTGCGGACGCTCTGCTCGTCAAGGAAAAAGCAGCTTCGCAATCAGGGGAATGGGAACGCCGTTGTCGATGAGAAGTATGGTGTTTGCCCGTCCGTGCTCCTGCGCGGACGGGCCTGCGCGGTGAAGCACCGCCCTGAGTGCGTGCCCCCCGCTTGAGGTGAGGAATCCGTGGTGAGCTTCCATAAAGGATGTATGCCACCAAAGAGACGGATAATCAACTTTTACCGAAATTCAAAGTGGGAACGGTATATCAAGCGTTTTGGGGGGCGGCCGCGTTTTTATCTGTTGAAATGAAAAAGGGCATCCTTGTTTCCGCACCCCGATCCCTGATGCCGGAATAGGTTCCATCGCGTTGCAAAGAATGTACGCTCCTCACGCGGTGAAATCGACGTTGCCCGAAGGCGCGGGCGCTTGCGCGGCGGCGGCATTGACCTCGACAGAGACATTCACTTCCAGCGATTCCCCCGCAGCCTGTTCGGCTTTTTCCGCATCGGCCAGCCGCTTCTTCTCCAGCCGTTTCTCCTCGGCCCGGCGCTCCTGCCGCTTTTCATCCAGTTTTTTCATCAACTCTTCGGGCGAGTCCTTCTTCGACGACGCGAACAGCCCGGCGCCCTCCGTCGTTGTCTGGGACACAGCCCATCCCCCCGTTATCTCGCCCTTTTCGTTGACGATGGTTCCGGACGCGACCAGGCTGGCGCCCCTCGCGTTCACCATTCGCTCCAGACGATCATCCGCGTCCTTGACCCGGCCGAGGGATTCATGGAGGTTCGCGGCAATTTCCGGATCGCTCCCCATGTTCGCCAGCGCCTGCGGGTGGATCGCCACATTGTACTTCCCCGTCTGCTTCATGGCGTAACTCTTGACCGCCGCCTCGCTCCCGAAGCTCTGCGCAGACAGCTTGAGATCAGGATATTGCTTTTTCAAATCCCGCAAAACAGCGCCGACCGACTTGTTCTCGCCCGCATTCGCCCCCGCAGCCGCCTGCGCGCCGTAGCTTCCGCTGATTCCGTCCATAATCCTCTCCTCTGATGTTCATGGGAATGTACCATCAGTATTATCGGATGCCGGACGCGGAAGTTTAGACAAACTTGTGAAATACCCGCTATTCCACAATCTGAATGTGCTCGTGCTTCGCCAGTTCGACGACGAGGCAGTCGTTTGCGTAGGTCCGCTCCGGCAGGACGATAAGCGTGTTCACCACATCGGCCTTGTAGGCGAACGCAGCGTGGTGCCAGACGCCCGCGTTCATGGTGACGAATGTCCCGCGCGGCACCCGGAACACGCGAATCCTGTCCTTGGGGCAGACGCCGTTCGGCGTCGCGGGAGCGACGTGGATCAGGGCGTCGGCGTCCAGGGGGAGGTTGCCTTCCGCTGTGTAGGTGTGCATTTCCGTCACGTCCACGACGAGAGGACGCTTTTCGGCGCGGCAGATGGAAAAGGACGGGAGCGACCGGGGGTTCTGGAGGGCCAGAAGCGACATGTCGCGGAAAAACTGGATAGGCTTGCCGCCTATCGCTTCCGTGTCGGGGTTGATCATGTTGACGAACGTGCCGAACGGCTTGAACGATTCCAGCGTCAACTCTTCGATTTTCACTGACGGCATGGCGATTCTCCTTTCAATATGGGGACAAGCAAACCATTCACGCCCGCCTCCTGTTGCCTTCGGGCGTCGCAATCCAGTTGTCGGGAATGACGGCGCAGGGGCTTCCGGGCCAGCCCGCCGCGAGGCGCTCCTCGATGACGCTCCATGCGGGAACCCCCGACGTCGCGTCGCGCGATTCCACGCTCGCCCCGCCCACCGCGACCGCGCGGGCCACAGCCTCGTCGGCTGTCATGCCTTTCAGCATCGCGCCGAGGAATCCGGCGATGGTGCAGTCCCCGGCCCCTGTCGTCCCCGCGACCGCCGCCCTGCGGCAGCCTGTGGCGATTTCCTGATCAAGCCATGCGTCCCGGTTCGCCGGCGAGAGGCTTCCCATCTCAGCAAGACGATCGGGATCGGCCGTCGTCCTGAGATAGAAGCCCTGATCCCCCAGTTTCAACCCGACAACCGCCGCGCCCATGCCGAGCAGCCGCTCCGCAGTCCTTTTGATTGCATCGATGCCGAGGAGGGCTGTCGGGTTGGCCTGGCCGGCCTTTTCCTGCAGGGCGTCGAAAAGCGGCCGCTCCGTCATGAAGAGGATTTCGTCCACGGACGGGAGGAACAGGTCCACCGCCGGGAGGACGTTCTGCATGAACCGCACCCAGTCCACCTGCCCCGACGGGCCGTTCGGATCAGGCCGGGCCATGTCGAGGGATGTCGTGAGGCCGCGCGCGCGCGCGCGTTCGAACAGGGTCCGGAGCTCCGCGCCGTCGTTCATCTGGAAGCGGCGCATCAGGGGCGGGTAGCCGAAATGCATGTGCCGCGCCCGGCCGAACGCCGACTCCGGGACGTCGTCCGCGCAGAACGTGTCGTTCGCGGCCGAGGCGTGGAGAAATATCCTGTCCACCCCAGGAGGGTTCAGCACGACCGAGTAGGAGGTGCCGTCGCCGGGAGAGACGATCATATTGTCCGCGATGCGCGGGGCGGCGCGTTGCAGCAGCCGCAGCGCCGCGTCGCCGAGGATGTCGTTGCCGACCTTGGCGACGACGCCGACAGGGAAGCCGAGGCGGTGCAGGGCAAGGCCTGTGTTGTTCGCCGCGCCGCCGGTGCCGATGACGGCGTCCCCGACCTCGACCAGCCTCCCCGGAACAAACAGCTCCCCGATCGGCGTCCCCGTGTCCGGGAAGGTCGGGATGATGTCCAGGCAGAAATGGCCGACAGCAAGAATGTCCGCGTCCTGATCGTTCATAAAAGGTTTCCTGTGCGCTACAGCTCTCAATCGCGCTATTCCAGGCCCTCGGCCGCTTTCGAGGCCAGGGCGAAAATTGCGTCGAGAGGCCTGCCTGTCGCCAGCGCGGCGGCGCGGCAGTCCTCGTACTCGGGCCGGCGGCGGATGACCGCGCCGCCGCGCCATCCCATTTTGATCCGCACGTCGCGCCCCAGCACGGAGACGGTGCGCATGTCGCGGGCAAGGGTCAGGCGGGTCCGCTCACCGATGCGCATGCCGAAGGTGGTCGAGTCCCGCCAGAGCGCGTCCGCAACCGTTCCGGCCGCGTCCGGAGGAGCCAGCACAGTCACTTCGTGCCCCGGCCGCCCCTTCTTCATCACGGCGGGGAGCGCGTACGCCTCGACCGCTCCCGCCGCGAGGCAGCGTTCGCACAGATAGCCCAGCGACTCGGCTGTCATGTCGTCCACGACGAAACGGAATTCAAGCACCCTGTCCCCGTCCGTCTTCACCTCCCCCGGAAGCATATGCGCCACGCCCGCGGGAAGCATCGCCCCGTCGGGAAGCAGATGCACGATCTCGCCGGACACCTCCGGCTCGGCCTCGGCGACGACGGCTGTTTTTCCCTCCCTGCGCCCGGCAGCCTCCGCGCGGACGGGTTTGCCGATAATCGCCCGCAGGAGGTTGGGCGCGTCGGAAAATTCGCGGCGTCCGGCTCCGTAGCCGATGCGGGTCACGGTGATTTCGGGCGAATCGCCGAACGAATCGGCAAGGCCGGCCAGGAGGGCGACCCCTGTGGGCGTGGCGCGTTCGCCCTCGCCCCCGCCGCGCCAGGGGATGTTCCGGGACTTCAGCATTTCCAGCGTGGCGGGAGCCGGAACAGGGAATATCCCGTGCTCGCACGCCAGCATCCCGGAGCCGACAGCCACGGGCGAGGCGGATATGCTCTCCACCCCGAGCAGTTCGAGGGCGATGCACGATCCGATGACGTCCACCGCGGTGTCGATGCCGCTGATCTCGTGAAAATGCACCTTGTCGACAGGCTGGCCGTGCACAGCCGCCTCGGCTTCGGCGAGGATGCGGAAAACCCTTTCCGCGCGCTCCTTCGCGCGGGGCGCGACCACGCCGGATTCCAGCAGCTTCAGCAGATCGCCCAGATGCCTGTGCGGGCCTTGCGCGCCGCGCGCGTGTTCGTGATGCGGATGATGATGCGGTTCGTGTTCGTGCTCACTCTGTCCATGAGCATGTTCATGAACATGCTCATGGGCATGATCGTGGACATGATCGTGATCATGGGTGTGTTTGCCTGTGCGCGCGGCGCCTGTCGTGTCCAGAACATCCGCCAGCATGGCGGCCACGCCGCCGCGCGTCGTGCGGTCGCAGGTCAGTTCAAATCCGTCCAGAGGAATGGATCGGAGGGTGTCGACAATTGCCTGCCGATCCGCGCCCGCATCCACCAGCGCGGCCAGAAGCATGTCTCCGGCCATGCCGAACTGGCAGTCAAGATGCATATGCATGGTGCGCAATCCTTTCATGCGCCGGTCTGCGAATTCCCGGTCACGGGAACAGCTCTTCGAGAACCGGCGACAGCTCGTCAAGATACAAATCGAAATAATTGGGCGCGAACGCCGACACATGCGGCAAAAGAATCGTGTTGGGCGCCCTGCGGATCGGCGCGTCCTCCGGCAGCGGCTCCTCGGGAAACACGTCCAGCCCCGCGCCCCGTATCCTGCCCTCGCGGAGAGCCGCCGCCAGCGCGTCCACGTCGACGGCGTTCCCGCGCCCCACATTATACAGATACGCATCCGGCCGCAGCAAGGCAAGCCGCCGCGCGTCCATGATGTTGGTCGTCCCGCCGCCGCCGGGCAGGGCGAGGATCAGGTGATCGGCTGCGGGAAGCAGTTCATCAAGGCAGTCGAGCGGGGCGACCGCGTCCTCTTCGGTGAAATACGCGGGGCGGGTCATGTCGGAACGGTTCACCCCGGTGAGGCGGACGCCGAACGGGCGCAGCAGCTTCCCGATCCATTTCCCGATATGCCCGAATCCAAGGATGACGGCGCGGCTCCTCCGGAGAGGCCGCATCGCGGCCGTGACCTCAACCCGGGGCCAGCCTGCATTGCCGCGCAGGAGGCAGTCCCGTATCCCCCGCGAAAACGCGAGCATCATGCCCGCCACGGTCTCCGCCATCAGCTCGCCGTGAAAGGAGCCGAAACAAATCCGCAATCCCGGCCTCGGCTCCGCATGGACGAGTTCGCGCCCGGCCGCCGGCGTCGACACCAGCCGCAGATTCGCCCCCGCCGCGTTCCATTTGGAGGAAAACGCCCACACCAGAGCCGCGCGCGCAGAAGGCAGGAGCGCCTCCGCTCCGGCCTTGTCGGGGCACAGCCGCCAGTCCAGGGCGGGAACGTCGCGCCTGAGGCGATCGACGTGCCGCGCTTCCGCGCCGGGAAGCCCGTTGGAGGCGGGGAGGTACACAATGCCCACGTTGTCGTTCATGTCGTTCTTCCGGGGAGCATGTCCCTGATTTCGGCCAGAGCCTGATCGCTGTCGAGAAATTCCATGCCGTGATCGTCATGATCCAGCAAAACCGTCCTGAGAGTCTCCGCCGCGTCGTCCCGGTTGCCCCGGGCCAGCTGGAGAGCGGCTTCGTAGATTTTCACGCGCGGGTCGTCCCTGTCGACAGCGTCCACCGTCCTCCAGTTGCGGATGGCTTTCTCCGCGTAGTCGAGATCGCCCATGCGGATGGCGAGGGAGGCCTGCACCATCCGGTATTCGTCGTAGCGCGGATCGATCCGGGTCGCCGTCTCCATGGCTTCGAGCGCTTCATGGAGTCTGGACTGCGCCGCGAGATCGTCGGAGAGTTCCGCCCAGGCGCTGTCGTCCCACGGGGTGAGTTTGAGCAGTTCGCACAAGTCCGACGCCGCGCCGATCCTGTCGTTGTCCATGCGCTTCAAATCCGCGCGGAACAGAAGCAGCCTCGCCGTCCGCGCCCATTTGCGCCGCCTGAGCGTCGCCAGCATGAGCGCGCCCGCGATCGCCAATGCTGCCGCGCCCCCGTACAGCCAGAGCCGCTCGTCCTTCCGGACAGCCCCCGCGCCCCACAGCAGAATCACCCCCAGCGCCATCAGCGCGGGCGGGAGCGCGCCCCGCACGCCTTTTTCCGGGCCGGGCAGGGGCTTCGCATCCGGCGGGAGCGGAACCGAGCCCGCGAGCAGGGCGTCGACGCGGCGTATTTCGCCCTTCCGGTATCCGGGGTCGCCGGCCGCCTGGGCCAGGCTGCGGAATTCCTTGTCCACCGCGTTGTTGACGTAGCGGATGAGGAGAATGGCCAGGAGAATGAGGAACGCCAGCAGGAGAATGGTGTAATAGGGGTTCATGCGCGCGCGCTTTTCCTATCCAAGCAAAAGAAACCCGAGAGCGGCCGCGGCCGCGCCCGCCAGCGCCCCCCACCGCAGCCAGCGGATGCCCGGCGCGGTTTTCGCCACGTCGCCGCGGCGCCGCAGGGAAAAGCGGCGCTCGTGTCCGTTGCGCGTCGGGGCGCTGGTTGCGGCGCTCATTCGCTGCGACGATCCGGACGGGACGGCGGGGCCGGCGATCTGCCGGACGGATCGCGCGAGGCCGGTCAGATCGTCTCCTGACGAGATGTGGAATTTTTCCAGCCGGTCGGCCAGCTCCTCGGGATTGGCCGGGCGTTTTGCAGGGTCGAATTCCAGCATGTCGTGGAGGAGGCGGAGGTATTTTCCCGAAGAGCCTTCCTGGCTTTCCAAGGCGAAGGAGGGCAGGGGATTGGCCTTGCGGTATTCGGCGAGGGTCTGGCCGTCCGGCGCGACGAAAGGGAGCTTTCCGAAGGAAATGTGATAGAACGTCGCGCCGAGATTGTACATGTCTGTCCGGGCGTCGACGAGTTCGGGTTTCTGAAGCTGTTCCGGCGCGGCGTATTCGGGGCCGGCGCGGACAAACGTCGTGCCGTTCCCGCCCATGCCCCTGAGGCCGGCGACGCGCGGGACGCCGAGATTGGCCAGCTTGATCGTGCCTTCGCTGTCCAGAAGGAGGTTTCCGGGGTTGATGTCTCCGTGATAGACAGCCACGGCCCAGGCGTGCCTGAGGGCGGCTGTGGTCTGCCGGAGATAGGTCAGGAGCCGCGTCTCGGAGAAAAGGGGCGATTTGCCGCCGCGCTTCATGCGATCCGCGACGCTGCCGCCGGAGAGGTATTCATGGGCGAAATAGATGAATCCGTTCGATTCGCCGACGTCGAAGCCCTGGACGATGTTGGGATGGTGAAACCGCGAGACGGCCTGCGCCTCGGCGACATACGCGCGGACAAACACGGGGTCTGCCGCCAGCGAGGGGTGGAGTATCTTCAGGGCGACCTGCCGATCCATTGCCAGCTGCGTTGCGCGGTACGCAGTGGCGATCGTCCCCGTGCCGATGCGCTCGATGATTTCATAGCCGGCAATGAGCCTGCGGCGGCGGCGCTCCTCGTCTTCGAGAACGAGAAGGCTTTCAGGCGTGAGAAAACCGAGCGAGACGGCTTCTTCGACAAAGGTCGTCGCCGCGCCCGAACCGGAATTGGCCACGACGACGCGCATTTTGACTGTATCGGCCTGCGCCCTCGTCATCAGGCGCATATCGACAGCCACGTTGCCGAGGCGCTCGTCGCTGTGATGCAGGATAGAGTTTTCCACCGAACCCTCCGCAGGGGAACGTACAAAGCCGCGTCCTGTATGGTAGCCGTGGAGGGTTCGGGGGTCAATCGGTCAATTGATTACCGCCACCAGTCCGTGTTTGTCAGGCCGATGTCGAGCGCCTTGAACGCCGGGCTCTTCTGCCCGGCCTTTTTCTTCGCGGCGTAATCGTTGAGCGCCTTGACGGCGATCCCGCCCAGGAGGAACAGGGGGCCGAGGTGCACCAGCGTCATGAAGCCCATGAACATGTCGGCCATGTCCCACGCGAAGCCCATCTGGTATTGGGGGCCGAGGAAAATGGCGATGACTACTGTCCAGCGGAATATCTGGAGCAGGCGCTTGTCGTTTTTGATGAAGAGGAGGTTGGACTCGGTGTAGTAGTAGTTGCCGAGAAGCGAGGTGAAGGCGAAGAGGAAGACGGACACGGTGACGAAGTGGATGCCCCACACGCCGAACTGGGTTTGCACGGCGGCCTGCATGTAGGGCATGCCGGAGAGGGTTCCGTCGCTCTTGACGCCGGACATGAGGATGAGGACGGCTGTGGCGCTGCAGATGATCATGGTGTCGAGGAAGACGGCGAGCATCTGCACAAGGCCCTGTTTGACAGGGTGCGAGACGTCGGCTGCGGCGGCGGCGTTGGGGGCGGAACCCATGCCGGCCTCGTTTGAATAGAGGCCGCGCTTCACGCCCTGCATCACGCAGGAGCCGGCGAATCCGCCGAAGATCGCGGTGAAGTCGAACGCTTCGGAGAAGATGAGGCGTATCGTTTCGGGAAGGATGCCGATATTCCTGAACAGGACCACGGCGGCGAGCGCGATGTAGATGACGGCCATAAGGGGGACGAGGCGGGAGTTCACCCATCCGATCCGCGTCACGCCGCCGAAGATGATGAGTCCCGAGAGCGCGGCCAGGACGATGCCGAGCGCCATGGGGACGCTGCTCTGGTAATAATCGGGGAGGTAGTATTCCAGGGTCGAACCCATGTTGTACGCCTGGAGGGGATTGAAGCCGTAGGCGAAGCAGAGGATGAGGAAGACGGCGAAGACGACGCCGAATTTCCGCGAACCGAGGGCTGCCTGGATGTAGTATGCGGGGCCGCCGCGGAATTGGTTGCCTTCGCGTTGCTTGTATATCTGGGCGAGGGTGCTTTCGACAAAGGCGGATGCGCCGCCGATTGCGGCGGTGAGCCACATCCAGAAGACGGCTCCGGGGCCTCCGAGTGCGATTGCGGTGGCGACGCCGGCGATGTTGCCTGTTCCGACGCGGGAGGCGGTGGAGATCATGAGTGCGCGGAACGAGGAGACGCTTTGTCCGGCCTGGGTTTCGCTGACGAGCCGAATCGACTCGAAAAAGTACCGTATCTGGACCAGGCGCGTGCGGATGGTGAGGCATATCCCGACGGCGAGGAGGAGAATGATGATGAGATAGGAATAGAGGAACGTGTTGATGTCGTTGACAAGTGCGCTGAGAGCATTCATGTGTGCGCTGTCCTTATGGTTTTCGAATTGTCCGGATAAAAGCGTTCATCACGCAAAAGAGGAAAAATACGGGGCAACATCATACAGGGAAAATCGGTTCATTGCAAAAATAAAAAAACGCCGCAAAGCGGGTTGACATGTGTTCCCCGGCGCATATAATCCAGCGCTTCAGCATCAGGACAGCGTCAAGCGCATGATGACGCCCGCTTAGCTCAGTTGGTAGAGCAACTGACTCTTAATCAGTAGGTCCTGCGTTCGAGTCGCAGAGCGGGTACCAAAATTTCAGTGAAAACAAGGGAATTTCCAGCAGTTTTTCCGTCGTTGTAAGTCGTTATTCGTCGGTTGAAATCGTTCCTGCAACTGTCCGCTGGCCTGTCCATACTTTTCGGGGGCAGTGACAGCGGACTGGTTTCCGTTCCGGTTTGGACGAGCTTTTCCGCTTCGGGAGCGGCGGCGATGGCCGGGAGCATATCAATCGCTTCGGCCTTGGTGTCCACGAGGACGTGGGTGTAGATTTTTGCCGTCAGCTTCGGGTCGGAGTGGCGCATGAGCTTCTGCGCCGTCACCAGCGGGACGCGGGCTTTGTTCAGCAGGGTGGCGAAGGTGTGACGCAGGCCGTGGAAGTCGTAGGACAGGCCGTATTCGTCCAGCGTGACCAGTTCACCCTTTGCGTCTCTGCTGAGAATCCCGGCAGCTTCCAAATCTTCCTGAATCATCGCCGCGCCTTTTCCGCCCCACAGGCGAAACGCCTTGGCGTTGGGCAAATGCAGGGCAAGATACTCGCGCAGATCGTTCGTCAGGTCTTCGCGCAACGGTTGCAGGGCGTTCCGTTTGTTCTTGGTGTCGGCGGCGTGCAGTGTGACCGTCGCCCGATCACCGGAGAAGTCAAAGGATGCCTTGGTCAGACTCCGAATCTCCGAATAGCGAAAACCTGTCTCCACAGCGAGGCGATAGACAAGCGACCGCTCATGCCCGGACAGGCCATGATGCTTTGTTCCATTTTTTGCCGCTGTCAGCAACAGGCCGAGTTCTTCAACGCTGTACGGGTGGCGTTCGACGCGGCGGTCGGCATCCTCGTTCAGCAGGGAGACGTGTTTCAACGGATGTTCCGTCAGACGTTTCGCCCCGACAGCCCAGTTGCAAAAGGCTTTTCCGGCGCGAAGAACGGCGTTGACGGTCGAGGCAGACGTTCCGGTCTGTCGTTGTCCCGCAAGCCAACCCTTCGCGTCGTCTGCGGAAATATCGGTCAGATTCGACCATTTGCAAGCCGCCGCCAGCCGCTTCATGTTCGATGCGAAATTGCGGATATGGCGCGGCGTGTTGCCCTTTGCCTCCATCGAAACGCGCCAGTCGGCGATATGATTCGTCATGTCTTTTCCTGCGGCGGCTCGCTGGGTGCTGATGATTCCCCACTCGCCCAGCCTGGCCTTTGCGCCGTCCGGGCAGGTTTCCAGAAATTTCGCCGCCTCGACATCGACGCCGAGCCCGCTCATGCGGAGGCTGACGAGGCGGCGCAACTGCCGCTCAAGCTCGACGGACGCGGTGCGGTCGGTGAATGCTGTGACACGGCGGACAATGTCCGTGTGGTCGCGGAATTCTATGGTGTGGGTTTTATCCTGGGTGACTCGCCCTTTGCGGTTGGTGCGTGTTCTGCGGAAAACGCTCATGCCGTATCCTCCCTCTGCGTCGGCTGTCGTTTGTCATTATCCATTATAATCGGATGTTCAAGGAATCAACGCCGTTTTTCCCATTTTCCCACGGGCGGACACTTCGCCGCGATCCATGCCAGCAACTCGTACTTGACCCACCGGGTCGAGCGTCCGAGTTTGATCGGCTTGGGGAACTTCCCGGCGGAAACCAGCTTGAACACCGTCGCCCTGTGCAGCCCCGCCATCGTCGCGACCTGGGTTACGTCCAGCAGTGTCGAGGTATCATTATTCATCGCTCTTTCCCTCCCCATCGTTTTCGAGTTCCCACGGGCAGTCCCGCCGCTTCCTCCTCCGCTCGAACCACTCCGCCAATCGCCCCACCTCCACCTCCGTAAAAACCCGCCGGTTGCCGACTCGGTTTGCCGCGTCCGGCGCGTTCGCTTTCAATGCCGCATGGAGTGAGTCCCGCGTCACGCCGAGCCGTTTTGCCGATTCGCCTGTCGAATATATGCGCACGTTTTTCCTCCTCGTTTGCAGTGCCGCACGCTACGCGGCATCAAGAATTGGAACGCTTATACAACGTCCCGATTCCGAATACAAAGCATCCGGAGGCGTGAGATCGTCGGCTGAAATCGTGGAAACGTGAAAAAGCCCGCACAAGGCGGGCTTCGGAAAACGCAGGCTTGAAAAAAAGAAATCGTGAGGTCGTCGCGTCACTTCTGTTTGTCGTCGAAGTATTCGCGGATCGCGGCTTTCGCTTCCTTGCTTGGGTAGAGGTTGCGGATAGCTCTGTCGTTTTTCTCTGTCCGGCAGGGCTTGATGTTCTTTTCCCGAAGAATCTTGTCAATGGTGTTGCGGGAGACGCCGGGGGATTTGACCGTCGCGGAAAAATCGATAAGGCTGTTGATGTCGATCACGTCATCAGCGGCAGCGGGTTCGGGATTCTGATTTTGCTGTTCCGCGTTCGCCGAGGCAGGAGCGGGTTTGATTAATTCCGCGTCGATGATCGCGGGTGCAGGCTTCGGTTTGTCATAATACTGGTTGATCGTGACCGGGGCATTGCTGATGATCCCGCCGGGGGCGTTGTGGTTCGTCGTCGTATTTATGCTGACGGGGGCTGTGAAGGTGAAGGACGGATTTTCATTGTTCGCCATTGCGGTAGGCTCCTTTGTCATCGGCAGGATTGAGTATGGTTCGGTACTGCCGTCATTCGGAATCGATGAAACGGCCTCCGCTTCGTCGGGAAGCCGGAAGCATTTCAGAAGGTAGACAAGAAACGTAATGAACAGCGTGGACGCAGTAGCGAT
>QMCE01002409.1_pt1 | contig 12274 bp, 10 predicted proteins | sample 1821851 | NCBI WGS metagenome assembly QMCE01 (sample SAMN09453174, study PRJNA476694) | Termite gut metagenome, whole genome shotgun sequencing project. | isolation source: worker | host: Odontotermes sp. | place: South Africa:Pretoria | collected 2016-01-28
GCCGCCAATATCTCGGTGCCCGTGGCCAAGGCGATATCCACACCCCGGTGGTTGTCCTTGTTCCCATCGATGGGATGCACGCGCCAGCCGTAGCCGTCCGACAAGTATTGTCAAGGGTGAAGTTAAAAATGCAAACAGATAGTAGAAAAGGGAGACAACGCTTGACAAACCGGCGGAAGAAACCTACACCTTTGCCAGCAGTGATGAAAGCGTGGGCACGGTGAGCGAGGACGGCATTATGTTTGGGGCGGGGGCCGGGGTGTGCACCATTACGGTGGTAAACGAAGCCGGGCAGGCGCTGGAATACACGCTTACGGTGACGCCCGCGCCAAGGCCACGGCCAGCCGCGCCTGCCGCTGGCGGTACGGCGGCTGCACCGGGCACACCCGGCACACCTGCGCCAGACCCGGGCGCACCAGCGGCGCCACCAGCAGACCCCGGCGCACCGCCGCCCGCACCCGCACCGGAAACACCCGCCGCACCTGCACCGCCCGCAAGCAACCCGTACCCGGTGGGAAGCCCTGAGAACCCGGCGCCAATACATGAAGTTGTAGTTGGGCCGGAGGATCAGCAGGATATACATGGGGCAAGTCCCAATTGGTAGAACAAACGATGGATTATGACTTTTTTACTAAAAATCCAAGCAATTCGACAAATTGTGCGTTACAAATCACTATCGTTTTGCTACAATAAATGCGAAATATTGTCAAACGGTGGTGGTTTGTGTTGAAGCGGCAAACAGAAACCCTGCGGCACTTGTTATCTTTCTTACTTGCGCTTATCCTGTTGTCAGGTAGTGGCTTAAATATTTACACATCGGAAGCCGAACTGCCGGAGAGCGGTTCGGCTTCTACAATTCCCAGTGAATCTGTAGGTGAATCGCCGGAAAGTGAAAATTTGCCATCCAGTACGCCTGATAACAGCGCAAGTATACCTGAAAGTATGCTGGCAGACCCATCCAGCATTTTCGATAGCAGCACAAGCGTGTCCGAAAGTCTGCCGGAAGACCCATCCAGTGTGGTATCGGATAGCTTTCTGCCAGAGGAAAATAGTAGCGCTCCGCCGGAAATCCCGGAATTAGCGCCAGACCCGGAAATGGAAGAAACCGATTTTGTGCCGCTAGAAATATTAGATTTCTTGCCCCTAGTGGAAACTGAATTTGGGCAAGAAATTACGCTACAAGTAAAACTGAACCGCGACGATGTAGCAGTGAGTTACCAGTGGCAAATGATTCCTCCCGTTCCCGTGTGCAAATTTGAAGGCGGGGACTGATTCATGCAAAAAAACGCACCGGCAGGATATGTGCTGGGCATCGACAGCGGCGGAACCCATTTCCGTGTGTTGGCCGGCATCACCGCCAGCCATTATTATTTGGAGCGGGACGAGCTTTTGCGCCGCATCAACCATCACATCAACGCCTGCCTTGCCGAGTTTGGCGGCGCACGGGAAAACTGCCGCTATCTTGTTTGCGGCACCACCGGGCTGGACAGCCAGGAGGACGGCGCGCTGCTGAACCGCATTTATGGCGGCCTCGACGGATTTTCCTGCCCGGTCAAGGTCATCAACGACGCAGAGCTTGCCCACTACACCGTAACCGGCGGGCAAGGCGTGTTGGTTATTTCCGGCACGGGCTCCATCGCTTTTGGGCGCACAAAAAACGGCACAACCGCGCGGGTGGGGGGCTGGCTGTTTTCCATTTTGGGCGACGAAGGCAGTGGCAATTGGATGGGTAAAATGGCCCTGCGCCACCTGGCGCGCTGGTTCGACGGTACTGTGCCCGAGGGCCCATTGACGCGGGGGCTTCTGCGCGAGCTGGGCATTTCCACCCGCAAGCAACTGAACCAAATTGCCATCACAATTGCCACACCGCCCTGGAACGTGCCGCCCTTGGGACAGCTTGTAAACCGCTGCGCCGCCGAAGGTGACACATACGCACGGGATATTTTGCATATGGCGGCGGAGGAAACCTTCCGCATTGTGGAAAGCATCGCATCCGTGCTGAAACTGGAGGAAACCGAGCCGGACTTTTTACTGGGGCTGTGGGGCAGCAACCTGCTAAAATCCCCCATCCATCTGGAAGTGTTCCGGGAAAAAGTTTTGGCCTACAATTGCCCCACAAAAGCGCCACAGAAGGCGCCGTAGCCCTGTGCCTGGATTTGATGAACCAGCAGCAGGGGCACTGAAAATACAAGAAAAAATCTTAGCCTTTCAGCGCGCCTACGGTAAAGCTTTTCTGTATCTGCTTGCTCAGCACAACATAAATCAGCAGGGTGGGCAGGGTGGCCACGGCCAGCCCGGCGCCCACGCGGCCCCAGTCGGTTGCGTAGCGCCCCACCATGTTCATCACGCCCACCGTTATGGTGGCGTGCGCGTCGCCCCCCATGAACGACGTGGCGAACATCAGCTCGTTCCAGCAGGAAAGATAGGTGAAAATGGCCACGGTGGCGATGGCGGGCTTGATCAGCGGCACCATTATTCTGATGAAAATACCGTAGATGTTCAGGCCGTCGATGCAGGCGGCCTCTTCCATCTCTTTCGGTATCGTGTTAAAAAAACCGACGAAGATATAAATAGCCATGGGCAGCGCAAACACGGTGTATGGCAGAATAAGCGCCCAGTAGGTGTTTGTGAGGCCGGTACGCGTCAGCAATATCAGCAGCGGCACCAAAACCGCGTGCAGCGGAATCATCATACCGGCCAGAAACAGCAGCAGAGCGCCGCCGGAGAGCTTCCACTTCATGCGCGAGATGGCATAGGCGGCCATGGTGGCCAGCACTGTGGAAATGGCGATAGAGACCACCGTCACAATGGTACTGTTCAGCAGGTAGGTGCCCACGTTCCCGGTTTCAAACACAAAGGCGTAGTTTTCCCAGCGGGGGGCCTGCGGCAGGCCCATCAGGTTGTCACCAAACAACTCCATGTTGCTCTTCAGCGAGAAGGTGAACAGCCAATACAGGGGGAACAGCTGAACCAGCGCGACGACGATGAGTACCAGATATTTGAAAAAGGATCGAACCGGTGAACCTGACTTTTCCATCGTTCTCCCCCTCTAATATTCGTAGTTTTCTACTTTGAAGAAGCGCATAATCAGCATCGTGAGAATCAGGCAAACAAACATGATGAAGATTGCCATTGCGCTGCCCGCGCCAAAGCGCTGCTGCGAGATAATGACGTCGAACATCACCGTCGTGGGCACCTCGGTGAGGTGAAAGGGCCCGCCCTTTGTGAGCACCCACACCAAATCGAAGGTTTTCATGCAGCCGATGATGGCAAAGGTGAGGCATACCTTGATCATAGGCATGATGAGGGGGATGGTGATGCGCGTGGCCATTTTTATGCCGCTTGCGCCGTCTATTTCTGCCGCCTCGTACAGGGTTTTGGGTATGGACTTGATCTGCGAATATAAGAGCAGCATGTGGTAGCCGATGTACTGCCAGATCATGACGAAGAATAGGGCCCCCAAAACCGTGTTTGGGTTGGCCAGCCAGCCCCGCGTCCACGATTCCAGCCCGATGGACTCGAGGATATAATTCAGCACGCCGTAGTCGGCGTGGTAAATCTTGCTCCACAATTGGCCCAGAACCGTGGTGGAAATGATGACGGGGATAAAATACACGCTGCGGAAAAAACCCTCGCCCTTGGTTTTGCGCGCGATGACAAGCGCCAGCAAAAGCGCGATGGGAATTTGGACAAACACCGATAAAAGTGCCAAAATACCGGCATTTTTAAGGGACAGCAGGAAATAGTCCCTTTCGTCGGCAAACATACTGATATAGTTTTTCAGCCCGACGAAAACCTCTGTTCCCGCGCGGCCGTTCCAGTCCAGCATTGAATAATAGATGGCAAAGCCGATGGGGATAAAAATGAGGCCGATGTAAAACAGCAGTGCCGGCAGGCTGAACACCGTAATGGCCTTTTTATCGCGAAGTAGCTTATCCATACACATCCCTCCCGCATAAGTGGCAGATACCCCGCAAAACAGCCAAAACGCGGCGCGGCCGCGCCGCGTTTCGCCATTTCGCTCAAATATAGGGGCTATGCAGCATAGCCCCTATATTGCGTTTCATTGTGCTATTCTATTCGGTTTGCCTTTAGTATTTGGCGTAGCCGGTCTCTTCCACCACGGCCGCCATGTTCGCGGCAAAGTCCTCGGCGGTAAGCTGGCCGCCCACCAATTCCTGCAGCATGCTCAGCATACGGTCGCGGGGCACTTCCGGCAGGAAGGTATCCCACGCCAGGGTGGAGCCGGAGGAAGCGGCGGCGTAGTTGGCAATGTCCACTGCCAGGGAGGGCAGGCCGTCGGAATAGTCGGCCATGTTGAAGTTGGAACGGGTGGGGATAGAGCCGCCAACGGCGTAGCTGGCCTGCGGCAGGCGGGCCGTGGTCCACTTCAGGAACTCAACGGCAGCGTCAACCTGCTCGGAATTCGCGTTCACCATGAAACCGTCGGTGGCGCCGCCCAGAACCTGGTCGTCATAGTCGCCGCCCACAGCGGGGAAGTTGATGGCGGTAACCTTGCCGGCAATGGCGGATTCATCGGGGTTCTCAATGCCGCCCACCAGCCAGTCGCCCAGGTAGTACATGGGGAACTCGCCCATCTTGAAGCGGGTGGTCACGTCGGCTTCGTTGCTGGCAATGGCGTTGGGGTCAAAGGCGCCGGCGGCAACCAAATCCAGCAGGGCCTGCGCACTTTGCACAATGCCGGGGTCGTTGAAGGATTTTTCGCCGTTCAGCATCGCGTTCACATTCTCGGCGCCCGTGTAGCGGATAGCCATGATGTGCTGGAAGAAAGCGATGGTCCAGGGGTCGGCGGCGGGCAGGGCGATGGGCACGATGCCAGCGGCCTTGAACTGGTCGATGGCGGTGAGCAGCTCGTCGTAGGTGGTGGGGATGGTAACACCGTTGGCGTCGAACATCTCGGTGTTGCAGTACAGGGCGGCGGCCCAGCTGGTCATGGTCAGGCCGTACACTTTTCCGCCGAAGGTGAAGTTATCCAGCGAGCCGGGCTGCACGGTGGACATGTACTCGTCGTCCAGGTAGCTGTCCAGCTCCAGCAGCATACCGGCGGTGGCCAGTTCACGGGCAGAGGCGGGGCCCCAGCCAAAGAACACGTCGGGCAGAGTGCCCGCGGCCTGCGCGGCGGCAAACTTGGTCTTGTAGGCTTCGTTTTCGGTGGATTCACGGTTCACGATGATGTTCGGGTGCTCGGCTTCAAACTCGGGGATAACGGTCTCCAGCCACGCGGTGGAGTTGTTGTCCGCGGCGGTGGTCCAAATATCCCACACGGTAATCTCGACTGCTTCACCGCTGTCGGCGGGCGCGGCGGTAGATTCCGCCGGGGCGGGCGCAGCGGTGCTTTCGGCCGGGGCTGGGGCGGTAGAGGCGGGTGCGCCGCCGCAGGCCGCGAGGACGCTTACAAACAACATGCATGCCAGTGCAAGAGCGAGTGCCTTAGGTGCTTTTCTCATTGTTGTCCTCCCAATGCATCATAATTCTGCGTTTCGCGGGTTCCGAATTGAACCCGCTTCGCACCAAGAAATATAGCATTTCTGGCACTTGAAAACCACACAATATTCTACAAAAAGGGGGAATATCTTACAATTTTGTACGCTTTTGTGCGCACAGGGCCGAACCGTGTTAAAATGGCCCGCCTCTTGCCGAAAACGGCAAAAGTGCGAACTACAGCACAAATTCGCTTTTCAGCAGGCAGTCTTCCCGCGCGCTGGGGCCCGCCAGCACGGCAAAGGCACCCGGCTCCACCACACGTTTTTCGTCCGGCGTCACCAGCGCGAAATCATCGCGCGAAAGCTGGAAAGTAAGGGTCTTGGTCTCGCCCGCCTGCAGCGTGGTTTTCTCAAAGGCGATGAGCCGTAAAACCGGCGTCAGTACGGAGCTTACCAAGTCCCGGCCGTACACCTGAACGGTCTCCGCCCCCGCGCGCGCGCCGGTGTTGGTCACATCCACGCGCAGCACAAAGCTTTCCTTGTCGAACGCGAGATTCGCGTATTCGTATTGGGTATAGGCCAGGCCCTCGCCAAAAGTAAACAGCGGTGTTGCGGGTAAATCCATGTACTTGCCGCCGTGCCAGCCGGGCAGGCTGTTGTAGTACACGGGCAGCTGCCCCGTATGCCGCGGGAAGGAGATGGGCAGCTTGCCGCTGGGGTTGAGCTTTCCGAAAACAACCTCCGCCACCGCCTGCCCGCCGAACATGCCACCGTTGAACGCCGCGATAAGGGCATCGGTCTCCTCGGCAATTTGGGGGATACAGAGCGGCTTTGAGGCCACCAGCACCGTGACGATGGGCTTGCCTAAGTCACGCAGGCGGGCAAAAAGCGCCTGCTGCGCGCCGGAAAGATCCAAGTTTGCGCGGTCTTTTATCTCGCCCACCTGCTCTATCACGTCGCCCACCACATACACCACGGCATCGCTTTCTGCGGCCAGCTTTTTCGCACCGTCCATATCCGCGTCGGCAGCATTCATCACATCACAGCCGCGATGGTACACTATTTCGGCGCCGTTCTCGCCCGCCAGGGCGCGCATGCCCTCCAGCAGTGTGACATAGGGGCGCTGCGGCGCGTGCCCGGGGTCGGGTTCGGGGTGGCTGAAGTACGTCCAGTCGCCATATTGGGCGCGAATATCATCGGCGTTCGCGCCGATGACAGCTATTTTCATCTTGCCGCCGGGCAGCGGCAGCACGCCGTTGTTTTTCAGCAGAACCACGCTTTCGCGCGCCAGCTGGCGGTTGGCCTCCAAATGCTCCTCGCAGGCAAAGCAGCCCGGGCGGCCCTTTTTCTCGGGCCGCTCGAACAGCCCCATGCGGAATTTGATACGCAAAATGCGCAGCACCGCGTCATCCAGCAGGGCTATGTTCAGCGCGCCGCCCTCGCACAGCCGGATGGCGGCCTCGTAAAAGCCCTCGCTGGTCATAATCATGTCATTCCCGGCCTGCACGGCCAGGCGGCTGGCCTCGCTGATATCGGCGGCAACACGCTGGTTTGTCTGAAGGCTCGTCACGTTGTCCCAGTCGGTAACCACAAAACCCTCGAAGCCCAGCTCTTCCTTTAGGATATGCCGCAGGGCTTTTTCGCTGGCAGTGAAGGGCGTGCCGTCTATGGCGCCGTAGGCCGTCATGAAGGTGGCGCAGCCGGCCTGCGCGGCTTTTTCAAAGGGCGGCAGAAAAACCTCGCGCAGCTTGCGGAAGGTCATCTCCGTGTCGCAGGCGTCGCGCGCGCCCACGGCCTCGCCGTAGCCCGCGTAGTGCTTCGCGCAGGCCAGAATGTTCTCCTCGCCGTCCAAATCCTGGCCCTGATAGCCCTTAATGATGGCGGCGCCCAGCTCGCCCGCCAGATAGGGATCCTCGCCAAAGGTCTCGTTCACGCGGCCCCAGCGGGTGTCTCGCGCCAAGCACAGCACCGGCGAAAACGTCCAGTGCAGGCCGTCGGTGGCCACCTCGCGCGCCGTCACGCGGCCCATCTCTTCCAGCAGCGCGCGGTTCCAGCTGCAGGCCGCCGCCAGCTGCGAGGGGAATATCGTGGCCTGGTCGTTCAGCCCGTGGCCGTGCATCGCGTCGATGCCAAACAACACAGGGATGCCCAGCCGCGTTTCCAGCGCCAGCGCCTGCAATTCGCGCGCGTTGTCGCCCAGCACGTGCAGGAAGGAACCCAAGCCCTTTTTTGCCCACTCGAGGGCATCCCCCCGCGGCATTTTGGAATAGGGAAGCTGCAGCATCTGCGCCACTTTTTCGGGAATGGTCATGAGGGCCAGCAAGTCCCGCGCGCGCTCTTCCGCCGGTTTTGTCGGGTCACGGTACACTTCCGCCATCTTATCTCTTCCTTTCCTGATGTTGTATCGCCTTGCGCTTGCGGTATTCCGAGGGGCTTTCGCCCATCAGTTTTTTAAACACCTGTGAAAAATACTTTTCGTCCTTGAAGCCCACCTTGTAGGCAACCTCGTAGCTGCGTATGCCACCGGCGGCAAAATAGTCGCAGGCGCGGTCTATGCGTATCTGGTTTAGCGTGTCGGTAAAGCCGGTGTTCCGGTTTTTGCCAAACAGGGCCGACAAATAGTTCGGGCTGATGCCAATTTCCTCCGCCACCAGCGGCAGGGTCAGGTTCTCGTGGTAATGCGCCTGCATGTATTCCAGAGCCTTATCCACGGCGCTGTCCACGCGGCGTTTGTCCTTGCCGGCCGGGGCGGGCGGGGCTTCGTCGGCGCACACCTCGCGGGCCAGGTTCTCCACCGTGGCCAAAATTTCGGCCGCGCGGCAGGGCTTCAGCAGATAATCGGCCGCGCCGTAGCGCAAAGCCTGCTGTGCGTAGCTGAACTGGTCGTGCCCGGACATGATGACCGTGCGCGGGCACACGCCAGCCGCGCGGGTGTCCCGCATCACGGCCAGGCCGTCTTTCAGCGGCATTTGAATGTCCAGCAGCATTATTTGCGGGCGATATTGCAAAATGATTTCGATAGCCCGCCTGCCGTTTTCCGCTGTATAAATTTCGTCTATGAGACGTGTATTTGCGCGTATGTACTTTTCAATGCTCTCGCGGATGGCGTCCTCGTCCTCCGCTATCAGCAAACGCCGGGGTGTTTTTTGCATACTGTGCCCCCTTCCCTGCTTGCTCGCTTCTTCTTGTCCTCTCTTGAATGCTAGTTCACGCTCGCCGTCTATCCCTTATCCGCCGCATCATTCGCCGCGGGAATTTGAATGCTGACCGTTGTTCCCTGCCCCACAGTGCTTTTTATGTCCAGGCTGAAACGCCCGCCATAGCGCAAATCCAGGCGTTCCTTCACGTTGCGTATGGCGTAGTGACCAATGCGCTGCTTTGCGTAGCGGGTGTCCTCCTCCGGCGAGAGCACGCGGCCCAGCTGTTCTTCCGTCATGCCCGCGCCGTTGTCGGCAATGGTGAAGCAAATCATGCCGTCTTTCAGGCGGCCGGTCACGCGCAAAAAGCCCTGCGCGTCGTTGCGCTCCAGCCCGTGCACAATGGCGTTTTCCACAAAGGGCTGCAGCACCAGCTTCAATATGGGCAGCTCCAGAATCTCCCCGCTCACGTCGATGCTATAGTCCAACTTTTTGGAAAAGCGCATCTTCTGGATATTCAAATAATGCGATACGATGCTAAGTTCCCGTTCCACTGGTATCTCGCTTTGCCCGCTGGACAGCAGCAGGCGGAACAATTCACTGAGGGAGAGTACGTCCTCGGCCAGCTTGTCCTGCCCCACATCCACGGCCTGCCAGTACAGAGAGTCCAGCGTGTTATACAAAAAATGCGGGTTGATTTGCGCCTGCAGGGCGGTCAGCTCGCTCTCGCGCTCGCGCAGCACCATCACGTAGTTGCGGTTGATGAGGTCTTTGATATCGCGCACCATGATGTTGAACGTCTCGGAAAGCTCGGTGATTTCATCGCTACCGGTAATGTTCACCTGCTGGTCAAAGTCGCCCTCCTTGAAGTGGTTCATCGACTTGTACAGGCGGCTCAAGGGGCGCGAAATAAGGCGCGAGGCCATGATGGAAAGCGGCCAGATGCACGCCAGCAGCACAATGCCCAGTATGATGGGAACCAGCAGGGTACGGTTCGCCTGGTCGTTCCAGTTCTGCACGGGCGATAGATAGACAATGCGCCGCCCGCCCGCCGGGTGCTCGGTGCTAAACACATAGTTGCCCTCGTAGCGGGGAATCGCATCCCCAGCCGCCGCCGCGGCCAAAGGAACCCCTGCAAGGGTTTCGGGGCTTATCTGCCCCATGCTCACCACGGGGCTGGCGTCCTCGCCCAGCACGGCCACGCCCTCGTTTTCGTTCAGCAGGGCGCTGCGGCACATGCGCTCGTACTGCTCCACCGGCACGCTCAAAAACAAAAAGCCCAGCCGCTCTTTTTTAGAAAGGTCAAATATCTCGCGGCACAAGATGATTTTGTCTGAATTGTTGTAGGTGAACAGGCTGGTGTCGGTGGCAGGCGCCTTGCCCCACACAATGTCGCCCTGGGCGTCCTGCGCTTTTTGGTACAGCGGAAGCTCGCGGATGGCATTGACATCCAGCACCGGCACACTGGCGTCGCGGCTCACATAGAAGGGAGCCAGGCCGTTTTCGGGGTACAGCACCAGCGTGGTAATCTGGTATTTGATGGCCAGCACGCTGCGGATAAACTCCGTGGGGGCGTGGGTTGTCCAGAACAGGCGGTCGTCGGCGGAGACATTCCCGCTCAGCACGCGCAAAATGGCGTCGTCTACACAAAAATAGGTCAGGATATCGATGAGATCCTGCTCGAAATAGCTGATATTCTCGTCCAGCGCCGTCACCGCCGCCTGATAGCGGCGGGAATTTTCCTGCATAATGCCGTTATAGCTTTGGTAATAGATAAAGCCCCCGGCCAGGATAAGCATGGGGAACAGCACTAGGTAGATGGACAGGATGATTTTGTGCCGGATACGCAGGCCGGGCCGTCGGCGTTTTTCCGCTTTGCCGGGCACCGCAATCCCCCCTTGCAGCGTCTTATCCTCGTGTTCGCAGGCTTGGGCCTATTCCTCCAGCCCCGCGATGAATTCCTCGGGCGTTATCATTTGGGTGGCCAGCGCCTGCGAGAGGTTTTCGCTTTGCACCTTGAACTGCGCGGTGCCGCTGTCGTGCAGGGGCGTGCCGCTGAGGGCTGTGGCATTTTGCACAATATCGATGAATTGCAGCTGTACCGGCGTCTCGCTGCCGGTTTTGTAGGGGGCAAAGTCCTGCGCGCTCATGCAAACATTGTTTTCCCAGGCCAGGCGAGACCAGTTTTCCGGCAGGTACATGTAGTTCAGCAAATCGATGGCCGCCTGTTTTTGCACCCCGTCGGCGGTTACCGAGTGCCCCCCGCCGTTCCATGCGGCGATGTCTGTGTGCTTACCGGCCCCGCCGTCCACCGGCGGCATGGTGAACACGCGGATATTCTCGCGCACCTGCGGCGGGATGCTGCTGTCGTTCGCCATGCCCATGCGCCACGAGCCTGTGTAGAACATGGCGGCCCGCCCGGCCGCGAACAGGTTCAGCGCGGTGGGGTAGTCGTGCAGCTCGAACCCGCTTTGGAACAAGAGCGGCGCGTTGTGCTGGTACAGCCCGGCAATGTCCAGAAACATTGTGGTGGCGCTGAAATCCCCACCGCCTATCGCCTCCGCGTACAGCGGGGTCATGTCCTGGCCATAGGCTTTCATCAGCATGTCGTGGTAAAAAATAGCCAGCGGCCATTTGTTCACGCCGTCTATTGCGATGGGCGCCAGGCCGGCCAGCCGCGCCTGGCCGCACAGGTGCAAAAGCTCGCCAAAGCTGGTGGGCACTGCCCAGCCGCGCTCGTCAAACAGCGCTTTGTTGTAGTAAATGCCGGGCACGTCCGTGTTGCGGGGCAGCCCGTACAGCTTGCCGTCCGCGCTGCGGAAGCCGTCCAGCGAGCCCTCCACAAAGCCATAGTCCGCATAGTCGGGCTCGTGCAGCTCTTCCAGCAGGCCCGATTCAATCACCTCGGCGATGAAACCCGGCTGGCCCCACACGCTCACCAGATCCGGCATGCCGGTGCCGGAGGCATAGGCCTTGAACTTGATTTTATAGGCCTCGTCGTCCAGTGCCTCCACGCTGATGGTGACGTGCGGATTTTTCTCCATATAATCGTCGAAAATCATTTGCTCCACCAGGCCCTGATCCTTGGTGCGGTCGGGCAAATTGCTAAAGACGCGAATCTCGATGGGCTCGGCGCTCTGGGGCGTGGTGTTCCCGCCCGGCGCCATGCCACAGCCAAACAGGCCCAGCGCCAGTGTGCACACCAGAATTACCGACAAGCTCTTTTTCATATCGTACCCCTCACACTATTATCGCGCTTATTCGTCACAGCAATGTGCAAGGTTTCCGCGAAGGCGTCCAGCATCATTTCGGCGGCGCCCAGGTTAGATTCCAGGCGTTCCTGCGCTATTATAACGGTGTCCTCCGCTATTTTGGCCAGGTGGCTGCGCACAATGCCGCTGGCAAACCAAAGAGACAGCAGCCCCATAGCCACAAAAGCAACCGCGGTGGCAATCACCTGCAGGGCCAGTGTGCGCTTCGTTTTCATTTTATTTAGCATGAATGGCACAGCCTCCAACTATCATAGTAAATATATGGGCAATTATACCATAATTACGATGGGCATTCATCTCATTCTTGCCTAATCAGGTCAATGCCCGTATTTACGGGCTTTTCTCGCCTTCCGTCCCATCGCCGCCATGTCCAATCTTGCCACTTGATGCCCCTGCATTGGTTAGTTTTCGGTTAGTTCAG
>QMCE01001657.1_pt1 | contig 12268 bp, 15 predicted proteins | sample 1821851 | NCBI WGS metagenome assembly QMCE01 (sample SAMN09453174, study PRJNA476694) | Termite gut metagenome, whole genome shotgun sequencing project. | isolation source: worker | host: Odontotermes sp. | place: South Africa:Pretoria | collected 2016-01-28
AAGAGTAGTTAATAACCAAGCATATAGGTTTGGATATTGCAATAATGAAGGCAGATGGTTATTTGAAGTGAATTATACCCCAGAAAAGTCATTTTTTTATTATTCATGGTATAGAGTTGGTATAATTTTTGAAGAAAGATTTGATGTTAATGAGTTAGAAATAAGTGAATTAATAATCCGATATACTTCCAGGAATTTTTCTTTTGGAATAGCCTCAATGATATGATATTGGCGGGAGAGTAAATCGATAATTCGAACCTGTTCGCAAAGCACATCTCCCTGGGTTTTGGTTTGCTCATCAAGCTTCACACGTATGTTCATAGGTTTGGTATTGCTTGTTATCGGACAAGCCAAAACAAATCCGCTCAGGTTATTATACTTCGTATTGCTGATTACAAGCGCCGGGCGTTTCCCTGTTTGTTCCCTCCCCTTAGTGGGGGCAAAATCAATAGAAATAATATCACCCTGCTTTACCATTCTTCTCTTCCCTCCGCAGAGAAAGTCTCCCAGGCACTATCATCGGGTCTTTCATAATCCTGAAGATACCAATCAATATTATGAGTGGGCTTAAGAATGATTTCGTCTCCCTTTTTAATTATCTCAACCGTATCTCCAACACATAGTCCCAGGCTTGCAAGAATCCGCTTTTCCATACGAATGCCTTGGCTGTTTCCCCATTTTGCCACTTGTGTAATCATAACTAAATACCTCACATGAGAAAAATATCAATCGCCACAGCTATCTTAACACATTGTATTACACATGTCAAATTGCGCTTATCCCAACCCGATTTCTTTTTTAACCCCGGCACGCAGGGCATATGCGACAATCAGTGAAAGCCCGTCGGCAGCGATTTGTGCCGCAACAACACCGTGAACGCCGACGATGACATTCATGAGATACATGAGCGGCACATAAATGACGCCCTGCCTGCAGATAGAGACAATGAGCGCTCTCGGTCCCTTGCCCATTGCCTGAAACATGCTGCGAATGGCGAAATTAGCCGCCAGAAAAGGCAGGCAGAAGACGTGGATGCGAAGAAACTGTGCACCATGTGAAATGACAGAAGCGTCGGAAATGAACAGCCCTATCAGGAGAGGGGCAAAAGCAAAGAGCAGCACGCCGATGGAAGACGTGAGGATAATGGAAAGTTTAAGAGAATACTTTCGTGCGTGCTCCATTCTGTCAAAGTTCTTAGCGGCATAGTTATAGCCGATAAGCGGCATGACGCCCTGCGTGAAGCCTGCCGCAATGTGCATAGGCACCTCGTCAAGCTTGCGAACAATCCCCATCGCCGCCACGGCATCGTCACCATAGCCTGCGATAAGATTGTTAAGCACCATGCGGCTTGCGCTGTTGATGAGGCTGTTCAGTGCGGCCGGCAAGCCGACCATAAAAATATCCTTTATCATCGCCCAATTAACTTCGGTTTTCTTGAAATGAAAGTTAATTACGGAATTCGTCGCATTTCTTCTTATAAAGACGAAGTAATAGCAGCAGGCAAGGACATTGGAGAGCATCGTAGCGATAGCTGCCCCTGCAACGCCCATGTCAAGGGCGAAAATCAGAATGGGGTCTAAGGCACAGTTGAGGATATGTGCGGAAACCATGCCTATCATTTCATGCTTTGCCATGCCCTCGGCACGAATCTGCGAGCCGAGAACCATCGCCATAACGGTCGGAAGCGAGCCTATGCCCATCGTCCAGAAAAGATATTCCTTCGCATATTCTATCGTATCGCTGCTTGCGCCTGCCAGCCCCGCAAACGGGGTGAGAAAAATGATGATAAGGCTGCCGACCAGAAGGCTGATAAGCAAGCCGGCGTAAATACAAAAGGCCGAAGCCGCCCGGGCTGTATTGAGCTTTTTTGCTCCGAGCGCACGGGAGATAAAGCTGCTTCCTCCCATGCCGAACAATGCGCCCATTGCGTTTGTAATCATCATTGCCGCACCGCCAAGCGAGACGGCGGCAACCATATGTACATTGCCTGTTTGCCCGATGAAAAACGTATCCGCCAAATTATATATGGTGGTCATCAGGTGGTTTACAACTGTCGGAACTGCAAGGGTCAAAACTGCCTTTGGTACGGAATAATTCTCGAAAATGTCAGTGCGTCTGCTAATTTCTGTGTGTTCGCCGCTCATCTGAATAACACTGTCCCTTCATCTTATCTTCAATATTGCTTATAACTATAGCACAACAGCGAAAAAAATGGAAGATTGACAAAAGAGATAACAAGTGCTAATATTTACATATAAATAGAATGCTTTGACAAGGAAATCGTATTCTGTAAAACTGCGGCAGAGAGCATGCGCCATGGCTGGAAGCGCATACAGCGGTTGGGATACGGTACCGCCTTTGAGCAGCCTGCCGAAATAAGGCAGGACGGGAAGCACCGTTACATGCATTGATGAGGGAAGGCACTGCTTTCCGAATATGGGTGGAACCGCGGGATTATCTCGCCCCAGAAGTATAATACTTTTGGGGTGTTTTTTATTGCCACAAGGAAAAGGAGAGTTTTATGTTAAAAATCAATTTGAAGGGTGAAATCAAGGAGTTCGAGAAGGGCATAACTCCGGCAGAAATCGCAAAAAGCATAGGCATGGGGCTTTATAAAGCCGCTTGCGCCGCAAAGATTGACGGTGAAACGGTTGATTTGCGCACGCCAATTGAGAAAGATGCAAGCGTTGAAATCCTCACGTTTGATACGGCGGAGGGAAAGCACGCCTATTGGCATACAACCTCCCACATTCTTGCGCAGGCTGTGGGCAGGCTGTATCCGGGTACGAAGTTTGCTATCGGCCCCGCCATTGACAGCGGCTTCTATTATGATTTTGAGCTGCCCGAATCGGTGTCTTCCGACGACTTGCCGAAAATCGAAGATGAGATGAGGAAAATAATCAAAGAGGATTTGCCGGTTGAGCGCTATGAGCTTCCGGCAGACGAGGCGATAAAAGAGGAAAATGGGCAGCCGTATAAGATTGAGCTGATTGAAGAGCATTCAAAGGGCGGCGAGAAGATTTCCTTCTACAGAGAAGGCGAATTCACAGACCTCTGTGCAGGACCTCATCTGATGTCAACGGGTATGGTCAAGGCTGTAAAGCTGACTGCCATTACAGGGGCGTATTGGCGAGGAGATGCGCAAAATCAAATGCTGACACGCATTTACGGCATATCGTTTCCGAAGCAGAGCCAGCTTGACGAGCACCTTGCAATGATAGAGGAAGCGAAGAAGCGTGACCACCGCAAGCTGGGAAAAGAGCTTCAGCTTTTCACACTTCTTGATGAAGGCCCCGGTTTCCCGTTCTTTTTGCCGAAGGGCATGGCGCTGAAGAATTCGCTGATGGAATACTGGCGTGAGGAGCACAGAAAGGCAGGCTATCATGAAATTTCGACGCCTGTAATGCTTAAAAAGACGCTTTGGGAGCAAAGCGGGCACTGGGAGCACTACAAGGACAATATGTACACGTCAACGATAGACGATGAAATCTTCTGCATTAAGCCGATGAACTGCCCCGGCGGAATGCTGACATATAAAACTCAGCTGCGTTCATATAAAGATTTGCCGCTGAGAATGGCGGAGGTCGGGCTTGTACACAGGCATGAGCTTTCGGGTGCATTGCACGGCTTGATGAGGGTTAGAAGCTTCAATCAGGACGACGCACATATCTTCATGACGCCGGAGCAGATGAAAAGCGAGATTCAGGGTGTTGTGCGGCTGATAGATAAATTCTATAAAACGTTCGGCTACACATATCATATCGAGCTTTCAACGATGCCGGAGGACCATCTCGGCGATGTGGAAACATGGGACAGCGCCATTGAAACGCTGAGAGAATCCATCGAGGAGATGGGCTATGAGATTGTCATAAACGAGGGAGACGGAGCGTTTTACGGGCCGAAGCTGGATTTCCATCTTGATGACGCAATTGGCAGAACATGGCAGTGCGGCACGATTCAGCTTGACTTTCAGCTGCCTGAGCGCTTTGAGCTTGAATATACGGGTGCCGACGGAGAAAAGCACCGCCCGATTATGGTTCACCGTGTGGTTCTGGGTTCTATCGAGCGCTTCATCGGAATAATGATTGAGCATTTTGCGGGGGCTTTCCCGCTGTGGCTTGCACCTGTGCAGATAAAGCTTCTTCCGATTGCCGACCGCCACCACGACAAGGCAAATGAGATAAAAGCGAAACTCGAGGAGCACGGCTTCAGGGTCGAGACAGATGAGCGAAGCGAAAAGATAGGCTATAAAATCCGTGAGGCTCAGCTTGAGAAGGTACCGTATATGATTCTTATCGGCGACAAGGATATTGAGAACGGCACGGTTTCCGTCCGTCACCGTAAGGAAGGCGATTTAGGCGCAATGCAGCTTCCTGATTTCATTGAAAGTGCGAAAAATGAGATTGCGGCAAAAGAAATGAAATGATTTGAAGTCCGAAATTTAGGACACCTCCTGTGATAACATAATCTCAGGAGGTGTTTTACATGAATAATAATCTGATAACAATCACAGGTGCAAAGCACTATTTCGGCTCAAACATTTTTCAGGTGGGCAGATATGTGAAGCTTTGCAGGGAGCAGGGCAACAGCTATGACACCGACGCTATCAGGGTGGATATTCCGATGATAGGTAAGGTGGGCTATGTGGCGAATACGCTTAGCACAAGGTTCAAGGGAACACAGTCGGCAAGCGTCATAGCAAAGCGCATTAAAAAGGAGTGCACGGCGAGAATACGCTTCATTGCAAATGACGGCGTGGTTGCGGAGATAATTGATGAGAAGCCCGAGGGACCGCAAAGATTGGTCGAGATTGACAGCTTGGTCAAAAGGAAAAGAAAAGCACGCAGAAGCAGGAAAGTGAAGCTGACGGCGTAGATACAGAAAAGAGACACAGGAAAATCTCCGATGTCTCTTTTTTACTGCCTGTTCAAAAATCTAAACCACAGGAACACTTTCCTCATACAGTGTATGAGGGCAGAAATCTTGCCCGGTTGCCCATTCAATCTCACCATCATTAACCGATACAGTCTCAAATAGCATCTTGTCGTTCAAGGAACGGTAAAACTTATGGCTCAGGTTGGGCTTGAAATCATACAGGCGTTTCTCACCCTTCTCAAAAGTAAGCAAAAGCTTATACTCATCAAGTGGCATCGCATTGACCAAAACAGGATATGTGTTCACTTATTCCAACCCCTTTATCTTAAAATACTCTTCATCTGTTTGCATCACTTCCCATAAAGCAGCCAATTCATCTCTGTGAATATCAGCCCATGCGACAACATATTTTGTTTGTCTGGACGGAAAGTCTCCGGCAATGATATTACCGTCGAAATCAAAAACTGCCTTTGAATCCCCATATGCGGCATGAAAATGAGGAGTATGGTGCTGCTCTGTATCCTTAAAATACATCCGTATGATAATTCCGAAAAAAGTAGAGATAATAGGCATAATTGACTGCTCCTTCATTTTGGCGTTCGGAAGATAATCTTTACAGAATCATTATAGCATGGACAAGAAAATCAGTAAACATATTTTCCTTTCATTTTCCATCTTTTTGTGGTAAAATATCAAGAATAAAATGATGTAATCAGGGGGTTTCTATGCTTCATAAATATGCATCAGATTCGCACAGCCATACGACGTTTTCACCTGACGGGACTGACTCACCGAGAGCAATGTGCGATAAAGCCCGTGAAATGGGGCTTTATTATTACACAGTAACTGACCATGTCGAGCTCAACGGCTATATAGGCGACGAAGAGGATTTTACGGGCTTCAAGGATAAGCCGAACTTCAATTTCAAGGTAAATTCAGAAGAGAGCCTCGAGGAGCTGGAAAGCCTTCAAGGTGAATTCAACGGCTCGACGAAGCTTCTCAAGGGTGTGGAGCTTGGGCAGTGTATGCAGAATCTTCCCGCGGCAGATGAGGTTGCGGCAAGGGATTACGATTTCATTTTAGCATCGGTACATAATGTCGGCGGGTTTCAGGATTTCTACTGGCTTGACTATGAAAAAACGGACAGAAGCTATATAGATAATCTTATTTCAAAATATTTCGCCGAGCTTCTTGACACGGTGAAGTGGGGCAAATTTGATTCGCTTTCGCACCTCACATATCCGGTAAGATATATCAGAATTCCCGGCGGAGAGGTATACAGCCTTGACGGGCATATGGATGAAATCAAAACGTTGCTGGAGGCTGTGATAAAGAATGATAAGGCGATTGAGCTGAACACGTCGGGGCTTTATAATTCATCCCCACAAAGAACCACACAGCCGCCGCAGGAGCTTCTGAACCTGTACAGGCAGATGGGCGGAAAATATATAACGATAGGCTCTGATTCTCACCGTGCTTCTGATTTGGGCAAGGGCATAGACGAGGGGCTGGATATGATAAAGCAGGCGGGCTTTGATGAATTCACGGTGTATGTGAACAGAGAGCCGGTTTTGCTGCCGATAGAATAAAGACATATAAGGGGGAAACATAATGGAAAGATTATTGGAGCTTCTGCAGAATGAGGCGAGGCTGACGGTGAGGGAAATCTCCGTCATGCTCAACGAGCCCGAAGATAAGGTGGCAGCAGAGATAAAGCGCCTTGAAAAGGATGGCGTGATAAACGGCTATCATGCGCTGATTAACTGGGAGAAGACTGAAATCCCTAAGGCAACGGCCTTGATTGAGCTGAAAATCACACCGAAGAAAGATACGGGCTTTGACGAGGTGGCAAACCGTGTTATGGGCTTCACAGAGGTTGAAAGCGTGTATCTCATGTCAGGCGGATATGATTTAACAGTTATTGTCACGGGAAAGACCATGCAGGATATTGCGATGTTCGTCTCACGCAGGCTCTCGACGATTGAGGGCGTGCTTTCCACAGCCACGCATTTTGTTCTGACAAAATATAAGGACGGCGGAGTGGTGTTTGACGATAACTATGAAGTGATAGACGAAAGAGGGGGAAATCTTGTCGATTAATTATGATAGCTTCCTCAATGAGAAAATAAAGAGCGTTAAGCCCTCAGGCATAAGGAAATTCTTTGACATCGCAAACGAGATGGAAGATGTTATCTCGCTTTCGGTGGGTGAGCCGGATTTCCATACGCCGTGGCATGTCAGAGAGGCGGGGATAGAATCCCTTGAAAAGGGGAGAACAAGCTATTCGCCGAACAGGGGCTTTGCGCAGCTGCGTGAGGAGATTGCGAAATATTTCAGCAGAAAGTATCAGCTTGAATATGCGCCTGACAGTGAAATTCTTGTGACTGTGGGCGGCTCAGAGGCGATTGACCTCTGCGTTCGTGCGGTTCTCAGCCCCGGCGATGAGGTGCTTATCCCGGAGCCGAGCTTTGTTTGCTATGTGCCGATTGTGCAGATGGCGGGCGGCGTTCCGGTTATAATCGAAACAAAAGCGGAGAACAAGTTCCGCCTGACGCCCGAAGAGATTGAAGAGAAGATAAGCGACAAGACGAAAATGCTTATCCTTCCGTTCCCGAATAATCCGACGGGCGCTGTTATGAGGCGTGAGGATTATAAGGCCGTGGCAGAGGTCGTGAAAAAGCATAATCTCTTTGTGCTTTCAGACGAGATATACAGTGAGCTGACCTACGGCACAGAGCCGCATGTGAGCTTTCCCGAGATAGATGAAATGAAGGAGAGAACGGTTGTCATCAACGGGCTGTCGAAATCGCACAGCATGACGGGCTGGAGAATCGGCTTTGCTGCCGGGCCGGAGGCGATAATCTCCGCAATGACAAAGCTTCATCAGTTTGCCATTATGTGTGCGCCGACTACATCACAGCATGCGGCGATTGAGGCACTGAAGAACGGCGACGATGATATTATAAGGATGCGTGAGGAATATGACATGCGCCGCCGACTGATTGTAGACGGACTGAACAGAATCGGGCTGAGTTGTTTTGAGCCGGAGGGTGCGTTCTATGTTTTTCCGTCGGTGAAATCGACGGGGCTTTCGTCTGCAGAGTTCTGCGAAAAGCTTATCTATGCAAAGCAGGTTGCGGTTGTCCCGGGAGACGCATTCGGAGAATGCGGCGAGGGCTTTGTGAGAATATCATATTCTTACTCGCTTGCACATATCACTGAAGCACTGAAGCGCATAGAAGAATTTGTGAAGGAGCTGTAATATGGCAAAAACAAGCGTGGTAAGCGAAGCGACTCACGTAGTGAGAATTGCAAAATGCGAGAGCTATGATGAAAATCGTCTGCTGGCTGTTGCGGACGGTTTTTTCATGGAGCTCGGCATATATGAAGAGATTAAGGAAAATATGACGGTGGTGATAAAGCCGAATCTTATCATGAAATCAAAGCCCGAGGAGGCGATTATCACGCACCCGGCAATTGTCGAAGCCGTTGGAAGATGTGTTCAGAAAGCAGGCGCAAAAGTACTGATTGCAGAGAGCAGCGGCGGGCGTTTTACTGCCGGAACGGTGAAAAATCTTTTTGACGGCTGCGGATATACGGAAATCGCCGAGAGAAACGGGTTTGAGCTTTACACTGAGTGTGAGAGCGAGGCGGTGTCTCTGCCCGAAGCGCACATATGCCGCACAGCAAGAGTGGTGAAGCCATACATAAATGCAGACTATGTGATAAATATTGCAAAGCTGAAGACGCATGGCATGACAATGTTCAGCGGTGCTGTGAAGAATCTCTTCGGCGTGGTGCCGGGGCTTCTGAAGCCCGAGCTGCACTGCCGCTTTCCCGATAAAAACGACTTTGCCGATATGCTTGTGGATATATGCGAGTACGTCAAGCCGGGCTTCAACATAATTGACGGCATTTTCGGCATGGAGGGCAACGGCCCGACAGGAGGAAGCAAAAGGTATGTCGGCGCAGTGTTTGCATCTAAAAGCCCGTATGCCGTTGATTTTGCTGCAACTGCTGTAATAGGCTTTGAGCCGCAGGAAATCCCGATGCTGAGAATTGCGGCAGAGAGGAAGCTTGCACCGCAAGATATAGATGAAATTGAGATAAGAGGCACGCAGATTGAAGAAATCCGTGTGGCGGATTATAAAAGAGCCAAGGCGGCGAGCACGGAATTCGTCGACGGTGTGCCGGGTTTTCTGAGACCGATTGCGAGCAGAATCGCACGCCCGAAGCCTGTTGTTGATGAAAGGAAATGTATCGGCTGCGGGAAATGTGCAGAAAGCTGCCCGCAGCACGTGATAAAGATAGAGAATAAGGTTGCGAAGATAGATTTGAAAGACTGCATCCGCTGCTTCTGCTGCCATGAAATGTGCCCTGAGCATATAATCAAAATTAAGAGATTGGGGTTATTTAACCTGTGAAACTGAAGGCATATGCTAAAATCAATCTCACACTGGATATAACGGGAAAGAGGGAAGACGGCTATCATACAATAGACAGCATAATGCAGAGTGTAAGCGTCGCCGATGAGATTGAGCTTGAATTGACAGAAGAGCGTGAAATTGAAATCTCAACTAATCTTTCATACATACCCGTAAATGAAAAAAATACCGCATACAAAGCGGCAAAGCTCTATTTAGAGGCAGCGGAGTCTTCGCATGGCGTGAGAATGAGGGTGCAGAAAAATATCCCGAGCAGGGCCGGAATGGGTGGCGGCAGCAGTGATGCGGCGGCGGTTTTGATTGGGCTCAATGCTTTGCACGGGAATAGAATCCCGCAGGAAGAATTGCTGAAGCTCGGGGCGAAAATCGGTGCAGACGTGCCGTTTTGCATGCTCGGCGGAACATACAGATGCGAGGGGATTGGAGAAATTCTGACGCCTGCCGCAGCTATGCCGGATTGCATTTTTGTGATTTGCAAGCCGGATTACGGCATGAGCACGCCGAGGGCATATCAGATAATTGATAAATACCCGCTTCCCAAAGCCTCTCGCACACCGAATATGCTTGGAGCACTGGAAAGCGGCAGGATAAACGAAGTGTCGGCAGAGGTTTCAAATTATTTCGATGATATTCTGAGAATGCGGGATGTCAGAGGCGTGAAGCAGATTATGATGCAAAGCGGTGCGCTGAATTCATCTATGACAGGAAGCGGCTCAGCAGTTTTCGGGATTTTCACAGATGAGAAGGCGGCAAAAAAGTGCCTTTCTGTCTTAGAAAAGAAGGAAAGTGGCATTGTTTTTATAGGAAAACCGACAAGAAAAGGCGTGGAGATAATTTAAGAGGTGAAACATGGATTTGAAAGTATCCGAAATGATGGAAATGCAGACGGAGCTTTGGGAGAAGCACAGAGACGAATGGTCACCGATGGATGCGCAGCATGCACGCTCATTCATGTTGTTTATGTTTGAGGAAATCGGCGAGGCGATTGCGATAATCAAGAAAAAGGGTGAAGATAAAATCATGGGCGACGGCAAGGTGCGCGAGGAATTTGTCACCGAGCTTGCCGATGTGATGATGTATTATATGAACACGTTGCAGTGCTTCGGCATATCTGCCGACGAATTCTCTGAAGCATATGCGAAGAAGCACGATAAGAATATGGGAAGAGACTATGCGAGGGAGAACAGAGAATTCCTCGCAGAATGATTTGTACAGGAGATTTATTTTGACGGAAAACATTGAAATTAAGCAGGAGAGGGCATTGCTCATATCCGTGGACACGGGCGAGTTTGACATTGAGGCTTCGCTCGCCGAGCTTGAAGAGCTGACAAAAACGGCAGGTGCAGAGCCTGCCGCTGAGCTTGTGCAAAAGCGGCAGGCATTAAAGGCGGCGACTGCAATCGGCAGCGGCATGGCGGAGGAAGCGGCGGAGATATGCAAAAATGAAGATATTTCGCTCATAATCTTTGACAGAGAGCTTTCGCCGACACAGATAAGAAATTTGGAGAAAATCACAGATGTGCGTGTCATTGACCGCACAATGCTTATTCTCGACATCTTTGCCATGCGTGCGCAGAGCAAGGAGGGCAAGCTTCAGGTGGAGCTTGCACAGCTTAAATATATGCTGCCGAGGCTTTCGGGCAAGGGCGTGGAGATGTCAAGGCTGGGTGCGGGAATAGGCACGAGAGGCCCGGGCGAAACGAAGCTTGAGACAGACAGAAGGCATATTAGAAGACGAATTGAAAGCCTTAAAGAGCAGCTGAAAAAAGTGGAATCCGCCCGTGAGGAGACATACAAGCGGCGGCAGAAGACTCACACTGTAACCGTTGCGTTGGTGGGGTACACAAATGCGGGGAAAAGCACCCTGATGAACAGGCTGACCGAAGCGGGGGTGCTGGCTGAGGATAAGCTGTTCGCCACGCTTGACCCAACCGCGCGTTCACTGAAGCTGCCGAACGGCAAAACGGTGATTCTCATAGATACCGTCGGGCTGATAAGACGCCTGCCGCATAACTTGGTAGAGGCGTTCAAGTCCACGCTGGAGCAAGCGGCAACGGCGGATATAATCCTGAATGTATGTGACGCTTCAAGCGAGGAGGCAAGAGAGCATCTTGAGGTAACACATGAGATTCTTTCCGAATTGGGAAGCACCGGCAGACCGGTTATCCCTGTGCTGAATAAGTGGGATTTAGTTGCTGTGCCGGAGCTTGCCGTGCGAATGCCGAATGCGGTGAGAATAAGCGCAAAGAAAGGCGACGGGATAGATAAGCTTCTCGCCGCAATTGAGGATAACCTGCCGGAAAAAACGAGAGACGTTACGCTGCTGTTTCCGTTTGAAAAGAGCGGCTTGGCGGCACCACTCCGCAAAGAAGGTGCGATTCTGAGCGAGGAATATACAGAAAGCGGACTTCTGGTGAAAGCAAGGCTTTCTGACAGATTACTGGGGAAGGTAAAAGAATATTTGAAAGAAAATGAATAAATATTCATAAAAAGCTTGCAATTCTTGCATAATTATGTATAATACATATTATTGAATATAAAAAGTGAGTAAGAGGAGAGAAATATGAAAGAGATTAAAAAGGTAGTTTTGGCTTATTCGGGCGGGCTTGATACGTCGATAATTATCCCGTGGCTCAAGGAGAATTATAATAATTGCGAGGTCATTGCTGTTTCTGGCGACGTCGGGCAGGGCACAGAGCTTGACGGGCTTGAAGAAAAGGCGATTGCGACAGGCGCATCGAAATTATACATTGAAGACCTGAAGGAGGAGTTCATTCAGGATTATGTATATCCAACGCTCAAGGCAGGTGCGGTCACATTCGTTGTGGCATATTCGCCGGTCGTTCCTTGTAGAACGATATTTTCTTGAAGCACATGAACAATGTCCGTGTCGTCGAAGCGAATGTTGCCCGTAACCTTTTTGGGCGAGCTGCTGCTTGCGGTTGCAA
>QMCE01004824.1_pt1 | contig 12267 bp, 8 predicted proteins | sample 1821851 | NCBI WGS metagenome assembly QMCE01 (sample SAMN09453174, study PRJNA476694) | Termite gut metagenome, whole genome shotgun sequencing project. | isolation source: worker | host: Odontotermes sp. | place: South Africa:Pretoria | collected 2016-01-28
TCCATGATCGCGGAGCTTGACGATAACGAAATCATCAGGATTTTTAACGAAACAAATACTACAACTATTTACCTGCCTCTTGCATATAACGACGGTTCAAAGTTTACGGAAACCGGTTCTTTCTTCACAGCTTTTTCTATCCACGTTGACGCCGTTACAAGTTACACGGTTAATCTTCAGGATAAATTTATTGTTTCTTTCGTTGAAGGAAGGGCGGAAATTAACATAAATAATATTCCCAACTTTACCCCTTACGTTCCTATGCGTTATCTGACAATCTACAATCTTCCTTACAACGTTTCTTTACAAAGTATTAAAAACGTTGCCGTTCACAACCAAACCGCGCAGACTGCTTCCTGTAACGATTATTCCCTCATCGATATTTACAAAGAAGGTTCAGCCGCTTCCGCGCGTATCCCGCTTGTTTATACTAACGGGTCGGCGTTTATGGAGACAGGAACTTTCGCGGTTTCTTTCGACATTAACATCGATTTTGACACGCGTTTTATTGTATCAAAAAACAACAATGTCCGTGTTAACTTCGTTGACGGTAACGGCTCTTTGGACATCAACAGCCTGCCCGCTCCGGGAGAAGGAGGCGGCTCCGTTATTACCGATGATGAAAAAGAAGAATATGAAAAGACAGGACATTTCTTAAAAATTACTAACCTGCCTTTAAATACACAAATCAGAAACGTTGTTTCCGTTGAAATCGCCAATTCAGCTTCCACAGTAGCATCCCTTAATGAAAATGACGTTATCAGGATTTTTAACGAAACAAATACTACGACTGTTTACCTGCCTCTTGTCTATGACGATAATTCCGCGTTTACCGAGACGGGTTCTTTCTTCACGGCTTTCTCTATCCATATCGACGCCGTTACAAGTTTTTCTGTTAGTCTTCAGAATAAATTCATTGTTCCTTTTGTTGAAGGAAGGGGCTCTTTAGACATCAAAGAATTACCCGCTCCCGAAGAAAAAAAGAACCCGAGCGTCATTACGAAAGATGAAAAAGAAGAATATGAAAAAACAGGACATTACTTAAAAATTACGAACCTGCCGGCTAATACACAAATCAAAAACGTCGTCTCGGTTGAAATCGGCAATTCGGCTTCCATGATCGCCAAACTTGATGAAAATGACGTTATCCGCATTTTCACGGAAACAGGTTCTTCTACCGTTTACCTGCCTTTGGTTTATGAGGACGACAATTCCGTGTTCACGGAAACAGGCTCTTTCTTCACTGCATTTTCCATCCATGTTGACGCTGTTATAAGTTACACCGTTAATTTAACGGATAAATTCATTGTTCAATTCACCGAAGGAAGGGCGGGAATTAATATTAAAAATCTTCCCGATTTTACTCCTTCCGTTCCTATTCGTTATTTAACTATCACTAATCTTCCGTCTAATGTTTCTTTACAGGCTTTTAGAAATATTGCGGTTCACAATCAAACAACTCAAGTTTCTTCCTGCGGCGATTATTCCCTTATCGAGATTTCTAAAAACGGTGCGCAGGTTTCCGCGCGTATTCCCCTTGTCTATGCTGACGGTTCAGCTTTCAGGGAAACGGGTACTTTCTTCGTTTCTTTCGACATTAACATCGATGTTAACACACGCTTTCTTGTTTCAAAAGACGACAATGTCCGTGTTACCTTCACGGACGGCAGCGGCTCTTTAAGCATTAACAGTATTCCTGCAAAACCTGTTCCTGTTATACGTCATTTAACAATTACCAATCTTCCGTCTAACGTTTCTTTGCATGTCCATAACCAAACAACTCAAGTTTCTTCCTGTAATGATTATTCCCTTATCGAGATTTCTAAAAACGGTGCGCAGGTTTCCGCGCGTATTCCCCTTGTCTATGCTAACGGTTCAGCTTTCAGGGAAACGGGTACTTTCTTCGTTTCCTTCGACATTAACATTGATGTTGACACACGTTTCCTTATTTCAAGAAACGATGATGTCCGCGTTACCTTCACGGACGGCAACGGAACTTTGAATATTAAAAATCTGCCTGAAAAATCTGTTCCGTCTCTTACTATCCGAGGGCTTCCCGTAAACACTGCAAAGCAGCACTTCTCTGAAACTTCGGTTTTCAATCTGGCGGGCGTTGTCGCGGGCGGGCTCTTAAACGATATTGAAATTGTCAAAGAAACTACATCAGTCACGGCTCGTATTCCGCTTTCAGCTTCCAAAGGCGTCTACTTCTCCGATACGGGACGCTTCTTTATTTCTTTCACTATCAATTCGGATATTAACACGCAGTAATATTAACACGCAGTATATTTTCACACGCGAAGATTCTATCGCACTCGATTTTATTAACGGCTCAAGCTCTTTTGATTTATCTTCAATGTTCGGTATTTTCGAAGGCTCTCTTACTTCCGCTAATGTTCCCACGATTGCGTCAGGAACTGTTTTCGACATCAAAGGGCGGATGCATACCGTTCAAAGTAATTATACCATAACCTCTTTTACTCCAAGTAACGGCGGCATTATTTATGTTTACGCTTCCCGCTCGGAGGATGTCGTAAGTTATGAATTCTCAACAGAGAAGCCCGCTTTTAACAGTCTGTTCAAGGGGTTTTATAACGCGGGAGGAAACGGAAACAAACGCGCCCTCTGGAAAATGCTTCATCTGCCGCGCACTAACAGGTTTTTATATAAAACACGCGTTGACGAAGATTTTCCCCGCTTCGTAGTTACCTCTATAGACTCCCCTGATTACGACGTACTTACTCAAGGGAAAGCCGCCTATCAGGATATTTCAGCTTCCAAAACTTTTAATCTTCCTCCCGGTCTTTACATCGTAAGAACAGTCGGAGCGGGCGGCGGAAGTTCGGGCAGTTATAAAGGCGGCTACGGCGGGATTGCAAGTGAAATATTAACCTTGGATAAAGAAACCCCTTTTACGGCTTACGCGGGAACAGGCGGCGGCAACGGCGAGACAGGCGCTTCGGGTACGCTTAAGTTTGACGCTTATGTCAATGTTTTTAACGGGATTAATCCGTCATCTTTCTCGTCGGACATTTTCAGCAGCTACGAATTTAAGACAACAAGTAATGTCCTAAGCCCGGTTTTGGTTAAGCCTTCATCCGCTGTTACCGCAGGCGACGGCGGCGGCGGGGGCGGCGCGGGCGCGTTCCTTTATTCACCTGACGGAAACTACTTTCTTGTATCAGGCGGCGGCGGCGGCGCGGCAGGCGCTACACGGTTTACTCCCGGAGGCGCCGGAGGAACAGGCGGCGCTATAGGTCAGGGCGGAAAGGGCGGCAAAGCGGGCTCTTTCTCACAATCGGGCGCTTCATCTCTTTCATTAACAGGCGGTTCCGCAGGAACAGCGGGCGGAAACGGTTATGAAATGCTTACGCGGAATACTGATGTTTCAGGCGGTTCCGCCGCAGGCGGGCATCCGGTTTCTAGGTTCACCTCTGCTTCCGTAGATTGTTATAACGCCCCTGAATGGGGAGCTGTTGGAACTCCGTCAGGAAGCGCTACAGGTTATGCTCTTTTCAAAGGCGGTATAGACCCGGCTTATCCTGTTGTTTCCCTTCCTTCAAGTTATTCGGCTTCATCAAGCGAAGCAGGCGGTTCAGCCGCCGCTGTTTCTTATATTACAGGTCATACACAGGAATGGCTTAATACAAAAAACGCTAACGGAAAAGGCGGTTCCGCCAAAGCCGTAGGTTCGGCTTCTTTCTCAGGTAGTTTTACTTTGACAACTATAGGAAGGTCTTTTCAGCAGCTTTGGTATAATAACGGTCTTTATTCATCTTCTTTGGAATTCACTTTTACCCAACCTAATACAGGCGAAAACGGACAAGACGGCGGCAATAACCGCAATTCTTCAAGAGGCGGAGGCTCAGCTCCGGGTACGGCGGGAAAGGTTATCATCTACAAACTTTATTAACAGTTTTTAAAACTTTTCTTTTTAAAGACCGTTTCCATACACGGACGCGGTCTTTTTTTATTCCCCTTAGGGTAGAGAGACATAAAAATTTACAGGAGGGAATCATTATGAAAAATGAAAATCAAAACAAGGGGGTGAAAAATTTTTCACCGCGTGAGGAAAATAATTTCACCGCCTCAGGAAAAAATTTTCAGGATGAAGGGGAAGATTATTCCGAAAATGAAGAAAAAAATCAGCCTGCTTTCTACGCTATCATTCCTGCTTTGGTTCGTTATGATAACGATATTCCGGCAGGCGCGAAACTGCTTTACGGTGAAATTACGGCTCTGTGTAACAAAAAAGGATATTGTTGGGCAAAAAATAGTTATTTTGCACAACTTTATGAAACAAGTGAACGGACAATCATAAACTGGATTAAGGCTTTAAGAGACAAAGGACATATTTCGGTCAGTTTAGAATATGTACTGTTCCCAAACGGAGTCAGGATTAAAAGCCGTTATATAAGGCTTGCTAAGCCCGCTTATAACAAGACGGTGAAAAATTCTTCATCACGTGAGGAAAATAATTTCACCGCGTCAGGAAAAAATTTTCCTGATGAAGTGAAAAATTTTTCCGAAAGTGAGGAAAAAAATTGCGTAGATAATACTACAAATAATATTAAAAATAATACTTCTTCTGCGGAACCGCCTGAAACAACCGCAGAACCTTCTCCAAACAATGAAAAAGCAGAAGCAGGGTTTTTATCCCAAAAAGATTTAAGAGACACTCTTACAGTCCTCGACAGGCGTCTTTCTGTTCTCGACGAAAACTTTTATTCGAGAGCTCCCGCCTTCATGTTCGAAAACAATCTGCCGCTTGATTATCTTTCTTGGCTTCGCGAAAAAATTGAAAATTCTGAATACAGGTCTTTCGCCGGAAAGTTTTTCGACTTGTTTTTCAGGGAAAATATTGTCCGAACATACAAAATATCTTTATCGCCTGAAATAAAACCGCCTCCTCCTGAAATTAAAATTGTATGCCCTGTCTGCGGCGAGTCCCATGCCGAATCCGACGACTCCTGCCCCTCTTGCCGCCTGCCCAAAGATTCCAAGAAGGAAACGGTTCTGTTGTTCAGGGAATTGCAGAAACTGCCGCCTGAAAAACGCGAGGAATATCTGCGCAGGGAAGACGAAATTGCAAATGAATTCGGCTTCAAAGATTTAACAAAAAGCATGGAAGCTCTTGCCGCTCTGAAGCAGGAATTCGGGTTATCGTCATGAAAAACCATCTTGTCATTACTATACCGGATCATGGCAGTTTCCCTACGCTTTACTCTCAAGGGCTTCACTCTTGGAAAACTTACGACAGCAGGAAAAAACAAACGCTGCTTTTCTATCCGCCGGGCGCGGTTGTCGTTTTGTATTACAAATACAGGGTATACCGAGAAGCCTGCGTTATTCGTCATTCCCAAACGGAAGACGGGGTAACACAGGGTGTTATTCTTCCGGGTCTTTCCAAAAAAGTTACCCTGCTTTTCAGCGTAAGAGCTTCCGCCTTTGATAAACTTAAAAGAGCCGTCTTCTGGCTCGATAAACATTCACAAGGCGCTTTCTCCCATTCGGACGGGTTTTATTCCCGTCTTGTTTATATCTTGGAACAGAGGGGCAAAATTAATTATACCGCCCTCTCTGTTCTTGCCGAAAACTCTTCCGCCAATAATCAAATCAGTTTGTTTTAAAACTTTTAGTTTTAATCTGCGTTGCAGATGTTCATTCAATTCTTTACAAAACTAAAAAAGAGGTTATATCATGTTAATTCTTACCGAAAAACCGTCCGTCGCTAAAGCCTTCGCAGAGGCTTTAGGCGTCCCAAGAAAACAAAACTTTTGGGAAAACCAAGATTTCTGTATCGTCAACGCGCTAGGACATCTGCTGGAAAATTATTCCCCCGAAGATTACGACCCCGCCTTGAAAAAATGGACTCTTGATTCGCTTCCCCTTATACCGCAGGAAGTTAAATACAAGCCTGTCGAAACTACCAAAGCGCAGCTTGATATTGTTAAAAATTGTTTTAACTCACGTAAAAACGATACGCTCCTGCTTGCCACGGATGCGGAACGCGAAGGCGAACTTATCGGCGCTGAAATCCTTAACTTTGTGGGGTTTAACAATTATCCCGCGGCGAAACGTTTCTGGGTCTCCGAAGCTCTTACCCCCGATGTTATTACGGCAGGTATTAAAAACGCAAAGCCGCTGTCTGAATATTCGTCTTACCGCGAACAGGGTTTCGCACGCCAAATCGCGGACTGGCTTGTCGGCATGAACCTAACGCGCCTTATTACTTTAAAGTCAGGAAAGCTCCTTCACTTCGGGCGCGTACAGACAGCCTTGTTAGGCGCGATCTATGAACGCGATAAATCTATTTCTTCTTTTTCATCAGAGAAATACTTCGAAGTTATCGCAGTCCTGAACTGCGGAAATCATTTTTCTGTAAAACTCTTAAACCCCGACAATGAAGAATTCCCCACACGCTTTTCGCCGCAGTCAAATGTCTTGAAAGAAATTGAAGCGCGTAAAAGTTCAATGAAAACAGGTTCCGTTACTGAAGTTAAAAAAGAGAAAAAGACAGTTCTTCCGCCGCAGTTGTTCAACCTTACAGCCCTTCAGAAAGAAGCCCATAAAAAGTTTTCCTACTCTCCGGAGCAGACTCTTAATATTGCACAAGCCTTATATGAAAAGCATAAATGCCTGTCCTACCCGCGTACCCCTTCCCGCGTCATGGGCGATGAGAACGTCGCTCTTGTTAAAAGCATTTATGACAAACTTAAAACCGTTTACGATATGCGTGACTCCGATCCTTCTCTTGTTTCTTCTTCCAACAAACGGCTTTTCAATTCGGCGGAACTGCAAGACCACCACGCGCTTATTCCCCTTGCCCCTATTCCCGAAAGCTGTTCTGCCGAAGAAAAAAATATTTACTTCATTGTCTTTAACAGCTTTTTGACTATCTTGAAACAGCCTTTTATTTACAATTCCGTTTCTGTTACCGTTGACATCTCAGGTTTCGTTTTTAAGGGAAACGGTATTGAGGTTTTACAGGAAGGATGGAAAAAATCTGTTTCCGCGGATAACGAAGATGAAGAACTTGAAAACGCGAACCAAAGATTCGATTCAGGTATCGAACAAGGCAGAGAGTATCCTGTTGTATCTGTCGAAAATCATGAAAAGAAAACAGAACCTAAAAAACATTTCACTTTCGCTTCCCTTTTGCAGCTTATGGAAAATCCGCGCAATTCTGAAGGCAAACGTCTTACAGGGCTTGGAACTCCGGCTACAAGAGGCTCTATCCTTCAAAAACTTGTTGACAGAAAGTACGTTCTCTTAAAAGGGAAAAACGTTCTCATAACTGACGACGGAAAATTCTTAATCGAGAACGTTTTAAAAAATGAACTTCTTGCTTCTTTTATTTCCATTCCCGAAACCACGCGCTGGGAAGAAAGTCTTCATGAAAACACATCTCTCTTTCTTGAAAACATAAAAGACTTTGTCAGGAACGCCGTAAAAAACACGGACATGACCGTTTATGTTCAGGAAAAAACTTCTCTCGGGAAATGCCCTCTCTGCTCAGGGGATGTTTACGAAGGCAATAAAAGTTATTACTGTAGTAATTACAAAAGCGGTAACCCTTGCAAATTTGTTATCTGGAAAGAAATATGCGGAGCTTCTGTTTCTCCCGCGGATGCGGCGGCTTTGCTTGCGGGCAGACAGACAAAAATGAAAAAATGCCGCAGTAAAGCCGGCAAAGATTTCAAGGCGGCTTTTGCGCTTGCCAAAGGAATTATTGAGTTTCGTTTTGAGGATAAGAAAAAATGAGTAATTACGACGGTTCTTGGACACCCGGCTTCCCGCCTGTCATGCACTTCACAGACCTTGAAAACTGCTGCGCCAAACCATGGAAACTCATCGAGGCGCACCCCGATTATTTCGCCGCCAAAAAACAGGAAGACCGCGCCGCAGCTTTTCGCTTGGTTCATGATTTTTTAAGAACCCCTGAAAACAGGGTTCAGTTAAAAACTTTAAAGCTGAAATACCCAAATGCGGTTATTGTTTCTGTTCATGCCTTAGAAGCGGAAGGAGAAAATAAAATTCCTCAAATGCTTGCTGATCATATAGGCGATAATACAGGGCTTGATGTTGACGATTCTATTGTCCAGACAAACCGCGTCCACCGCACCGGGAACGATGAATGGTATCGTTTTGGGCTTAGACCTACTTTTGATGGTAACGTAAAACCGGGACGCGGTTATATTCTTGTCGATGATGTTTTTACTCACGGCGGTTCTTTTAACGAGCTGAGACTTTTTATTGAACGCAACGGCGGCAAAGTTGTTCAAACCGCCGCTATGTCGCTTGGCGGTCATGGAAACAAAATTGCCCCTGAACCGCATTTGACAAAAGCTCTCATTGACAAATTCGGAAAAGATAATTTAAACTTGTTTTTAAAGGAGATCGATTTATATGACGGAAACTACAAAGCCCTCACAAACCCTGAAACCTTCGCTCTCAGACGTACCCCGTCCCTTGACGAAGCAAGAGATCGAATCCTTGCGGCAAAGCAAACGCGAAGATCACATCTGGGCGCAGAAAGAACTCAAGAAAATGAAATTGAGATAACTCAATCCCGCCGCCGCCGCTTTTAACCCCTCTTTGGGGCTGCGCCCCGCTAGTGTCAAACCTTTTGACACTAGCTCCCTGCGGCAGTTCAGGCGCATACTTTCAGTATGACACCTGAACTGCTGTTAAAAAAGACACCTGTCTAAAATATCAAATACTTCTTTAGCCTTTTTTATCATTCTCTGCTTTCCCTGTTTGTCTTTGTGGTTATAAAGTTTTGCCACATTCCTTGTCACTTTATGACCCATCCATACTTCTTCTATATCTTCCCCCAATCCTTCCGAATTCATAAGTGTTTTCCAAAAATGACGCCCGGAATAAAATGTTATGTTTTCTTTTTTTGCATACTCTTCGCTCATCTTTACCTTAGACCTAAGTTCTTTCGCGGCTCTTTCATAATGGTATTTATCCAGATTGAATATCTCTTGTTCCTCTTTATCATTTTTCTGCGCATAATCTTTTATCTGTTTATATATTCTGTCATGCAGCGGGACAAGCCTTATTCCGTTTACTGTTTTACTTTCTCTTACGTTTATAAATCTAAAACCCTCTATTAGTTGTATATCCTCCAGTTTTATACGTCTTATTTCAGAATTCCTTAATCCCGTTGTATAAATTATTGCGTTTAATAAATATGAAGTTTCATCTCTCCATTTTCTAAAAAAAACTCCTTTTAACCTTTCAAGCTCATAACAGCCGCGCGGAATATGATCGGCTGCCGTTAAAGGTAAATCCTTTACTTTTTCACAAGGATTGTTTTCTATTAACATTTCCCGTTCAAGCTGTTTAAATATTGTTGTTCACAGTCTGAGGGCGCAGAGGCTTATATTTCTTTCCTTCCTTTTGAAATCCTTTCTTTAACGAATCCTGAAACTTATGCAGTATATGCTTGTTTATCTGCTCAAACTCATTTATTTTCTCTTTCTTCAAAAAAGGGATAAACTTGTTTTTTATCATATTCCCGTATTCTCTTACACTTTTTTCTGCTAAAACTCCCTTTTTATTTTGATAAAAAGTTTCTAATATTTTGTATATTTTCCCTTCCCTCCTTGTCAAATATCCGGCTATCAACTTTTCTTTGTTTTTTAATACATAATTTTCAGCCTCTTGCTCGTTATCTGTGTATGTATTAAAAGCTGTCGGAAGTGTTTTCCCGTTATGTGATAAACGCGCATATATTCTTCTTCCGTACTTTTTGCTTTCTCTTATTATAAGATTAAACCCTTTTCTCCTTTTGGGACGATTGTATTCACAATCTATTTTTAGAAGCGCTTTTACAACCGCGGGAAAACGGCTGATGAACAGCAGCTTCATCTCTTCTGTTTTTTCCGGAGTTTGTTTTTTTATCTCTTTAATTGTTTTTGTAATAAGGTTTTCGCACCTTGTTTTTTCCAACCTATCAAAATATTTAAGGGTCTTTTCTATATCGAATCTGGGACTTCGGTTAAAAAAGGTACACGGCAGTTCCCCTTCTTTTGCTAATTTCTTTACTGTAGATTCACTGATTTGCAATATTGCAGCTAACTCATTCGCGGTTAATTCTTGCTCTTTTTTTCTGTCCATACTTTTGCTCCTGTTGTTTTTTTCTTCCTAAAAGAGTATTATGCAATATGATTTAATTTTTAACTCAATTTTTTGTATCACTAATAAACATCTTGCTTTTTTTTGCGTTTTTTCATCTTTTTTAAGAAAAAGATTGACAAAATTTCATAACTGTGCTTTAATATAAACAGAAGGGTTGATTTAAAAAAGCTTAAAACCGTTGGAGTATCGTCGTTCTGTAAAACATGGATTTTATTGCGAATAATGATAAGCGCGGTTTTGCCTAAATCAGCAGTTCTTTAATTTACTTTGTTTTCGCCGCGGCAATAATCATTTGTATACTTTCAACATTGGTAGGGAGCGAGTTACTTTCCAAAAGTTCTTTTGCCCCGGGCATAATACCGGCGTTAATGTCCATTTTTGAATAAAGCCTTAAATAGGTATATGTTTTGCCGCCGATTTTAACTTCTTCCGCGTAACGAGGCGCGATAAGATTTTTGATATGTATATTGTTTTCACTATCCTGCGAAAGCTGCGTAACATCCAGCCCAAACTTTGTATTAGTATCTGCCGATGATCTTACGGAAGCGCGGTACGGCGTATGCAGTCTAATGTTCACAAAAGGCACTATGGCAATCGAAACAAAATCTACGGTTAGCTCTGTTCCCGTTCTGTTTACAATGCTTGTTATAAGTTTACTCCTGTTCCCGTCAAAATTTTTCTCATAATTTTCAATATCAAGAAGCGCCGCCCTAATCTGCGCAACACTTACTTCGTTCGTAAAAACATGGGCATCTGTTTCCAGAGTAAACCAGTTTCTTCCAAGCGGAACGGCAGACGCCGGAGTTATCATAGAAGGATTGTTTAACAAAGCTGAAAACTGCGCCCACGCGCTTGGAGCGACGCGCAGCGCGTCAGCCTTTTTCCGCGCTAAGGTCTGCTCTGACTGAGCAAACAACGGCAGGGCAAAAACAAAAAAAAACGCTAACGCAAAATATTTCTTCATTTACCAAGTCCTTCGTTACATAAACAGGGAAATAAAAATACCGGCTACCATCGCCGAACCGATTGTACTTGCTACAATCGGTCCCATCGCGTGCATAAGCAAATGGCTTTCAGGATTATATTTCTGTCCCATTCGGTGGGAAATACGCGCCGCCATCGGCATAGCCGAAACACCCGAGTTGCCAATAAGCGGATTTATTTTACCTTTGGTAAGCAAACAAAGAAGTTTCGCGGTAAGTATGCCGCCGATTGTTCCAAACACGAACGCCAAAAGACCGCTGAAAAGAATCAGCAATGTTTGAGGCGTTAAGAAGCGGTCGGCGGTCGCGGAAGAACCAATACTCAAGCCGACAATAAGCGTCAATATATTTAAAAGTTCCGTTTGAAGAGTAGGAACAAACCTTTGAGTAACGCCGCTTTCTCTTATAAGATTGCCGATCATCATCATCGCCATAAGCGCGCTTGCCGCGGGGAAAATAAGCATAGTCACAAGGATCATCGCAATCGGGAAAATAATTTTTTGTTTGAGTGAAACCTGCTTCGGCTCCGGCATTACGATAACACGTTCTTTTTGCGTTGTTAAAAGCCGCATAATCGGCGGCTGAATAAAAGGAACAAGCGCCATATATGAAAAAGCCGCGATAGCGATGCTCGGCAGAAGTTCCGGCGCAATACGTGTTGCCGTATAAATCGATGTCGGACCGTCAGAACTGCCGATGATACCAATGGCGGCAGCTTCTTTTAACGTAAAAGGTTCTATTCCGAAAAGCGGCAAAATAAGATTTCCCAAAAAGAATGAAACTCCGAAAGCGACAAAAATTCCAAGCTGCCCGCCCAAACCGATAATCGCGACTTTCGGATTTGCGATAAGAGGACCAAAGTCCGTCATGGCTCCAATACAAAGAAAAATCAACGGCGGATAAATTACACGGTAAATACCCTGATACAAAAAATTCATAAGACCAATCGTGCCGTCCGCCCTGACATAATAAGCCGAAAGCCCTGCCGCCGGAATATTGGCAATTAAAATCCCCATAGCCAGCGGAAGCAAAAGCAGCGGTTCAAATTTTTTATAAATTGCAAGAAACGCAAGAAACAAAGCGACAATTATCATACATACATTAAGATGGGTCATTCCAAGAAAACCCATTGTAC
>QMCE01001658.1_pt1 | contig 12264 bp, 9 predicted proteins | sample 1821851 | NCBI WGS metagenome assembly QMCE01 (sample SAMN09453174, study PRJNA476694) | Termite gut metagenome, whole genome shotgun sequencing project. | isolation source: worker | host: Odontotermes sp. | place: South Africa:Pretoria | collected 2016-01-28
CAGCGGCGCCATGCGCGCTTATGGCACCCCCCAGGTGATGTTCTTTTTTGAATCTGCTGTGGAAGACATGGCTCGGCTTTTGAGCATGGATTCCATCGAGTTTCGCAAAAAAAACATGCTGGGGCCAGATTTGATTGAGCCAGCCGGTGGCAAACCCATTCTTACGTATGGCTTGCCGCAATGCTACGAAGCCGGGATGGAAGCCATTCAATACCGCCAAAAGCAAAAGGCAAATGCGGCGTTCAACCGCGAGATGGAACGGCAGGGCAGCAGTTTGCGGCGAGGGGTGGGCATGTCATCCATCAGCTACAACCCCTTTGCCTACCCCGGCGCCATTGAAATGGCAGGGGCATACATTGTGCTAAACCAAGACGGCAGCGTGCTTTTGCACGTGGGAGCAACCGAAATTGGCCAGGGCAGCGACACTGCCCTGGCACAGATTGCCGCCGAAGCCATTGGCCTTGCCTACGATGACATCATCATTAAGTCTGCGCAGGACACCGATATTTCCCCCTTTGATACCGGCTCCTATTCATCCCGGCAAACCTATGTGTCGGGGCAGGCCGTCAAGCTGGCGGGGCTGGAACTGCGGAAAAAAATCTTGCAATACACCCACCGCCTGCTGGGCCTGCCTGCCGCAAACATGGAAATTACCGGCGGGGTTATCCGCTTTAAGGAAAGCGGTGAAACGGTAGCCCCGGTGGCCGAAATTGCCCTGAACACCTACTACAACAAGGACATCGGCGAAGTGCTGACGGCCTCGGTTTCCCACAATCTGCACAGCTGCGGGCTTGTGTTTGGCGCCTGTTTTGTGCAGGTGGAGGTAGATATCGCCCTTGCCAAGGTGAAGGTGCTGGAAATTTACGATGTGATGGACGTGGGGCGCATCATCCACCCGGCACTGGCCGCCGGGCAAGTGCATGGCTGCGTTAGCATGGGAATGGGCTATGCCCTTAGCGAAGAGTTGCAGTTGGAGGAGGGCACCGGCCGGGTGCTGAATCCAAATTTGCTGGATTATAAGCTGCAAACATCTATGGACACGCCGGATATTGGCCTGCGCTTTGTGGAAAACCCCGACCCCACCGGCCCCTATGGCAACAAGGGCCTGGGCGAACCGCCCACCGTGCCGGTGGCCCCGGCCATACGTAACGCGGTGCTTGCCGCCACGGGCGTTGCGGTTAACCGCCTGCCACTGCGCCCCCAAAAGCTGTACGAGGCCTTTGTGGAGGCCGGGCTGCTGAAGCCCATAAAGTAAATAAAGGCCACCGAAACCAAAGTTTTGGTGGCCGCGGGTTTGTGTCAAGGGTAAAGCCGCCACGCCTATATCTGGTCCAGAATCATTTTCAGGCAGTGGGAAAAATAGATGTCCAAGTCAATTGGGGTCGGGCAGTTGTGGTACTGCATACTTGCCCCCATCATCATGGATACCATGATATGGGCCAGCATTTCTTTTTTGATTTGGTCCATGCCGGGCGCGTGCTCTTCCAGCACTTTTATAATGTCCTTACGCCAGATATCAAAGGAATCATTCACCTGCTCTGTCAGCTCGTGGTCATCGGTAAGGCCCTGCACCCAAAAGTCGAACTGAATGGTATCGGCGAAGGGATCATTTTGAATCATGGTTGCCTTGGATTCAAAAAAACCGGCCAGCTGGCTATCCACCGAGGGGCCTACATGTTGCATTATCCCTTCCCGGCGCACAGAGCTACGGCGCTGTAATTCCATTAAAACAGCATGCAACAAATCTTTTTTGGTTTTAAAGTAGTAGTGGATATTTGACGCGCCCATTTCGGCCTGCTGGGCAATCAGAGCCATTCGCGTGCCGCTTATGGTTTTTTGCGCCAAGACCTCGATGGTGGAATCAATGATATGCTCCGTTACCTTGGGCGCTGTGTTTTTATGTTTTTCCATGTTATGCTCACACCTTTTCACACGTTGAGATTCGTAGTAAACAACATAAAGGCACACCTTAATTATAGCACTAACGAGCACTTTCGTCATCCATTGTTTGACACGCCTGAACCAAAGGCCGGCATATAATAGATGTGGGGCGCAAAGCCGGCCGGAAAGGATTAGTGGAATGGAACATTCGCCGATGGATTCCCTGCTTTTGGGGGCCGCACTGCGCTATGGTGCCACCAGGGCCGCCATTGCGGCGGTGGCAGATATTCCGTTCCGCGCGGAATTCCGGGAGATGTGCGCCATGAACACCTGCGGCAAGTTCGGGCGCTGCTGGATGTGCCCGCCGGATGTGGGCCCGATTGACAGGATGATAGAACAGGCAAAAACGTATAAAAAAGCCCTGGTGTTTCAAACGGTTTCCCCGCTGGAGGATTCTTTTGACATAGAGGGAATGGAAAGGGCGGCCCACCGCCACAATAAAATCCTGCGGGTGCTGCGGGCGGAAAGTGGGGCGGCATACAGCGAAACCCTGTTCATGGGCGCTGGCGCCTGCCATGGGTGCCGCCACTGCGCCCGCGCTGGCGGCTTGCCCTGCCGCCGGCCGCCAGAGGCGGTGGCCTCGCTGGAGGCATATGGCATAGCGGTTTCGGAACTGGCGCTGCTGTGTGGTATGCCGTACCATGGCGGGGCGAATACTGTCACTTATTTTGCCGCTGTGCTGCACGGTAAAACGCGGGAGGAAAACCATGCCGATTGTTGAGCTTTGCAGCGGCGGCCGCAAAGGGCAAGCGGATGTGCCTGCGAACACATTGCTGGCGGATATTATAAACGACGGCGGCCATCAGATGGATTTACCCTGCGCCGGCGCCGGCACTTGCCTGAAATGCAGGGTGTACGCGTGGGGGATGCTTACCCCGCCCACGGCGGCCGAACGCGCCCACCTGGGCAAAGCCGGCCTGGCCGATGGCGCACGCCTGGCCTGCCAGGCCGCTGTGCTGGGCAAGGCGCGTGTGGAGTGGAAACCCGCCGGAACAATACATCAAATGTTTGCGGGCGGAAACGCAAAGCACGCGGCCCTTGCGCCCTATTACAGCCGGGCGGGTTTGGCGGTAGACATTGGCACCACCACACTGGCGGCTACTCTTTTTACGGCGGATGCCGCGCCTGACCAGGCGGGGGAAACATTTGCCGTGCAGAACCCCCAAACCCGCTTCGGGGCAGATGTGATGAGCCGTATCCAATTGGCGCTGCAGGGGAACGGCGAGACGTTGGCCAAGGCTGTGCGCGATGGCGTGACGCAGCTTGTGGACATACTGGAGGCACGTCGGGGCCTTGCGCGGCAGGATATCGATGCGATGGTTCTTACCGGGAACACAACCATGCTTACCCTGTTGGTGGGGGCGAACCCAGCGCCGTTGGCCCGCGCGCCCTTTGTGGCTGAGCGCCTGTTTGGGCAGGAACTGCCTGCCGGCGAGCTGTTCCCGAATGCCGGGTTCAGCGCCAAAGCGTATTTGCCGCGCTGCATCTCGGCCTTTGTGGGGGCGGATATCACCACAGCCCTGCTAAGCACGGGCCTGTGCGCCCAGGCGGATACCGCATTGCTGGCTGACATTGGCACCAATGGGGAAATAGTCCTGTGGCACGAGGGGAAACTCACCTGCTGCTCCACCGCCGCCGGGCCCGCGCTTGAAGGGGCTGGTGTGGAAAATGGAAGCAGCGCGGTGGTGGGCGCCATCGACAAGGTGTGGAACGGCGGGGGCAGCCTGCGGTATTCCACGCTTGGCGGCGGGGCGGCCCGGGGGTTGTGCGGCAGCGGCATTTTAGATACCCTGGCCCTGATGCTGCGCGAAGGGATTGTAGATGAAACCGGAGCTTTCCGCGCCACAGGCCACGCCTTTGAAGCACGTATCGAGCGGGAAAGCGGGAAAAGCGCCCTGCGGATTGCCGATGGCGTAATCTTCACCGCCGAAGATGTGCGAAAGGTGCAACTGGCTAAGGCGGCCATACGGGCCGGCATGGAAACACTGCTTGCGGCCGCCGGGGTTCGCGCTGAAAATGTGCGGCGGTTCTATGTTGCGGGCGGGTTTGGTAATTACCTCAGCATGGAGAGCGCCGCCGCTGTCGGGCTGTTTCCAAAGGCACTGGCGGGAAATGTGCGAATAGCCGGTAACGCGGCTTTGAACGGCGCAAGCCAGCTTTTACACAACACCGGGGCGTTTGGGCTTGCCGATGCACTGGCAGCCGACGCCGCCACAACAGACCTGATTGCAAGCCCGATATTCCGGCAGCAATATATGGAACAGATGGCCTTTGAGGCAGACTAAAGGAGGTACGACAATGGAAATTATGGAGCAAATCTCGGAGCGGCTGCAAGCCGGCAAAGCGAAAGATGTGGTGGCGCTGGTACAGCAGGCTGTTGAGCAGGGCATCCCGGCAAAAGAAATCTTGGAAAAAGGCCTTTTGGCGGGCATGGGCGTTATCGGAGGGAAATTCAAGAACAATGAGGTGTTTGTGCCCGAAGTGCTGGTGGCCGCCCGCGCCATGAACATGGGCGCCGCCACGCTGAAGCCCCTGCTGAGCGAGGAGGGCTTGCAGGCCGTTGGTAAAGTTGTTCTGGGAACCGTGAAAGGCGATTTGCACGACATTGGTAAAAATCTGGTAAAAATGATGATGGAGGGCAAGGGCCTGGAGGTGATTGACCTTGGCACCGACGTGCCGCCGGAGAAATTCATTGAGGTGGCTGCGAGTGAAAACTGCCGTGTGATTGCCTGTTCGGCGCTGCTTACCACCACCATGAGCGTGATGGGTGAGGTTGTACAGGCGGCCAGGGACGCCGGCATTCGGGACAAGGTGAAAATTATGATTGGCGGCGCGCCCATTACACAGGCGTTTTGCGAAGAGATTGCCGCCGACAGTTACACCCCCGACGCGGCTACTGCGGCCGATATTGCTGTACGGCTGTGCACGGCGTAAAAGCGTTTGCGGCAGCAAAGCGGAACCCTGAAACAGGGTTCTGTTTTGCGTTTCCACGTTTTTTCAAGGCAGGGCGGCGTAATATTCGTCCACCGCTTCAAAGAAGGCGTCGATGTTGGCCCAGGGGCTCATGGGGGGGATGTCGCAGCCGGAAGAGACAATAAAATTCGGGTAGGAGGCGCACTCCTCCAGCAATTGCCGGGTTGCCGCCTTAACAGACGCCGGGCTGCCGTTGCGAAATTGGGAAGAAGGATCCACGTTGCCCATTGCCACTACACCGGCCGGAATGCGTGCCATCATTTCCTTCATGGAAATGGCGTTGCCGAAATGGTAGGCCGCCGCGCCGGTGCGCAGGATGGAATCAATCATCAGAATGGTGTTGTTGCCGCAATTGTGGTAAATTACAAGGAAGGAATCGTCCTGCGTGGCGTCCACAATCTGCTTAACATACAACTCCGAGAATTCCTCTGCCAGCGCGGGGGAAAGGATACCGGCCACCGGTTCGGCAATCACCACACCGTCGGCGCCGGCCGCTTTGTAGGCTTGTATGTAGTCAACCAGGAAATCGGTCGTCTTTTTCAGCACCGTGTGCACCATGTCCGGCTCGTCGTAACAATAAATCATGGCTTCCGAGACATCCATTAAGCGTGCCGCCAGCGAGAACGGGCCAATTACACCCGCAAAAACAGGGCGGTCGGCAATGGATTTTTTGGCCATGCCAATGGCGTCAATGTACTTGCCGGTGCGGCCTTCGCCCACGTCAGGCACCCGCAGGGCCTCGGCTTCTTCCTGCGTGGAGACGATGGCGCCCACAACGGTGGGCACTTCTTCGTCGGAGATGCGAATCTCGCTGCCAAAGGCTTGGGCTTCCACAGATAAATCCATCATGCTTACCGATGCCGCCGCGTTGGTGCGCCCAGCAATCAGCTGCATGCCCCGGGCTTGCGTGGCGGCATCCTGAATCAACTGATGCACCGTGATGCCCAAAAGGCTGATGGATGGGAAACTTAGCACAGGCATTGCCTTTTTGTGTGTTTCATTTTTCAGGTTTTCCAACCACAATCTCATGTCCATGTTTCACCTCCTGTGTTATTGTGAAAGTTCCCGGTCGGCGCGCGCCACAATGCTTTCCAGTTCACGCAGCACCTCGGGCGGATGGTTAACCGGCTGGTGGTTTTCAATGATTTTACGGTATTCCTCCCGCGCGTATTCCAGCAGGTCCTTTTCCCCGGCGGCCTCCCAGGCCGGGCGGGTATTGCGCTGGACAACGGCGGGGTAAATTATTTCGGTATAGTGGTCCAGCGTGTGGTCGGTTTGCAGGAAAGGCTCGCCGACATTCTTTGTCAGGATGTCCTCCAGCGCCATCCGCTCTTCGTCCACTTCCACACCGCGCTTCACCTGCTTTGCCGCGGCAACCAGGTCGTTGCCAATAATCATGTGCAATGGTGAGGCGGTAATCCAGTTGTCATAGGTTCCCACGTTACCCAGCAGGGTGGCCCCTGCGCTTGACATATAGGCCAGGGTTGACGCGTCTTCTGCAAAGCACTGCGCGTCCAGCAGGTGGCTGTTGGTGCCCGCGGCCGTGGTGAAGAAGGGCAGGTTATAGCCATCCCGCACAACCTGGGTGCACAGCATTTGCCCGGCCAGCATTTCGCTGGTGCAGGAGATGGTGGCCATGGTACGCATATCGATGGACAAATTCAGGGCGCCCAGCATCACGGGGGTACCAGGGCAGATAATCTGCGCCATAATTGCCTGTGCCAGGGCTTCTGTAACGGCCAGTAGCGCCACGCCCTCGGGCGTAATGGGCGCGTTGGCCCCGGCGGTGGGCAAGGAAGCGCAGGTAAGCGGTATGCGGTTCAGCGCCCCCTGCAAAATCACTTCGCAGTCCAGGTAGTTCAGGCCAAGGGGGCTGGCGGCACAGGGTTCCATGGTAAGGAAGGGCCGCTTTGCCAAGGCGTCTTTTCCCCCGGCAATTGCCTGCGCCATCTCAATAACATAGCGGGGGCTGCGCTTGTGATAGCTCATCCAGAACCCAGGTTTTTTGCAGTGCAGCATACATAATTCGGCGGCGTGGATATCCAGCGCCTCTGGGGGGAAGCCATCGGGCTTCACGGTAAAGTTGCCCCAGAAAGAGATATGCGGCAGCGCCTGCTGCACTTTGATATAATCCAGCTGTGTGGCCATGGTGGTTTCGGTTCGCTGGCCGGTCAACGCATCCAGGTAAAACATCTGCCCAATGGGTGTTTTGGCGTAAAACAAATCCTGCGGATGCGGAATAAGGCAATCATACACTTCGTCCTGCCCGGCACACAGATACTGCCGCGGCGCGCTTTCCAGGGCCTGGGCTTGCAGCGGCCGCGGAAAATGCACATAACCCTGCGCGTCCTGTGTGGCGCCGGCGCCCAGCAGGTGCCGCAGCACCACGGGATGATCCAGCTTAATGCCCCGTTCTTCCAGAATCAGCGCCACCTTATCCTGGAACAGGGCCACTTCTTCCGGCGAGGCAATTCTTGCTCTCCAGTCTCTCATGTCACGTACCTCCTTTTTTCTGCGTTCGTTGGTGTGCGTCGGCATGAGCCTGCCAGGCATTCGGATGTTTTTAGGGCGTGTTGACACTAGTACGGCGGCAAGCGTCTTTCCGGCGCCTTCACGCCTCTTTCTGCGTCGTCCTCAATCGCAAGGCACAAAGCCTTGCTCAATCGTCCTCCTTGAAATAGTCGCAAATCCGCTCGGAGATCCGACCACCTCACTTAGAGCAAATTAAGCAAACATCGGTCATATTCACTTGCCGGTGTTCGGTATTACCTATGTTTACTTAATCTGCTCTAGTGTCAACTCGCCTTAGACAGTTAGAGCATTTTCCAGCTTTTGTCAAACACATGGCGGGCGGCAACACTTGCCATTTGGGCCAGTGTTTCTTTTGGCACGCCCAGCTCCCGGTGCGCAATGGCGTATTCGCGCGGCAGGGTTGTGCCGCAGAACTGCGGGTCATCGGTGGAGAGGGCCATCTGGATGCCGCGCTTCAGAATAATCGGTAGTGCGTGCGTTTTCATGCTGGCCACCGCGCCGGTTTGCACGTTGCTTGTGGGGCATATTTCCAGCAGAATCCCGTGCGATTTGACAAGCTCCATCACGGCAGTATCCTCCACAATGCGAACGCCATGCCCAATGCGGGACGCGTGCAAGTCTTCCACAGCGGTTCGGATATTCTCTGCGCCGCCGGCCTCGCCCGCATGGATTGTAATGCCAAGGCCGGCCGCATGCGCGCGGTTGAACAGCGGTTGGAAACGCTTTGGCGGAACGCGTTCGTCCCCGAAAAGATCCATTCCCAAAATGCCGTCTTGCATATGGTTTATGGCAAATTCAGTGATGGCTTCCGCCATTTCAAACTCAAGTTCACGGGTAATGCCCGCAATCAGGCAACCGCCAATGCCGGTTTTACGTTTGGCCGCCGCCATGCCCCGGCTCAGCCCGCGCGCGATATCGTCTGCTTGCATTCCCCCCAGCAGCATATGCGAGGCACTGAAGCGGAGCTCTACATAGCGGCTGCCGTCCAAAGCGGCGTCCTCCACCGCTTCGGCGCTTACCCGCTCCAGGGTTTCCGGGTCGGAGATGATATACCGTATGGGCAGCATCTTCTGCAAAAAGGCGTGCAGGCTGCGCTCGTCCCCGTTCCGGTACCGGATTTTGGGCAGCAATTCTTCCAGGGTATCCGCCACCAGGGGCAGCTTTTTTTGGCGGGCTATCTCAAAATAGGTTGCGGGCCGGATGGAACCTTCCAAGTGGCGGTGCAGTTCTATTTTGGGCATACGTACAAATTCTTGCTCCATGTTTTACTCCCGTTCACTGCGGCGGTAGGGTTTGCCCAGCCAAGAAGGATTCTTCATGCCGCCGAAGCCTGCCAGAATGAGCACCGGCACCACATAGGGAATGATTTGGAATAACTGTGGTGGTATGCTGAATACGCTTTGCAGCCGGATTTGCAGGGCCTCCACCATGCCAACCAGCAGCGAGGCAAGCATTACCAACAGGGGGTTGTAGCGCCCCAGAACACTTACGGACAGGGCAATCCACCCGCGGCCCGCCAGCATATCGCGGTTAAAATAGTCCAGCCGGCCAATGGATAAATCTGCCCCGGCAAGGCCGCACAGCATACCGCTGATAATAAGCGCGCCCCACTGATAAGCATGCACATTGATGCCAAGCGTGTCTGCTGCGGAGGTGTTTTCACCAATAGCGCGCAGGCGCAGGCCCTTTTTGGTATTGTACATCACAATATAGGCTGCCACAAGAAGCACGATTGCAATATACAAAATGGGGGTTTGCATCCCAAAAAGCAGTTTCGTGTTTCTGCCGCCAAGGGAGCCCAAAAAATTGGAGACGGAACTGCTTAGCTGCGCTACCTGTGGAGACGCGCCATCCAGCCCCCAAACAATGGAAATGCCCACCGTAGTAAGGCCCTGCATAATAAAGTCCAGCCCAGTGCCAATAACAACCTGGTTCGCCATCATGAAGACAATAGGCAGCGCCGCCAGCAGGCTTAACAGGCCCATGAGCAGCATGGCTGCCAAAGTGCCCATCCAGGCCGAACCCGTTGCGTAGCTAATCCACACCGCTATAAACGCGCCGCCCAGCATCTTGCCTTCCAAAGAAAGCTCGATGATGCCGCATTGGGCGCAGATGGAATAGGCAAGGCCCGCCAGCATGTAGGTCACGCTCATGCGCAGCAAAGCTGAGAGCAGAGAAATGTCGAACAAGCCGAAGAACTCAGCCATCTTCCGCGCCCCCCTTGCCTTTTTTGCCACGTGTGAACGCGGTAAGCCTTAACACAATAGCTTTGAACTGGATGCTGAGTTCCGGCACCGCTAGGAAAAAAACAATGGTTCCCTGCAACACCAAAATGAAGGGGCTGGGGATATTGGTAAGACGATCCAGCGTCATGCCGCCGCTGCGGATGGCGGCAAACAAGAAAGCGGATGGAATAACGGCCAGAGGGTTTTTGCGCGCCACCAAGGCCACGCCTACCCCCGTATATCCAAGGTTGGTAATGGTACCGTGGTAATAGCTGTGCTGCAGGCCCATCACTTCGCCCGCACCGCCCAAGCCGGCAAATACACCACCCAAGGCCATGCCCAGCAAAGACATTGTGGCTATGTTAATGCCCTTGTAACGGCTGGCAAAGGGGTTGAACCCGGCCGCCTTCACCTCAAAACCCGGTACGGTCTTTTTCAAAAACAGCCAGGCCAATATACAGCAGGCGATGGCGATATAAATGGCGGTGGAGTATGTGTCGGCGGGCTGGTGCTTTGCCAACTCGGCCGTTTCCAAAATATTCACGGTTTTGGGGGAATCGGAGGGATCCTTAAAAGGATGGCGCACTCCAAATTCCGCAAGCAACAGCACAATGGAATTGAACATGATGCCAACAACGGTTTCGCTGGCATTGAATTTTAGTTTCAGCACAACGATCAGTGAGCTTATCAGTGCGCCTGCAAGGGCGCCGCACAAAAGAGTGAGCGGGATATGGATGAATGCGGGCAGGCCTGTAAAATAAATACCCGCCAGTGCCGCAGCGAAGCTGCCCGCAATTATTTGTGCTTCTACGCCCATGTTAAAAATATTCACGCTGTAAGGCAAAGCAACCGCAAGCCCGGTGAAGATGAGCGGCGTGGCGTAGCCGATGACCTGGCCGAAGTCTCCCACCGCTTTGGTGAACATTACGCCGTAGGCGTTAAGGGGGTTATAGCCAGCCACAAGCAAAACAACGCTTCCCAGCAAAAAGCCCATTGCCAGCGCAATTATTGTGGACAAAGCGGTTTCGGCAACATTATAGCGTTTTACGAAGTTTTTCATGCGGGTTGCCTCTCTTTTACCTCACCGGCCATCAAAAGCCCTAACTCCTGCTCGCTGAACGCGGCTGCGGGGCGTGTATCCAGCAGGCGGCCCTCAAAAATCACGGCAATGCGGTCGCTCATGGTTCGCACTTCGTCCAGCTCGGCGCTGATAAGCAGAATGGCCTTGCCCTCGTTGCGCATACGCAAAAGCTGTTTTTGCACAAATTCTATGGCGCCAATATCCAGCCCGCGCGTGGGCTGGAACGCCACCACAAGCCGCAGGTTTTCGCTGGACAGTTCCCGCGCAATAATCACTTTTTGCTGGTTGCCGCCTGAAAAATTTTTAAGCGGCAGCGCTTTTTCCGGCGGGGATATGTCGTATTCCCGAATTAGTACGTCGGCTTTCAGGCCCAGGTGCTTCCATTTCACAAGCCCGCCGCGGCTGGCGTCGCCGCGCCACTGCTTGCCCAAAAGCAGGTTGTGGGTCATGTCGAAGTTGTTCACAAGCCCCAGCTTGTGCCGGTCGTCGGGAATCAGCGCCAGGCCTCTGTCGATGATTTTGCGCGGGGTAAGCGAACTGATATCCTTACCGTCCAGCATTATGGCGCCCGATGTGGGGCTGTGAATGCCCGCCAGCAATTCCACCAGTTGCGCCTGCCCATTGCCGTCCACCCCAGCAATTCCCACAATTTCGCCAGGGTAAATGTCCAAGTTTATTCCGTGCAGGTCAGCGCCCTCTTTTGCGCTGTAAAACAGCTCATTTACGCTAAGAATAGGCGTCTCGTTTTCCGCACGCTGGCGCGCGGGCAGTTTGGGCGCCGTGATGCTGCGCCCAACCATCATGTTGGCCAGTTCTTCCGAGCTTGTTTCCGATGTTTTCACCGTAGCGACAATTTTTCCCCTGCGCATTACAGTAACGGTGTCCGATACCTCAAAGGTCTCTCGCATTTTGTGGGTAATGAATACAATAGAGGTGCCCTGTGCCTTTAGCTTGTTCAGCGTCACGAAAATTTCGTCCACTTCTTGAGGAGTTAAAACCGATGTGGGTTCGTCTAAAATTAAGACATGTGCCCCTTTGTACAGGGCTTTGATAATTTCTACCCGCTGCTTTACGCCAATGGGCAAGCCAGAGACTTTCGCGTCCAAATCGAAAGCAAAACCGCAGTCAGCAGCGATTTTACTGATTTTTTGCATGGATTCCCGCCGGACAAGAAAACCATTTTTGGTTTCTTCGCAGCCCAGGATGATATTCTCATAAACGCTCAGGGTATCCACCAGCTTGAAATGCTGGTGCACCATGCCAATGCCATGTTCAATGGCATGCAGGGGGTTTTTGATGGTGACAGCTTTTCCCGCCATGGTGATGTTACCGGCCTCCATGGTGTACAGGCCGTACAGAATATTCATCAGCGTTGTTTTTCCGGCGCCGTTTTCCCCCAGCAGGCAGTGGATTTCCCCTTTGCGCAACGCGAAGTCCACCTGGTCGTTCACCTTGATGTTGTTGAAAAACTTGTCTATGCCGTGCATTTCAACTACGGTATCCATATCGTCT
>QMCE01003916.1_pt1 | contig 12264 bp, 9 predicted proteins | sample 1821851 | NCBI WGS metagenome assembly QMCE01 (sample SAMN09453174, study PRJNA476694) | Termite gut metagenome, whole genome shotgun sequencing project. | isolation source: worker | host: Odontotermes sp. | place: South Africa:Pretoria | collected 2016-01-28
AAATGTCCATAAACAAGGAAGTGTCGCGGAATTCCGTCGTAGAAATCCTCATCGAGGCAAAAAAACACGGATGGCGCGGCGCGAAATTTTATTTTATGATAGGTCTGCCGCACAGTGTATCGAGCGAGCAGGAAAGCGAGGAAACCGGAATAGTCAGTTTCATCATGGATGTCGCCCGCAGAACCGGTATGCGCTTTAACATCAATATCGGGACATTTGTGCCCAAGCCTCATACTCCCTATCAATGGGCAGCGCAAATCGATCAACAGACGGCTTTCACAAAGTCGATGTTTATCAAAAACAGATTAAAACCTCTGGGGCATAAAGTAAGTATTTCCGAGCCGGTTTTTCCCCGTATCGAAGGGGTGATCAGCCGGGGAGATGAGCGGGCAGGGGTGTTGATCGAAGAAGCCTACCGCAGAGGTTCCCGGCTTGACGCATGGTCGGAATATGTTGACAAAGATATCTGGGAAAATATTTTGACCAACAACCAGGAAACTGTCGATGATTTGTTGGCCGAAAAAGACCCCGCCGCGCCTTTGCCCTGGCAAGGAATATCTTCCGGCGTGAGTATCAATTATTTGCGGGAGCAATGGAATAAATCAAAATCACAAGAATTAACTTCACCGTGTAATATTAATTGCACAGAACCATGCGGCATTTGCAACACCAGTCAAAAAATTGTTAAAAATAGTATACACGGTAAAGTAAATTCTATGGAAAAAGACACGGAAAATATACATCCGGTTTCAAAAACTGACCCTTTTGTTTGGCGTATTCTTTTCAGCTTTACCAAACACGCAAGCGCGGTTTTTCAAAGTCATCTGGGACTGCTGGAAATTTTTTCGATGGCCGTCAACCGGGCGGGTCTGCCGGTCGTGTACACCAAAGGCTTTAATCCGCTGATAAAACTTGAAATCGCCAGCCCGCTTTCGCTAGGCATAAGCGCCAAAGCCGAAATTGCCGCGCTTGATTTTGAGGAATATGTAGACGCGGATACATTTATCGCTCTATTAGATAAAAATCTCCCTGAAGGAATACGTATTGGCCAGGCGGAGATTTTTAACATTCCGGGAGGCGCGAAGAAGCACTCCCTTGCGTCGCTGTTATGGGGCTTTTGCTATGAGGGAGCAAACGGCGGAGAATACACGCAGTTCGCCGAAGAAAAACGCTACCGTCAGGCGATGGAAACGTCCGCCTTTTGCATGACGAGAAATTCTGTTCTGGCAAAAAACATAATCGAAGAAGACACGAAGGGCAGGGGACTCCCCGAATGGATTTCCTATTTTGACGCATACCGCTATTTGTACCCCATGAAAAAAGAAGTGTAATAACCAAAGAAAGGGGGGACACTTTCCGCGCTGTCATCGGCATACCGAAACATTTACCCTGTCCCCCCTTACGCCTCCGCCCGCAAGCGGGCTACGTCTATCCCCCAGCTAATCTTTGTATTTTATTGCTAAAGCAGTTGCTGTATAGGTGATTACACGGCGAGTTATTGTTGATGAGCCTCCTGATGTTGTCACTGGGTTTGGTCTATTCTCATAGAAAAGAACTTCATCAACACGTAAATTTGCAATGTCATCTGCTCCGAGTTTTTTTGCTTCTTTCATTAACATTTCAAAGGTGACTTCTGATCCTTCTATGATATCAAGATTCTCATTAAGAACTGCGGTCGATGTTAGGAATATTGTGTCCACAACGGTAAAATCCTTTACGGCTAAAGGAATTTGCTCTACTTCTCCTTGCGAAACTTGTATTTTTGTGGCGCATCCCGTTAACGTAAAAGCAACAACTAACAATGACAAAATAGATTTCATAAACCCTCCTGCGATTTATTAATTTTAATGTTTTTGATTTTTTTCAGCGAGGCGGACTATTTCCGCTTCAGTTTCCATCACACAATAATGCCAACAAATACTAGCGCGATTGCTAATATTCCCAATAAAGATTTTTTATTCTTCGCTGTTTTCTCCTTATATTTTTCTCTATGAGTTTTTTGTAGCTTATAATATTTATTACACATGTACAAGTAATGGCTTGCTATGTCATAAATTTATTCAAGAAAAACAGGTAGACAGAATATACATTATGATTAGTAAAATATACACATTTTCGGGCAGTTTTAATCTCCAATAAGAGCCCCACTCCTCAAAATTGATTTGATTCAGGAAGTCTGAAAATGCCAATATGGGTCGGTTTACTGAAAACTGATGTGAGATTTCTAGGGTCGATTCCAGTCGCGGCTATGTAAAATGACGCATAGGTATAACGTGGAGTTTCTGGCGTGGTCGAGGCGGCATCGGCGACATCGGCATTGATTCTTGCGATCGCGTTTGCGCTCAAGCAGATATCGGGGCTGTTTCGAAAAAATCGATCCGGTTCAGGATCAAATCCACTTTCTCCGGTGGAACCGATGGAACGGTATAAAGCATACTCTGTTCCATTATTTATTTGCATTGTGGGAATACTGCCACTGCCATCAGATGAAAAATCAAATACTATTTCACTTCCGAAAGATGAAGAACCCAACACTCCGTTTATATCCGTATTTTCCAAAACAAGCTCATAATACTTCCGGGTTGTAAACATAGAGCCTATACTGGTATTGACTGTGGTACTGGTCGTGTCGGTATTGGGTTTAATGTTGTTGTAGTCGCTCGACAGAGAGCTGCTTATGCTGCTCATATTAGTTTCGTCGATTCTTGTATTAAGTGTCTCTCCGCTTATGTATATACGGTAAAAAATTCTGAAATTATGAAAATAACTATAACTGTTGTAATTAGGTATATTTATTTTCGCCTCTGTGCTGTCATACGTGCCCACCGGGACAGCGGGTAGATAATAATAATCATCAAGGCCACAGGAGATGAAAAAAATGGTCAAAAAAACAACAGAACAATTCAAAAACCCGCGCTTCCCCAATGATTTTCGCCAAAAAAACATGGGAACACCATCACCGGCGCGGATTTTATTTTTAGCGGGGAAATCACGGGCCTTGCAAGACAATCCCGTTGTTTGTCTTGCAAGGCTGAGGACTTTTGAACATAATCTGTTCCAAATAGTCATTATTCGGCTTGAGCCTCCAGCGCAATGATACGGCTATGCGCGAAATTCACCCAAATTGTATCATAAGACCTGTCGGAAATCAATGTCCGGTAAGCTTCAAGAGCTCCGTCCTTGTCTCCCCCGCTTTCTTTAAGCCGGCCTATAGAAAACTGCGCTTGTGCCGCCGCCGGAAACACAGTGTTTGCCGCAAGACTGTTGGCGTAATACTCAAGAGCTTCATCGTTTTTACTCTGTTCCTCCGCCGAAGCGCCCGCGTTAAACCATGCCAGCGGTTCCAGATATGTCTTTTTTGCCGTTTGCGCGGCGGCAGCCCACGCGGTCTCAGCTTCGCCCCACTCTTTTCTTTCACTGTGAATTGCGGCGATTATCGCCCAAGCCCTTCCGCCTGAATAGCCATTTGTTTTTTTAGCAAAAGTTTCAAGATCATTCACCAGCGTTTCCAGATCGGCATTTACGGGGTCTTCGGCAACGAAGGGACGCAGCGTGTCGTAACGTTCGGAAAGCTCCTCAACGGCGCTTATCGCGTTTTTACGAACAGCGTCAATTATTGAAATGGAAATAATAAAACCCGCAATTACCAGAACTATAAGCCCCAGCGAAACAAATATCGGGGTTCTGTTTTTCTGAACAAAATCGTTGATCCGTTCATTCAAACCGGTTTTCTCGGCTGTTTTCTGCATCAAATTACTCCTTAGGATTAATAATATCTAATTCTTTTATCAGCCGTGACAAATAAGTCCGCTGAATATCGAGTATACGCGCGGTCTCTGTTTGATTCCAGCTGTTTTCTTCCAGTATTTTTCGGATAAAACTGGCTTTGAATACATTTACGGCGGTTTTGAGATTTCGCTCTCCACTTTCCTGTTCGGCGGCGGTAAAATACGGCTTAATGAACAAATCCGCTTTTTGTATCCATTTGTCTTTGCCCATAACACATGCCCGTTCCACGCTGTTTTCAAGCTCGCGTATATTGCCAGGCCATGAGTAAGTAAGCATTGCCTCCAGCGCTTCTTCGGAAAAACCCTCAAACTGTTTTTTTGTTTCCTTCATAAATTTTGAAAGGAAAAAACGCGCCAGTTCGGGAATATCTTCCTGCCGCTGTCTGAGAGGCGGGATATAAATAGGCAGCACATTCAGCCGGTAATACAAATCGCTTCTGAATTCTCCCGTTTCCACCATAGATTCAATATCTTTGTTGGTCGCGGCCAGTATGCGGACATTTACCGTCTGCGAAGTATCGGAGCCGACTTTCTCAAATGTTTTTTGCTGGATTACCCTAAGCAGTTTGGCTTGCAACGCGAGCGGCAGATCTCCTATTTCATCAAGAAAAATAGTCCCCCCATCGGATGACCAAACAGCTCGCTTTCCAAAAGTCCTTCCGGCAGGGCCGCGCAGTTTACCCGCACGAATGATTTCCGGCTGCGTCCACTGCGAAGGTGTATTTGCTCGGCGAAAATTTCTTTGCCGACTCCGCTTTCACCCAGTATCAGTACCGAAGAATCTGTTTTTGCCACCTTTTCAATGATTTCAATTTTTTCAAGGATAATGGGGCTTTTCGCTATCAGAGTATGATAGCCCTGATCGATGTTGATCTGATCTTGCAATAACTGAATTTCCGAATGAGCCTGCTCGATATTTTTCGTCTTGATAATGGCCAACGCTGCCTGATTTGCGAATATCTCAAGCCACTCAAGGTCCTCTTGAGTAAAACACTGTGCGTCTTTTTTGTTGATTACCTCGATTACCCCGATACATTCGTCTTTTACCCTCATAGGAACCGCCAGCATGGTATTGGAGGGATAATCAATTTGACGGGAAATATCGTGCAGATGACGCCTGTCGTTTGCTACATCATTGACGATTATTGACTTGTTGTTCTGGGCAACCCAGCCGGCTATCCCCTCCCCCATTTTTACGGTAAACCGCTTAACGGATTGCCCTTTACTTCCCAGAGCAATCTCAAAGTACAGCTCTCCTCTTTCCTTGTCCACAAAGAGGAGGCTTGACGCCTCCCCCGCGCACAGTCTAGTGGCTGACTCCAAAATATGAGTTAAGAGTTCATGAACGTCCTCGCAATCAGAGTTGATGAGAGTATTAATCTCAATCAACGTGTTAAATTTCTGAACGTCAATCTTTGACAGCATAGCCGGCCGTCTACGGTTTCTACTCGGTTGTGGAAGCGCTCTGGTCTTCGGTTTCGGCGGGATTTTCGCCGGAACTTTCTTCACCTGTAGAGACGTTTCCTGTGGACCCAGTTTCTTGTGCCTGACCGCCGGATTTTTTTGATTTCAAAAAATCGCCCATGGTGAAAACAGAATCGTCTGATTCTTCTGCCGCCATATAGCGCGACAACTCTTCCCGCTGGACTTTTTTCTGATAGTCGCGGATAGAGAACGCCGCTTTCTGCTTATCACCCTGTAACTCAAGCACAACCGCCTTGATTTTATCCCCTACTTTGTATTTTTTCAGGGCTTCATCTGGATTATCGTCACGGTTTTCAACAAGGTTTGTTTTGTGGATAAGCCCTTCGATACCGCCGGGAACGCGCACAAACACGCCAAAATCGGTAATTGAGGAGACTTCCCCTTCAACAGGGCTTCCGGGACGGTAAGTATCGGCAAAATTCACCCACGGATCTTCCGAAAGCTGTTTAACGCCGAGTTTAATGCTTCTGCCATCGCGGTCAAGGCCAATTACCATAACTTCGATTTCCTGCCCGACCTGAATCTCGCTTCCCGGATGCTTAATTTTTTTCGTCCACGACAAATCGTCAGCGTGAAGGAATCCGTCAATCCCTTCCTCCAGTTCGACAAACGCGCCGGCATTGGTAAGTTTTACCACTTTGCGGGTAAGACGTGTTCCTGTGGGGTATTTTTCACTGATGTCGTTCCACGGATTTTCTGTAACCTGTTTGAGTCCCAGCGACACCCTTCCCGCCTGCAAATCGTAGCCCAGAATCATACACTCAACAACATCATTCGGTTTCACCATGTCGGACGGCTTCTGGATTTTTTTCACCCACGAAAATTCGGATATATGGGCAAGACCTTCAATGCCTTCTTCCAGTTCAATGAAAGCGCCGAATTCGGTGAGTTTGGTGACTTTTCCTTGCACAATATCGTTGACATGGTATTTGTCCTCAAAATGCACCCACGGATCATCGGTAAAGTGTTTGAGCGAAAGGTTGATTCTTTTTTCGTTCGGATCAATGCGAATGACCTTCAGCCGTATTTCCTGACCTTTTTTCACAAAGTCCTTGGGCCGGGTAACGTGTCCCCAACTCATGTCGTTGATGTGCAACAGGCCGTCAAAGCCGCCTAAGTCAATAAAAGCGCCGAAAGAGGTAAAACTTTTTACTACGCCGGTTATGTCTGTGCCTATCGGGGTGAACTCAAAAAAATCGTTGCGCTTTTTTTCCAGCTCTTCTTCCAGATATTTGCGGCGATTTACCACGATGTTTACTTTTCCGTCCGAATAGAGCCGCTCCACATAAAACGGCGCGGTCAAACCAATAAATTTCTCTGGTTTATCGACTTTTTGCACATCGGACTGACTGATGGGCAAGAAAGCTTTCACCCCCGCTCCCAGATTGACATCATAACCGCCCTTGACGATTTTCTCGATTGTTCCCTCGACAGGAAGGTGATCCTGAAACGCCTGCCGCAGGTTTTTCCAGAAAATTTTCACATCGGCTTTTTGCTTGGAGACAATTACTTCCCCATGCTTGTTTTCCTTAGTAATAAGGATAACCGATACCGTATCCCCGATTTTGGGAATTTCGGTAAATTCCGAAATGGGAATTTTTCCTTCCGACTTGTAGCCGACATCGATAAACACCTGATCGGACGTTACCTGAATGACAGCTCCGTTGACAAGCTGGCCTTCCTCAAGCTGTTCCAGAGATTTGAGATACTCTTCCTGCAGCTGAGTTTGAACATTTTCCACGGGATTCGTGTCGTCACGCGCGACAGCTCCTTTAGAATCTCCGGGATTTGCGCTACCTTCGTTTTTTACATTTTCGTTCGCTTTTACCGGACTAGTGTCCGATTCCACTTCCATCTGACCCATGTTCTTTCCTTCTGTTGAGATTTCCTGTTTTATGTACTTTACCAATTTGGCATAAACTTCCTCGATGGTCAAGCCCGATGTGTCGATGTATTCAACACCGGGCGCGAGCGCGAGGCTTCCTTCGATTTTATTTTTGTCAATAGTGTCCCGCTGCTGTATTGTCTCTTTGATTTCCTCAATACTGAGCTGGGAAACTCCTTGCTGAAAACGGCGTTCCGCGCGGGCTTCGGCGGAAGCGTCGAGATAAAAACGGTATTCGGCATTGGGAAAAACCACGGTGGTCATGTCCCTGCCCTCCACTACCAGATTGCGGTTTTCCGCCAAACGCCGGATCAAATCATTGATGATATGTCTGACCGGTACAATGGCCGACAGCGGGGCGGAAAAACGGTCGATTTCGTCAGTATGCAGGCTGCCGGTTACGTCTTCGCCCTCAAGAAACACGTGATCTTTTTGATAATCAATGCGGGATTTACGGGCAAAATCAATAACTTGTTCGTTATCCGCCGTATTAATTCCCGCTCGGAGGCATCCTAGAGTAATTGCCCGGTAGAGACTCCCTGAGTTGATATAGGTAAATTCCCCATCGTCAGAACCTGACAATCGTTCGGCCAGCAGTTTTGCGATGGTGCTTTTTCCCGATCCCGCCGGGCCGTCAATGGCTATTACCATAATTTAATTCCTCCAGTTCTAGTTCTGTAAGCGGCCGTGTTTTTCCTTCGGCAAGATTTCCCAACATTACCGGGCCTATGCGTACCCGGCACAGCCGCGCCGGATGCAGATGAAAATGGGAAAAAACCCGCCTGATTTCACGGTTTTTGCCTTCTATCAGGACTACTCGCAGGGTTTTGCGGCCTGTTTTTTCAGCGTCACGCGCTTTGTAATGAATCCCTTCGATGGTAATTCCCTTGAGAAATGCTTCACAGACGGTGTCGGGAATGACGCCGGTTGCCTCGACAATGTATTCTTTTTCAAGATCGGAAGCGGGATGTCCGAGCCGTGACGCGAAACTACCATCATTGGTGAACAGAATAAGACCGGACGATAAAAAATCAAGGCGGCCGACATTGTACAGTCTTTCGGTGATTTCCTCAGGCATTAAATCAAGCGCGCGAGGCCGTCCCTGTGGATCACTGGAACTACAAATAAACCCCGAAGGTTTATTCAACGCGAGATAATGCCGCTTGCTTTCCGCTTGGATAGGCTTGCCGTCCAGCAGCACGATGTCACCGGAAAATACCTTGCTGCCCTGTTCGAGGACAATATTTCCGTTTACCGATACTCTGCCCTCAGTGATGATATTTTCGGCGGCGCGCCGCGAGGCAACTCCCGCATGGGCGAGAAAAACCTGTAAACGCTGTCCTTTGTTTTCGGCTTCCACTTCTAGCTGTCTCCTGCGCTGTTTTCAAAACCCGCCGGTTCTGAAAAAAAAATCATCTTAAACAAATCACGAAATTTCCGTGAACGAAAATTTCCGGCTGGCAAAAAACTGCCTGTAAAAAAAATGCCCGGAGTTCCCGCATAGCGGGAACTCCAAGGCAATAAAAAAACAAAGTTTTTTTATTGCCCCTCCAACTCAAAACGATCCGTCTCGCTTTCGTTGAGTTTAGGAAGATCAGCAATGGAATTCAAGCGGAACTGTTTGAGGAATTCTTTGGTAGTGCTGTACTGCGAGGGTTTTCCGGGAACGTCTTTTTTTCCCGATTCACGGATAAGCTCTTTTTCCAGAAGCAGCCGGATCATGTTGTCGGCGGAAACGCCCCGTATCGCTTCGATTTCCGCGCGGGTAATGGGCTGAGAGTACGCGATAATCGACAGGGTTTCCATTGCGGCGCGGGAAATGCGCGTTTCGTTTTTTCTCCCGTAACGCTCCCGCAGAGATTCCCAGAATTCCCGTTTGGGAGAAATGATCACGCCGCCGCCGATGCGGGACAATTCCAGCCCGGAATCCTCCGCCTGGTATTTTTCGGCAAGCCGCTCAAGAACTTCCGTGATAATAGTTTTGTCGAGTCCCGCGATACGGCTTATCGCCGCTTCATCGACAGGATCGGATTCCAGATACAGTATCGCTTCTACCAGAGCTGTTTCTTTTTCCAAATTAATCTCCACCGGCAGCTCCCGCTTCAAGCCGGTTGTCCGGCGGCCTCGGCATACGGCCTGATCAAAATATCAGCAAACATACGGTTTTGAAAAATCATGATCATGCGGACTTTGACTGCTTCCAGAATTGCCAGAAACGAACACACAATGTCCATTACCGAGCCGGAATGAATTATCAGATCGGTAAAATTGCACTCGCCGCGATTGTCCAGAAGTTCGGTCAGCAGTGTGATTTTTTCGTTCACCGTTATTTCCTCATACAGATCGATAATTCTTTCGCCGGGCAAACGCCGCATCAGCGCCGAAAAAGTTTTCAGCAAATCCCAAATATCAACCTGTTCCCATAAATCGCCGTCGTTAAAAGGCAGGATGTTCTGAACACGGCGTTTTTCAATCAGCCATTCAGTCTCTTTTTCCTTTTCTTCCATCAGCGTAGAAAGTTTTTTGTATTTTTGGTACTCGATCAGCATTTCTACCAGTTCTTGTCTGGGGTCGGCTTCATCAACATTGTCCATTTCAATGGGCAGGAGCGTTCTGCTTTTTATATACAAAAGAGTTGCCGCCAGCGCGTGAAATTCTGTTACATCGTTGAGATCGAGAGTGTCGGCGTCACGCAGAAATTCCAGGTATTGCTCAGTAATCTGGGCAATGGGAATATCGTAAATATTGACTTCGTTTTTTCTGATTAAAAAAAGCAATAAATCCAAAGGACCTTCAAATTCGTTGAGTTTGAAACTCCGTCCGCTCCCCGCGGCTGCCGTACCAGTATCCATTACCTAAGTATAGCTAAATGCTCAAAAAGCAACAAGCTCCCTTCGCGTAAAAACCACGGCAAACCACGGGAATTGCCTCAATTTTTCAAACTAAAACAGCGAATTGTCCTGAGGCTCTCCATCGTCCGGGGAAGCGGCCGCGGCGGCAAGAGAATTCCCGGAAGATGCTTTTGTTTCAGGCGCGGGCGTTTTTTGCTTTGCGGCGGCCGGCTGCGGCGTGGCAGCTGCCGGCTTTGCGCTGTCTTTTGCGGCCGCTTTCGCGGTTTCTTTGCCTGCCGCTGCCTGATCCGCGCCGCCTGAAGCTTTGCTTTGGGGCAATTCTCTGCCGGGAAAAATCAAGGCGCGAAGTTTTGTTTCGATGTCTTTGGTAAAATCGGGATGCTGTTCCAGATATTCCCGGACATTGTCCCTGCCCTGCCCTATTTTTTCCTCGCCGTAGGAAAACCACGAACCTTTTTTATCGATGATATTGTGCTTAACGGCGCAGTCTAAAAGACTTCCTATCGCGGAAATCCCCTTGCCAAACATAATTTCCAGCTCGGTTTTTCTGAAAGGCGGCGCGACTTTGTTTTTCACGACTTTTACCCGCACGCGGTTTCCGATAGCGTCCGCGTCTTTAGACGGCTCAATCGTTTCGGTTTTCCGCACATCAAGTCTGACCGACGAATAAAACTTGAGCGCGTTGCCGCCGGTTGTCGTTTCGGGACTGCCAAAGAAAACGCCGATTTTCATGCGAATCTGATTGATAAAAATTAATACCGTGCGGGATTTGCCAATAGTCGCCGTCAGTTTACGCAAAGCCTGACTCATAAGCCGCGCTTGCGCTCCCATCTGCGCGTCACCCATATCGCCCTCGATTTCCGATTGCGGTGTCAAAGCAGCCACAGAATCCACCACAATCACATCAACCGCGCCCGAACGCACCAGACTTTCGGTGATTTCCATCGCCTGTTCTCCGTTATCCGGCTGAGAAACCCAGAGTTCATCGATATTGACCCCTAAATTTTTTGCGTATACCGGATCAAGCGCGTGTTCCGCGTCCACAAATGCCGCCGTTCCGCCAAGTTTCTGCGCCTCGGCAATCGCGTGCAGCGCGAGAGTCGTCTTTCCCGAAGATTCAGGGCCGAAAATTTCGATAATACGCCCGCGTGGATACCCGCCGATTCCCAGCGCTTCATCCACTAGAATAGACCCCGAAGGAACCACTTCAATACCAGCGGCAAGTGAGTGTGCCCCCAGTTTAATAATAGAACCCGCCCCGAATTGCTTTTCGATTTGCAGACGGGCAGCTTCCAGAGCTTTCGCCTTTTCTTCGCTCGATGCCAGAGGGTCGCCTCTGGTTTTTTCATGATCACTTGATTTTGCCATAAAATCTCCCTCCCCTATATATGGCACGCGGATGCGCGGCGCTTCAACGTTTTTGAAAAAATATCACATTTTTTGTATTTTGTATACTAAGACTATTCGCCGCGTGAAAAATCCACGCATTTGACACATTAAGAAAGGGGGGACACTTTCCCCACTTTCATCGGCATACAAAAAACATTCATCGTGTCCCCCCTTACGGCCCAGCCCGCCGCGCGGTCTTGGCCTATCCCCCGGCCATTTCTAATCGTAAAAAAACACACTCAGACGCTATCCAGCTTCGCCTGATAGCCTAAAGCCGGGCGATTTCTTCTGGTGTCAGCCCCGTAAACTGCGCGATAGCGTCCGGGAATATACCACCGGCTTTGAGGTTTCTGGCAATCTCCGCCGCTTTGTCTTGTTGGCCTTCCCTATGACCTTCTCGATGCCCTTTTTCCAGCCCTTGCGCCATTCCTCTTTCCAATCCCTGTGCCATTCCTTCCCGCAGGGCGTAGTTGCGTTCGCTGTTCCAGTCCAGAAACGCTTTCTCCCGTATCTCGTACAGGCGTTGCGTGTCCGTGTCGCTTGACAAGTATTCATGCCGTTCATCGGCTTTTCGTATCGCCTTGTCCATGATCCTTACCTCCTCGACCAGTTCCGCCGGGCTCTGCCGGTCAAACCATGTCAGCCAGCGATGCAATGCCTCGCCTGCTATGTTTTTCCCAATTAGCCTCCGCCATTTTACCATATTCACGAAGTGTATTTCCAGCGAATCGCCGAGCGTTAACGTGTGGTCTTGTTCCTCTCGCAGACGGAAGATCGTGTGGAAGCCGCCGGATTCGGGGTAGTCGAAATCGACGATGTTGATGGCGATGACTTTGGACAGTTGGGAGTAATCCTGCCCGGCTTT
>QMCE01002602.1_pt1 | contig 12262 bp, 6 predicted proteins | sample 1821851 | NCBI WGS metagenome assembly QMCE01 (sample SAMN09453174, study PRJNA476694) | Termite gut metagenome, whole genome shotgun sequencing project. | isolation source: worker | host: Odontotermes sp. | place: South Africa:Pretoria | collected 2016-01-28
TCTGCCGTAAAGCGAAATCTCTCGGGATATATGGCGTTGACCTCGTGGAATTCAAAGCCGTCAAGCAGAGCCTGCGCCAGTTGCAGCACTTCTCCAAAGCCGTTTCGCACGAGACGATACTCGCAATAGAGAACGTTGATCGGAGCACGCTGGACAAACGGAAAAGGGAGGAACTCTGGCTCGACCTGTTCCTTTTCAGCTATTATACCGCCGGGATGTCCGGGATCGACATCTGTCATATGGAGCGGAGTTGGATCAAAGGCGACACCATAGAGTACGAGAGAACAAAATACCCGAACAAGGCCCGGGTGATCCTTACGGATAAAGCCGCCGGCCTAATCGAGAAATACCGTGACGAGGCATATATGAACTACGTCTTCCCGATCTTCAAGAAACGCGATATGTCTCCACCTAGTAGGATGAACAGTGTCGGCTATGCCAACAAGAAAGTGAACGCCACCTTGAACAAGATTTGCGAGCAAGTCGGCATCACACAAAAGATAACCTGGAGTACTGCTCGCAGCAGTTCCATCTCGAAGATGGTAGATGAGGGATGTCCTGTCCTCCAGATCTGCGAACAGACCGGTAACTCCCCGGCGACGATACACAAGTATTACTATACCATAACAAATACGACAGCTATGAAAAACAAAATGAACGAAATCTTCAATTAACCGACTATGATCTGGTCGAAGGAGCGGTATGTGAAGAGGCCACGAAAATGCCCCGATTTAGTCACGAAAATGCCCCGATTTAGTCGATTTCGGGGCCTCTTTGTAGACTTATTTGCGTACCGCTTTTCGGGCGAAAATCACATCATCGCCACACACCTCGCAAAAGTCTGAAAACATAGACACTTACAAGAATGGGCGACGTAACCTTTTTAAGGACGAAAAACGGCTAAAAACGCGATTTTGTGTAGAGAGTCTACACGGAATTTCGGATTTCTTCGAATAAAGGCAGTTGATTATCAGAGAGTTATACTGCACAATACCTTGAGTTTGTAATTTCTCCATCAACGCAAGGGCTTTATTATTCCGTTTACTCTACGATCCCCCGAGATGTAATACGAATGTTACAAAAACGCAACAAGTGAGCAATAATCGTCATCTAATTTTGCCGCCGAGATTAGAAATCAAACCATTTTAGATGACGAGAAAAATTTTACTATCGGCGGCCGTGAGCCTGTTATGCAGCGTGTTTGCCGTGGCACAAACCAATTCGGAAGTAGAAGAGACGGAAAACCAGTATGGCCGGAAAGTAGAGTCGGTTCCGCTCCGGGCTACCGCACAGGACAACTACCTGGTGTTCGAAAACAAGAACCGGGCCTATAAACTGTGGTTCGACAACCGCATACATTTCGATGGGGCCCACTATTTCGGTATCACGAACGGTATGCTCGACGAAGCCGGCAAACCCGTCATGAAAGGCGGGGTATCGCTGCGCCGTGTGCGTATGGCCGTCAAAGCCGAGATCACGAAGGATTGGTACGGCGAAATCGATATCGACTTTACCAACGGGGAAGTCGAGTTGAAAGACGCCTATATCACTTACAGCGGCCTGAAGGGCTTCGCCTTCACCGCCGGTAATTTCAAAGAGGATTTTTCGATGGAACGCACCACCTCCTCGCGTTACATCGGTTTTATGGAGCGTGCCATGGTCGTCCACACTTTCGCTCCGGGCCGTCATGCAGGCATTAAGGCGCAGTGGCACGGGTTCGACTGGCTGCGTGCCTCGATCGGCGCCTCGTGGCAGGCGGTGGATAATGCCGACACGCGCTACAACGTCGAGGAGTTTAACAAGGAGGGCAAGGGCATGGGCACCAACTTCACGGGCAAGATCGTCTACATGCCCTGGGCCACGAGAGAAGACCTCGGCATGCACATCGGTTACAATGCATCCTACCGCAGCCCACGCAAGACCGACGACGACCGCGACGGCGCCTCTGCCGAAGGACGCGGTTACGACGGCGACTATTTCTCCTCGCGCAACTCCACGAACATACACCGTATCAAATACATGACCACCGAATTCGGCGGAGTGTCGCACGACGTGCTGCAAGGATTCGAACTGGGATTCCACAAGGGCGGGCTCCGCTTCAACGGTGAGTATATCCTCAACCAGACCGTGATGGACAAGAACGCCTTCACCGCGCAGGAGATCGCCGCAGGCAAGGCTAAAACCAAGAATTTTTACGGTTGGTTCGCCCAGGCGTCGTACCTGCTCTTCGGCGGCCAACAGCGCTACGACTACGGCGACAGCGAATTCACCCGCCCCACGCGCGGCCGCAAATGGGGCGACGTGGAGGTGATGGCGCGTTACGACTACCTGTCGCTCAACAGCCGCGACATCAAAGGCGGTTCGGGCGAGAACTATACCCTCGGCGCCGTGTTCCACGTCAACAACAACGTGAAGATCCTGCTGAACTGCCAATATTCGCAGAACGACCGTTGGGCCAACTACAAAGGGCGGGCCACCGTGGGTCTCAATGCCAACGGCCAGCCGACCAAAGACCCGCGACAGGTGGTCAGCCAACCCGGGCTGCGTTTCAACGCCATACAGACACGCATCGAATTGACATTTTAATTAACCGATAATACTTGACAGCAATGAAAAAGAGCATCTATTTACTTATAGCCCTTATGGCAACGGTCGTCACCGGTTGCATGGAAGACGAAGGGCCGGATGTCCCGTCGGGCAACGGTGGTGCGGTGGTGATCAACGAGGCCCACTCGCGCGGAAAAGACAGCCAATACCCGCTCGACTGGGTGGAACTTTACAACAAATCGGACGAGGCGGTCGATATCAGCGGCTATGTACTTTCCGACAAGGCCGATATGTCGGAGAAAATTACCATTCCGGCAGGTACGACACTCGGTGCACGCGAATTTTTTAAAGTTGAGGTCGATACCGATGACGGTTTCGGTCTTAGCAGCGACGGCGATGTGGTTTATCTCTACAACGACCAGGGACAAAATATCGACAACATCGAGTTCGGCCCGATGGACACCGACGAATCGTGGTCGGCCAACCCCGACGGCTCGGACACGTTCGAGATGATGACACCCACCCCCGGCGCGTCGAACACAGATGGTTCGGGCGGCGGCGATCCCGACTACTCCAAACTCTTCATCAACGAGGTAAAGGTTTCCGATTTCGGCGCCGACGAACAGGACTGGATCGAGTTCTATAACGCGGGCGATGTGGCTATCGACATGGCAGGTTTGAAGATATTGGACAGCGGCGACGAGGCATTCACGATTCCCGCCGGGAACACCATCGCCGCGGGCGGGTTCATTATTTTTGCCGAAGACGCGGAGGGCAGTTTCGATTTCGGCCTCGGCAAGAGCGGTGAGACCGTCGAACTGCGCGACGCACAGGATAACCGGATCGATTTCGTCGACCTCACCCCTGCTGGTGAACTCGGCGACAACGCATTTCCGGCTTACGCCCGCACAACAGACGGCGGCCCAAATTGGGCCAGAACCGAAACTCCCACCAAGAACGCGAGCAACGCCAGCGCACCTGCCACGTCCGATTTTGCAGGCAAGATCGTGATCAACGAGGTCTATACCTTCAGCGATCAGGCCACGGTCGACGATCTGGACTGGATCGAACTCTACAACACTACCGGCGAGGCGATCGACATCGGCGGACTGAAATTGTGGGAAGGCGGCGGCAGCGAAGAGGCATGGACAATTCCTGCCGGAAAGACAATTCCCGCGAACGGCCGCATCGTCTTCGAGTCGGACAAGGAGGGGTTGCATAACGACCCGACCAACTATCCGGCATGGGGCCTGAGTAAGAACGGCGATATGGTCGTGCTTGCCGACGCCGAGCTGACGGTGATCGACCGCGTCGATGTTCCGCTTCTGGACGCAAACCAAAGCTACGGTCGCTCATCCGACGGCGACGGTGAATGGAGAAAATTCGCACAGCACACCAAAAATGCCGAGAACGAAGGCCCCGAACCCGGTGTTGTGAACACCACCGGCGTGTATGTCAACGAGGTTTACCACGATAATACGGATGCCGAAGCATACCGGGGGATCGATCCGCCGCGGTTCGATATCACCATCGATTTCATAGAGCTCTACAACAGCAATAACGAGGCAGTCGATGTGTCGGGCTGGGAGATTTACGACGACAAGATGGAAGATTGCTATGTGATCCCCGCCAGCACGACCATCCCGGCAAAGGGGTTCCTTACCTACGATGTGTATAAAGACAACGCCAGCGGCCCCACTTTGGGCCTCGGCGTGGGCGGCGACGCTATTTTCCTCTGCACGCCCGGAACCGGCGACATCGCAAGCCGTGCGACGGATCGTTTGGAAGTTGTTGGATTCCCCAAGGACGAAGATGCTGTCGGCGGAATCGGTCAAAGGGACTTCGGCTACACCGTGGGACGTCTGACGGACGGTGGCAACGATGTGGTGATCTTCGTGGAGGGCTCCAAAAATGCCAGCAACAACGGGAAACAAGTTCTTCAATAAAATTAGGTATTATGCAGGGCAGGTACGGGAAAGTTTCCCGTACCTGTTTTCATTGATAACGACAACGAACATGAAATATCGTTTACTGTTTCCAATTCTCGTCGTGGGCCTCGCCGCCTGTGCCGACAGAAAGGCTGAAAAATTGCCTGCGAAATTCACCCTGTCGGGTACACGGGCCGCCTCCGCTCACCCAAGTCCGGGCGCAGTTACGACGCCGACAACATAACCGCCTGTCTCGAAAACCGACACAGCACATCCGGCTCCGGCTTCACCCCCACCATCAACGGAACACCCATACTACAATGGTTCAAACTGCAATTTGAGAAACTGAAACAAGTCATGCTGCCCCAACAGAACCGAGGCATGGGGATTTAAGTAGATAAATTCCACAAGTCCATTTCAGATGTCAGAATTATGCTACCTTTGCGATACATAGTAAATTGATTCATTTATGATCGACCCTATTAGTAATTATTGCGCTCCAATAGTTTTGGCAGGTGCGATGAACAACATTTGGGGTATGCCAGAGAGTTTTGCCAGGATAATAATCCCGGCAGGAATTACACTATTGGTTTTCATCGCCGGGCAGATTGTTGTTTGGTATAGAGGTCAGAAGACCATACAAAATGAAACAAAGAATTATAGAGCAATACTCCTAAGTGCTATTGATTTTATAAAAACTTCTGTTGAAAAGAATGTTGTATCTCTAAGGGATTTTTCTGGCAGGGTTGCAAATACCGAAGAAATACACCCTGAGAGATTGGAACTCTTGGAAATGTTAGCTGGTAAGATTGACAGCATAGGAGTTGACAGATTTGTTCGCACGTTTATGCTTAATTCTACCACCCCTAAGGTTGATTCCTTAAATAACAAAATGACATACAACTTAATTGCACAATTTGGCTTTCTTACATCCATAGAATCTTATGTGAAGAAGAATTACGACAGCTACCAATCAAGGATTATCAAATTAATGGACGAGTGGAATGTAGTATATTTTAAATTGGTAGAAATTACGGCCGACTGGGGTATTAAAACCGCTAATCCCACTCATCCACTCCGGCCTTTCCACAATCAGGTACACAATATTTGTCAAAGCTGGCAACAAACAGCCTCGAATGGCAAAAGCACAATGACGTTCTCAATGACAAATTTAGTAGAGCCTTTATCACAACTTTCGAAGGGTGTCCTTGCTCAAAATGCGAACAACGAATACGCTTACGAACTACATAAAATCCTCGAAAAAATCAAATTTATTGATTTACAATGGCGTACATCAAAGGAAGGTGATGACAACTTCTATTCCGATGTCGCAGCGTCTATTGAAGAGTCATACAAATCATTAGTGAACACCAAAGAGTATTTTGAACAAAAGACTGCCGTAAAAGGCATTTTTGCCCTTAACAAATCCTAAATAATACCCCATTCTCCTTTGTGCACAAAAAAAAGAGTCACGAAATTAATCGTAACTCTTTGGGAATCAGGAGCGGAAAACGAGATTCGAACTCGCGACCCTCAGCTTGGGAAGCTGATGCTCTACCGACTGAGCTATTTCCGCCGATAACGGGGACAAAAATAAAGCTATTTTTACAATCCACCAATTATCCCGTTCTTTTTATTTATATTTGCCGTAAGACAGGATGTGCCTCAACCATTTGCAAGCAAGCTTGCATGGCTCCCGGCTTTCACTATTTTTGCATAAATATGGATAACCCGAACAAAAAGATCAAACCCTACCGGACATTGGTGGGTGTGCTCGCCTTTATCCTCCTCTTCGAGGTGGCGATGCTCATCCGCGCCATCCCCCAAAAGACCACCTTTATTTGGATCACCCTCGCAACGATCGCCTTCGTGTGCCTGTACCTGACGATCTTCTGCCTGCGGCTAATCAAAGAACTGAAAGAAAATTCAAAAAAATAAAAACAACAACCATGAAAAAATGCCTTCTGGCGGCCCTGTTCCTGTTGTGTGCCGCAACGGTCGACGGACAAAACCGGGCCGCGTTCGACTATTTCGAATACACCGGCGACGACCCCCGCTTCGACACGCCCTACGATCCGGCGAAAGAGTATCTTAATCCCATCGTGGCCGGATTCTGGCCCGATCCGAGCATTACGCGCAAGGGAGACGACTATTACATGGTCAACTCGACCTTCGGCTATTTCCCCGGCGTGCCCATCTTCCACAGTCGCGATCTGGTGAATTGGACACCGCTCGGACACGTGCTCAACCGTCCTTCGCAGCTCGATCTGGGCGGCCTGCGCCACTCGCGCGGCATCTATGCTCCGGCCATCGAGTACAACCCCCACAACGACACCTTTTACATGATCACCACCAGCACCGACGGCGCATGGAACTTCGTGGTCAAGACCAAAGACCCTCACGCGGGGGTGTGGTCCGACCCGATCCTGCTGCCCGAAGTGTTCGACATCGACCCCTCGTTCTTCTTCGACGACGACGGGCGGGCGTACATCGTCCACCGCACCGATCCGCCGGCGCTGAAATTCCCCAACCACAAGATGATCGTCCTGCGCGAGTACGACCTCGAAGCCGACAAAACCGTCGGGGAGATGACCGTGCTGATCGAAGAGAGCCTCGAATGGCTTCCCCGTCCGCAATATATCGAGGGGCCGCACATTTACAAGATCGACGGCCGCTATCACCTGATCGCCGCCGAGGGCGGCACGTGGGAGCAGCACTCCGAGGTGGCTCTGACGGCCGACAACATCAAGGGTCCCTACAAGTCGAATCCCGTCAACCCGATCCTCACCCAGCGCGACCTGCCGGAAAATCGCCCGGACAAGGTCACCACGACCGGACACCTCGACTTCATGCAGGACTCCCGGGGCGAATGGTGGGGCGTGTTCCTCGCCTGTCGGCCCTACGAGGGCGATCTCTACAACACGGGCCGCGAGACCTTCCTGCTCCCCGTGGAGTGGAAGGACGGCTATCCGATCATCCTCGAAAAGGGACGTCCGGTGCCGACCGTGGTTGCCAAGAGCGAGCTCTACCCCGGCACGGGTTACCCCTACCTGACGGGCAACTTCACCTGGCGCGACGAGTTCGAAAAGAGCACGCTCGACTTCGAATGGTCGTTCATCCGCACCCCGCGCGGCGAGTGGTGGAAACAGCTCGACGGCGAGATGGTGATCGACGCCCTCGCCCGCTCGATCTACGACACCGACAACCCCGCCTACCTCGGCAAACGCCAACAGCATCAGGTCTTCGAGGCCGAGACGAGCCTCGAATTCGTGCCCGCCAACGAGAAAGAGTTGGCCGGGATGGTCTATTTCCAGAACGAACGCTTCAATTTCGTTTTCGGCAAAACGATCGTCGACGGTAAAACGGCCGTCGTCCTCGACCGCACCGAAAACGGCGTCACACAGCGCATCGCCGCCATTCCCCTCGCCGAAGGAATGGAAAAAGAGGCGCTTCGGATGAAGATTTCGGTCGACAGGGCGGTCGGCAGTTTCGCCATTGCCTACGGCGGCGGCTGGCAGACGGTGGCCCGAAACGTCGACGTGAAGAACCTGAGCACCCGTTCCGCCGGCGGATTCGTCGGAGCGACGATCGGGATGTACGCCACCTCAGCGCCCGTAATCCCCGCGCTGAAAGAGGTCTATGCCGACTATTTCGACATCGGCGTGGCCATCAACCAGGGACAGTTCGCCGGGCATCAGGCGGCGATGGCGGCCAAACACTTCAACAGCATCACCGCCGAGAACGACATGAAGATGGGCGGATTGCTGCGGCGCGACTTTACGGTCAACTTCGAGCGCGCCGACCGCTACATCGAGATCGCCCGACGAAACGGTCAAAAGGTGCGCGGGCATACCCTCGTGTGGCACAACAACGCCCCGCGCTGGTTCTTCCTCGACGAGCAGGGGAACCGGATCGACAAAACGGAGTTGTTCCGGCGCATGGACGCCTACATGGAGGCCGTCATCCCGCACTTCGGCGACGCGGTCTTCTGCTGGGACGTGGTCAACGAAGCGATCTCCGACAACCCCGGCGAACAATACCGCGAGCACAACAGCCCGTGGTTCCAGATCGCCGGCAAGGATTTCATCGCCCACGCCTTCCGCACGGCACACCGCATCAACCCCGATCTGAAGCTGGTCTACAACGACTACCGCCTCACCCAGCCCGAAAAACGCGAGAAGACCTACGCCATGCTCAAGGAGATGCTCGACGCCGGCGTGCCGATCCACGTGGTGGGCATGCAGGGGCACTGGAGCATGGACGAAACGACCGTGGAAGACCTTCAGGCCTCGATCGACCGCTTCTCCTCGCTCGGTTTGGAGGTGCACATCACCGAGCTCGACCTGACCGTCTACACCAACTACCACGGCGAAGGCGAAAAGAATCAGGTGCAGTTCACACGGCTCTACGACCGGAAAACAGCCGACCAACAGGCGCAGTTCTACCGCGATTTCTTCGAATGCCTGCGCGGGAACGCCGGAAAAGTAACCAGCGTAACCTTCTGGGGGTTAAGTGATTACTACACCTGGCTACACAACTTCCCCGTGCGCGGCCGCGGAGATTATCCGTTTCTCTTCGACAAGAATTTCGAACCGAAAGAGGCCTTCTGGAAGGTCGTCGAATTTGAAAAATAGGGCAGCGTGAAAGATCAGCCAACGAACGGACGCATCGACGCGGCCGACGTGCTGCGGGGGATCGCCGTGATCGGGATCATCCTCGTGCACGCGATCGAGCATTTTAATTTCATCTCCTTCGCCGACGCGGCACAGCAGTGCGCCTTTTTGAATTTCACCGACCGCGTGGTGTGGGATTCGCTCTTCTTTGTCTTCGGCGGAAAGGGATATGCCATCTTCGCCCTGCTGTTCGGCTTCAGCTTCTTCGTGCAGGAGAGTCGACAACGGGCCAAGGGCAAGGATTTCCGGCTTCGGTTCCTTTGGCGGCTGGTGTTGTTGACGGTGATCGGGCTCTTCGACTCGTTGTTCTATTCAGGCGACATTCTGGTGTTGTACGCGGTGATGGGGATCGTGTTGCCGCTCGTTTGCCGCCTGCCGGATCGGGCGGTGTTGTGGATCGGCATCCTCCTGCTGTTGCAGCCCACCGAGTGGTGGAAGTTGGTGAACGCGCTGTGTGATCCGGCATACATCTCCCCCGGTGGGTGGTTCGACGCCTCGTTTGCCGCCATCGCCCCGGTGCAAGCCGGAGGGACGTTCTGGGAGGCGTGCAAGGCCAACTTCCTCGAGGGACAATTCGCCAACTTCAACTGGTACATCACCAACGGCCGCATCACCCAGACCGCGGGCCTGTTTGTCGTCGGCATGCTGATCGGCCGAAAGGACCTGCTGCTCGACGGGGAGAAAAATTTGAAATTTTGGTTCAAAACGATCTGCTGGGCGGCGGCGGTCTTCTTCGCAATGGAGGGGCTGCGCAGCCTCTTCCCCGATTTCGTGGAGAACCGCAACGTGCTGAGGCCGCTGAGTCTGATCCTCCGTTCGTACGAGAACATGGCCGTGACGTTTGCGCTGGTCGGCGCGATCCTCATCCTGTTCTACACGACCAAACTGCATGGGACGCTGATGACGATCGCCCCGTACGGCAAGATGAGTCTGACCAATTACCTGAGCCAGTCGATCCTCGGCACGGCGATCTTCCACCATTGGGGATTCGGGCTGTGGGACGATCTGGGCACCACATACAGCGTCTTCGTCGGGGTGGCGATCATCGCCGCGCAGATGGTTTTCTGCCGCTGGTGGCTGCGCTCGCACCGGCAAGGGCCCATCGAGTGGGCATGGAAGAAAGCAACGTGGTTATAATCACGTTACTTTCTTTTGCTTGATACTTTTTTCTTGAATTTTCTTTCGAATACGTTACTTTCTTTTTCTTGTTACTTTTTGCTTGATCAAAAAGTAACCAAAAAATCAAGAAACGCCGTTCCTCGTCTGAACTATGACCTATGTGATTGAAATGAAATAAATGACAAATCATTCAAGTCATTTCAATCACATAGGTCATAGTTCAGACAAAGGCCGTGGGCGAAGCCGCCGACAATGGGGCGCGCTCGGCCGATTGCGAAGCGAAAATTTGGTCGAACAATCGGTGTTTGACGACCGTTAGGCGCGCAGCGACTAAAAGGGAGGAGCTATTGTGAGACCAAATTCATTTGTGAGCAAGCTCACATGGCGCTCGGCTTGGCGGCGTTTCTTGATTTTTCTTTGGTTACTTTCTTTTTATCAAGAAAAAGAAAGTAACGTATTCGAAAGAAAGATCAAGAAAAAAAAGTAACGCATTCAAAAGAAGAAAAAGCAACAAAGAAAAACACCACCTAACTTAAATAAACCACATTATGAAAAAAACCTTGTTTTTGGCGGCGGCGCTGATGATGATCAGCGGCGCAGCGTTCGCCCGTGAGCTGCATGTGGCGAAAACCGGCTCCGACCAAAACGACGGTTCGGCCGAGAAACCCTTCCTGACCATCTCTCAGGCGGCCGAAGTGCTGCGCTCGGGCGACACGGTAACCGTGCACGCCGGGATTTACCGCGAGTGGGTCAGCCCCAAAAACTCGGGGCTCGACAAGTACAGCCGCATCGTCTATCGCGCCGCGCCGGGCGAAGAGGTGTGGATCAAGGGCTCCGAAGAGATCAAAAGTTGGACGCGCGAGGGACGCACGAATGTCTACAAAACCGTGATCCCCAACTCGTTCTTCGGCGATTTCAACCCCTTCGCCGAGTTGCTCATGGGCGATTGGCTCAACGCCGTCTCGATGCCCTACACCCTCGGGGAGGTGTACCTGAACAACAAATCGCTCTACCAGGTCGAGTCGCTCGAAGCGGTGCGCAACCCGGTCAGGAGCGACCGCTCGCGCTTCCCCGAAAACTCGCTGCTGCAATGGTATGCCGAGGTGACGGACACCGAAACCACCATCTGGGCCAACTTCGGCGGCGCCGACCCCACCAAAACGCTGGTGGAGGTGAACGCCCGCCCGGCGGTCTTCTTCCCCAAGCTACCGGGGATCAATTTCATTGAGGTAGAGGGTTTTAACCTCTCGGCGGCGGCCACCAACTGGGCTCCCCCGACGGCGTTCCAGCAGGGACTCATCGGCCCGCACTGGAGCAAGGGCTGGGTGATCGAGAACAACCGCATCAGCAACTCGAAATGCACCGGCATCAGCCTGGGCAAAGACCGCGCCTCGGGCGAAAACCTGTGGACGATCGAGCGCACCCTCTCGGGCTTCAACCGCGAATTGGAGGCGATCTTCAAAGCCTACAACATGGGCTGGAACAAGGACAACATCGGCTCGCACCTGATCCGCAACAACGAGATCTTCGACTGCGAACAAACCGGCATCTGCGGCCACCTGGGCAGCGTGTTCAGCGTGATCGAGGGCAACTACATCCACGACATCAACGCCAAACGCCAATACGGCGGCGCCGAGCTGGGCTGCATCAAGCTCCACGCGGCGATCGACGTGGTGATCCGCAATAACTTCTTCGAGAACGGCTACAACGGCCTGTGGCTCGACTGGCAGGCGATGGGCACCCGCGTGAGCGGCAACATCTTCTACAACAACGACCATTGGGATCTCTGGACGGAGGTGACCCACGGCCCGTGTCTGGTGGACAACAACATCATGCTCTCGCAGACCGGCTTCTTCGACTGGGGTCAGGGCGTGGCGATGGTGCACAACATCATCAGCGGGGCGTTCGAATTCCGCCCGCAGACCACCCGTTACACCCCCTATCACGGCCCCCACTCGACCCAGATCGTGGGCATCATGAACTTCCCCGGCGGCG
>QMCE01001659.1_pt1 | contig 12258 bp, 10 predicted proteins | sample 1821851 | NCBI WGS metagenome assembly QMCE01 (sample SAMN09453174, study PRJNA476694) | Termite gut metagenome, whole genome shotgun sequencing project. | isolation source: worker | host: Odontotermes sp. | place: South Africa:Pretoria | collected 2016-01-28
GTAACAACAGTGTCGCTGCCGAACGATGAAATGAAAGGGCGGATTATCGGCAGGGAAGGGCGCAATATTCGCACCCTCGAAACGCTTACGGCATTCCGCCGCCAGCTTCCCGTTCCTTCTTCACCTTCGCCTCACACGGCTTCACCGCCGCTTCGTCATGCCCTCACCCGGCGGCTGTAGACTACTCCCGTCACATCAACCGGGGAGCCCACCGTGGACCGCAAACTGTTCTACAAAATTCTCGCCATCGTCGGCCTGACCATCCTGCTGCTGATTCCTCTCGCGCTGGTCGAGGGGCAGATTGGCGAGCGCAGCCAGCGCCAGGAAGAAGTGCAGCGGAGCATTGCCAACAGCGCGGCCGGGCCGCAAACACTGATCGGGCCGGTGATCCTGCTGCGCACCCGCGAGCGCGTACCGGAAACCCGGCGCGACGCGGATAGCAACCAGCCCGTGACGACAACCAAGATCGTCGAGCACACCCAGTTGATCGCGCCGGAAACGCTGAGCATCGAGGGCGACGCCAAGGTGGAGACGCGCCAGCTCGGCATTTACCAGGCGCGCCTGTTCCACCTCGACGCCACCAACCAGAGCCAATTCAACGTAAATGTGCCGTCCACCGAGGCCAATGAGCGGCTGATCGACGCCGAAGCCGTGCTGATTCTCGGCCTGTCCGACCCGCGCGGCGTCGCCAGCAACCCGGACGTACTGATCAACGGCCGACACCACCGCTTCGGTACCGGCAAACCAGCCGGCGACGCGCTGCCGCTGGCTCAGTTGAGCGTACCGCTCGGCCGCCTGGAATTGGGCAAGACGCACAACTTCGCAGTCAGCTTCCCGCTGCAATTGACCGGCACGACGCGCCTCTCCATCGCGCCGACCGGCGAGACCAACAACATCCGGCTCAAGTCGGCCTGGCCGCACCCCAATTTCGGCGGCCGCTTCCTGCCGCGCGAACGCAGTGTCGGCGCCGACGGCTTCACGGCCCGCTGGGAAATCTCCCATCTCGCCCGCGATTTCGACGAGGCGCTCAAACCGCGCAGCGGCGAGGCGCTGTCGGTCGCTTTCGTCGATCCGGTCAACATCTACCTACAATCCGAGCGTGCCGTGAAATACGGCATCCTGTTCATCGTGCTGACCTTCGCCGGCTTCTTCCTGACCGAGATCCTGCGCCGGGCGCCGATCCATCCGCTGCAATACCTGCTGGTCGGCCTGGCGCTCGCCATCTTCTTCCTGTTGCTGATCGCCTTCTCCGAACACATGGCCTTCACCGCCGCCTACGGAATAGCCGCCGGCGCCTGCATCGGGCTGATCACCTGGTACCTGGCCGGCGCGCTCGGCGGTTGGCGGCGCGGCGCCGCCTTCGGCGCCGGGCTGACCGGCCTCTACGGTGTCCTCTACGGTGTCCTGCTATCGGAAGACAACGCCCTGCTGATGGGCAGCCTGCTACTGTTCATCGCCCTCGGCATCGTCATGCTCGCCACCCGCCGCCTGGATTGGTACGGGCTGGGCCAGCGCCCGCCGGAGCGGGCGCAATAAGCAGCCGCCGCAGCTAAACCGCAAAAAAGGTCAAAAATATCGACGATTTCTCACTATTAATGCAAATAAAATATTCACGAATTATGGCGAGAGATTCATTATGTCCACCGGTAGTTTCTGGCCGCTGATTGCCCGCTTCCCAGCGCGTGAAGCACGCTTGGGTGCACGGATGCAGCATCACCATATCAGTGCCTTCATCTACGAATTTCTCCGATTTGGCGCCAAACAGGCCTGGGCCTGCCTGTTTGGCGGCGCAATGGTTGCGTTGATTGTAGTAACACATTATGCGTACCCGAAAGACGCGTTTCTCTCGCGCTACGACTTTCTGTTCATCGCAGCAATCACAATCCAGTGCCTCATGCTGGGTTTTCGGCTGGAAACTCTGGATGAAGCAAAAGTCATCCTGATCTATCACATCATCGGTACCGCTATGGAGGTATTTAAGACAGGCGTCGGATCGTGGATTTATCCCGAGGACGCGTTTTTCCGAATCGGTGGCGTGCCGCTGTTTTCAGGCTTCATGTACGCCTCGATCGGCAGCTACATTGCGCGGTGCTGGCGCCTGTTCGATTTCCGTTTTGCGCATCATCCGCCTTTGTGGGCGCTTTCATTGCTCTCCGCAGCGATCTACCTGAACTTTTTCTCGCATCACTACATGGTCGATCTGCGCTGGCTGCTTTTCATCGCCAGTACCATTTTGTTAGGCAGAGCATGGATTCACTACCACATCTGGCACACGCGCCGGCGCATGCCGTTGCTGCTCGGCCTGTTTCTCGTCAGCCTATTCATCTGGTTTGCTGAAAACCTTGGCACATGGGCGAAAGCCTGGATGTATCCACATCAGGCGACGGGCTGGAGCATGGTGAGTTTTGCCAAACTTGGCTCGTGGTTTTTGCTGTTGATCGTCAGCTATACCTTGGTTGCATGGGTTAACAAGCCAGAGCGGGTTTGAGCACTAGGATGCAACGAAAAGAGGGCGTGTATTCGCGTTCATTTAGGCGAGTATGCGACGAGCGCGACGCGGCTCGCCATCGACTACGCCTTTTCAGCGCTGAATCTGCACAAACTGTATCTGGTCGTCGATCGCGAGAATGCGACGGCAATACATATCTACGAGAAGTGCGGCTTCCAGCATGAAGCCGAGCAGATCGAGAAATTTTTCTACAACGGTGATTATTGCAACGTGTTGCGCATGTGCATGTTTCAGCGGGACTTTTCGCACGCCGCAAAGCGGAACGGCAAGATTCCGCTTGATCGCTGCCGAACTTCCCGAAATCAGGCATCGCCCAGCTTGCGTAGATGCAGGGTGATGGCGATCACCAGCACGACCGGCAGTAGCAGCGCACCGGCGACGCCGGGCCAGGCGAAGTGTTCCCACGGCCAGCCGGCGGCGTAGCCGATGACGCTGCCGCCGAGGTAATAGCTCGACAGGTACAACGCCGAGACCAGGCCACGCCGCGTGCCGGCGCGCCGCCCGACCCAGGTGCTGGCCAGCGAATGGACGGCGAAGTAGCCGAAGGTGAATAGTGCCAGGCCGCCGATGATCAACGGCAGCGGGGTAAAGCAGGTCAGGCCGATACCAGCCGCCATGTACAGGCTCATCGCCAGAATCACCCGTTGCCGGCCGTGACGCGCGGCGGCGCCGGCGGCCAGCACCGATGAGAGGCTGCCCAGAACGTAGAGCGCGAAGACAGCGCCGATCGCCGCCGGACCGAGGGCGTAGGGTGGTAGGCTGAGGCGAAAGCCGAGGTAGTTGTAGATGCCGACAAAGGCGCCCATGATGAGAAATGAGATCAAGAACAGCCAGGGCAGGCCGGCATCGGCGTAGATATTGCGAACGTCGGCAAAGAGCGGCCGCCATTGCAGGGGCTGGGCGACGAAATGCTCGCCGCGCGGCAAAAGGCGCAGGAAGCCGATGGCGGCCAGGAGGCCGAGCAGGCCAAGGGCCGCCAGGCCGTGACGCCAACTCAGGTATTCGCTGACGGCGGCGGCGAGGAAGCGGCCGGACATGCCGCCGAGCGCGTTGGCCGCGATGTACAGGCCCATCGCCCTGGCCCGCTGGTCGGGTGCCAGTTCCTCGCCGAGGTAAGCCATCGCCGCCGCCGGCACGCCGGCGATGCAGGCGCCGACGCAGACCCGGCTCAGCAACAAGGTCGGAAAATCCGGCGCAAAGGCTGAGGCGAAGCCGAAGATCGCGGCGCCGAACAGGCAGGCGCGCATCAGCGCCACCCGGCCGTAACGGTCGGATATCAAGCTCCACGGGATCAGCAGGAAAGCCATCGCTATCGTACCCGCCGAAACGCTGAGACTAGCCGTCACCGCCGAGATGGCGAAGGCGCCGGTCAACTGCGGAAGCAGCGGCTGTGTGCCATAAAGCAGCATAAAGCAGGCGAAGCCGGCCAGCGCCAACGCCCAATTGGCGCGCCGGGTGGCGGCGGCGTCGAGCCAGGGGCGAGCCGCCGCTTCGCCGGCCGATTGCGCCGTTTCAGTACGCATCAACGGTGCTCCCGGCGGCCGGCCACACGGTTTCCGGCAAGCTCGCCAGCACGCCGGCATCAAGCAGCAGCCGGTCGATGTCGGCCGCCGCCTTGACCGGGCGCAGCCGCTGGTACAGAACCTCGGCTTGCGGATAATTGCGGCGCAGCATGGCCAGCCATTGCTTGACGCGGCCGCCGGCATGCGCCGGCATCACCTTGCGCCGCACGCCCAGCCAGTAGGCGGCAATGCCCGGCGCGACCTCGTCCCAGCCGCCCCCATCGCCAAGCGCCTCGCCGCGCGCGCGGCGGGCGAGCAGCGGATCGGCGACGGCGCCGCGGCCGATCATGATGTCGGCACAGCCGGTGGCGGCCTGGCAGTTGCGGTAATCCTCGACGGTCCACACTTCGCCGTTGGCGATCAGCGGCACGGCGACGGCGGCGCGTACCCGGTCGATCCATTCCCAGCGCGCCGGCGGCCGGTAGCCGTCGGCCCGGGTCCGGCCATGCACGATCAGTTCGTCGATACCGGCGGCGGCCAGCGCCTGGGCATTATCGATAGCCAAGCTGGCATCATCGATACCCAGGCGCATCTTGGCGGTGAATGGCATGTCGGCCGGCACCACGGCGCGCACGGCGGCGGTTATGGCGTGCAGTAGCTCCGGTTCGCCGAGCAGCGCGGCGCCGCCGCGATGGCGATTGACGGTCGGCGCCGGGCAGCCGAAGTTGAGATCGATGCCGGCCGGGCGCAAGCCAGCCAGCCGGCGCGCGTTCTCGGCCATCAGACGCGGGTCGGAGCCGAGCAATTGCACGCGCATCGGCGTACCGGCCACGGTCTTGCCGCCGGTCAACAGTTCCGGGCAGATACGCTCGTAGGTCTTGACCGGCAATACGCTGTTGCCGACGCGCACGAATTCGCAGATGCCCCAATCGTAGCCGCCAATGGCCGTCAGCACGCCGCGCAACAGGTTGTCGGCAAGCCCTTCCATCGGGGCGAGAAGAATGCGGGACACGCGGGATTCCGGAGGAGGCGGCGAAGGGACGCATTATAATCCGCGCCATGCCGCGCCTCGTTCTCGACACCAACGTCGTCCTCGACCTCTTCCACTGGGCCGACGGCGATGCCAAACCGATCAGGACGGCGCTGGAGGCCGGCCGTATCGAATGCCTGGCCGACGAGCATACGCTAGCCGAACTGCGGCGCGTGCTGACCTACCCGCAATTCGGGCTGACGGCGGAAATGAGCGCCGAACGCTACGCCCGCTACGCTGCCTTGGTACACCAAGTACCCGCCGGCACGGCACCGGAACTGCCGCGCTGCCAGGACCGCGACGATCAGAAGTTTCTCGAACTGGCGGCACGCGCCAACGCCGACATCCTGGTCAGCAAGGACAAGGCGCTGTTGCGCTTGCGCGGCCGGACCCGGCTCGCCTTCCGTATCCTCTCGCCCGCCGCGGCGGCGGCCGAACTGGCATCGCCGGCCTGAGGCGGGCTACCACTCGATCAGCGATACGCCGACGCCGTAGTAGGTTCCACGATGGTTGTAGTCGATCAAGCTTTCGCCGTAGCCGGAGAACCATTGCAGGTGGCCGCGCAGTTCGCCGGCGATGGGGAAGGCGTAGTCGACCTGTACCGCGCCACGGCTGTCGCCGCCGCCGCGCAAGTTATGGCGCAACAGCAGCGACAGTTGCTGGCCGCCCCAGTAACGCAACAGGTGAATATCGGCACGGCCCATATAGTCGGTGATGTCCGGGTTGTCGTCGTCGGAGCCTTCGGGAATGCGCCACCACGGACGCAGGGTCAGCGTCCAGTCGTCGCGCTCGAAGGCGGCGGCGAAGATGACCCGGTTCCAACTACGCGATAGCGGCTGGCCGCGGCCGTTCGACTGGTGGTTGATGCCGAGCGACAGCAAGCGTCCGCGCCAGCCGAGGAGGTTGTAATCGGTCCGCCAGACGAGCATCGCCTCCGGCTCGTAGTTGGTTTCGCGGAAGGGGCTCGACTGGTCGCCGTTGTAGGCTTGCCAGTGCGAGGACTGGGTGTAGCCGAACCACAGGTCGCCGTTGCTGCCGAAAATATCCTCGGCCAGCTTGCTCTTGAAGCTGATCTGGAACTTGGCCTCGTTGGCCGACAGACCGTCGAGCGGCGGGCCGGCATGCCCCGGCGCCGGGCTGTGCGGTTGGCGGTTGGGCCGCCGGGAATGGAAGTACGGCAGAACGTAGACTGGCTTGTAGGGCCGGATACGCAGGATGCGTCCGCGTCGGTCAGGGTCGAGTTCCCAGGCTTCGCCGAGCGGGGAAGGCACAATCGAACTATCCGGTGCCGACAGGCTGGCCAAGGCCCGTGGCGCGGTCGGTGCTGTTTCCGGCCCAGTGGTCGACGAGTCCGCCAATGGCGCCACGACAGCCGTACCGCCATCGCCCGCCAGCCGGTCGTAGCAGGCCAGACGCTCGGCATCGTCGGCCAAGGCCCGGCAGGCGGCCAGGGTTTGCGCCTGCGCCGCCGGCGCGACAAGCAGCCCGGCCGCCAGCAGCCAGAGGAAATTCGGATTGCGCGGCACCATCGCGCTCACGCCTGCCGCCGCCGGAAGACCCAGGTCGTCGCGTCCGAGGCTTCGGCGGCAAAGGCATAGCCTTCCTCGGCGAAAGCCTTCAGCCCTTCCGGCTCGACCAGGCGATTGAGCACCGCGTAGCGCGTCATCCGGCCGCGCGCCCGCTTGGCATAGAAGCTGACGATCTTGTAGCGGCCGCTCTTCCAGTCCTCGAACACCGGCTGGATCACGGCGCCGGCGATCTTGCGCCCGACGGCGGCCTTGAAATACTCCTCCGAGGCCAGGTTGACGACCACCGGCCGCGCCATGCCGGCCAGTTCGTCGTTGATCGCCGCCAACAGGCGCTCGCCCCAGAAGGCGTAAAGATCCTTGCCCGCCTCGTTGGCAAGACGGGTACCCATTTCCAGGCGATACGGCTGCATCAGATCGAGCGGGCGCAGGATGCCGTACAAGCCCGAGAGGATGCGTACCTGCCGCTGGGCAAAGGCGAGATCGTCGGCGCTCAAGGTGCGCGCCGACAAGCCGTCGTAAACATCGCCGTCGAAGGCCAGCACCGCCTGCTTGGCGTTGCCCGGAGTAAACGGCAGGCGCCAATCGGCGTAGCGGTGAAAATTGAGCAGCGCCAACGCGTCGGAAAGATTCATCAAGGTGGCGATGTCGGCCGGCGACAGGCGGCGCAACCGCTGGATCAGGCTTGCCGACCGCTCCAGGAAAGCGGGCTGCGTGTATTCCGCGATATGCGGCGGCGTCTGGTAATCGAGAGCCTTGGCCGGGGACAGGAGAATCAGCATGGTCGGAATTTCGTGCAGGACAATGTCCCGGATTTTACCGACTGGTAAAATTCCGTTTTTGCCTTTTCTGGAATCCCCGATGAAACGAACCCGCTTCGGCGCCCGCGACCGTCTGTCGCGCGACGCCGCAGAACTCCAGCGTCTGGCCGCCGGCCTGTCCGACTCCGGCGGCAAGCTCGAAGACGGCTACTGGGAGGCCCGGCTGGCCGAAACCGTCGACAACCTGCTGAAAAACGGCGCCGAGGACGACATCAATACCGCCCTCGACCGGCTGTTCGAGGCCAATCCGCGCGCTCACGACGAACTCGCCGACATGGTCGAATCACGCGCCGAAAGCGGTCGTCTGCAAACCGATGACCAAGCCTTCGACATCCTGCTGTTCGCCGCCCCGGTGCTGGCCTGGTCGCGTTTCTCCATCCCCTCTTGCCCCCTACCCGCCGCCACCCTGACGGCGCTGGCCGTGCAACTCGGCGCCCATGTCTTCGGCGGCCAGGCCCGCGTCGCACTGACCGATTACCTGTTCAGCCCCGACCAGTTGCCGCGCAGCTTCTGCGACACCTGGCAACTGACACAGGCGCTCGGCGCGGCGGCACTGGCCGGCGGGCACCTGGGCATCGACACCGACGGCCTGGCGGAAACCAACCGCTTCCTGTCCGACGTCCGCTACCTGGTCGGCGCCATCGCCGTGCCGCGCGGCCAAGCGCCGTTCCGCTGGAACGAGAAGGACGGCAGCAAGGACGGCGCGCTCAAGGAATGGCGCAAGCAAGGCAGTCCCAGCCTGGAACCGCTGCTCACCGGCTGCGCCTGGGAACCGCTGCTGCCGGACGCCTATCACGCCGCCTGCCGCAACGCCGACCGCCTCTCAAGGCCCTACTCGCTACGCGCCTCGGTAGCCTTCCTGCAAACCGCGCTCGGCCTGCAGCCGGACGCCATCCGCGCCATCGTCGGTTCCTGCTACGACCAGCGCATGGAGGAATATCGCGTCAGCCTCGGCCCGCGCGACAAATCCAACATCTACCACGGCATCGTCTGGCCCCTGCTCGGCACCGAGGACGAAGCCACCGACGCCGCCAGCGAGATCGAGGCCGTCCTGCACGAAGCCGGCGTCAAGGAACTCAGCTTCCTCGACCATCATTTCCCGATGGAATTCTGTGACGACTGTGGAGCACCGCTCTATCCCAATACCGATGCCGAACTGGTGCATGCGGAGATGCCGGAGGAGAGCGGGGGGAGTTCGCAGACGCTACATTAGGCGGATAACAGCGGAGTCTCATCAACATGCCTCTTCATCGCAATATCACACGCGTCGACGATGACGCGAAAGGAATGCACGCCTGGATCGTTACCGTTCAGCGCCAAGACGAAAGAGTCTCTCGCCCGTTTTCTGACGGAGTCCACGGCGGAAGAAAGGAAGCGCTGGCCGCCGCCATTGCCTACCGCGATCTCTTGCTTGCCCGTCATTCCCAATTTGAGCATCAGGTCTGGGTCCGTTCCCGCCTGCGGCGAAACAACGTATCTGGCATCCCCGGCGTTGGCCGATACGAAACACTTAATCCCAAAACCAAGCATCGCACGATCTTCTGGCTTGCTACTTGGGTTGATGAGCATGGACGCAGCCGTAAGCGCAAATTCTCGGTTCCCTACCATGGTGAACACCGCGCCAAACAACTGGCCATCGCCGAGCGCGAACGTCAGTTATTTCGTGTGTGCGCGCTGAAGGACGCTGCTCCCGTCAATGCAACGCCCCCTCCCCCTCCTCCCTCGGCCAACGCCGACTGGCTCGCCCGCAGCCAGGCCGCCGTCTGGCATCCGTGCACGCAGATGCGCCACCACGCGCATGCCGACTCACCGGAATACCTGCCGCTAGCGCCGATTGCGCGCGGCCAGGGGGCTTGGCTTCACGACTTCGACGGCAAGCGCTATCTCGACGGCATCAGTTCGTGGTGGACCAATCTGTTCGGCCACGCCAATCCGCGCATCAACGCGGCCCTGAGGGCACAGTTGAAAACGCTGGAACATGTGATGCTGGCCGGCTTCACGCACCGGCCGGTGGTCGAGTTGTCGGAACGCCTGTCGGCGCTGACCGGCGGCGTGCTCGGCCATGCCTTCTACGCCTCCGACGGTGCATCGGCAACCGAGATCGCGCTAAAGATGAGCTTCCATTACTGGCGCAACGTCGGCCGCCCGGACAAAACGGAATTTCTCTGTCTGGCCGGCGCTTATCACGGCGAGACGGTCGGCGCCCTGGCCGTCACCGATGTCGCCATTTTCAAGGATGCCTACGCGCCGCTGGTGCGCCACGCCGCACGCGTGCTGCCCTCGCCCGACGCCCGCCTGGCCGAGCCGGGCGAGACGCCGGCCGATGTCGCCCGCCGCGCCGCCGCCGCGCTGGATAGGTATTTGCAAGAACACGGCGGACGCACCGCCGCGCTGATCGTCGAGCCACTGGTACAGGGCGCGGCGGGCATGGTCATGCACGACCCGGAATATCTGCGCCTGGCCCGCGCCCTGTGCGACCGCCACGAAGTGCACCTGATCTGCGACGAGATCGCCGTCGGCTGCGGCCGTACCGGCACTTTTTTCGCGCATGAGCAGGCCGGCATTCATCCCGATCTGCTGTGCCTGTCCAAGGGCATTTCCGGCGGCTATCTGCCGCTGTCCGTCGTACTCTGCCGCGACGCTATCTACGAGGCTTTTCTCGACGACTCGACGGCCCGCGCCTTCCTGCACTCGCATTCCTACACCGGCAATCCGCTGGCCTGCCGGGCGGCGCTGGCGACGCTCGACATCTTCGCCGAGGACGACGTGCTGGCCGCCAACCGCCTCCGGGCGCAACAAATCGCCGCCGCGCTGGAGCCGCTGGCGGTGCATCCGCACGTTCGCCATATGCGTCAGCGCGGCATGATCGCCGCCTTCGACGTGATCACCAACGACCCGCATTTCTCCCGCCGTTTCTACCGCGCCGCGCTGGATAACGAGGCGCTGATCCGGCCGATCGGCAATACCGTTTACTGGATGCCGCCCTACATCGTCGACGCCGCCGAGATCGCCCACCTCGGCACAGCGACTGCACGGGCGCTGGAATGCGCGCTGGCATGAGCCTCACCGAGCGGCTGCAAACGGAACTGGATGAAATCGCCGCCGCCGGCCTGACCCGCCGCCGCCGCGTGCTGGCCTCGCCCTGTGGCCGTGTCGTCACCGTCGACGGGCGCGAACTGCTCAATTTCGCCAGCAACGATTATCTCGGCCTGGCCGACGACGCCGATCTGGCCGCCGCCCTGGCCGACGGCGCGCGGCAATGGGGGGCCGGCAGCGGCGCTTCGCATCTGGTCAGCGGCCATCTCGAACCGCACGAAAAACTGGAAACGGAACTGGCCGCCTTCACCGGCTTTGCCCGAGCGCTGACCTTCTCGACCGGCTATCTCGCCAATCTGGCCGTCACGCCGACGCTGGCCGGGCGCGGCGCGGCGGTGTTCGCCGACAAGCTGAACCACGCCTCGCTGATCGACGCCATGCAACTGGCCAAGGCCAACGGCGCGGAAATCCACCGCTACCCGCACGCCGACCTGGCGGCGCTGGAACGCCAGTTGGCCGCCAGCGATTGCGCGACCAAGCTCATCGTCAGCGACACGGTATTCAGCATGGACGGCGACCTCGCGCCGCTACCGCAACTGTTGCAACTGGCCGAGCATTTCGACGCCTGGCTGGCGCTCGACGACGCCCACGGCTTCGGCGTGCTCGGCAAACAGGGGGGCGGCAGTCTGGCTCATTTTGGCCTACCAGCCGCCGAACGCCTCCTGCTGATGGGCACCTTGGGTAAAGCCGCCGGCGTCGGCGGCGCTTTCGTCGCCGGGTCGGAAACCGCCATCGAATACCTGCTGCAAAAGGGACGCGGCTACATCTTCACCACCGCCGCGCCGCCGGCCATCGCCTGCGCCTTGAGCCGCAGCCTGCAACGCATCGCCGCCGGCGACGAGCCGCGCCGCCGGCTATTCGCCAACATCGCCCGCCTGCGCGACGGTGCGGCCGGCCTGCCCTGGCGGTTGCTGCCCTCGGCAACCGCCATTCAACCGCTCATCATCGGCGACAACGCCGCCGCCGTCGCGCTGTCGACAGCGCTGTGGGAACGCGGCCTGTGGGCGCCGGCGATCCGCCCGCCGACGGTACCGGCCGGCACCGCCCGCCTGCGCCTGTCGCTGTCGGCGGCGCATACCGCCGACGACATCGAACGCCTGCTTGCCGCATTACGGGAGTTGTCATGAAACTGCTATACATCCTGCCCGGCTGGGGCCTCGGTCGCGGGCCGCTGCAAGCCACCGCCGCCGCGCTCGGCGCTACCTTTGTTGATTTGCCCGGTTACGGCGAAACGCCGCTCGAAGCGAATTTCGACCAAGCCGCCGCCGCCATCGCCGAGCGTCTGCCGGAAGGCAGCACGCTGGCCGGCTGGTCACTCGGCGCCATGCTGGCGCTGGCCGTCACCGCCCGCGCCCCGGCCAAGGTCGGCAAGCTGCTGCTGATCGCCGGCACGGCCAGCTTCGTCCAGCGCGAGAGCTGGCCGGATGCCATGCCGCCAGCGACCTTGAGCGAATTTGCCGTCGCCATCGCCGCCGATCCGCTGGCCATGCTGCCGCGCTTCGTCGGCGGCTTCAACCGCGGCGACGCCCAAGCCAAGGCGGTCACGGCGGAAATCCTGCGCCTGGCGTCGCCGCTGCCGCCCAGCGATGTGCTGGCAACCGGCCTCGGCTGGCTGCGCGACGTCGATCTACGCGCCGAAGCGCCGCATGTCGCCGCCCCGACGCTGCTGATTCACGGCGCGGCCGACCCGTTGATGCCGCTGGCTGCCGCCCAGGCGCTGGCGGCACTGATTCCCGGCGCTGGCCTGAGCGTGCTCGACGACTGCGCCCACGCC